>JACXTT010001416.1_pt1 | contig 39803 bp, 33 predicted proteins | sample 9270951 | NCBI WGS metagenome assembly JACXTT01 (sample SAMN15532306, study PRJNA645909) | rock metagenome | isolation source: weathered quartz diorite | place: Puerto Rico | collected 2017-06-21
GGGGGCTGTGCACCGACCACTGGCGCGAGCCGGGCGCGGACGGAGACACTGCTGACAGTAAGAGCAATACTGTGTGGCGGTTGGCGAAACCGAGAATTCCCTAGCGAAAGTAGACCAAGCCAACGCCCCCCTCCCCCCGCCCCCCGAGCCCCCGTTCGATCGTGAGCCACGGCCAGCTCGCGCTGGTGCTGCCGCTGCTCGACCAGCTGGACCGTCACAGCCGCGCATCGACCGCCAAGGTGGTCCTCACGCTGAACATTCCGGAGCCCGACATGCTCGCGGGCCGAACCTGGGGCTTCGAGGTGGAACGGATCGAGAACGCGAGCCCCAAGGGCTTCGGCGCCAATCACAACCAGGCCTTCGAGCGCTGCGCCACGCCTTGGTTCCTGGTGCTCAACCCGGACATCCGCTTCGACAGCGACGTGCTGGCGCCCCTGCTCGCCCAGGCGGCCCCCGACGCCGGCCTGCTGACGCCGCGCATCCTGGAGCCGGGCAAGAACACGCCGGAGCCCCACCGGGCGCTGCTCACGCCCTTCGAGATCGTCGGGCGCAAGAAGCCCGGCTACGTGCGGCCGCGGGTGCCGGCGTGGATTCCGGGTCTTTTCATGCTGTTTCGGAGCGACGCCTACCGCAAGGTCGGCGGCTTCGACGAACGCTTCTTCATGTACGGGGAAGACTTCGACATCTGCGCGCGCACCCGGCTGGAGGGCTGGAAACTGCAGGTCGGCGAAGACCTGGTGGCCCGACACGACGCGCAGCGCGAAAGCCACCGGAGCAAGAAATACCTGTACTGGCACGTGACCAGCCTGCTGAAGGTGTGGCTGTCGGGGTCGTTCTGGCGCTATTGGCGGCTTGGAACGAAGACGCAGGCTCGCTGATCAGCCGCGCTCGAGCAGGTCCTGCGCGATGGCGTGGCCGCCGCGGCCAAAACGGGCGTAGCGCCCGCGTGCCGCCTCGATCAGGATCGGAACCACCCGCAGCGGGCGCGCCTTCGGCAGCTCGGCCCGGAAGCGCTGGTGGGCTACTTTGGCGCGTTGTTCGTCCAGATAGGCGGCCGGCACGCGGTCACCCAGTTGCAGCAGGCGCTTCAGCAGCGCCTCGGCACGGCGCAACCGCGCCACGTGCTTGTCGCCTCGCTCGGCGAAAGCCTTAGCAATCTTTTCGGAGAGCGTGAGCCGCCGGGCGCCGATCTGGTTGTTGCCGTGCTGGCGATAGTCGATGGTGGGTTCGGGCAGCACGTCCATGCGGCCGGTGGCCGCGGCAATGGCCGCCAGCCATTCGTCATGCACCCACTCGGGGGCGAACGGGAGTGCCGCGTCGAGCAGGGTCTTGCGAAACATCGTGGTCGCGCCGGTGACGAGGTTGCGCCGCAGCAGGACGCCGAACGCGTGGCCGCTGGAAATGGCGGACAGTTCCGCGGGCTGAACTTCGAGCGCGTGGAAGAGCGTGGAGCCCAAGGGCCTCAACTCGCCGTCGACGAGGCGCGCGTCGGTGTGGAGCAGCAGCAAGCCGGGACGGGCCTCGAACTGCGCCGCCATGCGCGCCAGGCGGCCGGCGTGCCAGACATCGTCCTGGTCGCACAGCACGATGAGTTCGTGGCTGCAGGCGCGCACGGCCTGCTCGAAATTGCGCGTGACGCCCAGCGGCGGCGTATTGCTGAACACGCGCAGGTCGATCTGATCCGCCACGCCGCATCGGGCGATCGTGTCGCGGACGACGGACAGCGTGTCGTCGGTCGAGCCGTCGTCGGACACGACGATCTCGCGCGGCAAGGGCTCCTGCGTGCAGATGCTGCGGATCTGCTCGGGGAGGTAGCGCGCGCCGTTGCGGGTGCAGAGGGCGACGGAGATGCCGAGGGTCATCAGACCGGGTCCAGGCGCGGGGGCCAGGCGTAGCTGAAGTCCTCGCGGGCGAGCATGAGGTTGGGGCTGTAGGCGGGGTCGTGCCGGATGAGGTCGGCCCAGCGCTGCTGCATGTAGGCGGCCTCTTGCTGGAACTGCGCCTGCTTTTGCGGCGAGACGTTCTTGGCGCGCGTCGCGGACTCGTGGTGGAACAGCTCCGCATACGGCGTCCAGACATTGCGCAGGCCAGCCTCGCGCAGCCGCAGGCAGAAATCGATGTCGTTGAAGGACTCCTTCAGGTTCACCTCGTCGAGCCCGCCGACCTGCAGGTAGTGGCGCTTCTGGATCACGAGGCAGGCCGCGGTGACGGCAGAGAACGACTGGATCAGGGCCGCACGGCCCGCATAGCCTTCGCGACCGACGGGCATGCGACGGTGCGAATGCGCGGCAATGCCGCCCACGCCCAGGATCACGCCGGCATGCTGGAGGGTCTTGTTCGGGAACCACAGCCGCGCGCCCACGGCGCCCACGCCCGGCTGCACTGCCAGGCTCACCATTTCGCTCAGCCAGTCCGGCGTGATGACCTCGATGTCGTTGTTGACCAGCGCAACGAGTTCGCCTTTGGCGACAGCAACGGCGCCGTTGTTCAATGCCGCATAGTTGAAGTCGCGGTCATCGCGCAGCACGCGGACATTCGGCTTTTCGGAGGCGATGCGCTTGAACCACGCCAGCGTTTCCGCATCGTCGGAGCCGTTGTCGACGATGATGATTTCGTAGTTCGAGTAGGTGGTCTTCTCCAGGATGGAGCCGACGCACTGGCGGGTCAGTTGCAGGGCGTTTCTCGTGGGGATGATCACGGAAACCAGCGGTAAGACTTCAGGCAAGGCGTAATGCACCCGGTAGCCGAAATCGAGGTGCTCCGCAGTGGCGCGCACGCCGGTACGCTCGAAGTGCTCGTTCAGCGCGCGCTCTCCCGCGATCGCGGCATAGGGCTTGGCATTCATCGACTTGGCCGTGCTCTCGACATGCACGCGCCAGTGATAGAGCACCCGCGGAATGTGGCGGATCTGGCCCGGCTCGATGCGCTCCATGCAGCGCAGCACGAGGTCCCAGTCCTGCGAGCCCTCCATGCCCACGCGGAAGCCGTCGACGGAGCGCATGAGCTCGGTGGAGAGCACCCCCAAGTGGCTGAACATGTTCTGCGAGCGGAAAAGATCGATGTTCCAGTCCGACTTGAAGTAAGGCCCGAAGCGGTGGCCGCCCTCGTCGACCTTGTCCTCGTCCGAATACATCAGCTTCACGTCAGGATGGGCCGCGATGCAATCGGCCACCCAGAAGAGAGCGTGCGCGGGCAGCAGGTCATCGTGATCCATGAGCGCGACCCAGGGACCGGAAACCAGTTCGAGCGCGCTGTTGGAGGCCGCCGAGATGTGGCCATTCTTCAGACGGAACACCACCTTGATGCGCGGGTCGCTCTCGCTGTACGACTTGAGAATCTCGCGCACCTCGGCCGAAGGCGAGGCATCGTCCGCGATGCAGAGTTCCCAGTTCGGATAGATCTGGCCGCGCACCGATTCGATGGCCTCGCGCAGCCAGCCCGGGTTGGGGTTATAGGTGGGCATCACGACCGAGATCAGCGGCCGGTCCTTCATGGCGGCCACCCGCTGGACGATCCGCTCGCGCACGTCCGGCGTGAGGGTGTCGTAGCGCTGCACCCATTTCGAATAGTCGTTGTAGCCGCCGAAGCGCCGTCCCAGCTCCCAACGAATGCCGGCCCAACCCGACTTCTTGACCATTCGCCAGGCCCGCTGGATACGGCCCATAATTCCGGGGCCTTGCCAGAGTCCGGCCAGGCCGAGGAAGAATCGATAGACAGATTTCATAGAGATTGCAAAGCCGCGAGGCAAATGAGGCGTGGCTGGTGGGGAAATACCGGGAAAACGGGGCGACACCGAAACGATGTGTCGCCGGCCGCGCGGGAGGGGATTATCTTCGCAACCCTCCAGCGGCCGACGACAGCCGTTGCACCAGCGAACCGGACCCGGGGGGCTGCCCGTAAAATTGGCCGGTTACAAAGCAAAAGGAAAAGAATGAGGCTGCTCTCAGTGGTGCTGTCGGGAGGCGCCGGTTCCAGGCTCTGGCCTGCTTCGCGCCAAGCCTTTCCCAAGCCATTCATGAAGATCGGCGACTCCACGCTGCTCCAACAAGCCATCGAGCGGGGCCAGGCCTGCGGCACAGGCGACCTGATGGTCGTCACCAACAAGGACCACCTGTTCCTGACCCGGGACGTGCTCCAGCAGATGAGCGACCCGCCGTCCACGACCTTTCTGCTCGAACCCAAGGGACGCAACACCGGCCCCGCCATTGCGCTGGCGGCCCTGCAGTGCGCCCGTCAGTTCAGCGGCGACACGGTGATGCTCGTGCTGTCGGCCGACCATCTCGTGCCCGACGTGCACGCCTTCGTGGCCAGCGCGACCGAGGCTTTCCGCCTGGCGCAGGAAGGCAACCTCGTCGTGTTCGGCGTGAGCCCCACGAGCCCCGACACCGGCTTCGGCTACATCGAGGTCGAGCACGTGTCCCGCGAAAGCCAGGGCGTCAAGCGTTTCGTCGAGAAGCCCGACCTGGCCACGGCCCAGAAATACCTGGCGACGGGCCGCTACTACTGGAACAGCGGCATGTTCGCCTTCACGGCGGACACCATCATCGCGGCGCTCGAAGCGCACGCGCCCGAAGTGATCAGGGCTGCAAGGCAGGCGCTGGCAACTGCCAGCACCTCCGGCGCCTCGGTCAACTTCGATCTGCATGCGTTCGGCCTTCAGCCCGACATCAGCATCGACTACGCGGTGCTGGAGCACGCCTCCAACGTGCACGTTGTGCCCGCCAAATTCAGCTGGAGCGACGTCGGCTCCTGGCCCGCGGTGTCGAACGCACTGATCCCCGACGCCAGCGGCAACACTCTGCCCGATGACGTGGTCGCGCTCGACACCACCGGCACCCACGTGCAGGTCGAGAGCTACGGCCCCAAGGTCGTCGCCACCGTGGGCGTTCATGACCTGGTGATCGTCGACACGCCCGACGCCCTGCTCGTGCTTCACAAGGACAGCGCGCAGAAGGTAAAGAAAGTGGTGGACGTGCTGAAGGCCCGCAAGCACGAAACCGTGCACCTGCCGCCTGTGGTCCATCGCCCGTGGGGCACCTACGCCTCGCTGAAGGAAGGCGAGGGCTACAAGGTCAAGCGCATCACGGTGCGACCGGGCGAGGCGCTCTCGCTGCAATACCACCACCAGCGTGCCGAACACTGGGTGGTGGTACAAGGCCAGGGTATCGTGCAGATCGGAGAGGTCGAGCACGAGACGTTCCCCGGTCAATACCGCTACATCCCCCTGAAAGAAAAACACCGCCTCACGAACACCGGCGAAGAAGAGCTCGTGCTCATCGAAGTCCAGTGCGGCGGCTACCTCGGCGAAGACGACATCGTCCGCCTTGCAGATACCTACGGCCGTACATGAGTCAAGTCCACTCCAATCTCCATCGAAGCGCCTTTTCCGACTGGTGGCAAGGCACCCGCCGAACCGACATCTGGTGGACCCTCGCCTGGTTCGACATCGTGCTGCGCTACCGGCGCTCCATGCTCGGGCCCATGTGGCTGACGCTGAGCATGGGCGTGATGATCGGCGGCATGGGGCCGCTCTACAGCTCGCTGTTCGGCACCGAGCTGTCCCGCTTCTTCCCGCATCTTGCGCTGGGCATCATCTTCTGGGGCTTCTTCTCCAGCATCGTGACGGACTCGTGCAATGCCTTCGTCGGGTCGTCCAACTATCTCAAGCAGGGCTACTTCCCGATCAGCCTGTTCGTCTGGCGCAGCCTGGCCCGCAACCTGATCCAGTTCGCCCATCAGATCGTGCTCTACATCCCGGTGGCGATCTGGGCCGGCATTTCGCTGTCCTGGTCGGTGCTGCTCGTACTCCCGGCTTTCGCGATCCTGATCGTCAACGCGCATGCCCTGGGGCTGTTGCTGGGGCTGGTCTGCACGCGCTACCGCGACGTCACGCAGATCGTCACCAGCGTCATGCAGATGCTGATGTTCCTGACGCCGGTGTTCTGGCTGCCCGAGAGCCTCCCCGGGCGCGCCAAGTACGTCCTGTGGAACCCGTTCGCCCAGATGCTGGACCTTCTGCGCACCCCGTTGATGGGCGGTGTCGCGCACATCCACAGCTGGATCGGCATTCTGGTGTGGACGGTGCTCTGCCTCACGCTGGCCATCGCGCTGTTCTCCAAGTACCGCCGCCGCGTCGTCTACTGGCTCTGATCCATGGCATTCATTTCACTCAAAAACGTCGCAGTCAACTTTCCGATCTATGGCGCTGGCGCCAATTCACTCAAGAAGACGCTTGCGGCCTCCGTGACCGGCGGGCGCTTTGGCAAGGAAACCGGCGTGACGGTCGTGCAGGCGCTCAGCGGCATCAATCTCGAACTCAAGAGCGGAGACCGGCTCGGCCTGGTCGGCCACAACGGCGCGGGCAAGTCGACCTTGCTGCGCACCCTGGCTGGCGTGTACGAGCCCTCGTCGGGCGAATTCGCGCGGCAGGGCTCCGTGGCCAGCCTGATCGACCCGTCGCTCGGCATCGAAATGGACGCGACGGGCGTCGAGAACATCATGCTGCGCGGACTCGTGATGGGCATGAGCAAGAAGGACATCGACCGCCTCACGCCTGACATCTGCGAGTTCAGCGGGCTGGGCGAGTACGTCAACATGCCGGTGCGTACCTACTCCACCGGCATGATGATGCGCTTGGCCTTCTCGATCTCGACCAGCGTGGAGGCCGACATCCTGCTCATGGACGAGTGGCTGTCGGTCGGCGATGCCGAGTTCACGGAGAAGGCGGAGAAGCGGATGCGCGAGGTCGTCTCCAAATCCGGCATCCTGGTGCTGGCATCGCACTCGCCCGAACTGATCGCCAAGGAGTGCAACCGCGTGATCCACCTGGAGCACGGGCGGATCGTCGAGCAGTAATCGTCGGCGCCTTCAGCGCTGGGCGCGCCGCACCGCCTCGATCTCCTCAAGGCGGGCCTTGATTCTCCGCCCCGCGGCCTCCAGGGACAGATTGGTCTCGGCGCTTGTCTTGGCGCGAGCGCCGAGTTCACGCCCCCACGCCTGGTCGTCGTAGAGACGGCGCATGAGACCGGCCGCATGCTCTACCGAAGGCTCCGCCCATTCGAGATCGGCACCGTAAGGAGGAATCGGCTTACCAAGCTTCACGAGTTCGTAGGGCACGAGCAGGCTGTTGCCGTCGTCCATGAAATCGACGTTCCCTGAGAAGTTGGTGGCGATCACCGGCTTGCCCATGAGCATGGCTTCGGCCATCGTGAGGCCTAGGCCCTCGCTTCGGTGGAGCGACACGTAGGCATCGCAGGCATGCATGAGCGAAAGCACTTCGTCGGGGCTGAGCACCTGGTCGATGACCTTGATGTTCGCGCCGGCCGCGGCATCGCGCAGCTTCTGCAACTCCGCCGGATGCCGGTCGCCGAATGAGGTCTTGAGGACGAGCGAAACCTTGTCGTCCTCCCGGAAGGCAGCCCTGAAGGCACGGATCAGGCCCAGCGGATTCTTGCGCTCCATGACGCTCACCATGTGGAAGGTGAACAGGAACGTGTAGCGGTCCTCGTCCAGCCCGAAGTCGCTTCGTTTGCGAACCTCGAACGGCGTCAGCCTGACACCGGGAAACAAGGTGCGGACCGGCAGGTTCAGCCGTTCGCGCAGTCCGCGCGCGATGAATTCCGTTGCCGTCCAGACTTCGTCGACCTGCTTTGCGCTCTCGAGCCATGCGTCGGGGATCGAGTCGAACTCCCAATACCAATAGGCAATTCGGTAGGTCCGAGGCGAACGACCGGCGAGGTCGGCTCTTGCATAGGCTTCCGGAAAAAAAGGCTCAGGCTGCACATGAAGCAGCGTGATGTCGTGCACTTCAAGGCCGCCGAAATCGGCATGGTGCGGGTCGTCCCTGGCATCCGTTCGTACATCGCGCAGCGAGGTGTCCACACCAACGCTTTCCAATGCCTCCGAGATCGATTCCACAGAGACGCGCAGACCGGATGGATAGCAAAAATGGCCGATGATGTTCACGCTTGGCGCGATCAACACCGGCCCGATCACTCCTCCGTCCTGCGCCCTGCACCATTGACGGGCCACAGCGCTCAGACCAGTGTCTTCTGCGGAGCCAAGCCATTCGAACAGCGCATCAGCTTGGCCAGCATCCGAAAGAGCGTGCGGATACCTATTGCGCCAATCCGATCGAGCGCCATAGCCGAGGCGGATCTGCAGCGCAGGCTCATAGAACTCGGGCGCAGCGTCTACACCCACCCATTGCGAGGCGGCACCGTACTGACGCACGAACCAAGAGGCGAATCCAGACCAGCCGAAAACGGTCAACGCGTCAGGAAATCGACGCTGCCATTCGGGCGTAAACAAATAGGCCCGGGCCAGTTCTGCTTGGGGGTTCTCGGCAGCCTGCATAAAGAGCCAGAGAATTTCTTCACGCCGCAAGTAGGTTTCGGCCTCGTTCCATACGTGCTGCATGAACCATCCAAACAGGGCGTACTGGCCCGCAGGTGTCAATCCATGGGGTAGTACTTGCCGAATTCGCGGTTCGGCCATGAAAGCCTGTAGCGCCCGAGCGGCGAAATCCTCCGAAAAAAGGCCAACCAGATGCTCCAGCGAAGCCCGGGTCAGGCCGGTATCTTGCAGCCCCTCGTCGCTTTGGAGCCACACAAGAAAAGCGTTTTTGTCAGCGGGCTCAGATAACGCATAGGGAAACCTCGCATACAAGTCCTTACGACGGCGCAACAAGGACAGGCAGAAACGTGCCGCCATCCATTTGTTCGAAACCTCGTCAGCTTTGACCGCGACTCCGGTGATCAGCTCCAGAGGCAGACCCGCCGCCTCGGAAAGCATGGCATCGCTGCAGAGGTCCAGTAGCGGCATGGACTGCGCTGCGGGGTCTTTTTTCGCCAGCATCTCCTGGCGCAAACGCTCTTTCTCAATCAAATCGTCCAGCAGCCGCGCCCGCTTCTGATTGGCAGCACGCTCTCGCAGGAAACTAAGCCGCTCAGGCATCCGCCATGGCGTCATCAGCCAAAACGCAGCCTTGGGAACCCTTCGCGCATTTCGGCGTAGCGAATCTAACCCTGTCATTTGTTATTTACTTTCACTAGCAAGCGTAAGTTCTTCCGGATCGTGGGGTCTCCGGCGAGCAGATCATGCCCAAGAATCCGCGCTTTCACCTCGTAAAATGCGAAACAGCCGCCGATATGAGTGCATGTTTCCCAGAAACGGCCGCGGTTCGTACCGATTGCCCTTTTCGCACTTCTCTTTGCAACTCAATGACGTTTATCTCATACGCGCAGAACTTCGAAGACGTCATGCTCTGGCGAGCACTCAAGCATGTGCCTACAGGAAGGTATATCGATGTGGGCGCCCAAGACCCCATCGTCGACTCGGTCAGCAAGGCGTTTTATGAGCAAGGCTGGCGCGGTATCCATGTCGAGCCTGTCCCCCGCTATGCGGACATGCTGCGCCGTGATCGCCCGGATGAAACAGTGCTGCAATTGGCCTTGTCGGACCAAGCCGGCATTCTCGAACTCAACGTATTCGACGACACGGGGCTGAGCACCGGCATCAAGGAGTTTGCGGACAGCCATCGCACGCAACACGGCCTTGCACACCGCATTGTTGCAACGCCGATGCTGCCAATGCGCACCGCCTTCGCGTCGCTTGCCGGGCAGCCGGTGCACTGGCTCAAGATCGATGTCGAGGGACTGGAAGAAGCCGTGTTGCGTGGCTGGGACAGTGAAGCGCTGCGGCCATGGATCATCGTCATAGAGGCGACTGTGCCGATGTCGACCGAGGTTCGCTATCAAGGTGCAGAAGACATTCTGCTGGCCGCCCGCTACGAGTTCGCCTACTTTGATGGTCTCAATCGCTTTTATCTGGCGGCCGAACATCCAGAATTGAAGGCAGCCTTTTCCTCGCCTCCCAACGTATTCGATGGTGTACGCCTCAGCGGCTTGGCCAATTCCGAGTTATGCCGAGGCTTGCTGGAAACGCACCACACAGAGACAAGAAGGCTTGACGACACGATCCGCTCATTGCGCACCGAAGCCCTCGAAGCGCAGGCCGAAGCACAACGTCGATACCGCGAGATTCAAACACAGGCCGAGCGCGACGCACTGACCGCATCGACGGCACTGCAGTTGGTGGAAACGCAGCGCAGCGAGACTCAACATCGACTCGATGCCGTCCTGCACAGTACCTCTTGGCAAATCACAGCACCCCTGCGCTCGGTCAGCACTCAATGCCGCCGGTTGCTCTCCGCGTTTCGCGAAGGCCGATTGACCAGTGGGGTCAAGCGTCGAATCAAAGCCGTTCTGCGCGTCTGCGCTCTTGGTGTGACGCGGCACCCCAGGCTCAAGCGCGCCCTGCTGGCAGCCCTCAAGTTCTTCCCTCCCCTGCACCGACGGTTGCGCGCGATGCTGGCGCCTCCCCCACTCGCAGCACAAACCAGCGCCGCGCCAAGCGAAGCTGCCTCTGCCATGTCGCCCGCCACGCGTGCGGTGTACTTGGCCTTGATGGCTGCCAATGGCCGCGAATAAGGCGTCACGCGCCGTTTGTACATAGCCGCCCCTACCTAAAGAGCCCACGCTCGGAGTAATGCAATGATCATCGTCACTGGAGCCACCGGCTTCATCGGATCGAATCTCGTCGCCCATTTGAATCAACTGGGCCACACCGACATCGTCATCGTCGACTGGCTCGGTACCGGAGAGAAGTGGAAAAACATCGCCAAGCACCGCTTCGTAGAGTTTGTCTTTCCTCAGGATTTCCCTGCCTTTCTCGACAAGAGCACTGGCACCGTTGACGCGGTGTTTCACCTGGGCGCGATCTCGTCGACGACCGCGACCGACGGCGACGAGGTCGTGAGCAACAACATCCAGTTTTCGATGAATCTCTGGAACTGGTGCGCAACCAGGCAGGTGCCCTTCTTCTATGCGTCATCAGCAGCGACATATGGGGATGGAGAGCAGGGCTTCGACGACACGAAAGATATAGCTCCGCTACGCCCCCTCAATCTGTACGGCTGGTCCAAGCAGGCATTCGATCGCTGGGCAATCGGCCAGGCGAAAAAGGGCATTGCGCCACCCCGGTGGGCAGGCTTCAAGTTCTTCAACGTGTATGGCCCGAACGAATACCATAAGGCCGACATGATGAGCATCGTGGCGAAGAACCACTCCCGCGTCATGGCACGTGAGCCGATCCATCTTTTCCAATCGCATCGCCCTGATTTCAAGGACGGCGAACAATTACGCGACTTCGTCTACGTGAAGGACTGTTGCAAAGTCATGTCGTGGTTCATGGAAGGAACGCGTCAGAGCGGCATCTACAACCTTGGTACGGGTTCCGCACGATCGTTTCGCGACCTCATCGAGGCGGTCGGCGTGGCAAGCGGCATCAAGCCGGACATCCAGTATGTGCCCATGCCCGAGAACCTTCGTGGCAAATACCAGTACTTCACGCAGGCCGCGATGCAGAAGCTGCAGGCCGCAGGTTATGACGCCGGCTTCTACTCGCTGGAAGAAGGCGTAGCCGACTATGTCCAAGGCTATCTCAACACACCCGACAAGTTCGCCTGATATGCAGCAGCCAACGTCATCCTCCGTCAAGCCGCGCATCCTGGTCGTCGGCGACATCATGCTTGATCGCTATGTGATCGGCGAGGTGTCGCGCATTTCGCCGGAAGCACCAGTTCCTGTGCTCGCTGCCAAGCACGAAGAGAACAGGCCCGGCGGCGCAGCCAATGTGGCTGCCAATATTTCCGCGATGGGCGGCGACGCGACACTGCTGGCAGTCGTCGGTGAAGACAGCGCTTCCGCGGAACTCGAAGCCTGCCTGCAGCGCTACGACGTCAGCACACTCTTCTTGAAAGACCCGCAGGGCGGCACGACCCAGAAGACCCGCCTGGTGGTCGGTTCGCAACAAATCGCCCGCGTCGACCGGGATGTGCGGCCTACAGGACAGACACAGCAGCGACTGCTCGATGAGTTTCGATCTCAACTCAAGAACTACGATCTGGTGGTTTTCTCCGACTACGCCAAGGGCTCGTTGGACCGCCTGCCCGAGTTTCTCGAGGCCGCAGCCAAAGCGGGCGTCCCGACGCTGGTCGATCCCAAGAGGGTCACGCCATCGTTCTATCGCGGCGCCTTCCTGTTGAAGCCCAACAACAGCGAATTCATCGGTCTTTTCGGCGCTTACGGTTCAGATGAGGAATTGGTTGCCAAGGCCAGCGCGGCGATCGACGCGCTGCATTTGCAGCATCTGGTGATCACGCGCGGCGCGAGGGGCATGGTCATCGTCAGCGCGGGCGGCCGCACGGATTTCGTTCCCACCCGGGCGCGCGACGTCTTCGACGTTTCCGGAGCGGGTGACACGGTGCTGGCCGCATTGGCCACGGAACTGTCGGCTAAGCGCCCCATCTCGGACGCTGTCCATCGGGCGAACGTGGCAGCCGGCATCGCGGTGTCGCACCCCGGGACCTACGTCGTGAGCGAGCAGGAGATCGACGCGGAAGCCAACGACTTCAGCCACGAGCACCCCAAGGTGCTGACGGAAGATCAGCTCAAGATCGCACTGGTCACTCCCAGGCTGCACGGCAAGAAGATCGTCTTCACCAATGGCTGCTTCGACATTCTTCATCCAGGCCATGTCCGACTGCTCAAGGCGGCTCGTGCGCTGGGCGACATTCTCGTGCTCGGACTGAACTCCGACGACTCAGTCCGCAAGTTGAAAGGCCCCAGCCGCCCGATCAACAATTTCTCTCACCGAGCAGAGGTTCTCGCCGGTCTGGCCTCCGTGGATTACATCGTCGAATTCGACGCACCAACGCCATTGGAAACTATCCAGTACGTACTACCGGACATTCTCGTGAAGGGAGGGGATTACCCCGTGGCCGACATCGTCGGCTACAGCGAAGTGACCGCGCGAGGCGGGCAGGTCTTCGCGCTCGATTTCCACAACGGCTATTCGACGACGCGAATCGTCGACGAGATCAGCAAGTCCCGAAAGTCGTGACGCCAGTGAAAAACTTCGAAGAGCTGCGCGCGTATGCCAGCCAATGGCTGAGCGCCGACGCACTTCCACTCTGGATCGATCGTGGGTATGACGAAAAGTTCGGCCTCTTCCACGAAAAGCTCGACTTTTCAGGACAGCCACTGAAGGCTCTCCCGCGACGCTTGATGGTGCAGTGCCGCCAGCTGTATGTGCTGGCATATCTGAGCCTGCGCGGCATGCGCGACAGCCGGGCCCTGATCGACCGAACCTGGGAGCAGGTGCTGCTTCGCTTCTACCGAAAGGATCTGCCCCATCGCTGGGTGTTCTCTATCGGCGCCGATGGGACGATTCACGACAGCAAGTGTGATTCGTACACCCTGGCCTTTCTTCTTTTCGCCCTTGCCTGGCTTTACCGGCTGAAGCCCGATCCATCCTACCTGGCACTTGCCGACGAGGTGTTCACGATACTGGAGGGGCCACTGGCTGCCAGCAAGGGCGGGGTCATAGATGCACTCCCGCGCCCCGACGGATTCCTGCGCCAGAACCCGGCGATGCACCTGCTGGAGGCCTGCCTTGCACTCTACGAATCCGCAAGGCGTCCGCAGGACTTGGCCCGAGCCCGCAAACTCCATGCGAGCTTTTCCACGCACATGCTTTGGCGGGCCCAAGCTGCACTGCCAGAGCAGCACGACGACGCCTGGAGCGCAGAAGGCATCGCGGACAGCTGGTACGAACCTGGGCACCATTTCGAATGGGTATGGCTTCTGCGTCGCTTCTCGATGCTGAGTGGCGTGAAGGTTGACGACGATGTTCGAATCTTGCTCTCGCGCGCGGAACGCGAAGGCATCGATGCCGAAGGCTTTGCCATCGAGCGCGTCGGCATCCTCGACGGTTCCCGGACGGGCAGTCGCCGCTCTTGGGGCACCTGCGAATACCTCAAGGCTTGCGCCGCCGAGGCGGAAGCAAATCCTGCGGACGCGAACAAATGGCAAGACAAGGCCGCAAGTGCGCTGTCCGCCCTTCATACCGGCTTCTTTTCGGCCGAATCACTCGGCCTTTGGCGAGATCGCATCGATGCACGCGCGCAAACACTATCGATCGACGTCCCCGCCAGCAGCCTCTACCACTTCGTCTTCGCACTCATGGAGTGCGAACGCGTGTTCGGCCGCATCTCTGAACACACCACGCAATCGGCATCGGACAAGGCGCCCGCGTTGTTCCTGGATCGAGACGGCGTCATCAACATCGACACCCGCTATCCGAGCAAACCCGAGGACATCACATTCGTCGACGGAGCAAACAAGGCCATCCAGCTCGCGCAGACCCTCGGCTACAAGGTCGTGGTGGTATCGAACCAGTCGGGCATTGCGCGTGGCTACGCCAGCGAGGCCCAGGTACTGTCTTTGCATCGGTGGATGGCAGCACGTCTTCAGGAGAACGGGGCGCATGTCGATGCCTGGTACCACTGTCCTTACCACGATGAGGCAAAGAGCGTGTTTTATCGCTACGAGGATCACTTTGATCGCAAGCCCAATCCCGGAATGATTCTTCGCGCTGCGCTTGACCTGAACATCGACCTCGGCCGCTCGCTGTTGATCGGAGACAACGAATCGGATGTCCTGGCCGCCGCCCGCGCCGGTGTTCAAGGTCACCTCTTCAAGGGGTCCAATCTTTTTGAATTCGCACAACCACTCGTAGGAAAAGTCTAGTTCCTGACCTTCTCTACACCTGTCTCGCCAAATTATCAATAGATCCGATGCGAATCATTATTGACATGCAGGGGGCCCAAACCGAAAGCCGATTTCGCGGCATCGGGCGGTACAGCCTTTCGCTGGCCCTGGCCATCGCACGTGCAGCAAAGAACCACGAAATCGTCTTGGCGTTGAACGGGCTGTTGCCCGATTCGATCACCGCCATCAGGGAAGCATTTGCAGGCATTCTTCCCCGCGAAAATATTCGCGTCTGGAATTCGCTCGGCCCCGTACGAGAGCTCGATCCGGCCAACGGTACGCGGCGCGAAATCGCAGAACGCGTGCGTGAAGCATTCATTCTGTCGCTCAAGCCGGATGTGGTGCTGGTGACGAGCCTTTTCGAAGGACTCGGCGACGACTCGGTTGTCAGCATCGGCCATTTCGACTCGGAAACGCCCACGGCGGTCATTCTGTACGACCTGATTCCACTGCTGAATCCTGATATTCACTTTCGCTCCAGTCCTCTTCGGCAGGAGTACTACGCACGCAAGATCGAGTCGCTCAAGCGCAGCAAGCTCTTGCTGGCGATCTCGGAAAGCGCCCGCAGCGAGGCACTCAAGGGGCTTTCATTCCACTCCGATGACGTAGCGAATATTTCCGGTGCTTGCGACGTCTCTTTCCAGAAGATCGCACTGACCGAGGCCGAACGGCAGGCCATTCGCATCAAGTTCTCGATTCCTCACGACTTCGTGCTTTACACGGGCGGGGCGGACGAACGCAAGAACCTTGTCCGCCTGGTCACGGCCTACTCGCAACTCCCCCATGACGTTCGCCAGGCTCATCGACTCGTGATGGCGGGTCGCATGCCCAGCGGCGAAGTCTCGGCCCTGCAGACCCATGCCAAGGAAGCCGGCATGGGGGCCGACGAGCTCGTTTTCACGGGGTACATCTCCGACGACGAATTGCTTGCGCTGTACAACATGTGCAAGCTCTTCGTCTTTCCATCCACCCACGAGGGTTTTGGAATTCCGCCGCTGGAAGCCATGTCCTGCGGTGCTGCGGTCATCGCCGCGAACAGTACCAGCCTGCCCGAAGTCATTGGTGCAGGTGAGGCGATGTTCGACCCCGAGTCGGTCGGTGCCATCAGGGACAAGATGCTTCAAGCCCTGACGGACGAAGCGTTCCGTGCATTGCTGCTGCGCAATGCCGTGACTCAGGCAGCGGCGTTTTCTTGGAAAAAAAGCGCACTCAAGGCCATCGAAGCCCTTGAACGGTTTGACACTCGAGAAACAACTCAAGGCACGTCACGCCTCGCGCGCATCGAGAAGACGACCATCTTCCAGCCCAATCTCAAGCGCATCCTGGTACTGAAACTCGACCACCTGGGTGACTTGATTCTTGCAATGCCCGCGATCGCCAAATTGAGGTCGCGCTATCCTGACGCAACGCTCGAACTTGTGGTGGGAAGCTGGAATCTGGAACTCGCAAAGATGTTTCCCTTCTTCAGCAAGATCCACACGCTGGACTACTTCAAGAAGCAATCCGCAAGCCAGGCATCAGTGGCGCAAGAAGAACTGCAATCCTTCTTCGCGCAACTCGGCACTTACGACATCGCTATCGACCTGCGCAGGCAGAGTGACACACGCTTCGTGCTGAGGGGCATCAACGCAGAACTTAAGGTTGGCTACCAGACCTTCGACCCGAAGATCGATCCGGCTCTCGATATTGCGCTGGACGCGGTTCAGGACGCGCCCTTCTTCGAAACATCGATGAATCGCACGTCCATCAGCAACCAGATGCTTGCGCTGATCGATGCGCTACCCGAGGAAGCGAGCGACTTCATTTCTTTGCCCCGGCTTTTCGCTTCGACGGAAAGGAAGAAGGGTGCCATCGCGTTATTTCCGTATGCGGGCAACGATGTCAAGGAATGGGAGATCGCAAAGTTCCAAGCATTGGTGTCCAGGCTTTGCGCTTCGGAGGCCGTGACGGCGGTCAACATCTTCTTTGCATCCCAGGCCGAAGCACAGAGACATGCTTTCGATCCTTCTCCCAAGGTGGCCGCACACGCGGGACTGAACATCCCTGCTTTGATGGAGTCAGTGGCGCAGAACGCTGTCTGCATTGCCAACAACTCGGGGGGCGCCCATATTGCGTCCTACTTGGACTTGACGGTGATCGGCGTCTACGGAGGTCACGAAACGGCGGCGGAATGGGCGCCCGTGTTCCCGAACAGCTTCGTCATTCATCGCGAGGTCGACTGCTCTCCCTGTCACATTGCGACGCGGTCCGATTGCCGGTATCAGTTTCACTGCCTGTCCGACATTTCAGTAGACGAGGTCTACGACCTCGTCATGAAGGCAGTAACCGCGAGTGCCGTCCCGACCTCCGGCCCGGCTTTGACGGCCAAGGCCATTACGAATCGACTGACTGCCGCACTTGGCCCTCTCCTTCAGGACCAGACCGAAGATCAGGTCGCCACCATCGCCCGCTGTATCACATCAAGCATTCAGCCCGCCACATCTGGAGCTCGCATTTTTGTAGATATCTCGGAGCTCGCTCGACATGACTCCAAGACCGGCATCCAGCGGGTAACCCGCAGCATTCTGAAGGAGTTGCTGGAAAATCCGCCTGCCAACTTCGAAGTCGTTCCCGTCTATGCCACGACGGAGACAAATGGCTACTTCGTGGCGCGAAATTTCCTGAGCAAGCTCACGGGAGAGCACACTCGGAAGCACGTTTCCGACGAAGTTGTCGACTTCTATTCCGGGGACATTTTCCTTGGCCTGGACTTTCACCCGCATATGGTGGCCGCCAGGAGGAGCACGCTTGATGCGATGCATCGTGCCGGTGTCAGGATTCTCTTTGTGGTTTACGACTTGCTGTGCATTCAGATGCCCCAGCACTTCGTCGACGGTACTGTTCATTGGTTCACTCAATGGCTGGACATCATTGCAACCTACGACGGCGGACTCTGCATCTCGAAATCCGTTGCTGAAGATCTTTCTGCCTATATGCAGCGGGTTCACCCCGCCCGCTTGAAGCACTTCCACATCGACTGGTTTCACATCGGCGCGGACATCGAAAGTTCGGCTCCGAGCAAAGGCCTGCCAGCAAATTCCGCGCAGACACTTCAATCACTGAAGGCGCGCCCGAGCTTTCTGGCAGTGGGAACAATCGAACCGCGCAAGGGATACGCCCAGACCCTCGACGCCTTCGACCTCCTCTGGACGCGCGGAGTCGACGCAAATCTGGTCATCGTGGGCAAGAAGGGCTGGCTCGTTGACGAACTGACCGAGCGGTTGCGCAAACATCCCGAGGCGGGCAAGCGGCTTTTCTGGCTGGATAACATCAGCGACGAGTACCTCGAACGCATCTACGACGCTTCGACCTGCCTGGTTGCGGCCTCGGAGGGCGAAGGCTTCGGACTACCCCTGATCGAAGCCGCACGCCACAAGATTCCGATCATCGCCAGGGACCTGCCGGTCTTCAAGGAAGTCGCAGGGCAAAATGCATACTATTTCCACGGAACCACGGCGAGTGCACTGACAGACGCGATCCAGTCTTGGTCGACCTTGTTCAAGACACAGTCCCACCCGAAGTCGGACACGATGCCGTGGCTGACTTGGCGCCAGACCACGCAGGAGCTGCTGAAGCTGGTTCGATCTGCCGATATGCATGCGCCCGGCACCCAATCCAAAACCCTCTAAGAGTTGAGTCATGAATAAAAGAGCTGTCATCACTGGAATCACAGGCCAAGACGGGGCCTACCTAGCGGAACTACTGCTGGCCAAGGGTTACATTGTTTACGGAACCTACCGCCGCACGAGCTCGGTGAATTTCTGGCGCATCGAAGAACTCGGTATTCAGAACGACCCCAACCTGCACCTCGTCGAGTACGACCTGACCGACCTGGGCAGTTCCCTGGCCCTCATTCGCGATACCGCGCCCGACGAGGTGTACAACCTCGCCGCCCAGAGTTTCGTGGGCGTCAGCTTCAACCAACCTGCGGCTACGGCCCAGATCACTGGTGTGGGTGCATTGAATTTGCTCGAGGCCATCCGCCTGACGAACACAAAGATTCGCTTCTACCAAGCCTCGACCTCCGAAATGTTCGGGAAAGTCCAGGCCGTGCCGCAGATCGAAGACACGCCTTTCTATCCGCGTAGTCCTTACGGCGTCGCCAAGCTCTATGCGCACTGGATGACGATCAATTACCGCGAGAGCTACGACATCTTCGGTTGCAGCGGCATCCTGTTCAACCACGAGAGCCCACTGCGCGGCCGCGAGTTCGTAACGCGCAAGATCACCGACAGCGTTGCCAAGATCAAGCTTGGCAAGCTCGACGTGCTGGAGCTCGGCAACCTGGATGCCAAGCGTGACTGGGGTTTCGCCAAAGAATATGTCGAAGGCATGTGGCGCATGCTGCAGGTCGACGAGCCCGACACCTATGTCCTCGCAACCAACCGGACCGAAACCGTTCGAGATTTCGTCAGCATGGCGTTCAAGGGTGCCGGCATCGCCGTCGAATTCAAGGGAACCGCCGAGGGCGAACTGGCCGTGGACACCGCCACTGGCAAGACGGTGATGCGCGTGAACCCGAAGTTCTATCGTCCGGCCGAGGTCGAACTGCTGATCGGCAATCCGGCCAAGGCAAAGGAAAAGCTCGGCTGGGAACCGCAAACCACGCTGGAACAACTGTGCCAGATGATGGTCGAGGCAGACCTCGAGCGAAACGAAAAGGGTTTTTCGTTTTGAAGATCCTTCTGACCGGCGCGGAAGGATTCACGGGCAAGGTGTTCGCACAGCGCGCCGCCGCAGCGGGTCATGAAATCCACGCCTTGCAGGCAGATTTGACCGATACCGTGGCGGTACAACAGGAAGTGCTCTCGGTCGCACCTGATGCCGCGGTACACCTCGCGGCCATCAGCTTCGTCGGCCACGAGCACGACGAGGCCTTCTACGCCGTCAATGTGGTTGGGACCACCCATCTGCTCAACGCACTGGTCAAGCTGCCTCGTTCGCCGCTACGAGTGCTACTCGCCAGCAGTGCGAACATCTACGGCAATAGCGAGCATTCGCCCATCGATGAAACCCAGGTGGCAGCACCGGTCAATCATTACGCGATGAGCAAGCTGGCCATGGAAATGATGGCCCGAACCTACAGCGCCCGCCTGAATCTGGTGATTACGCGCCCATTCAATTACACCGGTCCCGGCCAGCACGCCAATTTCCTGATTCCGAAACTTGTGGCGCACTTCGCCTCGCGCGCGCCCTTCATTGCGCTGGGAAATCTCGATGTGGAACGAGAATTCAATGATGTGCAGATGGTGTGCGACGCCTACTTGCTACTTCTTTCGCATGCCGAAGCTGGCGAAACATACAATATCTGCTCGGGAAACCCCTATTCTCTCGAATTCGTGATCAACACGCTGCGTCGTATGACCTCGTATTCGCCGCGCATTGAAGTCAATCCGGCCTTTGTCAGGGCCAATGAGGTACATCGCCTTTGCGGCGATCCATCTAAATTGCGCACGCTACTTTCAACGCACAACGTGGTTCTTGACACACCCTCACTGGAAACAACACTTTCCCGAATGCTTCAGGCCGAATCGACTCAATACATCTAGAAAATTCAGGGCTCCGTCCGCAAAGATTAGTCAGTTGTCGCCGAAGAGGTCTCGTGTATAGACCTTGTCGGCGACATCCATCAACGATTCGGACATTCGATTGCTGATGATGATGTCGGATTTTCTTTTGAACGCGTCGAGATCGGTCAATACGCGAGAATGAAAAAACTCGGGCTCGTTCAGGGTCGGCTCGTAAATGACGACTTCAACGCCCTTGGCTTTGATGCGCTTCATGATTCCTTGAATCGATGACGCGCGGAAGTTATCAGACCCGCTCTTCATGATCAAGCGGTAGACTCCAACTACTTCGGGTTTTCGCTTCAAAATATCGGCCGCAATGAAGTCCTTTCGAGTCGTGTTTGACTCGACGATGGCATGAATCAGGTTTTGCGGCACTTCGCGATAGTTCGCGAGCAATTGTTTTGTGTCCTTGGGAAGGCAGTAACCGCCATAACCAAAAGATGGATTGTTGTAGTGAGTGCCGATGCGCGGATCCAGCCCCACGCCCTCGATGATCTGCTTGCTGTTCAAGCCATGCGTAGCGGCATAGGTATCAAGTTCGTTGAAATACGAAACCCGCATGGCTAGATAGGTGTTTGCGAAAAGCTTGACCGCCTCGGCCTCGGTGGAGTCAGTGAAAAGGACAGGTACATCCTTTTTGATCGCGCCTTCCTTCAGCAGGTCGGCAAAGACCTCTGCACGTCTGGACCGTTCACCCACCACGATGCGTGACGGATAAAGGTTATCGTGCAATGCATGACCTTCGCGCAAGAACTCTGGCGAAAAAATTATGTTGCCAGAGCCCAATTTCTGGTTTATTTTTTCTGTATACCCCACTGGCACAGTTGACTTAATGACCATGACGGCCCGGGGATTAATGCGCATGACATCCCGGACAACCGCCTCAATGGAATTTGTATTGAAGTAATTGGACTCAGGATCGTAATCCGTCGGGGTGGCGATGATCACATAATCTGCTCCCTCGTAAGCTTCCTTCTCATCGAGGGTCGCACGAAAGTTGAGCGGCCTGTACTTGAGGTAGTCTTCGATTTGAGAATCCTGAATGGGAGACTCTTGGCGATTGAGCATGGCAACCTTCTCAGCCACGATGTCGAGCGCCACGACTTCATGATGCTGCGACAGCAACACGCCATTCGACAGGCCAACGTATCCAGTACCAGCAATGGCAATCTTCATCTTGATTTCTCTTATTTTCGACTGAGACTATTTCCAGGGAATCGTGATGGGCTGAACACCCACATCGTGCGCCCAAAACGCACCATCTTGCACCAGGGAGAATTGCAGCGATCCATCCTTTAGATCCGATGTCGATTCGATAGGAATCGAGACCAAAAGATCTCCGCCCGACGGAATGTCAAAAGGCAGATTTACTCTTTTTTCAAATCCCGTAGAAGGCGCTCCGCTTGAATCAAGAAATCGCCAAGAAATTCGCACAGGGGTGCCGACCGCAGAAATAGCTGAAATCGGAATACCCCCCGAATTCTTTATTTTCAAATCTACGAATTTCGCATCTCCTGACTTTCGTTCCACACCCGAAACATAGCTCAAATTGCGAATCTCGGCCGGTGTATATGAGCGATCGATTGCGGTGATCTTTGGCGCCGACGTGAACCAGCTCTCGGCGCATCTGTCGAAACCAACAGGTACGACACGTTTCATTAGATTCCGATACTCGTCGTCATTATTGACCTTACCGGCGAACGCTAGGTAGGAAATTATGCGCCTGGGCAATTCAGAACAATCATTGCCGTAGTTCATGGAATACCCCACGGGCAAGAAGCCGGAATAGCCATTGAGTGTATAGACCCCTCTGGACTGGGCAACCCACATTGCATCCAATTCAGCCGCCGAAGAATTTTTCTCACCATTTTGCGAGAAAAAAATGATCGAATTTTCAAGCAACGGCTCTTTGAGGCGATTGTCGGCGCTTGCAAGTCGCGCTCGCCAGTCTTCCTTGAAGCTGGATTGCATTCTGGTTGCCGAGAACTCAAGAATCAGCAACGGCAGAACCACAGCCAGAATAATCGAAATCCCGAAACGTACTATCTTGATACGATCAATCGCAACGGCTGCCAGATAGGCCACCGGAAAAAGAATTGCCAGATCGAGCCGACTCATTGCGCGAATCGCCGAGGCCAGGGGCAACTTGTAAAGATACTGCCAAATACTGAATCCGCCGATGTACAGCGTAGATCCAATCACGATCATCAGCATTCCCAAAATCCATGGGAACGCGCGCCCTTTGTTTATCTTTCTTCCGGCAAAAAAGCCAAGGAGAGCCAGTAGCAGCGGGATTGCGCCAACGAACATCTGGTGCTCGTGCCGCATCGGGATTTTCCTGAACACCTTGGCATCCGATGTCGACCACAGGTACGAGGCATCCGAAAGAAAGTAGCTTTGCGGCCTTGGCAACATGCTCGCTATCTCACTCCATGGCCGCTTTGCCTCATAGAGCCTGGAGACTTGCAAATATGGATAAAAAAGCACGACCAAAAGAGCGAGCAGCAAGCTCAGGCCCGCCAAGACCTTCAGAGATTGGAGTCGCTCCTGCAACTTCCATTGCGCAAGAAAGTCGGATGCAATGCTCAGAGGGGATTGTCTAGCCCCAAGCCATCCGTGCACTACACAAGCGAGCAGCATCGCGACCAGCAAAAACAGCGTGAAAAACCCAATATAGACGCCGCAATAAAATTGCCATGCCAACCATGCTCCAGCTATGGCCAGGCAGCGCCATTCTTTTTCGTCCAGAAATTTAAAGAAGAATGCAATGGCAAGTGGAAGCCCGAACCGATAATGCAGTTGTGCATGCCCTGCGTGAGCCGTGGTGGGCAGTGCAAAAGCAAAAATCAAGGCACCGACGGAGGCCCCGATGTTGCTGGCGCCCAATTTCCTCAAGGCATAGTATGCGGCCGCAAAATTAGGAGCGTAAGCAAAGAGAAACCAGAGCTGAAATGCCGTGTCCGGCTGCGCAGACAGCAGCCGCATCAGCATATAAATCGGTGCTGCTCCGAAAAGATTATCGGAAAATCCAAGCACATAAGGAAATGGATAGAAAAATCCAAGATTCCACAGCGAATGGCTTTTTCCAGAGAAATATAAATAAATATTTTCGAGAAAATAATTATTCAGCGAAGCATCACCCACATCCCCCGGCATCTTCGCGAGATAGTCGAGCCGAGTGAGCGGCAAACATACGAACGCAACGATGAACAGAAAAACCGGCGTCCATCGGCTTGACGCAATCCGATAACTCATTGGGTGCAGCTGTAGCTGGATTGCGGCACACTATTTCTGAATGGATCGGTCAAGGCATCGCTGTACTTCCCCATCAGTAAACGCTGCTTTGGCAACCAATGCTGACGAAAAAAGCGCCCAAAGCTGGCGACTTTTTCCCCTTTTTCCGTCAATTCAACGCATCCATTTTTAATCACAATGGTGCCGGATTCCAATTGCTCCGTCAGCCGAACGTCAACAAGATGATGCTCTTTGACATACTCTTGAGTAAAGACCTGCTCAAAACTCTCTTGCTTGATACCACCGCCACGTTGTTGGATTTTTTCCAAAATATAGAACGACAACGAACGATCAATCACCGTGGGTACAGAAATGGCAAAACCGTACCCAACGAGCAACCAGATCAATATCAGCAGAAATTTCTCAAAGCCTCCGAGCACTCGAAAGTACCCAAAAAAACAAAGCGCGACTGCGGCGAGGGCCGCGGCGATAAATCCGTCACCAATCGCGGCATAAAAAACTACGTTGACTTTCAAATAATTGATGTGCACGTAGTAAACAATGATCAACGCCACGAGGAAGAACATCGAAGCGGCAATAGCGCGCGTTATTTTCATCTCTTGAATACCAAAAACTTATTTCCGAGGTAGCTCAGCGAAACCTGCAATACGGTTGCAATCAGGAATCCGGCCCGATAGTCGCCGCCATAGGAATCAGTCCATACGAGCAACACCAGCCCGTGAAGGATCGCAATGGCGCCATACAAGCCACTGAACTTTAGTACCTGAGTGAAAAGGGGCTCGCCGGTACTGGCAAAAACGAAATACCGACTCCCCAAAAAAGAGACGGCAATCCCAAACACTGCGGCAATCAGGTTAGCCAAGCCGGCAGACGAAAAATGAAGCACCTTCAGGTTGAATGACAGAACACCATAGTGCACGCCTGTGGCGATCAGCCCATTGATGCCGTACCGGGCGACCTCGGAAACTTGGCGTTTCATGCAAGGTCGGGCTGCTTCGACGTTTCAATCACCTCTTCGACAAAGTCGTGATAAGCGATGAACGTGGTTATCGTGCCACCACGCACGACACCGGTCAGCATCAGCGTCATGAGCGTCAAAGTCCCGGTCTGGAGAAAGACCAGAACCAGAATTCCCAACGCAACCGAGAACCAGCCGGGCGTGGAAAAGCCCAGCAGCTTGAGCGCCACGGCGAGGCACGCGGCGGCGACCGACAGGCTGGCAATCACCGCACAAATAATGCCGACGCGAACCAGCACGTCTTCGGCAAAGACCATCAGTCCCTTGAATCCGTGCAGTACCAAGCCGACAAAATTCATCTTCGACTGACCGGCGTAGCGTGGACCACGGTCGAGCGAGCAGACACCCGTGCGCAGCTTCGAAGCGAGAACGGCGCCCGCGACATGAATAGACAGCTCCTGCATGACGACAAGGCGCCGGACAGCAGGGGCCTTGAGCGCCATGAAATTGCCAAAGCTGATGGCGCGGCCCGTCATCAGGTTGAAAAAGCGCTTGTAGACCTGATAAAAAACCTTGAATCGCAAGGTTTCGACGCGGCTCTTGCGCTGCGCAACCATGACATCGACGTCACCCGACTCAAGCCCTTGTAACAGGCTCGGAATGGTGGAAGGCAGATCCTCACCATCAGAATCCATCACGACAACCTTTTGCCCTGGCTGAACGTGTTCGGCAACATAGCCAAGGCCAATCGCGATGGCTCGTTGGTGGCCGACATTTCTTCGGAGCTTCAGGATCACGCCGTCGACCGGAGCCTTCTCGAGATTGCCGATCTCCAAAGGCTGCCTGACCGACCCGTCGTCCACGGCAACCACGAAAACGTCGTGCTTGAACTGGAGCGCAAGCTCCTTGAACAGTCGGCTGCTGGCTTCGGTGTCCTCGTAGACGGGCGTGACGACAACGAGCTTGTATTCGCCGAAGTTCATAGCCCCAGGAAGCCCTGGAAGTAAGAGACCGTCTTTTCGAGGCCCTGTTCGAGTTTCACCTTGGGTTCCCAACCCAGCTTTTCGCGCGCCAGAGTGATGTCTGGCTGCCGTTGCTTCGGATCGTCTTGCGGCAGTGGTTTGAAGATCAACTTGGAATTTCCACCAACCTTCTTCAGGACGGATTCGGCAAGCTCCTTGATGGTGAACTCCACGGGATTTCCCATGTTGAACGGACCGGTGACCTCGGGTGACGTGGCCATCATGCGGACGAATCCATCGATAAGATCGTCGGCATAGCAGAAGCTGCGCGTTTGGGATCCATCGCCATAAATGGTGATGTCTTCGCCACGCAAGGCTTGAACGATGAAGTTGCTGACCACGCGGCCATCGTTGGGGTGCATGCGGGGGCCGTAGGTATTGAAGATGCGTACGACCTTGATCTCCAGTTGATGCTGGCGGTAGTAGTCGAAAAACAAGGTCTCGGCGCAACGCTTGCCTTCGTCGTAGCAAGAGCGGATCCCGATGGGATTGACATGACCCCAGTAATCTTCTCGCTGCGGATGTACTTCGGGGTCGCCATAGACTTCGCTGGTGGAGGCTTGAAGGATTTTTGCCCCTGTTCGCTTGGCCAAGCCCAACATGTTGATCGCGCCGTGCACGCTGGTCTTCGTGGTCTGGACAGGGTCCCTCTGATAATGGATCGGGGACGCCGGGCAAGCCAGGTTGTAAATTTCGTCGACCTCGATGTACAGCGGGAACGTGACATCGTGCCGCAGCAACTCGAAGTGGGGATTGCCCATGAGGTGGACAACGTTGTCACGCGTGCCACTGTAAAAGTTGTCAACACACAGCACGTCACAACCATCGTTCAACAATCGCTCGCAAAGATGCGATCCGAGGAAGCCGGCACCACCGGTAACCATCACTCTTTTTCTGTTTGAAACGCGCACGAAGCCTCCAACATATGAACTTGAAGGCGAAATTTTAGTCCCCAGGGCGCGAGGCACCCCTGATCGGCGCCGAGATCAACGGCATTCGCATCGCAGCGACGCATGCGTTCTATGGTTTCACGCCATCGCTACTGAAAGGCGACCCGGCCCGCTGGGTGTAGACCTCGCATAAGACCTTACAGGAAGACCTCTGCTGCATCGAAACTTGTCCCCACCGCATCCTTCGCGGACAACGCAGGAATCCCCCCCGTATCGGGCCACTCGATACCGATCGATGCATCGTCCCAACGTATGCACCTCTCGTGCGCCGGCGCGTAGTAGTCCGTCGTCTTGTAGAGAAAATCCGCGGTTTCACTCAGCACCAGGAAGCCATGGGCGAAACCTGCAGGCACCCACAGTTGCTTGTGGTTGCTTTCCGAGAGCTCGACACCCACCCACCGGCCAAAGGTCGGTGATGAGCGGCGAATGTCCACTGCCACGTCGAACACGGCACCACTGACCACGCGCACGAGCTTTGCCTGCGGTTGCTGAACTTGGTAGTGGAGTCCTCGCAGTACCCCCTTCACCGAGCGCGAATGGTTGTCCTGCACGAAATCGATATGCTGGCCGACGGCTTCGTCGAATGCCTTCTGGTTGAAGCTTTCAAAGAAGAAGCCGCGCGCGTCGCCAAAGACCTTGGGCTCGATCACAAGGACATCGGGAATGGACGTGGGTGTTGCTTTCATGATTGGAGAACCAGAGAAGAGAGTGATGAATCAGGCAACGCGCTTGAGGTAGCCGTCCGGCGCTACGCTGATGAGCAACTTGCTGTCCATGGCACGGTCGATCTCAAAAGTGGCTGCGTGGGTTTTGAGGAACTCGTGAACTGCGGTCTTGGGGTTGTCGCCGGGAGCCCAGGGCCGGTCCGGGAACATGCTTTCAGGCAGATCTTCCACGACGGTGTCGAACACGACGCAATAGCTGCCGACAGTCACCATCGGCGCGTAGGCCCTCAACTCGTCGAGAACGTGGGCATGGGTGTGATTGCTGTCGAGGCATACCAGCACGCTGCGCTTTCCGGATGCGGCTGCGCGAACCTTCTCGATCACGTCCGACGCGACGCTGGAACCCTCGATCATCGAGATGCGCTTGATCATCGGATGAGCCTCGATGGCTTTGCGGTTGTGTGCACGAATGTCGATATCGATGCCGAGCACCTGCGCATCGGCAGGGCCTCCACACGCAGCGTTCAGCTCGAGCATGGCCGCCGAAAAGATGAGAGAACCGCCGTGTGCGATCCCGGTCTCGATGATCAGGTCGGGTTGCACGCGCCAGATGATCTCCTGCATTGCCACGATGTCCTGCGGGTACTGAATGATCGGACGCCCCAGCCAGGAGAAGTTGTAGGAGTAGCCTGCCTGAATGGAGGATTTCATCAACGCCTTTGCATCGCTCTGCAAGGCTTCGTTGGTTTCGTTGGCGGCCACGCGCGCCGTCACTTCAGCTTCAAATGTCATTCTGGTCTACCTTAACAAGACGAAATCTGCCGCCGGACTGCTTCACGATCTCGTCGAAATAATTGGAATTCATCACAAACACGAGCGAATCCAGCGGCAGCAGCTGCAACGCGTCTTCCGGAGACACGATCTTCAAACCCGTGCCCGCCATGTATCTGTCCTGCTTGATGGGATTGATGTCCACTGCCACATCGAACTCGATGCCGGCCGCCTGCAGATGATGAGAAAAAATAACGCCCTTGGAGGAAGCGCCCCAAATGGCCTTCGAGCCCGGCGTCGCCCGCGCAAGGGCCTTGCTTTGCTCGATGCCCGACAAGAAGTTCTCCGGCAACTCGATGTTGTCCCGCTCCCCTTCAACTGGTTCTCGCAACGACGCCAGATCAGCCACCACGTAGAGATACTGTCCGCCAAACACGTGGCCCAGTTCATCGATGCGCGTGAACATGCGCCGGAAGTCGGCAGCCCGGAAGTAATTCACGTGCTCGTAGAAGATGTCGAACCACGCGCGCCGCTCGCAAATCCAATCGAAGCACGGTACCTCAATGTATATCTTGCCCCGGCCTGCGTTGGCCTGCGCAATGTCCTGCAAAAACCGCACAGGCTCCTGAATGTGCTCCAGCACGTGCCGAAGCACGAGTGCATCTGCAGACAGGCCCAGTGATGGACAGAACGGAGCCTTGATGACATCCGGGCTGTCCCCTTCGTAGGCAGGGTCGATGCCCGTTGCGTCGTAGCCCGCCGCTCGCAGGTGATTCAGGAAATAGCCCTTGCCACAGCCGACCTCGATAAGCGACGGAGTCTGAAAATGGCGCTGGATGATGGACAAGACCGCATCCAGATGCTCCCGAAAAACCGACGAGCATGCCTGCTCGTTCTGGTAGTCGGCGTCGTAAGTCAGCAGGTCCGGATCGAACTCCCGATTGAAGACCAACCCACTGGTCCGATCCTGGACAAGGACCATGTTGCCTTGTGGCGAAGCCATGCCTGATGATGCGCTGTCGAATACCCGGTTCTGCAGAACCGGCAAGCCCTCGATGCGCAAGAGTTCGTTCTGCATCAGCGCACCTCCGTCAACTGCAAGAGCTTGGCATTGTTGCCCCAGAAAGCCATTGGCTCATAGCTTGGATAGGGGAAATGCCCCAGCGCAAGCTCGATCGGCGCGCCAAGTGCCTCGCGCCACCCCTCGACGAGCGATCGCACCGACGTCGGCCGCCCCGAACAGACATTCACGATACCGCCGCTCGCCGCCGTGCGAGCCAGAGCAGCCAAATAGCGCGCGACCTGCTCCACCGGAAGATAGTCGCGCAGCTGCTCTCCGCCGGACATTCGAAATTCGGCATCGCCGCGCGCGCGCGCAGCCATGAACTGGCTGTACAGCGCCCCCGCAGCTTGCCCTTCACCGTACATATAGAACAGGCGAGCCCAAGTCAATTTGACCCCCGTATCGACGGCAAGAAATTCGAGTTCCCGCCTCAAGGCATCCTTGGCAAAACCATAGGGGTTGCGGGGATCGGGCAGCAGCGACTCAACCAGTTCACCGGATTGCATGCCGTACTCGAAGCAGGTACCCGCGCACACCAGCGCCGAAAGGCCGGAGGTCACGAGTCGCTCGAGAAACCGATATTGCTCGGTCAGATGCGTTTCGAAATGATGCCTCGACTGGTAGTGCGGCAGGCCGCTCCAGGCCAAGTGAATCAGCACATCAGGTCGCCCAAGCATGTCGAATGCGTCAGAGGGTGCGGCGGCCAGGTCGATGCTCACGTAGCGAACATCCGGATGCATCCACGAGCCAGGCTCCTGGCGCGACACGGCCACGACCTCGATGTCGCCGGAGTCGACCAGCACCCGCAACACATGGCGCCCCACAAAGCCGCTGGCTCCAGTAACTGCGATCTTCATGCTCACAGAACCTCGAGCCGTGGAACCGCACAGACGAATTGACCACCCCATTCGCGAATGTAGGCCAGTTGATTCATCACTTCGGCCTTGAGGTTCCAGGGCAGAACAAGCACGTAGTCAGGTTGCTCACGCTGCAGCCGCGTTTCGTCGACGATGGGAATTCGGCTTCCCGGCATGTACTGGCCCTGCTTGGCGGGATTCCGGTCGACAACCCACGGCAGCAGACCCGGCCGGATGCCGGCGTAGTTGAGCAGAGTGTTTCCCTTGGCGGCGGCACCATAGGCAGCCACGCGCTTGCCGGCCTTGCGCGCCTCGATCAGGAAGGCCACGATACCGTCCCGTATGTCATCCGCGCGTGCCTGAAAGCCTTCGTAATACACCGTCGTCTCGACGCCGGCTTCGGCTTCGGCACGAAGCAGCTTTTCCACGCGGGGCTCTAACGAACGCACGCCTCCGTCGCTGCGCTGCGCATAGACCCGCAGACTGCCTCCGTGCGTGGCGAGTTCCTCCACATCGAAAACATGCAGCCCATTGGCTTCGAACAGTCGGCGTACCGCCACCAGGGACAGGTAGGAAAAATGCTCGTGATAAATGGTGTCGAACTGGCAACCGGACACCAGCTGCGTCAGGTGTGGAAATTCGAAAGTAGCCACGCCGTTGGGCTTCAACAGCCTGGCGAAACCAGAAACAAAATCGTTGACGTCCGGCACGTGCGCAAGCACGTTATTGGCTACGACGAGGTCAGCCGCCTTTCCTTGAGCAACGAGTTGCTCGGCCAATGCGATCCCGAAGAACGCTTCGACAATCTCCAGCCCTTTCGCCCGCGCCGCGCGAGCGGTACTCGCGGTTGGCTCGATACCGGTACACGGAATGCCGGCCTGCTGTACATATTGGAGCAAGTAGCCGTCGTTGGCCGCTACCTCGACAACATGCGACACCGACGAGAGCCCGAAGCGTTGCACGACGTCGTCCACATAGCGTCTGCTATGAGCCAACCAGCTCGTCGAGAACGAGCTGAAGTAGGCATAGTCGCTGGAGAAGAGCTCGGCATAGTGCGCGTAGTCTTCGGTCTGTACCAGCCAGCATTGCGTGCACGTGAAAACGCGCAGCGGATACCACTTCTCCGGCGCGGCAAGCTGCGCTGCATTCAAGTATGCGTTCGAAGGGGGCGAGGCCCCCAGGTCCATCAATTGCAGAGAGAGTTCTGCATGGCAATGGCGACATTTCATTTCAGATACCGCCGAATTCAGAGGTGAGGCTAGCGTGCGCTGCATCGCGTTGCGACACGTCCGCAAAAGGCAGCGGCCACGCAATGGCAAGCATCGAATCTGCAGGGTTCAAACCGCCCTCCGCGCTTTGAACATAGGGCGTCGAGTGAAGGTATAACAATTCTGCGTCATCGGTGAGGGTCTGGAATCCATGCGCGAATCCCTTGGGAATGAACAGGCTGCGGCCGTTCTCGGCACTGAGCCTCTCCGCATGCCAGTGCAGGAAGGTCGGCGAGCCCCTGCGTATATCGACCGCCACGTCGAATATCTCGCCACGCAGACAACTGACCAGCTTGTCTTCTGCGTGCGGCGGATACTGGAAATGCAATCCGCGCACGGAGCCCTGGCGCCGCGTCAGGGTGTGGTTCATCTGCGCAACTGGCTGTGCGAAGCCGGCATGCGCCAGCTCCTCGGCGCAGAAGAATCGGCTGAAGAACCCGCGCGAGTCCTCGATTTTCTGACGATGGATCAGCTTCAAGCCGTCCAACGCCGTGGCATCGACAACGAACTTAGCCATGCAGCGCCGCGCCTTCGTGCATCTCGATCTGCGAGAGACAGACCTTTTGCATATCGCTGCCCGCGCGCCAGGCACGGTCCCACTCCACGGTCTTGTCGAGTGCTTCCTCGAGCCCCCAGTGCGGCTGCCAGCCGAGCATGCTCTTTGCCTTGCTGCTGTCGAGCTTGAGGTAGCCGGCTTCATGCAGGGCCGACGCATGGGTTTCGCGCCACTGCGTTCCTTCGACCTTGCTCACCAGACGGTCCAGCAACCGGCGCACTGGCACGGCATCTTCGTCGGCCGGGCCAAAATTCCACGCAGCTGCGAACTGAGGATCTCCTGCCGCCAACCGCTCGGCGAGCAGCAGGTAGCCCGACAGGGGCTCCAGCACGTGCTGCCAGGGCCGTGTCGCGCCCGCATAACGCACCTCGAGCGGACGACGGGCATGAGCCGCGCGAAAGAAGTCAGGCACCAGCCGATCGCCTGCCCAGTCACCTCCACCAATCACGTTTCCCGCCCGAGCGGTGGCAACCCCTATGCCGGCCTCGGCCAGAAAGGACGCCCTGTACGCAGCCGTAACAAGCTCCGCGCAGGCCTTGCTGCTGGCATAAGGATCCGAGCCGCCCAGCGCTTCGCCCTCGCGATAACCCCAGACCCACTCCCGGTTGTCATAGCACTTGTCCGTCGTGACATTCACGACCGCCCGCACATCCTTGCACGCGCGGACCGCCTCCAGAAGGTTGACCGTTCCCATGACGTTGGTGGCATAGGTTTCCACCGGCGCATGGTAAGACTGGCGAACCAAAGGCTGTGCTGCCAAGTGGAAAACAATCTCCGGGTCGGCCGCTCGCAAGGCTTGCAGCATGGCCGCACCATCGCGAACATCGGCCAAGACATGGCTCTGCAGCAGATCGGCGACGCACGCCACCGAGAACAGATTGGTCGGTGTCGGTGCTGCCAACGCATAGCCGTGGACTTCAGCGCCCATGCTGCGCAGCCACAGTACGAGCCAGCTTCCCTTGAATCCGGTATGCCCTGTCACCAGCACCCGCCTGCCTTGCCAGAACGCGCGGCTCAAGACCACACCTTCCAGGGCGCAGCATTGCTCGCCCACAACTGCTCGAGGTGCGTCTTGTCGCGCAGCGTGTCCATCGGTTGCCAGAAGCCTCCGTGCTCGAATGCCATCAATTGGCCCTCTTGCGCGATCTGGGCGAGCGGCTGCCCTTCCCAACTGGATTCGTCTCCCGCGATGTAGTCGAGGCATCTCGGCGAAAGGACGAAAAAGCCGCCATTGATCCAGCCGCCGTCGCCGCGGGGCTTCTCGATGAACCCCCGAACCACGTCGCCGTCTCTTTCGAGGGCGCCATAGCGCCCGGCAGGCTGGACTGCCGTCACCGTGGCCAGGCGACCATGCGCGCGGTGAAATTCAATCAGCTGATCGATTCTGAGGTCCGCCACACCGTCTCCGTACGTGAAGCAAAACGCCTCTTCGTCCTTCAGATAGGCGCCCACCCGTTTCAAACGTCCGCCGGTGAGGGTTTCGTCGCCGGTATCGACCAGCGTGACCTTCCAGGGTTCCGCCTTGCGCTGATGCACATTCATCTCGTTGCTGCGCATATCGAAAGTCACGTCGGACATGTGAAGGAAGTAGTTGGCGAAGTACTCCTTGATCACATAGCCCTTGTAGCCGCAGCAAATGATGAAATCATTGATGCCATAGGCCGAGTACAGCTTCATGATGTGCCAAAGCACGGGCTTCGCACCGATTTCAACCATCGGCTTGGGCTTTAGATGCGTCTCTTCCGAAATGCGTGTGCCCAACCCGCCGGCCAGAATGACTGCTTTCATCGTTTTGATTTCGCGGTTCGTAAGAAAGAAAAGATCCCGACGACTCTATGACCGCCAGCACGCAATGAAAACGCCCTTGCTCCAAGTCCTCACTCGGAGCGTCATGCAACAGTGGGCGGCTTTCTGAACAAACTGATCGCCTTGCGCGCCAATCGCTTGGGAACATAGCGCAGCGACCCCATGCGTTGGGCCTCGCTGAGGCGGTGCTCCAACTGCGCACATGTTTCTCGCCAAGCCTGTGCCTGTGACACGAGGTCGGCTGTATTGGCGGCAGCAGCGGTGATGTCCATGTGCATCTGACGGCGGGTTTCAGCCGCTTCGTGATGCGCGCGCAACGCGTTCTGCCTTTCCACTTCAACCTGCGCACGCATGTCGGGCAGCGACGGCAGATCGAACGGAATCGCCTGCCCGTCGATGCCTAGCAGCGACGCTGTCAGGCTGACCGCACCCGAGACATCCTTGACGCCGAATGGCGCCGCATCCAGGCTGAGCGTGACGCCATCGAAGCCAAACCGCCGCGGACGGAACGTATGGGCAGACGCAGGAGGCAGATTTGGCGCCTCGTCGTCAAACCATCGCAGCAACTCGGCATTGTCTGCGACAGAAGCCCGGATGATCTGCCGCACTTCACTTCGCTCAAGGGGATCGGTTTCCAAGATCGCCCCCAGATAGCGCTCGGTGATCGCCTTTCGATCCAATACCAGCGAGTCGTCTTTGGGAAACAGCGCGTCCTTCGCATGAAGAAAGGAGTCGGCAACGTGGACCGGGGCAAGAATCATCTTGTCCGGCACGAATGGATGCCGACGGTAGCCGAAGGCCTCATTCAGTTGCGAGAAATCGCTCGCGACCGCAGTCTTCTTCTCCTTCATGAGCGTCGCCACGCCATTGCTGGCGTGCGAGAGCCCTGCAATATTCATCGGCGTACTGATCGACAGATAAGTACCCACCAGATATCCGAAGCCGAAACCGGAGTAGATGTCAGGGTAGACATTCAGAAAAACACGCCCTGTTACCGCGCGATGCTGCGCGATCAGGTCTCGATGAATGGCCGAGCAATAGATCATCGGCAACGAGTCGGTTCCATCCTCGAACCGCATGACTTTGGCTATCTGCGCCCGGCCTTCGATTTCAGTGACTGTCCGGGACAGCGTGATGACGAGCACATTCGCCTCACCCTCGATACCGATCGTCGGCCATGTGTAGATGCCGCGCTGCCAACGCATGGCTTTGGCACCGGTGCGCGAGGCCAGCCGATCCAGTTCGCGCAACGCATAGGGCATGAGCCCGTCGTCATCGCCGAGCACGGTGACGTACTCGCCACGCGCCTCGCTCAAACCGCGCTCCCAATTGGCGCTCATTGCCAAAGAACGTTCGGCCGGCAGATACCGGACACGCGAAGACGCGGTCGCCTTCACGATCTCGGCCACCTGAGCCGCCGCGACCGGATCGCTGTTGTCGCAGACCAGGATTTCGTAGTCGTCGAAATCCTGGTCGAGGCAAGTCGCCAGCGAGTGGCGCAGAGTCTCGGGACGGTTGCGCGTCGGTACAACGATGCTGAAGCGGGGAGCGGTGCGCATCGAATACTCCGGCATCAGGAGCGGACCTCGTCGCTCAGCAAATGCTTGAGGTACTTGCCATATCCACTTTTTTCCAGTGGCGCGGCAAGCCTCTCGAGTTGCGCGTTGTCGATGAAGCCGTTGCGCCACGCAATCTCTTCCGGACATGCGATCTTCAAACCCTGCCGATGCTCCAGCGTCGCAATGAACTGCCCGGCTTCCAGCAGGCTGTCGTGCGTGCCGGTATCGAGCCACGCGTAGCCGCGCTGCATGATCTGCACATTCAGCTGATCGCGGTCAAGGTAGGCTTGGTTCACTGCGGTGATCTCCAGTTCGCCCCGTGCACTAGGCTTCACTGCCTTGGCAATGTCCACCACCTGGTTGTCGTAGAAGTACAGCCCCGTCACCGCATAACTGCTCTTCGGCTTCAGTGGTTTTTCTTCGATGCTGCTGGCCTTGCCATTGGCGGCGAAGGCCACTACGCCGTAACGCTCCGGGTCTTGCACGTGATAAGCGAATACCGTGGCGCCGGAAGTTTTCGCGTCGGCGTCCGCCAGCAGGTTCACGAAATCGTGGCCGTAGAAGATGTTGTCGCCCAGCACCAAGGCACTGGGCGAGTTGCCAACGAACTTGTCGCCGATGATGAAAGCCTGCGCAAGCCCGTCCGGACTAGGCTGCACTTCATACTGCAGGTTGATGCCCCATTGACTCCCGTCGCCCAGCAGCTGCTGGAACCGCGGCGTGTCCTGTGGCGTGCTGATGATCAGGATGTCGCGCATGCCGCCCAGCATCAGCGTGCTGAGCGGGTAGTAGATCATCGGCTTGTCGTACACCGGCAGCAGCTGCTTGCTGAGCGCGAGGGTTGCGGGGTGCAGGCGAGTGCCCGAGCCACCGGCCAGGATGATGCCTTTGCGTTGCGTCGTCTTGGTCATGCTTTTCTTTTCGTGGATGTTCACAGGGTCTCGCGCAACATGCGCGCAACGCCTTCCTGCCAAGGCGGCAGGCGCAAGCCGAAGGTGGTTTGCAGCTTGGTGGTATCGAGGCGAGAGTTGTGTGGGCGCTTTGCCGGAGTCGGGAAGGCGCTGGTCGGCACGGCCTCGACTGCTTGCGGACCGGCCTTGAGCTCGACGCCGGCCTGCTGCGCCATTTCGAGCACGAAGCGCGCATAGCCGTGCCATGTCGTTTCACCGCTCGCAATCGCGTGATAGAGCCCGGCCTTCGCTGGATCCTGCAGCGTCGCGCGGATGGCATGGGCCGTCACGTCGGCCAGCAACTCGGCACCGGTCGGCGCCCCGAACTGGTCATCGATGACGGTCAGCTTGTCGCGCTCCTTCGCCAGGCGCAGCATGGTCTTGGCGAAGTTGCCGCCGCGCGCCGCGTACACCCAGCTGGTGCGGAAGATCAGATGGCGCGCGCAGTGCTTCGCCACCAGTTGCTCGCCCTCGAGCTTGGTCTGCCCGTACACGCTGAGCGGGCCGGTGGCGTCGTCTTCTTTCCAGGGCTTGTTACCGCTGCCGTCGAAGACATAGTCGGTCGAGTAGTGCACCATCAGCGCGCCGATCTGCTGGGCGGCTTCGGCCACCACGCCGGGAGACGTGGCGTTGAGCTTGCGCGCGAACTCGGGCTCGCTCTCGGCCTTGTCGACCGCGGTGTGCGCCGCGGCATTGACGATCACGTCGGGGCGGATCTTCAGCACCGTCTCGGCCAACTGCCCCGGCCTGCTGAAGTCGGCATGGAAATCGGTGCTGTCGAAGTCAAGCGCCACCAGTTCGCCCAGCGGCGCAAGGCTGCGCTGCAGTTCCCAGCCGACCTGGCCGCCCTTGCCAAGAAGCAGCAGCTTCATGCCGCGGCCTTTGCGTCGTATTGCTTCTCGACCCACTCGCGGTAGGCGCCGCTTTGCACGTTGCGCACCCACTCGCTGTTGGCAAGGTACCACTCGACGGTCTTGCGGATACCAGTGTCGAAAGTTTCGGCAGGCTTCCAGCCGAGCTCTGCCTCGAGCTTGCGTGCGTCGATGGCGTAGCGGCGGTCGTGGCCGGGGCGGTCCGTGACGTAGGTGATCTGTTCCTTGTAGGGCTTGCCGTCGGTCTTGGGGCGCAGCTCGTCGAGCAGCGCACACACGGTGTTGACGATCTCGATGTTCGGCTTCTCGTTCCAGCCGCCCACGTTGTAGGTCTCGCCCAGCCTTCCGGCTTCGAGCACGCGGCGAATGGCGCTGCAGTGGTCCTTCACGTAGAGCCAGTCGCGCACCTGCATGCCGTCGCCGTACACGGGCAGCGGCTTGCCGGCCAGCGCGTTGACGATCATCAGCGGGATCAGCTTCTCGGGGAAGTGGAACGGGCCGTAGTTGTTGGAGCAGTTGGTGGTCAGCACCGGCAGGCCGTAGGTGTGGTGCCAGGCGCGCACGAGGTGGTCGCTGGCGGCCTTGCTGGCCGAGTACGGGCTGTTGGGCTCGTATTTGTTCTCTTCGGTGAAGGCCGGGTCGGTCTTGGAGAGCGAGCCGTAGACCTCATCGGTCGACACGTGCAGGAAGCGGAAGGCGGACTTCTGGTCGGCCGGCAGCGCGCTCCAGAAACCGCGTACCGATTCCAGCAGCCGGAAGGTGCCGAGTACGTTGGTCTGGACAAAGTCTTCGGGGCCATGGATCGAACGGTCCACGTGCGATTCGGCGGCGAAGTTCACCACGGCGCGCGGCTTGTGCTCGGCCAGCAGGCGGTCGATGAGGGCGCTGTCACCAATGTCGCCCTGAACGAAGATGTGCTTCGGGTCGTTCTTGAGCGACGCGAGCGTCTCGAGGTTGCCTGCGTAGGTCAGTTTGTCGAGGTTCACGACAGGCTCGTCGCTATTCGCGATCCAGTCGAGTACGAAATTGGCGCCAATGAAACCGGCGCCGCCGGTAACCAGGATCATGAGGTCCCCTGTTGTTGTGGAACGATCGCCCTGCGGCAAATCAACAGGCGATTATCCCATCGGCCCGATGGCCCGAACTCCGAGGTTGGCACCCGCGCAAGCCCCGCCTACAATCCCCTCCACTGCAGGAGAGCGGGCCGCCCCGGTGGCCCTACCGAAGGCGCAAACTCCCATAAACGCTCAGGTCGGCCCGAACAGGGGCCAGTACTGCATCAACTGAAACGCCGTCTGGAGAGCCATCGCACCATTCAACATGGTCGTGATGCACCGAAGGAGCAAACCCCCTGCGGGCGCAGCGGGTGAATCTCTCAGGTACCGAGGACAGGGGGAGCGGCAACTTGGACAGCGGTCGTCCGGTTGCTTGCTATTAATTCAATAGCATTCACCCTCGCCCGCCGTTCAAGCGCAGCACCTCAAAGGTACTTGAATGCGCGTGATCGTTCTTGGCGCCGGCCTGCTCGGCGTGACCTCGGCTTACTACCTCCAGCAACTCGGCCACGAAGTGACCGTGATCGACCGGCAGGCCACGCCGGCCGCCGAAACCAGCTTCGCCAACGGCGGGCAGATTTCCGTCAGCCATGCCGAACCCTGGGCCAACCCCAGCGCGCCGCTCAAGGTGCTGCAATGGCTGGGCAAGGAAGACGCCCCGCTGCTGTTCCGCATTCGCGCCGACATGCGCCAGTGGCTCTGGGGCCTGCAGTTCCTGCGCGAATGCACGCCGGCTCGCACCCGCCACAACATCGAGCAGATCGTGCGTCTTGGCACATATAGCCGCGAGATGTTGCAGCAATTGCGCCGCGACACCAGTCTGGACTACGACCAGCGCACCCAGGGCATCCTCCACTTCTACACGACGCAGAAGGAGTTCGACGGCGCCCTAGCGCCCGCCGAGCAGATGCGCGCCCTCGGCTGCGAGCGCCAAGTGATCTCGGCCGACGAGGCCGTGAAGATCGAGCCCGCCCTCGCCCACATCCGCCCCAAGCTGGCGGGCGCGACCTACACGGCCGAAGACGAATCGGGCGACGCCAACCGCTTCGCGCGCGAGTTGTCGCGCCTCGCGGCCGAAGCCGGCGTGAAATTCCTCATGAGCCACACCATCACAGCCCTGCGCGAGGCCGGCGGCGGCATCGACCACGTCGAAGTCACCGACGCCGAAGGCCGCTTCCAGCGCATTCGCGGCGATGCCTTCGTGATGGCGATGGGCTCGCTGAGCCCGCTGCTGGCGGCGCCGCTGGGCATCCGCCTGCCGATCTACCCGGCCAAGGGCTACTCGGTCACGCTGCCCGTCAAGGACGCCTCCAAGGCCCACCAGGTCTCGCTGACCGACGATGAATTCAAACTGGTGTTCTCGCGCTACACCTCGGAGTCGGGCGACCGCCTGCGCATCGCGGGCACGGCCGAACTCAACGGCTACGACCGCGACCTGAACCGCGTGCGCTGCGAAGCCATCGTGCGTCGCGTCGAAGAGCTGTTCCCCGGCGCCGGCGACACCACGCGGGCACAGTTCTGGACCGGCCTGCGCCCCGCCACCCCAAGCAACGTGCCGCTGATCGGCAAGACGAAGCTCGCGAACCTGTTCCTGAACACCGGCCACGGCACGCTCGGCTGGACGCACGCCTGCGGCTCGGGCAAGTCGATCGCGCGCATCGTGAGCGGACTGGCGCCGGAGGTGGATTTCGCGTTCACGGGAATGCCGGCGCCGCAGCCGCGCGTGCTGCAGCCGGCCTGATCGGCGGCCGGGCCGCGTTCAGTCGTCGGCCGTGAACACCGTCAGCACCCCCGTATAGCCATACAGGTGGTGCCGCGCGATCTCCCCGGCGGCAAAAAATCCGACCAGCGGCACGTCGCCCAGCGCGTGCCGCACGATCTGCAGCTCGGCGCCCGGCGCGCCGAAGTGCGGCCC
>JACXTT010001417.1_pt1 | contig 39781 bp, 27 predicted proteins | sample 9270951 | NCBI WGS metagenome assembly JACXTT01 (sample SAMN15532306, study PRJNA645909) | rock metagenome | isolation source: weathered quartz diorite | place: Puerto Rico | collected 2017-06-21
AGTAGTAGGCATCCGGGTTGATCTTTGGGCGCCCCGTTTTCGGATCCAGTCCCGTCGCCCAGCTTACAGGAGCAACGGGCTCGCCGGAGATGAACTCGCCGGTGATCCGGTCCAGCACATAGAAGTATCCATTCTTGTTCACCTGCATGATGACCTTGCGGTTGCGTCCATTGATCCGGATATCCGCAAGCATCAGATGTTGGATTGCGTCATAGTCCCACTCGTCGCCCGGAGTGCATTGGTAATGCCACTTCAACTGGCCCGTGCCTATGTCGATTGCAAGTATCGAGGTGATGTAAAGATTGTCGAGGCGTTGCGATCCCTTTCCTTGGCGAATTTCCTGCGGCCACGGAAGACCGTTGCCTGTGCCGACATAAACCAAGTCTGCATCCGGATCGTACGCCATACCGTCCCACATCGAACCGCCCCCGCCGTATTTCCACCATTCGCCGGACCATGTTTTGGCCGCAGCTTCCATGGCTTTGTTCTCGAACGGTTTAGAGGGATCACCCGGCACCGTGTAAAAGCGCCAGAGTTCTTTGCCGTTGTTGACGTCGAACGCGGCAAGATATCCGCGGTAGGGTGCGAACTCCGCGCCCGCATTGCCGATGAGCACCTTGCCCTTCATGACGCGCGGCGCCATCGTTAGGCTGTAATTTTGCGAGTTCTCTTTCGGTATCGTGACAACAGACCAAAGAACTTTTCCTGTAGCCGCGTCGAGCGCCACAAGACGGCCGTCGACGACGGGCACGATCACTTTACCCTCGTACAATGCAATGCCTCGGCTGATGACGCCGCAACAAAGACGAACGCCCCCACGAACGACCTGTGGGTCATAGCGCCATATTTCTTTTCCGGTTCGTGCGTCCACAGCAAACGTGATGCTCCAGTTTGTGATCCCATAAAGAACACCGTTTGCGAACAGTGGCGTTGCTTCTTGCGGTCCACCGCCTTCTCCGACCTCGAGCGACCAGGCAAGACCCAGGCGGCTGACGTTCGCGGTATCGATCTGCTTTAGCGTGCTGTAGCGTTGCTCCGAATAGCTGTGACCGTAGGTCAGCCATTCCGTGCCTTTGTCGGCATTCTTCAACGCACTTTGGTCCACACGGCGCGTCTGCCACGCTGCAATGATTCCGGTCATGAGAACGATCGCGGCGAGCGGCATCAGCAGCCGCTTTAATCGAGATAAGCGCATGTTCGTCCGTCTCCTGTCTGTGGATTTTCAAGGATTTCAGCCTAAATCTCCTCTTCCCAGTGTCCTTAATATAAGGTGTCTTTAGGAACCGAATCCTGATATAAACGATGGCCAATCTGGATCGTAAAATCGTGATGGATCAGGTCAATAGGCCTCAAACACGTAGACAAATATTGAAAGCTGTGATCGGCGGTGCGGCGGGCGTCGTTCTGGGGGCGCCGGTGCTTCGCCTTGCGGGGGCGGGTGCGCAAGCAGTATCCGAAGGCGCGGGCACGCTGAAATTAAGCGACGATCTGTTCGTCGTGAGAATCCCCGGAGAAGCCAATGTCATCGCGCAAACTAGCGCTGACGGTGTCTTGCTCGTCGATGGGGGATCCGCCGCCGGTTCCGATGCGCTGATGAAAGCCGTTTCCGCCCTTCCTGGAGCCGGCCCGGTTCGCACGCTCTTCAATACGCACTGGCATCCCGAACAGACCGGTTCGAACGAGCGGCTCGGAAAAGCGGGCGCGACCATCGTTGCTCAGGAGAACACGCGGTTGTGGCTGACGCAAGACATCACGTGGCCCTGGAATAATCGGCGTTTCAAAAAGCTTCCCAAAGTCGCGCAACCCAATAAGACCTTTTACACAACCGGCAAGCTCGATTCAGGAATTCGCTACGGTTACATTCCGGATGCGGCGCATACCGACGGCGATATGTACGTCTTCTTTCCAAAGCAGAATGTGCTCGCGGTCGGAGGTGCGGTGTATGGCGAAGGCTGGTCCGAAGTCGATTGGTGGACCGGTGGATGGATTGGAGGCATCGTTGGTGGCCTCCAACGCTTGCAGACTCTCGCCGATGCGCAAACACGCATTGTGCCTGCTCGCGGGCCGATGCTGAGCCTCGAGGACCTGAAATCACAATACGAGATGTACGGCACGATCTACGATCGCCTGGCGCAGCTATTAAACAGAGGCCGCGGTCCGACCGAGGCTGTCGCCGCGAAGCCGACAAAAGAATTTGATGACAAGATGGGGAAGCCGGACGAGTTCGTGCGTCGCGCATTCGAGAGCCTGTGGGCCTATTTGTCACCGGATGCTTAAATGAAAAAGAATCTACTCGCACTCATAATCGTTGTTTCGCTGGCTACTGTGTTCACTGCCAGCCCACCTGTAACAGAGCCGCAGACCAGCCCGCAAGCCGCCGCCGGTCCCACGCAATTGGACACGATCAACCAATACTGCGTGGGATGTCACAACGATCGCGCCAAGACCGGTGGGGTCAGCTTCCAAGGACTCACCTCCGCGGGCATCGCGCAACAGCAGGATGTTTTCGAAAAGGCGATTCGCAAGCTGCGCGGTCGCGTGATGCCGCCTCCGGGAGCGAAGCAACCCGATGCCAAATCGATCGACTCGCTCGTCACGTACCTGGAAGATACTCTCGACAAGGCAGCAACGAAGGCTCACATCCCGGATCAGATCGTGCTGCACCGCTTGAACCGCAAGGAATATAGCAACGCGGTTCGAGATCTTCTCGCCACTGACTTCGACGCAACTACGACTTTGCCGGAAGACGACACCGCGGATGGTTACGACAACATCGCGTCGGCGTTGCAAGTGTCGCCTTCGTTTATCGAGCAATATGTCATCGCTGCACGTGCGGTCGCAGTGAAAGCGCTTGGCAAGCCGGATTCGAGGCCTTCAGGCTGGACCTTCCGCGCCGGACCCGGCAGCCAGCTCACACACGTCGAAGGTCTTCCGCTCGGTACGCGTGGAGGCATTCTCGCAAAAGTTGATCTTCCCGCAGACGGCGAATACGTCATCAACATCGGCGATATGGCCACGCACATCTGGGGCAACGGCATGGAATACGAGAATCCGCTGATCGTGACAGTCGACAATCAGCTCGTTTACCAGGCTGTCATCGGCGGTGAAGAAGACTCGAAGCTCTATGACCAGGTTCAGAGTGGCGCGCTCGATCGGGTCAATGCGCGTTTGAAGAATATCCACTTCGCGGCGAAGGCGGGACCGCACAAGATTGGCGTGACATTCAAGCGTCAGAGCTTCGCCGAATCCGACGATCAAATTCAGCAATTCTCGCCGGGCGGCGGCCAAGACCGCTTGTATCGCGTGAATTCCTTCCAACTTTTGGGTCCATTCGGCGCGGCGGGAATCGGTTCCACGCCGAGTCGTGATCGCATTTTCATCTGCCATCCCGATAAAGGTGATGCGGCTGATGTCTGCGCGAAGAAGATCGTGAGTGCTTTGGCGAAGCGCGCGTATCGGAGGCCCGTTTCCGATGAAGACGTCAATGAGCTGCTCACGTATTACAACGAAGGAGTGAAAGACGGCGGCTTTGAGGCTGGAATCCGTAGCGCGATCACCGGCATTTTGGCGAGCCCGTTCTTCTTGTATCGCGGCGAGCACGTTCCCACGGGCCTGCATGCCGGTGAGACCTACACGATCAGCGAGCTCGAGCTCGCATCGAACCTTTCGTTCTTCCTCTGGAACACGATTCCCGATGATGAACTGCTCGATCTCGCGATCAAAGGAAAGCTCAACGATCCGGCTGCGCTCGACAAGCAGGTCGTGCGGATGCTGGCCGATCCGCGTTCCATCACGCTCGGAAGCAATTTCGTCCACCAATGGTTGGACATGAAGCGCTTGAACGAGATCGTGCCCGACAATGATGTATTCCCATATGCATCCGGCCGGAACGATCCTCGGAATGATTTCCGCACGGAGCTGACGCTTTTCTCGGACAGTATTTTCCGGGAAGACCACAGCGTCGTTGATCTGCTAAGAGCGAAGTACACCTATCTGAATGAACGCGTCGCGCTGCAATACGGAATCACGGACGTTAAAGGCGACAAGTTCCGGCGCGTTGAGCTTAAGAATTCAGTTCGCTGGGGACTTCTCGGCAAGGGCGCGATTCTGATGGCAGCCGCCTATCCGAACCGCACGTCACCGGTTCTGCGCGGTTCGTTCATTCTCAAATATATCGAAGGAGTGCCGCCGGCGCTGCCGCCGCCGAACGTTCCGACTTTGGATGAAAAAGACATCGGCACTACAAGAGCGCTCACTGTTCGCGAGATGATGGCGAAACATCGTGCGAGCCCGACGTGTTCGGCTTGCCACGCCGTCATGGATCCGCTGGGCTTCGCGCTCGAGAATTTCGACGCGACTGGAATGTGGAGAGACCGGGACCGGTTTGCGAATGCGGTTATAGACGCTGCGGGTGAGTTGCCTGATGGCACGCCGCTCAACGGACCTGATGATCTCCGCAATTCGCTGCTGCGGCGCCCAGAACAATTTGTACAAACGTTTACCGAAGGGCTGTTGGTGTATGCGACTGGACGCACCATCACGCCATATGACATGCCCGCCGTGCGAAAGATTGTGCGCGGCGCGGCCTCAAGTGATTATAAGTTTTCAACGATCGTGCAAAGCATCGTTCGAAGTGAACAGTTCCGAATGCGCCGGGCTCCTCAACCGGCGACGATTGCCAATAAGTAGGGAGCAAACGAAATGTATATATCCAAAAAACATGTTTCACGACGCATGGTCTTAAAAGGCATCGGTGCCAGCATTGCACTACCGCTCCTCGATGCGATGAACCCCGCTGCCACAGCATGGGCACAAACTCCAGCCGGCAAGACGCCGCCACGATTCGCATTCGTCGGCTTCCCGCACGGCGCGATCATGGATCGCTGGTCGCCGAAGACGGCCGGCACAGATTACGAGATGTCGCCGATCCTCGAGCCGTTGACGACATTCCGCAAACATCTGACGATCGTCTCAGGTTTACGAAACAAGCCGGCCGAGTCACCGGAACCACATGGCTATATCGAGATGACGTGGCTGAGCTGCGTGAAACCTTGGGAACACGGCCTGGCGAATCCCGATGCCGGCGTCACCACGGACCAGTTGATCGCGCGCCACGTCGGAAAGGAGACGCGGCTGCCTTCGCTCGAACTCACGACAGCGCAGGGCGGAGCACGAGTGGCATGGCGAACGCCGACGCAATCATTGCCGCAGGAAAGCAATCCACGCTCTGTATTTCAGAAGTTATTCGGTCAGGGCGATACGGATAAGGAGCGTGCTGCGATTCTCCACGAAACCGGCAGCATCCTGGATCGCGTTAGAGGACAGGCCAATCGGCTGCAAGCCAGCCTTGGTGTCCGTGACCGAATCGTTGTCAGTGATTACCTCGACTCGGTTCGCGAGATCGAACGCCGTGTGCAGATGGCCTCCAACCAGGACACGGCCTCACTCAACATTCCCGACGCGCCTGTCGGCACGCCGAATGACCTTACGGAACATTTCAAACTGATGTTCGATCTCATGGCCCTCGCGTTCCAGGCGGATATCACGCGCGTCATCACGTTCTCGCTGGATCGCGAAGCCAGCATGCGCACATATACGAACCTCGGCATTGCCGAAGGGTTCCATCCGCTTTCCCATCACGGAAACAATCCGCAGAAACAGGACAAGCTGGTGCAGATCCAGCGGTACCACGCGGAAGTGTTCGCGGGATTCATCAAGAAGATCGAGGCAGCGAAAGAGGGTGACGGCACGGTGCTGGATCACTCCACGATCCTGTTCGGCAGCAACATGAGCGACAGCAATCGGCACAACAACGATCCGCTGCCGTCGGCGCTGCTCGGCCATGCCCACGGAAAGATCAAGGGTGGCCAGCATCTCAAATATCCCCAGGATTCGCGCCATGCCGATTTGCTGCAAACGATCCTCGACCGAAACAATATTCCAGTGAAGTCGATCGGTGATAGCGGCAGCGTTCTTTCGGAGGTCTAGCATGCGGAAGTTGGCATTGGGGGCAACGGCGGCCGCGATCGTTTTGTCGGCTGCAATGATGATGGCAGCGCCGGCAGTGACTTCGTTAGTCGACGCGGCCGAATCGGGCGATCGGGCGACTGTTTTGCGATTGCTGGGAGAAAGAGGCAGCAACGCGAACGCCGCCAGTCCCGATGGTACGACGGCCATCATGTGGGCCGCCCACAATGACGATCTCGCTCTGGTTCAAGCACTGATCAAGGCCGGCGCCGACGTCAAACTGAAAAACCAGTTCGGCACGTCCGCGATCACCGAAGCCGCCATCATCGGCTCGGCTCCGATCATCGACGCTTTGCTCAAAGCCGGCGCCGACCCGAACACGAAAAATCCGGAAGGCGAAACACCGTTAATGGCCGTTGCTCGTAGCGGGAAAATCGACGCGGCCAAACGACTGTTGGATGCGGGTGCCGATGTCAACGCCAAGGAAGCGTGGGGCGGACAATCGGCCATCATGTGGGCTGCAGCGCAAAGCCAGCCGGAGATGGTGAAGTTGCTGGCGTCGCGCGGGGCGGACGTCAATGACCACGGAATGATTCACCAATGGGAACGCAAGGTCATCACTGAACCGCGTCCCAAGGATATGAACAAGGGCGGTTTCACGCCCTTAATCTATGCCGCGCGCGAAGGTTGTGTTGAGTGTGCGAAGGCGCTGATCGAAGCTAAGGCTGATCCCGATCTTCAGGATCCGGATGGCCTGACGGCGTTGAACATGGCGCTGCTCAATCAGCATTACACCGTGGCGTCATATCTCATCAAGGCCGGCGCCGATCTCGATAGATGGGATCTCTTCGGCCGTTCGCCCGTATACATGGCGGCAGACGTGAGCACGCTGCCCGTCATGGGTAACGGGGCCGTTGTCACGATTCCGAGTGAAGATGCGGTCAGCGCTCTGGATGTCGCGCGTCAACTGCTCGAAGCCGGCGCCAATCCGAATATTCAACTCAAGCGGCGTCCCCCTTATCGCAATGTTCCGCAGGATCGCGGCGGCGACACGATTCTTGCTCAGGGCGCAACTCCTTTATTGCGCGCTGCCCGCGCGGGCGATGCGAAGTTTGTAGAACTGCTGTTGAAGCACGGGGCGCTCGTCGATTTGCCAAGTAAGGAAGGCGTCACACCTTTGATGGCAGCCGCCGGCGTTGAATTCGGCGCACGCGTCACGCGTGGCCGCAACCGCACCGATGAAGGCATCCTCGCGACGATGAAATTGCTCGTCGATGCGGGCGCCAACGTCAATGCCAAGTCCGTGATTGAACCTAGAGGTGGATTCGGCGGCCGCGGTGGCGGTGGTGCCGCTCCCGCTCCCGATGGCGCAGCCGCACGCGCGCAGGCCGCGGTAGGCGCAGGCCCGGGCCGTCGTGGAAGTCAGATGCCGAGTCCATTTGCTGTGCCGCACCAGACTGCATTGCACGGGGCGGCCGAGCACGGCTTCGACAAGTTCATCGAATTCCTCGTCGCAAACGGCGCGGATCTGCAGGCGAAAGATGCCAACGGTAGAACCCCACTCGATGTCGTGAAGGCCACCACCGGAAACGGTCGCGGCGGCGCGGAGTCGTTTCCCAAAACCGTGGCTCTGCTGGAATCCCTGATGGCCACGAAGGGCATCCCGGTATCAGGTTCTAAATAACAGATTATCGATCCGACCTGCCCGGTAGGTGTCCGGTATCCTTTTCGTTTTCGGCGCAGATGTGCTCGAACACATCGGTGTCGGGAAGAAGCTGCTCGACGAACTTGATCGTGACCGGCTTGGTGAAAACTTTAGGATCGGTAATCGTCACGGTAACGTCGAGATGGCCGAAATCCCGCCGATAAAAGCGCTCTTCAACGCGCATGTCTTCGCTGTGCCCGTGGCCGCGAGCGTCCAGCCAACTGAGATTGTTGAATCCCTTCGTTTCGATTAAGAAAGTATCACCGTCCCATTTGCCGATCGAATAACCCAGCCACGTGCCCGAAGGATCGTCGGGAAGCGCTCGGCCGTCCGTGAAGATCTGCCGGAAAATGGTCTCGACTTCGTACAAGATCAGAGTTTCACCCGGTGTCTGAATAATCTTGAACGGCTCCGGCAATAGATCGGCATGAGGCACACCGTCGGGCAGACATCTCAAGTTGGGGCCTACGACGCCGGGCTGCGTGTTCTTTCGTAGAATTTCAGCGCCTTCGGGCGTCAGCGGCTCCTCGCCGGGTTTGAAGTCGGAGAGGATGTCTCGAAAATATCTTGCGTTCAGCGATTCGCCCAATCCGAACAGACCGTTCGGAGCACGCGCCTCGCCCACGGCCTGCCAGATTCCCGAAAGGTCGGGCTTTCCATTGATGCGGGGAGCCGGCCCCGTCATATTCACCTTGCCGTCCGCCGTGCGCGGAGCACCAGGAGTCGGCCGGTCCGGCCATTGAGCTTGGGCGCACAGGCAAGTTCCCACAACCACGATGCCAACACAGATAAGACGACGCATGGCGCTACATTAAACTACAACCGACCCGGATTTAAAAATTCGCGTCGAAGCGAAATTGAAGGGACTTCGAAATTGGACGAATCCTGCATCTCAAATCCGAGATCCAAAATCGCAAATTGGACGCGTCCAATTGGAAATTTCGGATTTCGGATTTGAGATGCAGGATTCGTCCAATTTTCAATTTCTCTTCTCGTCAGTTCAGCCGCATGAGGCGGGAGGTGGCACATTCCTCGGCGACCTTCAGATACTTCCGGACGCTTTCATTTCCCACCACGTATGGATTCGGACTCCCGGGCGCGCGCTTCGCCAGTACCGGCAGATTGATCTTCGACTGGTCCCAGTCGGTGTGGTTGGAAAGGATGATGTCAGCTCCGGCTTGCCGCGCGATGTCCGTGAACCGTTGCGCCGACCGGATGTAAAGCTGCAAGGACTCTCGGTCCGCGTTAAGCCCCGTGCCGCCCCAGAGAGCCACAAGGTGCGGTCTGCCGTTGTCTTTCACCGGAATCAGAAGAGAGACAGTCCCCGGCGTGTGACCGGGCGTGATGTAGAGCGTAAGCGTTGTGTCGCCGAGCGTGAGTTTTTGGCCGTCGGTCGCCACCATGTCGCGCTTCGGCTTCGTGCCGTTGGTGCGATCGAGCATATCCCAATCGCCTGGAGACATGATGACGCGCGTGCCGTATCGATCTTGAAGGAACTTCGCGCCGCCGTGGTGATCCGGGTGTGCATGAGTGACGACAGCGTATTTGATATTGGCCGGGTCCAAACCGAACTTCTTGAGTCCGGCAATTTCTTCCTCGATGGAATAGTCAAAGATCGTGTCGCTCACGATGATGCCTTCCGAAGTCGTTACGGCCCACACGGAGTACTCGCTTTGGCCGGCGAAGTAGAGGTTGTCAAACACCTTCACCGGTTCCGCATACCAGGTGGATCTATCCGGAGTTGCCTGCCTCTGGCCGCCGCCTTGCCCACGCTGCGGCGCGGTCCCAGCGCCCCGGACCCCGCCGCCTCCGCGCGGAGCAGGCACGGCGCAAAGGAAGTTGAAGAGATTCTGAAAATCCTCGCCCGCCGCGGTCTTCGCTAGAGCAACGTGTGCTTCAGGCGTATCGGTTGCGTTCTGAGCCGCCAACATCGAAACGGCCAGCAGCAACCCAAGCGCAATCTTCATAGGGCCTCCGTGAATTTCTTTCGCGTATACTCTCTAGCACAATTAGAGGAGTTGATAGATGCGAAATCGATTCATCGGCGCGATCGTGACGGTGGCAGCGGTATTCGCGACCGTCGGCGCCGGTCAAGCTCAACAGGGACCGCAAGCCCCTCCGGTCCAAGTTGACCGTCCGCTACGCATATCGGGCCATCCCAACTTCAACGGCATCTGGCAGGCGCTGAACAGCGCCTATTGGAATCTGGAAGGTCATTCGGCGGAAGCGCTCGAGCAATTCTGGCAGCTTGGTGCGATCGCCGCGATTCCGGCGGGGCAGAGCGTCGTGCGTGGCGGCACGATTCCGTACTTGCCGGAAGCGCTCAAAAAGCGCAACGAAAACCGTGCCAAGTGGCCGGCTGCGGACCCTGAAGCGCGGTGCTACATGCTGGGAGTTCCTCGCGTCACATACCATAATTTTCCGTTCCAGATTTTCCAAGGTGACGGCGATCTAGTGATGGTGTATCCGTTCGCGGCCGCGAACAGAGTCATATACATGAAGGATCACACGGACGCGCCGGTCGATTCGTGGATGGGCAAGTCCAACGGGACCTGGGAAGGCGACGTCCTGGTCATTACAACAACAAGCCTGAACGGCGACACGTGGCTGGATCGGGCCGGCAATCATCACAGCAACAAGCTGAAGGTCACCGAGCGTTTCACGCTTCTCGGACCGAATCATGTCTGGTATGAGGCAGCGCTCGACGATCCGCTGACGTACTCGCGACCTTGGACGATCGAGATGCCGCTGTATCGTTTGATCGACAAGAATGCGCAGCTGCTCGAGCACAAATGCGTACCGTTCACAGATAAGCTTCTCTATCAAGATTTGCTCGGGCTGCAGAAATAGGAGATAAGGAGCAATACCAATGCACAACAAACTGATGAGGATTCTGGCCGGCGCCGGAGTGCTGATGGCGCTGGCGTTGCCCGTATGGGCTCATCATTCTTTTTCCGCTGAGTTCGACCAGAACAAGCCGGTCACGCTGGAGGGTAAAGTCGTCATGATGGAGTGGGTGAACCCGCATTCCTGGCTGCACATCGATGTGCAGCAGCCGGACGGCACTGTCCAGCGATGGAAGATTGAAGGAGGATCGCCATCCGTATTGTTCCGCAAAGGCTGGAATCGGGATTCTCTCCCCGCCGGCACGAAGGTCAAAGTCGTAGCGTTCCAGGCGAAGGATGGCTCGTTCCGCGCGAGCTCGCGGGACCTTCAATTCCCCGATGGTCGGAAGATGGATCTCGGCGGTTCGGCAAACACCACCGACCCCACGCAGAAATAAATTTGAAATTGGACGAATCCTGCATCTCAGATCCGAAATCCGAAATCGTAGATTGAACGGGCAGTCCAATTTGCATTCTCGGATTTCGGATCTGAGATCAGGATTTGTCCAATTTCAAACTTGCCTCCTTACTTCGGGGCTTTATGAGTTCGTTCGTATCGAGACGTTTCGATGTACCCACGGATCGCCGTGTTGCCTTCGTGGCAAGCGTACTCGAACATCTCGTACTTGTCGTCGCGCTTCCACGGAAACGCGGCCGACCACGAACTTGTTAAAATCTCCGGCGCCTCGACAGTCATTTGATATTCGATCGTATCGTCATCGGTTCGCGTGAAGCGTTCGGTGAGGGGAATATTTTCCGTGGACGGCGTTAACGGCGGAGAACCGGGCACGCCGGAATTGGTCATCGCCGGTTTACCGTTGAAGTTCTTCGTTTCGACGACGAGTGTATTGCCTTCCCACCGCCCTCTGGACTCTCCCAAATACTGCTTGATCGATGGATCGAGGAATGGGCGTCCGTCGGTCGGAATGATGCGAGCCTCGTGGGCCATCTCGAGGAGAATCACAACATAGCCGGGGGATTGGACGACGCGGATGCCGTTATTGTAATTGCGCGGCAACATCGAAACCGGCAGGCCGCGGGTGATGCATCGATCCCAGGTGTCGAAATCTTCAGGGCTATCGAATACGGTTTGGCCGGGTTTGTAGCTGCCGTGCATCTTGTCGTACAGCTCCTTGCCCTTCGCGTTGAGCGCGGGAAAGCGACCATTCGGCGGATCGCTTATCAACGATGTCAGCCGAGTTACGCCTTGGCCCGAATCGGCCTGCGGTATTGCTCCCGACTCGAAGCGTTTGTTTCGGGCTTCCGCACTGTTCTGCGCGGCGGCGTATTCCTCATCGGTCATGAACCGGCGGTTTCCGTACTTCTCCTGCCGCTGGAACGGCGTGCTGATCAAATGGTTCAGTGGCCACATTCCTTGAAGGTCCGGCTCACCCCACGGCGTTTTCGGTTGCGTCCAGCCGGCTTTGGGCGCAGGTTGTTGCGCCATCGCTGTCTGGGGAGTTGAGCAGACCACCAGGCCTATGCCAATTCCACATAAAGCAAGAATCCGTTTGATCATCTGAAGACTCCCCATTCGTATCTTCGCCTTTCCTGAACCGCCGATGATATCACCCCTCGATCGCAAACACGGTGATGTGCACCAAAAATGTCAGATGTGACATGGGACACGTGACATTGGACAACGGGCCTTTTCGCGAGACCGGTACTACTCCCAGTTGTGGTGAGTACTTTTTGGACCTAACCTGGAACTAAGGAAAGCCACGTGCGAATCCTTGAAGCCGTACCCAGCCTGATTTATGTGATTGATATCCGGCAGAGGAAGATCGTTTTCCTCAATCGGAAGATCACGACGAAGCAAGGCTCCGTCCCTGAGCCGGACGCGCAAGACTCGGAATTCATTCGCTCACTCCTTCACCCAGACGACTGGCAGCGCTTTTTGAATTACCTCGAACGATTGGCCAATCTGCGCGATCAGGAAACTGCCGAGTTTGAGTATCGGGCGCGCGACAGCACCGGCCGCTGGCGGTGGTTTCGCAGTCGCGACAGGGTCTTCACTCGTGACGAAGTCGGAAGTGTGCGTGAGATCGTGGGTACGGCGTCCAACGCTACCGAAGCGAAGAGCGCGGAAGAACGAGCCACGTTTTTGGCGGACCTCAATCAAGCGATTCTTCCGCTTGCCGATCCTGATGAGATTATGGCGACTGCCGTCCGAATGCTTGGAGAATATCTCAGCGTCGACCGATGCGGGTATGCCGAGGTTGACGCGGACGAAGATCACTTCGTAGTTACTGGCGAGTACAACCGCGGTCAAACACCAAGCATCGTCGGCCGGTATCGGCTCTCCGACTTCTGCGAAAGAGAGCGCAATGCACTGCTCGAAAACCGTCCATATGTCGTCAATGACATTGTGGCCGAGTCTCCCCCCGGCACCGACCTCTCTCTGTATGAGTTGGGATGTATCCGGGCTCTCGTTTGCGTGCCGTTGAACAAAGAAGGAAATTTCGTGGCCAGAATGGCCGTCCACCAGACAACGCCACGCAAATGGTCGCAAGCGGAGATCGAGCTTCTAACGAAGGTGGCGAACCGCTGTTGGGAGGCCGTTGAACGGGCTCGGGCCTTGAGACGCTTGAAGGACAGTGATGATCGTTATCGCGCGTTCGTCGCGAACAGTTCGGAAGCAATTTGGCGTTATGAGCTCGAGCAGCCGATACCGCTGGTTCTGCCTGTGGACGAGCAAATCGAGATGCTCTTCAAGTACGCCTACCTTGCCGAATGCAATGACGCGATGGCGCGAATGTACGGTTACGACAAAGCCGATCAAATCACGGGCGCGCGGCTCCGGGATCTGCTGGTGACCTCGGATCCGCGGAACATCGAACAACTGCGCGCCTTCAGGGACGCTGGTTATCGCCTTGCGGATTTTGAAAGTCACGAAGTGGACAGGTTCGGGAACACGAAATACTTCCTGAACAACATGATCGCCATTCAAGAGAATGGAGCGCTTGTTCGTGGTTGGGGAACACAACGCGATATCACCGAGCAAAAGCGGGCAGAGGAAGCGCTTCGCGCGAGCGAAGAGCGACTGCGCCGCATTACCGATGCCACTCAGGATGCTCTCTGGGAAATTGACCTCAAGACAAAAAAGCTATGGTGGAGCGAAGGCGCAAGACCACTGTTCGGCCACAGTCCCGGTGAATTAGAGATCGGATTGGAGGACTGGTACAACCGTATCCATCCCGACGACGTGGATCGAGTCAGGACGAACTTCGAACAATTCATGAATGGGAACACCAAGGACTGGGTCGACGAATACAGATTCTGCCGCGCCGACGGCAATTACACGTACATCTACGACCGGGGCGAAAAGTTTAGCGGCGAAACCAGAAATCAAGTGCGAATAGCCGGCGCTATGGTTGATATCACCAAGCGAAAGATCGCCGAGGCAGCGCTAATGGAGAGCGAAGAGCGATTTGCAAAAGCCTTCAAAGCAAGCCCGGACAGTCTGGTCATCAGCCGCATTGCTGACGGCGTTGTCATAGAAGTTAACGACGGCTTCGTGTCTCTAACCGGGTATGAGCGAGATGAGATCGTTGGAAAAAGCACGATTCTGCTCGGTCTCTATGATGATCCTTCAGACCGTCAGCGCGCGCAGTCGATCATGAAAGAGCAAGGTCATGTTCGGGACTTTGAATTCTGGATGAGACGAAAATCCGGCGACGTGCGTTTAATGATGTTCTCGGCCGAGCCGCTTGAACTTCACGGCGAGCACTGCTGGCTGACGATTGGCCGCGATATCACCGAGCGCAAGAGGGCGGAAGAAGCACGATGCAGAAGCCAAGAAGAGGCACGGCGGCAATTAGCCTATGTCGAGGCGATTTACGCCACCGCTCCAGTCGGTCTGTGCTTCGTCGATACCGATCTCCGTTTTCGCAGCATTAATACTCGGTTGGCGGAAATGAATGGCAAGCCCGTGGAAGACCATCTGGGACGCACTTTACACGAGGTTGTCCCGGACATAGTCGGCACGATCGAGCCGTGCTACCGGCGAGTGATCGAAACCGGCGAGCCTGTTCTCAATGTCGAGATGAGTGCTGTCGGCCAGACGGGAACATTGCAACACTTCGATGTCAGCTACTATCCGATCAAGGACAACAAAGGACACGTCCTTGGAGTTAACGTCGTCGTCGTGGACATTACCCAACGTAAGCAGGTCGAGGAAGATCGCGAACGGCTATTGGCCCGGGAAAAAGCAGCGCGCGAGGAAGCCGAAGTGGCGAATCGCATGAAAGATGAGTTTCTCGCAACGATCTCGCACGAATTGCGAACACCTCTGACGTCGATCCTAGGCTGGGCACGTATGTTGATGGAAAACTCGCTCGAAGAGTCTCAAAGACGACATGCGCTGCGTGTGATAGAGCGAAGCGCAAAATCGCAAACGGAGCTGATCGAGAACATCCTCGACACGTCACGTATCATCGCCGGTAGCCTCAAGCTCGAGGCCCGCCCCGTTGAGATCGAACAAATTCTCCGTGCCGCCGTTGACGTGATCCGTCCGAGCGCCGATGCCAAAAGAATTGATTTGCGGCTCTTGATCGAAGAGCACCGTAGCTTCGTCCTCGGCGACGCCAACCGTTTGCAGCAGGTTGTCTGGAACCTTCTCGCCAACGCGGTCAAATTTACGAATCCGCATGGACACATCGAAGCACGATTGACACGCGATGGAAGCCAGATTGAGATAACCGTGCAAGACACAGGCATAGGCATCGAGCCACAGTTTCAGCCCTATGTCTTCGACCGATTCCGGCAGGCCGATAGTACTTCGACTCGCAAATATGGCGGCCTGGGTCTGGGGCTCGCCATCGTACGACACACGGTTGAGATGCACGGCGGCAGCGTGACAGTTTCCAGTCCTGGTAAAGATCGGGGTTCTACATTCAGGGTCAGGTTGCCTGTCGTTTCGCCGGCGCGGCAACCGAAGAGCGACGCGGCTTCCAAAGAGGCAAGTAAGAACGTGAAGTTGGAGAAGTGCCCGACACTCTCGGGCCTGCGCGTTCTCGTCGTTGAAGACGATACGGACACTCTGGATCTGCTTCGATTCATTCTCGATCAATCCGGCGCGACGGTGATTCCAGCAGCTTCAGCCAGTGAGGCGCTTAACCTCTTTGAACGTTCGCAGCCGAATGTGCTTATTTCGGACCTCGCTATGCCTGACCAGGATGGATACGAATTGTTGGCGAAGGTGCGCTCTCGCGGACCCAAGCAAGGTGGAAATATTCCCGCCGTCGCCCTCACTGCCTACACCAGGGCCGAAGATCGCACGCGCGCTTTGGCCGCCGGATTCCAGAAGCACGTATCAAAACCCGTTGACCCCGAAGAGTTGATCAAGGTTGTGGCGAAGCTGGTTGGGTAACGCGGTAACTACATACTTCGCTAACCATCAACAATGCAGGTGTAGGCGCCGGCTTTAAGGGCGTGTTGCCCAACCCAGCTCGCGAAGCGAGCGTCACAATTCTAGCCACGCGCGTGAGCGCGTGGTCCAAAATGCACACGGAATCAAGTCCCGTAAGGGACGGCACAACGCGGGAGCTCGTGCTGTGTCGTCCCTACGGGACTGGTCCTGCTACTTTGGATCGATTCCACGGGCTGACGCCCGTGGCTAGAATTGTGACGCTCGCTTCGCGAGCTGGGCTGGGCAACACCCCCTTTACGCCCGCGTTCAAATTCAAACAGAGAATTGTTTTGGTGATTGAGCGCGGGCGTAAAGCCCGCGACTACATGTTTCTTTTGACAGCACTCATCCTGGTATGATCTACGGCACTATGGACAAAGCCTGCCAAATTCGGATCGTCGCTATTTTGAGTTTCCTCGCCGTCGGGCTGCTGATGAGCATTCCACAGTTCGCTCAAGGCCCGGCACGCCCAACAATCCCGGTAGATATATCCGGCGAATATCGCCTCGAAAACAATGAAGAGGACACCACCGCGCAGCCTCCGTTGGGTGACTACCTCGGGATTCCATTCAACGATGCGGGCCGTATGAGATCGGATACGACCGCAGAGTCGATCTGGGGAACACCGGAGTACACGTGTAGACCCCACGCGTTTCCTCATCAGTGGCGCGGTCTTGGCGGAGCGCGCATCTTGAAAGAGCAGGATCCTCTGACGCGGGAAATCAAGGTCTATCACATCCAGTTCATGCGTTCCTTGGACTGGCCGATCTACATGGATGGCCGCCCGCATCCGCCTGCCTGGGCGCCGCACACCTGGACCGGTTTTTCGACGGGCGAGTGGATCGGCAACACGTTGAAAGTTACGACCACGCATCTCAAAGATGGTTATCTCAAGCGCGGCGGCCCTCAAACCAGCGACATGTATACGATGACCGCGTACATCACCCGGCACGGCGACATTCTGACGATCATCACGTACATGGACGATCCCATCTACCTCGATGAGCCTTACATCGAGTCGACAACTTATTACTACGATCCCGCTTCAACCGTGGCCACCGAGACTTGTAATGGTTCCGCTTTTGCCGAGAACGGCGGGACGGACAGGCACCATGTGCCCCACTTCCTACCTGGCGAGAACACCGCTTGGAAGGAATTGCTGAAGAAGGAACCAGGATTATCTGAAGACGCCGTTCGGGGCGGCGTGAAAACGATGTATCCGGAGTATCGGTCGACATTGACCGGGGGCGCGTCCCTGGCCAACTTGACGGTTCCGCTGTCGAAATCTGCGTTGGACGTCAACAAACGAATTGCGGATCAAAGCCCGAAAGACGGACAGGTCCACATTCTGCCGGTGCAAGGCAACATATACATGCTCGTTGCCGACGGGACCAACATCACCATCTCCGTGGGTCAGGAAGGCGTCCTCGTCGTCAATACCGGTGCGGCAGCGATGTCGGACAAAATCCTTGCGGCCATCAAAGAGGTTGCCATCGCGGTGACGGCGCAGCCTGCCGCGAACAATTGTGCCGGTGCGAATTGCGCCGGGATCTGGGGATGGTCGAGCCCTTATATCAATTCCGTCATCAGTTCGCCGGCTCCCGCAAAGCCCATTCGTTACATTGTCAACACGAGCGCGGCCGCGGACCACGTTGGAGGCAATGAGAAACTCGCGGCTGCGGGGTTCTATCCGCGAACTGCAGGATTTGGCAACGCTATCGAGAATGTCGGACGGATTGCGTCCGTCGTCGCTCACGAAAACGTGCTGAACAGAATGAGCGCGCCGACCGGCAAACAGGCTGTGTATCCAGCAGCTGCGTTGCCGACGGATACCTATTTCGATGAGTTGAATAAAATTCCTGCGTTCGTGAATGGCGAGGCGGTGATTCTTTATCACGCGCCGGCGGCGAATACGGACGGCGATAGCCTTGTGTTTTTCCGCCGCTCCGACGTCATCAGCGCTGGGAACGTTTTTTCCACCGTAAGCTATCCGATCATCGACATTGAAAAAGGCGGCAGCGTTAACGGCGTCATCGACGGTCTCAACAAGATTCTCGATCTGGCCGTTGCCGAGTATCGGGGCCAGGGCGGCACGTACGTTATTCCGGGTCGCGGACGGCTTTCGGATACCGCGGACGTCGCATCGTACCGGAACATGATGGTCATGATCCGCGACCGCGTTCAGAACTTGATCGGGAAGGGAATGACTCTCGAGCAAGTGAAGGCAGCAAAGCCCACGATGGATTTTGATGGACGGTACGGATCGAATACAGGCTCGTGGACCACAGCCATGTTCATCGAGGCGGTATATAAAAGTCTTAAGGGCGTGGGGGGACCGGCCAAATAGCCTTCAAGGAGGCCACCGGAGGTGGCGTACCGACTGAGGCTTGGCCGGTGGGCCCGACGCTTATAAATATGGAGAAAAGATAATGCGCAGAATCGTTCTTCTCATTATGGCTACAGTGTTGTTGGCCGGTACGGCAGCGTACGCTCACCATTCCTACGGCGCCACTTACGACACGAGCAGAGAAATCAAGCTCGAGGGGAAATTGGTGCAGTTTGTATTTCGCAATCCGCATTCCTTCGTTCACGTGCAGGCTCCGGATCCGAATGGCGTTCCGCAGCGATGGGCCGTCGAGTGGGCCGGCACGACTCAGCTCAGCAATTCGGGCGTGGGACGCGAATCGCTCCACGTCGGCGATGAGATCGTTGTCGTCGGGCGTCCTTCGCGCGTTGCCGGCGAGTATCGGTTATTGATGGTGACGCTGAAGCGGCCTTCGGATGGATTCACCTGGGGCACACGCGGCGGTGAAACTGTCGACTAGAGAAGGAACACATGTATCGAATTCTTATCCTTGCAGCGATCACGCTCGGTCTTTTTGTCACGACGCCTCTCCATGCCCGGCAGCGCGGTGCTGCCCGCGGCGGGGGGCCCCCGGCGACGGGTCGCGCGTCGTCGGCCATCGATCTCACAGGTTATTGGGTATCCGTTGTTGCTGAAGATTGGAGACTGCGCATGGTCACACCGCAGAAAGGCCAATTCGACGCGCTGACCCTTAATGCTGAAGGCCGCAGGGTTGGAAACACCTGGGATCCCGAGCGCGACGAAAAAGCAGGAGAGCAGTGCAAGGCGTATGGCGCGGCGAACATCATGCGGCTCCCCGGTCGCGTGCATATCACCTGGGAAAACGATCAGACGCTTCGAATCGACACGGATACCGGAACGCAAACTCGGCTATTTCATTTCGACGCGGCTCAACCGGGACAACCGACCTGGCAAGGACACTCTGTAGCAACCTGGGAACTTGGACCTGCAGGACGAGGCGGCGTTCGCACCGGTAATCTGAAAGTCGTCACAACGAATCTCCGCGCAGGGTACGTGCGCAAAAACGGTGCTCCCCACAGTGACAAGGCGGTCATCACCGAATACTTCGATCTCAACACCATGCCCAATGGCGATCAGTGGATGACAGTCACGACGAGAATCGAGGACCCCGTTTATTTCACACGGCCTTCCCTCAACACTACGGACTTCAAGAAGCTTCCTAACGCTGCCGGCTGGAATCCGACTCCGTGCTCCGCAAAGTAGGAAACGTTTTAGAAGTCACGCAGTAGTACCGGTACGCTTCCACGTTGCTCCGAGGGAATCGACCAGAGATCCGTCGGGCCGTACGCTGAGTGTCCAGGTTCTGCCGCTATCGGCGGTGAACCAGACCGCGTTCAAGCTGCCGTCCCGAGTGGACTTTGCCCAGACAAATTTTCCTGTACTGCTCGCTTGTTGGGTCTTCAGCGTGTATGTCCCCACGCTCTTGCCGAAGTACTTGTTGGCGCCCGTTTCAATACTGATGCGAATAAAAATGTTCGTCGTTTGCGACGGGTCTAGTTTGATTTCAAGCACCTGAGCGGGATCGCTTTGATTGATGAACGTTCCTATGGGCAGCGGGCTGGATCCTGATTGGCAGCCCGACAACAGCAGCACAAGCAACAAAATGAACATCGGGAAATGTTTGCATCGCATCGTTTCTCCCTTTCACATCGAAGTTGCAACTATTACGTTATACGATATAGATGCCGGGCGATTAACAAATTGTTTTGCGCGGAGTAGTGGGCTAGTTTGAAACCACGTTTTGTCCGCCCCTCCTTCGAGGAGGGGCCGCCGCGCCGACCAAACAAATGCAACGCTACCGAAGAATCGGCGCGGCGAGGGAGGTCAGACTGACCTCCCCGGCTGCGCCCCTGTTTTGAGGTAGCGTGACATTCTTTTATAGGGCGCATCCGCCCCTCCTCGAAGGAGGGGCAGACAAAACGCGGTTTCAAAGTGCCCCCGTTGCATAGTTATTCAATACATCCCACAAACAACTAGACTTCGCCGCAGCCACGTCCTAGCATTTGGGAAAAATGAAGCGCTTGATTCTTATCGCTTTCGCCGTGGCGTTCCTGACCGCGCGGCCGTCTGCGCAAACGCGGCCCGCATCGTCGGGCGGTGATCGTTCCGCTCCGATCAAGAGCATGCTGGATACATATTGCGTTGGCTGCCACAACGCCACTGGCAGGGCCGGGGGTGTGGCCTTCGCCGGACTGGCGCTGGACGACATCGGAAGCAACGCCGAAACATGGGAAAAGGCCGTGCGAAAATTGCGCGGCCGCTTGATGCCGCCGCCGGGCAGCCGTCAACCCACGCAAGCCGAAGTCGATGCGTTCATCACTGCGCTCGAGAACGCGCTTGATCGCGATGCCGTCGTCGCCGGGCGTCCCCGCGCCGGCCATGTGCCGCTGCAGCGCATGACGCGAACGGAATATGGAATCGCCGTGAAGGACTTGCTGGGCGTGGAGATCGATGCCGAAAATCTGCTGCCCACGGAGATCGAAGTGGGCGGCTTCGAGAATATCGCCGCGGCCCTCAGTGTTTCGCCTGCGTTCGTCGACCAATACGTCGGCGCCGCGCGGCTGGCCGCGAAACTGGCGGTCGGTGAGCCCGTGCCGAAGCGGGCGAGCACACGATATCCATTGCCTCCCGGAAATCAGGCCGCCCATGTCGACGGTCTTCCACTCGGCACGCGCGGCGGGATGAAGTTCCGACACAATTTTCCCGCCGATGGCGAGTATCGATTCACGGTTCTCGATCTCGATGTGGGTCTCTATACGCGCACGATGGAGACTCGACACACGCTCGTCCTCCTCGTTGACGGCCATGAAGTGTTTCGCAGAGCACTTGGTGGATCGGAAGACCTGAAAATCGTCGATCAGGGTGGCGCGCCCGGCCGTGCCAAGATCATGGAGCGCTTCTCCAATATTCCCGTCCCAGTCCGCGCCGGCGTTCACGATATCGTCGTTACATTTATAGAGAGGGCTGAGATTGAAAGCGATGAGTTCGTGAGTACCGCGTCCACAAACGGGAACTTTGGCCAAGGTCTGCGTGCTCCGCGAATGATCGACGGCGTTACTGTTGTTGGGCCATTCAACTCGCCCGGTGTGTCGAAGACCCCCAGCCGCGAGCGCATCTTTATTTGCGAGCCGCGAGCGAGTGAGGAACAGGCGTGCGCGCGAAGAATCATCGACAACGTAGCGCGCCGCGCTTTCCGCAGGCCCGTCACGAAAGAGGACGTTGATTCCTTGATGCCGTATTTTGAAGCCGGCCAAAAGGAAGCGGGGGTCTTTGATGCGGGCATCGAACAAGCAGTGGCCGCCGTGTTGGTCAGCCCCGATTTTCTTTATCGCGCGATTCGAACGCCGGAGAAAAATGATGCCGGCGCGTTCCCATTGAGCGATATGGAACTCGCTTCGCGTCTGTCGTTCTTTCTGTGGAGCCAGGGACCCGACGATATCTTGCTCAAGATTGCCGCAAATAACGAACTGAAGAAACCAGAGATCCTCGAGGCGCAAGCCCGGCGGATGCTGGCGGATCCTCGCGCATCGAGTCTTGTGCGCAATTTCGCGCTGAAGTGGCTGAACGTGGACAATCTGAACGCGGTGCAGCCCGATCCCTTATTGTTCCCGGCATTCAATGACCCGCTGCGGAAGGACATGCGAGTCGAGATTGAGTCCTTCGTTTCGAGCATCCTGCTTCAGGATCGAAACGTGAACGATCTGCTCACTGCGAATCACACGTTTTTGAACGAACGACTGGCGCGACACTACGGCATCACTTCTGTCATCGGCCCGCAGTTCCGGCGCGTGGAACTGCAGGATCCTCAACGTTGGGGTCTGCTCGGTAAAGGCGCGGTCCTGCTCCGGACTTCTTATGGCGATCGCACTTCTCCCGTGTTGCGCGGCCAATGGGTGCTGGACAAACTGATGGGGACGCCGCCGACGCCGCCACCGCCTGATGTCGATACCGACTTGTCCACTCCAAAAGGCGAAAAACCGAAGACGCTGCGCGCAAGGATGGAACAGCATCGCTCGAAGCCAAGTTGCAATCAGTGTCACGGCGTGATCGATCCGATCGGCCTCGCGCTGGAGAACTATGACGCGATCGGCCGATGGCGCGATGTCGATGCGCAGGCCGAGGCGCCGATCAACGCCAACACCGTCCTGCCCAACGGCCGCACTGTGGATGGGCCGGCGCAGTTGCGGGAGGGATTGTTCAAGGATCCTGCTCAGTTTCCGCAAGCGCTCACGGCAAAGCTGATGATGTATGGATTAGGACGCGAGCTCGAATATTTCGATATGCCGCAGGTGCGGACGATTGTCCGCCGCGCGGCAAAGGACGATTACCGGCTGTCGGCCATTGTTTCGGGCGTCGTGACAAGCGATGCCTTCCGGATGCAAGCTACGGCGCATTAACCAAAGGAGTCTGCTGATGTTCTTATCGAAAAAACACCTGTCGCGACGAACGGTTCTCAAAGGCGCCGGCGTCAGTCTGGCGCTGCCGCTGCTGGATGCCATGATCCCCGCCGCTACGGCTTTGCAGCAGACCGCAGCAGCAAGGAAACTGCGCGCCGGGTTCTTCTATATTCCTCACGGCGCGATCATGGGCAACACCTCGCATGGTCCGCAGATGGATAAGTGGACTCCCTCCGGCGCAGGCGCGGACTTCAAGCTCAGTCCCATCATGAAGTCGCTTGAACCTTACAAGAAGTATGTGATCTCGATCGGCAACCTGGAAAACAAGGCCATGGTGGGCGGCGTGCATAGCCGCGCTCCTGCAACCTGGCTGAGCGGTGTGAAGCCCGATGACAAAGCGCCGGGCGCGAAGATGTCTACAACTCTGGATCAGGTCGTCGCAACTCAGATCGGTCAAGGTACCACGTTACCGTCGCTGGAACTGGCTTCCGAGACAACGATTCAGGTTGCGGCCTGCGGCAGCGCCCGATGCTATTACAGTTCGACGCTTTCCTTCCGTGATCCGACATCGCCGCTGCCGATGGAATTCAACCCGCGGAAGGTGTTCATCCAACTCTTCGGCGAAGGCGACACGAACGAGGAACGCGATGCCATTTCCCGGCAAAACATCAGCCTTCTAGATCGCATCAATGATCGAACGCGTGCGTTGCAACGCGAGTTGGATCCTAGCGACCGTGCCGTTTTGGACAGCTATCTGACCAATGTCCGCGAAATTGAGCGGCGCATCGAGCGAGCCTCGCAGCGGGATTTGGCGGATGTCAAACTGCCGGCGGCGCCGATTGGCGTGTTGGATTCGTTCGAGGAGCAGGTGAAGCTTTTCTTCGATCTGATCGCGTTGGCTTATCGGGCGGATTTGACGCGCGTGGTTTCGTACATGATGGTGTCCGAAGGGACCAACCGAACCTATAACCAGATCGGCGTTTCAGATTCGTTCCATCCGGTGTCGCACCATGCGAACGATCTTGGGCGAATTGAGAAACTCGTCAAGATTCAGACGTGGCATATGGATCGGTTTGCGGAGTTCCTGGGCAAACTGGCTGCGATTCGTGACGGTGAGGGAACGCTGCTGGACAATTCGATCTTTTTGTACGGCTCGAACATGTCGAACAGCGACAAGCACAATGGGCATCCGTTGCCGACGATTCTCGTCGGAGGAGGCGGAGGGAAGTTGACCGGCGGCAAGCACATCGAGTTGCCGGAGGTGACACCGTTGGCGAATGTTCATTTGTCGGTCCTGCGCAAGGTCGGTGTGGAAAAAGAGAGCTTTGGTGACAGCACCGGCACGATTGCGGGGGTCTAGCTTGGCTGCTGAGCAGGTTAGTTAATTAAGGCTAGTTGATTAAGGCTAACTGATTAAGGCTAGTTGATTAACCCCTCCTTCGAGGAGGGGTCACGGCGCCGTATTAAAAAATGCCACGCTACCGAAAACACGGCGCCGCGGGGGAGGTCAGAAACAGTTGTCTGACCTCCCCGGCCGCGCCGATTCTAAGGTAGCGAAGCATTTTTTTGATCGGCGCGGCCGCCCCTCCTCGAAGGAGGGGCAAATAACACAATAAATAACACAATAAATAGCCATGATTGATCGAAGACAGCTTCTGAAGATTGCGATTGGCGGACTGGTCTTCCCGCGCCTCGCAATGTCGCAGTCATCCGGCGTTACCAAACTGACCGACACGCTGTCGCTTTTCACCAACCTTGGTACAAACGTTCTCGCGTTATCGACGCCGGACGGGGTCGTCCTCGTCGACAGTGGTGCTCCGCAGTATGGCCGTGAGTTGATGGCGGTGGCGAAACGCGTCCACACGGTCTTCAACACGCATTATCATCTCGAGAACACCGGATCGAACGAGACGCTGGCTCAAGCGGGGGCGAAGATCATCGCCCACGAAAGCACACGCGAATGGATGGCTGTTCCCCACTGGGTCCCGGCCGAAGATCGTTACGAGAAGGCGCGGCCGAAGGCGGCTCATCCTACGGAGACGTTTTATACTTCGGGGTCTTTGAAAGCAGGTGGGGAGCAAATCGATTACGGCTACCTTATCGAAGCGCACACCAGCGGCGACATCTACGTGTTCCTCAGGAATTCCAACGTGCTGGCGGCCGGCGATGTCGTGTCGCCGGCGCTCGATCCCGAACTGGATTACTTCACCGGCGCGTGGATCGGAGGCCGCGTCGATGCAATGGACCGCCTATTGAAACTCAGCGATGATAAGACGCGGATCGTTCCTGGATATGGGCCTGTCATGAGCCGCGCCGAGTTGCAGATCGAGCGTGACATGATGAAGGCCATCTACGACCGAACGGTCGATCGTGTTCGAGAAGGCGACAGTCCCGAAGACATGCTGGCGGCGGGCGTGATGAACGGTCTGAGCCGGACGTTCCACGATCCCAAGAAATTCCTCTATGACGTCCACAAAGGTTTGTGGGCTCACCATAATAAGTTGGCACCCAATGTTGTTTAAGCGAACTGTTCCCCTCGCGATTCTGTTGTTCGCAACAGCCGTGACATGTTTTGCCGAATCCGACAGCGCGCTGGCTGATCGCATCGAAGCTGGCGACCGGAAAGCGGCGCTCGAGATGATCCAACGCAACGCTCCAGTCAATGCCTCGCAGTCCGACGGCTCGACGCCGCTACATTGGGCGGTGTACCGCGTGGACGAGGAACTGGTCAAAGCGCTGCTCGCTCGCGGAGCGAAAGCCGACGTCATCAACGCGTATGGTTCGAGCCCCTTGTCCGAGGCCGTCCGAGTGGCAAATCTGAACCTCGTCAAAATGCTTCTCGATGCCGGCGCCGACGCGAACAAAGCCAATGAAGATGGGGAAACACCCATCTTGCTTGCGGCGCGTACCGGCAGCATTAAGGTCGCCGAGTTACTCGTCCAGCGTGGAGCCAACGTCAACGCGCGCGAACGTTTTCGCGATCAGACGGCATTGATGTGGGCTGCAGCGGAGGGCCATCCCGACATGGTGGCGTTCCTCATTTCAAAAGGGGCCGGCGTCAATGTACGCCCCCAGGCCAACGATTGGCCGAATCAGATGACGTCGGAGCCCCGTGTTCAATATCGGCCGACCGGTGGCCTCACGCCTCTGCTCTATGCGGCTCGCGGCGGCTGCCAAGGCTGCGTCGAAGCCTTGCTGAAGGGCGGCGCCGACATTGATCTGCCGAATCCTGACGGCATGACGCCGCTGATGATGGCGATCGACAATTCCCATTACGAGGTCGCGAGATACTTGCTGGACCACGGCGCTAATCCGCATACGTGGGACTGGTGGGGCCGTACGCCGCTTTACGTCGTCGTCAACATGCGTGGCGGGCCCGACAGCAATCCAGGACCTCGCGAGCCGGCTTCGTTGGAGCTCGTGCATGCGCTCCTGAATGCCGGCGTGAATCCGAATCATCAACTGAACATGCTTCAACCCAGCCGGAACGGGAACAGCGGCCGGTTCAAAGACGACCTGTTGAACACCGGAGCCACGCCGCTGCTGCGCGCCGCGCAGACCTTCGACAACGACGTGGTCCGGGTGCTACTCGATCATCACGCGCTGGTTGATCTCCCGAACGCGATGGGCGTGACCCCGCTCATGGCCGCAGCCGGCATCGGGACGCGAACAGGTCAAAGTGTGCTGGGCCCTGGACCGCCGGCCGACGTCGAAGCGCGATCGATGGAAACCATGGACATCCTGATCAAAGCCGGCGCCAACGTCAACGCCCGGATTACGGACACCACCAGTCTCACGGCACGGATTGCACGCGCCAGCACGATGACTAATCGCGAGGGGCAGACGACTCTTTTCTTTGCTGCACAGTCCGGCCGCGCTACTGTCGTTCGGTTCCTGCTGGATCACGGTGCCGATGTGAACGCGATGGGTGACTCGGGGAAAGCGCTGCTGGATGCCGCTCGGAACCATCCGGAGATTGCGGCCATGATCCGCGCTCGTTAAAACACCAAGGCAACGGGAACAGAACGAGCCGCCAATTACGCCAATTACGCGAATTGGGACCATTCAAGCCCGATTTCTTGCTGCCCCCAATCCGCGTAATTCGCGTAATTGGCGGCTCGTCTCCCACAAGACGGATGCTCGTCGCCCGCACAGTCCGACACGCCTTTTGTCCATGTCCGGATCGCACGACTGCTTTCTGTTCGCAGTCCTGTACGAGGCGTGGTAGCGTAACGAAAAAAACAAGGGAGAAATGCCATGAAATACGCTCTGACGATTACGGCATTAGTGTTGGCAATGGCGCAACAGCGGGCAACATTAGCTCAAGGGAGTGCCGATCTCGTTAAGCAGGCCGTCGCCGCGGAAGGTGGCGCCGAACTGCGCGCAATAAAAGGCCTGGCCATCAAGGGCGATGCCAGGTTCTGGGAACCGGGGCAGTCGTTCGTAGCCGGTGCAGAGCCGCGCTTCCTCGGAGATGCGACGTTCACGGTGACTTGGGATCTCGCCAACAACAGGTCACGGACGGCCTGGGACCGCGATCAGAAATATCCCGACCCTCCGGTGAAGTTGAAATACACCGAGACCGTGCTGCCGACACTCGGCTATGTCACGGACGATAAGAGCAGCCAAGCAATGTCCGGCATCCGTGTCGCCGCGCATCAACGTGAGCTCGAGCGCGCGTCGCCCTGGCTCCTCGTGAAGGCTTTGGACGAACCGGGAAAGGTCCGCGCTGCGGGATCCCAACGGCTCGGCCAACAGTCGCTGCCGGCGGTCTCGTACGCTGACGGCGCAGCGACATTCACCATTCTGTTCGATCCGAAAACTCATCTACCCGCTGCCATCCGTACGCGCGACGACGACAACATCAACGGCGATTCGAACTTTGATCTCATGTTGGCGGACTGGAAACCAGTCGGTCGCGTGCAGATCGCGCATTCGCTGTCTTACCGTGTCAACGATGTCGAAGTCGCGAGGCTCACATATCGGGAGGTCAGCGCCAATCCGGCAGCCGCACCCGACACGTTTGCAGTCCCTGATGTCGTGAAAGCCTCAGCCAAGCCGCCGGCAACCGGCAATGTGCCTTATCAATGGGTATTGCGCCGGCTCTTTCTGACTCGTTTCACGGATAGCGACAACATCATTTTCGCGAATGGCGCGGGCCTCAAACTGGTTGAGCTTGCGCCCAACGTGCAGCACGTCCAGGGTGGAAATGCCAATAATCTGATCATTGCGATGAAAGACTACCTGGTCATCTTTGATGCGCCTTACGGTGAGTTGCAGTCGCGCTGGGTTATCGACGCCGCGAAGATGAAGTATCCCGGAAAACCGATTCGGTATCTGGTCCTGACGCATCACCATATGGACCATACGGGGGGCATGCGAACGTATGTGGCTGAAGGTGCCAAAGTGATCGTTCCAACTCCGGACAAGGCCTATTTCGAAAGGGACGTCAAGGCGCCTCACACGATCGTTTCCGACGAGCTGCAGAAGAAGCCGCGGTCCACCGAGATCATAGAGGTCCGGGACCAGATGCCGCTCAAGGATGAGACCGTCGAAATTCGACTCTACAATATTCCCAATCCTCACGCCCAAGGCTTCCTCCTCGCTCACATCGTGACGGGCAACATCCTGTATGTCACTGATCTCATCTCACCGCGTGGTCCGATCGATCGTTCGGAAGGCACAGCCGCCGTGGGTGAAGTCTTGAGGAAATACGGCATCACTGGCGCCACGATTGCCGGCGGCCATGGCACAGTCGTCAAGCAATCCGATATTGGGCCGGCTCTTGCCGCGAAATAGCGCGCGGGAGTATCGAAACTCCCCTTCTGAGTCAGGAGGGGAGTGCGCGCGCAAATTTCAAACTAAGACACGACCCGCACGGGAGGAGGTCTCTATGTTAGGACGCTCATTAGCGACGTTGTTTTTGGTAATCCTGGTTACCTTTACGCTTGGTGCGCAGGCTCCGTCAGGCGACATCAGCGGAGTTGTTGGTGATCCCAGCGGAGCAGTCGTTCCCGGTGTAACGGTCACACTGACCAACCCAGCCACAAATGCGGTACGAACGGCGTTGACGAATGAAGCGGGCTTATACGTTCTTCGCGCCATTCCGCCGGGTGTATACAACCTGAAGGCGGAACTACCGGGGTTCCGGTCTGTCGAACGAAAGAATATCGAGGTGCAGGTTGGAAGTTCGAACCGCATCGACGTGACGCTGGAAATCGGCGAGGTCAACAGCGTCGTCGAGGTTTCGGGAGGAGCGCCCGTCTTGCAAACTGAAACGGCTTCGATCGGCACAGTCATCGAAAACCGTCGTATTGTCGAATTGCCTCTCAATGGACGCAACTATCTCCAATTAGCGTCTCTCATTCCGGGCGCCACGACCAACGGACCGACTTCAAGTCAAGGAAAGCAACGCATGGGCGGCCAGCGCAACAGCTTTGCCTTGAACGTCAGTGGACAGAGGATCCACTTTAACCATTACGCGCTGGATGGAGTCGAGAACACGGATTTGAACTTCAACAGCTACATGCTTCTGCCGTCGATCGACGCGCTGCAGGAATTCAAAGTGGAGTCGGGCCTGTTCGATGCCGAGTACGGCCGGGCTATTGCGCAAATCAACGCGTCAACTCGATCCGGGACAAACCAACTGCACGGAACCGTTTTCGAATTTCTGCGTAATTCGGCGCTCGATGCGAAGAACTACTTCGACCGGCCCTCCGAACCGATTCCGCCATTCAAACGAAATCAGTATGGCTTTACCGTTGGCGGACCCGTTGTGCTGCCGAGGATCGTCAACGGCAAAGACCGATTCTTCTTCCTGGTCAATTGGGAAGGCCTGCGCGAGCGCAAAGCTCTGACGATCTCGCCCAGCGTTCCATTGGCAGCCGAACGCAATGGCGACTTCTCGGCGAATCCGGCAATCATCTATGACCCGGCCACCCGTGTGTTCGATGCGGCAGGAAATGTCATCGCCGCGCCGCGGCCGTTCCCTGGAAACATCATTCCTCAGGATCGGATTCACGCTGTCTCGAAAAAGCTGCTGGCTTACTTTCCTCTTCCTCAAATCAATGCGCGCGCCGCAAATTTCGTGAACAACGAAGGCCGGCTCGTCAACGCGGATCAGTTCACCTATCGGCTCGACTGGATGGAACATGCAAAGTCGAATTGGTTCTTCCGTCACAGCTTTTCCACCGAGCACGGTTACGATCCGTTTCCGATTCCAAACATGGGAATCAATACGGACACGAAAGTCCATCAGGGAGTGCTCGCCAACACGCGCGTCTACGGCGCAAATAAAGTAAACGACATGCGTTTTGGGCTGAGCCGGCTGGAGAACGCGCACATCTCCCCGCGCGCAAACAACGTCAACGTCGTTAAAGAGCTCGGGATCAACCTGCCGTCGGACAATCCACTTTACTGGGGCGTCCCGAACATCAACATCTCGGGTATTTCAGGATTGGGCGAGGAGAGCGATGCGCCATTCATCAACTACGATACGACGATCCAGTTGACCGATAACTTTTCCTGGACGGTTGCAAAACACTCTTTCAAGTTCGGCGGCGAAGTCCGGCGCGTTCGCTACAACCAGATCGGCGGCGTTGTGACGCGCGGCCGGTTTGGCTTCGATGGCCGGTATACTCAAAACCCCCTCGCTGCGGCGCCGCTGCGTGGGGGATCGGCAGTCGCGGACTTTTTGCTCGGCGACTTCAACAATTCGGAAGGCCAGGTGGGCGCGCCGATCGCGAACTTCCGGTCGAATTACTTCGCGCTTTATTTGCAGGACAACTGGAAGGTGACTCCCAAGCTGACGCTGAACTACGGCTTGCGATGGGAAAATGATCAGCCCTTCCAAGACAAATACGATGCCATCGTCAATATCGATTTTCGCTGGGACAACTCGATGGAACCCGTTTATGTGCGCGCCGGCTCGGGAGATCCTTACGAGGGGAACCCCGCATTCCGCCTTGCGCCCGACATCAAGTATGTGCGCGACGGCCGATTCGGCCGGCGAGCCTACGTCAATGACCTGAACGATTTCGCTCCGCGGCTTGGCCTTTCTTACACGCTCACGCCGAAGACCGTCTTGCGGGCCGGAGGCGGAATTTATTACGTGCGCGACATCGGCAATGCCGTATTCGACATCGTTCGCAACGCTCCGTTCACGATCCGCCGCAATGAGCCCGCCGAATCGTTCCGGCCCAATCTCAGTTTCGATCAGCCCTTCCAGCGCACGGGCGCACCCACTTTCATTTTGATCAATCAGTTTAACGAGCGGTCTTCGTATGTTGGGCAGTGGTCGCTGGGCATTCAACGAGAACTGTCGAGCGACACATCGGTGGAGGTGAGTTACTTCGGATCCGCTGGAGTCAAGCTTCGCCGGCTGATGAGTTACAACAATCCGGAGCCCAGCAGTTTGCCGAACTCCAACGATGCCCGCCCCTTTCCAAAATTTGGAGGCTTTCAGACCATGGCCGCACCGAGTCACTCCACCTACCACGCGCTTCAGGCCAAGCTGCAGCGGCGCTTCGTCCACGGATTCACACTGCTCGGTTCTTTCGCTTATGGAAAGTCGATCGACAATGGCAGCGGGATCCGCACCAGCGATGGCGACTCGCTCACACCATCGAACAACTACAACCTCCAGCTGGAGCGCGGTCTCTCGGCTTTCGATTTCCGGCGCCGCCTGACAACGTCCTGGCTGTGGGACCTGCCGGTTGGCCGCGCCCATAAGCTGCTTGGCGGCTGGCAAGTGGGCGGTATCCTGACTTTGCAAGATGGGTTTCCATTCACCGTTCTGTGTGGTCCTGGAAACATTCAGAACGGTGGTGGAGCCTGTTATCCGGATGCGACAGGAGCCGACCCGAACCTTCCCCGAAGCGAGCGAACCCGAACTCATTTTTTCAATACGGATGCATTCGTGGACCGGCTTCCGTTTGGACCGCAGTACCGGTATGGCAACTCCGCGCGGAACAGCGTCATCGGTCCGGGAATCGTCGACTTCGACGCCTCGGTGAATAAGAAGTTCACGGTGAGTGAGTCGACGTACGTCGAATTTCGAACCGAGGTCTTCAACCTGCCGAATCATCCGATCTGGAATCCTCCGGGCAGACAACTGCGTCAACCCGACTACGGCATCATCACCAGTACACGAATCGATTCGCGCCAGATCCAGTTCGCCTTGAAGGTGGTGTTTTGAGTGCGCCATGAGCAAAAGAGTCGGCGACAGACGACTCTTTTTGCGTAACTGAATAATCGAAGCGGCAAAGACACTTGGAGGACAGACGATGCGCCTTGTTTTGTTGTTGCTCATGCTGCTGGGCCAGGACGAGAAACCTGTGGGGCCGAAGCCCGCTCGTGTGGAGGTAACGCCCCGAGTTGCGGAAGCGCAGGTCGGCCAGCAAATGACGTTTTCGGCCGCTGGTTTCGACGAAGCCGGAACCAAAATGGACGGGAAACCGTCGGCATGGTTTGCGACGCCGTTCGACCTGGCTTACGCCGACGACTCAGGAAATGTCACGTTTGTCCAACCTGGAGAAGTCCGCGTGGGCGCGCTGATCAACGGCAAGCAAGGATTCATCATGCTCATCGTCAAACCACAGGCCGTCGCACGGATCGAGCTCAAGGCGCCGGTGTCTTCGATTCCCGCCGGTACGGGAATTCCCCTTTCTGTCGTGACTCGAATGACGAACGGCGACCCGCGAACCGACGTAACGGTGACCTGGTCATCATCGAATCCGGCCGTGGCGATCGTCGATCAATCCGGTCTCGTCACCGGCGTAGCGCCCGGCACGGTGACCATCGAAGCGGCAGCGGACAAAACAAGGGCCAACGTGACCGTGGAGATCGTCCGCAATCCGATTCGCACGCTGGCGATCGAGCCGAAGACCACGAAAGCACGAACCGGCGACGTCGTGCGATTCAACGCCGTCGCTACCAATGATCGCAACGCCGCGATTTCGTCCCCCGCGGTTCGCTGGGCGATCACCGGCAATGGCGCAACGATCGACGCCGACGGCGGCTTTGTCGCCGAGCATCCCGGATCTTATTCGATCACCGCCATCAGCGGCGAGCACGTGGCGACGGCTGCCGTCACGGTCACACAACGGGATGTGACGCGCGAACTGGAAGTGGTCGGACGCGCTCCGCAGGAAGACTTTCAGACGGCTGAGGAATGGATCATCGGCAACTATGCCTACGTCAGTTCCATCATGGCCGGCAGGTTGTGGGTCTATGACATCTCGAATCCGTCGAAGCCGGTGAAAGTGGACTCGATTCCCTTTGACGCGCGCATCATCAACGACATCAGCACGACGCCGGATGGAAAGATCGGCGTCATGTCGCGTGAAGGCGCGTCGAACCGCAAGAACGGCATCGTCTTCCTGGATCTCTCGGAGCCGGCCCATCCGCGTGTCCTGTCGGAATTCACCGAGACGGTAACAGGCGGCGTTCACAGCGCGTTCATCAACGACCATTACGTGTACCTCACCGACGATGCCACGGGCTCGCTACGCATCATCGATTTCAAGGACCCGAAGAATCCGAAGCAAGTCGCGCGTTGGCAGGCCGAAGTGCCAACGGCGAAAGAGATCAAGATCAAGGATGAAACCGAGATCGGTGGCCGCTATCTTCACGACATCCAGGTCGTCGATGGGCTGATCTACATGGGCTACTGGAAGGAAGGCCTCGTGATCCTCGACGTCGGCAAAGGCATCAAAGGCGGCAGCCCCGAGAATCCGCAGTTCGTCAGCCAGCTCCGCTTCAACTACACCGAGCTTTACGGTTCGGGCTGGCTTGCCGGCGCGCACTCCGTTTTCCGGTACAAGAACTACGTCTTCCTCGGCGACGAGGTCTTGCCGGCGCAATTCGACCTGACCGATAAGACGCGGATCCCGTCGAAGGGCATTGTGCACGTCGTCAATGTGGCGGACATTTTCAATCCGCATGAAGTCGCAACGTACGAAATTCCCGAAGAGGGCGCACACAATATGTGGGTCGAAAACGACATCATGTACATCGGCTATTACGGCGGCGGTGGGCGCGTCGTGGATGTGTCGGGCGAATTGCGCGGGAATCTGTATCGGCAAGGACGCGAGATGGCCCGGTTGTGGACCGGTGACCTGAAAGGTTTTCGCCCGAACACGGCCTTCACATGGGGCGCGCAGCCATACAAGGGTTTGGTGTATTTCAACGACATCAACACGGGACTTTGGGTCACCCGGCTCACCGACCCGAAAGACAGTGGCAAATAGGAGAAAGATCATTGGTCTGACCCTTCTCACGACAATAGCTACGTCCCCATTTTCCAGAAGTCGATGCCGCCGGCTTGCGGCGCGACATCAACGGTGGCGACGGTTTTCAGCGATCGCAGGTCGATGACTTCGACCGTGCCGGGATCGGCGGCAATGCCTTCAACCGAGATAAACGCGTAACGATCATCCGGCGACACGGCCACACCGTGAACGACTTTGCGTTTGGTTGGAAGACGCGCGAGTTCCTTGCCCGAGAGCACGTCCCAGATCGACACCGACTGATCGCGGCGATTGGTCGCGATCAGTTTCGCGCCGTCGTGCGTGATACCCAGATTGTAGACTCCGGCGCCCGCAGGAATCCGTCGCACCAGCTTCCAGGCCTGCACGTCGATCTCGACGATTTCACTCGAGCCGTTGCATGCCACGAACACCGATGATCGCGTCTTCGCCGGCTGCGCCCAAGTCGGGGAGCACGATATGTCGCCCGGTTTCGGCGGCTCGGTCCCGTGCCCGCCCGACGCGGACGCCGTGTGGTTCATGGTCGCCATTTTCATCGGCGGCCCGAGCATTCCGGCCTCGCTGCCTTTGGTCAGGACGAAATGCCGCGAGACTTTGAGCGCGGCGGTGTCGATTTCCACCAACTGCTCGTCCATCATGCAGACGGAGTATTGCCGCGTCCCGGCGGCATTCAATCGCGAGCCGTGCGGCATGGCGCAGGTTTGGATGCGCGCGATCTCGGTCATGTCGTCGGTGGCGACGACCGACACGCTGGAAGGAACCATATCGCCGTGAAGATTGAAATTGACAATGTAGACGAAGTCTCCGTCGGGCGAGACATCCATCGTTGCCGGAAATAATCCCAACGTAACGCGGCCCAGAACCTTGTCGTCACCTAAGGAGTATTTCCACAGCGACCCCAGCGGCTGTCCGTGCGCGATGGAAACGTAGTAGTGCTTTTTATCCGGCGAGACAGCCAGTCCGTGCGGACCGTCGATATCGATCGGCATGATGCCGGTGGAGAATTCGTGATCGACGACTGCTCCACCGGAATTGAAGCGAACTGCAGTGATCTTGTCCGCCGCCTCGGATGCGACGTAGATGTAGTACGTGCGCTCCTGGGCCAGCAAAGAGATCGGAATCAGGAAGAAGACAAGCCGGAGTGCGCTCCTCATTCTCATCGAGGAATGATAGCGCATCAGCGCCAGGCCGGCGACACGCTTGCACCGACCGTAAAAGACACCGGCCGACGCTATGGTGGTGGTCTAGTTTGTATAAACAAAAATATTCATCCCGGGGCGGAATTTGAGTGTCCTTATATTGGAAGAACAATTCCAAAGACGCAGAGAAAGGACCAGCAATCTCCAACTGGGAATGTTTAGGCAATCTCTTGGAGCGGACTGCGACCCGGCGCGGCGACGTTCCGCTTTTCATAATCACAACCTCCGAATGTTGGCCGGGGCAGCCGTTTCATTTAGCTTGGGTCATTGCGAGGCGAAGAGAGGTCCCGCCAAACGAAAAGTCGACGACAACCACTTTCCTCTTGATTACCGAGGGAAGCCCGATGTATTTATCTCGGTAACCGAGGTAAGCACGAAATGAGCAAACCGAAAGACGTCGTCCAGGGAACACTGGACCTTCTCATCATGAAAATCCTGGCGCTCGAACCGATGCATGGTTGGGCCATCAGTCAACGATTGAAACAAGTGTCCGGCGATATTCTGCAAGTCAGCGACGGATCTCTTTATCCTGCGCTTCACAAGCTCGAGCAGGAAGGTTGGATCAAAGCGGAATGGGCGCCGAGCGAAAACAACCGTCGAGCGAAGTACTACTCCCTCACTCGCTCAGGTCGTAAGGAGCTCGAGAAGGAGGCCGCTAACTGGAACCGCCTGTCGGCAGCCATCACGCAAGTCGTAAAGCTCAGCGAGGCGTGAAATGCGGAAACTGCAATTACGCTTGCGCTCCTTGTTCCGGCGCCGCGCTGCCGAGCGGGAGTTGGACGAAGAGATCCGCGACCACCTCGAACGGGAAATTGAAGCCAACATTGCTCGAGGTATGACGCCCCAGGAAGCGCGTCGCGCGGCATTGCGAGCTTTCGGCGGAGTGGAACAGCGCAAGGAAGAGAGCCGCGACACGTGGGGCCGCAGTTCAATCGAAAACCGGCTTAGAGATGTGCGCTACGCCCTGCGGGTGTTGCGAAAAAACTGGGGCGTTACGGTAGTTGTCGTGTTGACACTCGGCCTCGGTATCGGTGCCAACGCCGCCATCTTCGGTGTGATCGATGCCGTGCTGATTCGGCCGCTTCCATATTCCGACCCCGGCCTATTGTTCAGCGTTGAGACTGTAATACCCGGCCTTAGTGTTTCCAGTCTGCCAGGACGCATTCAGGATTATCTGGCTTGGCGCAAAACCGCACCGGCCTTGTCGGCCGTCGCAGCTTTGAGTCCAGCCGCATGGAATCTTACTGGCGACGGCGATCCAGAACGCATTAGTGCGGCTCTTGTCTCTCCAAACTTTTTCGACACGCTGGGAGTTCAGATGCGTCGCGGCCGCGCATTCACTGCCGAGGAAGAACAGACGGGTAAGGATCGAGTCGTGGTGATCAGCGACGAACTGTGGCGGCGACGTTATGCCGCGGACGCGGGAATCCTCGGCAGAAACATTCGGTTGGATGGCGTAGATCACGTGATCATTGGAGTCACCCCCCCGTCGCTTCTCGTTCCTACCGGACGACTCCTTCATGTCGCGCTTACATTCGGTCCCCGCATCGACGTTTGGCGACCATTGACCTGGACCAATAACGACCTGCAGGGCGAGAACTGGAACATTGGCATCATTGCGCGGATCAATCCTGGAGAGCGGTTAGAGCGCGTACAACAACAACTGCAAGCAATAACGTTGGAAACGAACAAAGCGCTGTTTCCGGATTTGACAAGCACCGTGCAATACCACCCGGTGTTCGTGTCCATACGCGAAATCTATTCCCGAAACATTGGGCTTCGACTTCTGGTCATCTTTGGAGCTTCCGGGCTGCTACTTCTGATCGCTTGTACGAACATCGCGAATCTTCTTTTGGCAAGAGCTGTCAATCGCTCGAGAGAGTTCGCTATCCGCACTTCACTTGGCGCCGGAAGACATCGCGTCATGATGCAAATGTTCACGGAAACGGTCCTGCTTGCATTGATTGGCGGCGTTGTGGGCATCCTCATTGCCTATTGGGGTAACCGTCTGCTTGTCGCGTCTGGACCGATCGATCTTCCTCTTCTAACCCAGTCGAGCACCAATGTGACCGTACTTGTGTTTGCGATGTTGTTGACAGTCGTAACAGGTTTCGGCTGCGGCCTGCTGCCCGCCTGGCACTTATCCCGCAAAGACGTGGATAGCGTCCTCAAAGAAGGGCCCCGACTTTCAAGTGGCGGGATAAACACGAATCGGTTTCGCACGGCTCTGATTACTATCGAAGTCGGATTGGTAACGCTGCTGCTCGCTTCGGCCGGCCTGCTGCTGCACAGTTTCATCAACGTCATGAATGCGGACAGAGGATATGAAACAGAGCGCATCCTGACAGCCGAGACTGTACTCGTAGGTCAACCGTATCGGCGGCCTTCCCAGCGAATTGCTTTTTATCAGAGCCTTATTGAACGAATTCAGTCTCTACCGGGCGTGTCCGCAGCGGGCGCGATCAGTGACTTGCCGGCCAATCGTGATTCCGGCATGTCGAACCGAATCAATTATCCAACGGACACGCTGCAAATGGCGCAGCAAGGGCTGTTGCGACCTCGACCTATTGCTGGAATCTTCTACGCCATGCCCGGTTATTTTGCAGCGGTCCGCAGCGTCTTGCTGACGGGCCGGTTTTTTGATGCAACCGACCAAACGCCTGTCGCCGTTATCAGTGAAAACCTCGCAAGGCAACTCTGGCCCTCTGACGCGCTTCCTACGATCGTCGGCAGGCAAGTCAGGCGCGGCGATACGGAGGGTCCACTCATCACTATTGTCGGAATCATAGAAAAGGTGCAGGCCGGCGCGCTCGATCGAGAGTTACTACCGCAAATGTACATGCCTCATCACCAAGGGTCCTTCGGGCGCATGAGCCTGGTGATGAGAACGGCTCTTGAGCCATCCACTGTCGTAGCCCCTCTTCGAGCCGCCATACATGAGGTCGATCCGAACTTGCCGTTATCAAATATGGCAACCATGAAGGAGATATTGACATCGGCAGTGGCTCAGCGGCGGTTTCAACTGGGCTTGACTCTGCTGTTTGGATCCGTGGCTCTTCTGCTCGCGGCCATCGGCATTTACGGAGTCGTAAGCCACGTTGTCGTGAGCCGGACGAGGGACATCGGCCTGCGCATCGCTTTGGGCGCGCGCCCAGCGAATGTATTAGGTTGGGCAGTCTTCACCGGAATGCGGCCTGTGTTGATCGGCTTGTTGGGCGGTCTTGGCGGCGCCATGCTGATCGGCCGCACATTACGGAGCATGCTCTATGGAATTGCGCCAATCGATCCCCTCTCACTCGGCGGAGTTGTAGCCGCGCTAGTCATCACCGCAACTATCGCCTGTTATGTCCCCGCGCGGCGGGCGGCACAGGTGAGTCCGATGGTGGCTTTGCGTCACGAATGAGGTTCAAGTGTCGATTCGATTAAAACTACGCACATTATTTAAACGCCGCACCGTGGAGTTTAATCGTTAACCGGCGTGACTGTTAGAGAGGATGTCGAGCAACGGCGCGTTTCGTAGACATTTCCGACACTTGCCCTAAAAACATGTTCCGCCGATCGTTACCATTCTTCGGGCAATCGCGTGACCGTAGTCCTCACCATTCCACAACGTGAGCGAATTCGTCACGGCGTCGGCATCGACTTTGGACAATTCAGCAAAAGTGCTGATCCACTGCGGGCATGCTTCTGTCGCGACCTTTCTGCGGACGGAGCCGTAAATTGTGAACGCGTAGATGGACGGGTTCAGCGCTTCATTGAGATGTTGCGAAATGAACGGCCGCATCAGATCCCGTCGGAGATCCGCGTCGGGATTGAATTCCCACATGCCGTTGTTTTGAATCACGATTGCAGGTCGCACTGAATAGCCGATCGTGATCGGATTCGCGAGTCCTTGATAAAACTTCATGCCGGCATAGTTGGCGAAAAGATCGCCATTCGAAAAAACTCCCGACACCATCGAACCGAAATACGTTTTCTCGGTGAATTGGCCCCAACGTATCGCTTTCCTTGTAGCGGCGTCGGGCGTCTCGCTTCGGGCCGTGGCGCTTCGATAGATTCGGTAATATCGGAAGCCCTGTTGAAAGATGTGCTCCAGCTTGTCGGTGCCAAACTGCACACCGTACAAATTCACGGTGGGGCTGAGCGTGAGGTAATCGATCGGCTCAACGGTGTAGATCGATTCCCGATACTTCGTTTTGTATATCGTCGGTGTGCTGCCGAAATCGTACCCGCGGATCCATTTCCCAATCGCTGCCGTTAGAAGCGTTCCAGCGCCGAGCAATTCGTAGGTCTCTTTGGCGGCCGCGTCGTTGGAGCGCAAATACGCGAGACGCCTTCGTTCATTTTCGGCTGAACGGCATCCGGATAAATGGCGGCTCGCGTCAACTAGACATGCTTCGTGATTTCGGATCTGGGAGTTCAGTTTTTCGATCGCCTGCCGGATTGCATCCTCAACGTGCGCGGAAACGATGTCGCCAATATCGGCCAGCGGGATCGGAGGCCAATGATGTTGGTTGGCATCCAACGACATGTCCTCCGTGGGCTACGTCAGGAAAATGACCGCC
>JACXTT010001418.1_pt1 | contig 39779 bp, 54 predicted proteins | sample 9270951 | NCBI WGS metagenome assembly JACXTT01 (sample SAMN15532306, study PRJNA645909) | rock metagenome | isolation source: weathered quartz diorite | place: Puerto Rico | collected 2017-06-21
AATTAACAGCCCGTAGGGTTTGGCCGAGCCCTTTGGCAAAAAGACAAGCAGGCAACTTCCCTTTGTCAGACGGATTCAAATAAGCCCGGACCGCCGCCCCACCGAGTTTTGTGAAGGGCAAAACCAGCGGAGCAGCAAGCATCGCGCTTTGGGCGACGACACCGCTGGGCAGACCCCCCTCAAAAATGCGATCAGCTATAACCGCCGTTAAAGCTCGATCTGCTGACCCAGAGTTGGGGATCGAATTACCCATCACGTTCTGAGCGTTTTGTGCGGCCCCTTGCATAAACGCTTGCCCTCTGGCAAAAGCGTTCTTACGAAGCGATGAATCCATCGCGCCAGTAGCGCTCAGGTATTGCTTCGGCGTAAAGATCTCACCGTTGGCCGCTTTGGATGCGCGCTCGTAACGTAGATATTTGGCATAGGCCAAATCGACGGGCTGCAACTCTCCAGCCAACTGTGGGTTGTAATGATCAAAAGCAGAACGCATCCCGCTCTGAGCATCGCCAAGCGCGTCAATGAGCGCATTGCGATTAACAGGACTCAGTGTGGTATCGCTTCGGTAGTCCCTCGCATACTTCTTCAACTGTGAATCAATGCTCTTGTAGACCTCTCCGCTTAAGTCTTGCGTTGGGCTTGCCAGATGACCTTCAACTTCGTTCTTGACAATCGCCTTGAACTCATCAGCAGCTTTGTCCAATCCTCGCTGCCTGAGATCGTTTTCGATCCCCAGAAAGCCTTGTACCAATCCGCTGCGAACTCCGGGTTGCGTCGAAGTCGGGATGCTGCCTTTAGAGAGAATGTCGTTGTATCTCTCACTGATCTGATTGCGCGCAGCATCTACCGCCTCTCCACCGCGCACACCCTTTGGGATAGAGCCGCCAATAGATGACAGCGCATCATTGCCAATAGCGTCATTCAGAGAAGCAAATGACTCATGCTCCGCCCCTTTGATCAGATGGCCAATAACCGGCCAACTCTTGACCTTTTCTTCTACTGACTTGAGGCTCTCGATCAACTGTCCTGGCGTCAGTTTTACTCCAGACTCAAGAAGCGCTTTACGGCCAGCATCAATAGTCGGAGCAAACGCCCCTGCTACCTTCTTGATACCCCACGGAAGGACTCCGGCTGCCGCGGCTCCTGCAGCTCCTGCTACCGTTGGATCATTGCCCTCAGTCGGAGCAAGCGCAGCGCCTTGGATTCCGCCGACCAACATGCGTGGAACAGCTGCTTCAGCAGGAATGGGCAGCATGGATTGACCGCCAATGTTCGCCCAGTCGATTCCTTCTGGCGCACCGGCTTTCTCTTTGGCAGTTAGTTCTTGCTGTGCAGAGGCAGGGGATTCGGCTAACTGTCGAACCTTTACCGCTGCCGCTTGGTTCCACGGCATATGCGTGGCATCCAACACATTCGCATAACCTTGCAAGGCAAGATTGCCGAGTCCGGTATAAAGCTGTCCAACGCCTCGACCAAAACGGGTGGATGCTGCGTCGGGCTGCTTAGGCGGCGCTGGAAGCGAATCAATATCCAGCTTCTGCGACGTAGGCGATGGCAGGTCGTCAATGTTCATTGGCCGATCTTATAGCCCTGGCCTTGCAAGAACATCTGAGCTTGCTGAACCGTAATCCCATGTTTCTGAGCGTACCGGGCAAGATCAGTCTGCGAGACTATTTGCGTTTCAGTCTTTGGCTCTGTCTTGGCCTTTTCGCCATAAACCAGAGGGAACTTGTGTGCATACCAACTCTCAAACCGAGTCGGTTCACCGCCCCTTTGCATGTACTCCCCAAAGTCATTTCCCTGCTTGATCTGATAGGCAGACTGCTGGTTATCCAAATCCAATAGCGTCTGGATTGCCAGTTTTTGCATCGCCGGACTTGGATTGGCCTTGTTCAACATGATGCCGACTTCACCCTGCGTGAAGCGTGAGCCAAACATCTGACGGCCCTTCTGCAAAGCAGAAACGCTAAGAAGTTTCGTCAACTCCTGATCGTTGGCCGCTGTCTCAGCCTGCTTGGGAAATGCAACGCCAAGAATGTTCCGAACGGTTTCCAGTTTGGTAGCACCAAATCCAGTGTCTACGACCTTATCCAGCAGTCGCAACGATTCATTGTTGGTGGCAATCCTTTGATTTGCCGCATCAGCCTGATCGCCATACTTGGTTGATAGGGCATAGGCAGACTCTGCTTGCTTATCAGCCATCTTCTGGTCGAAGGAAGATTGTCCGATGCCAGTGCCTGTATAGCGCTTCGGCATATCCGACCACGGATCTGCTGAATTGCCCGCGCCACTGGCACCGCCGGTCGCTCTCGGGAATTGACCGCCGCCGCCCATTCCGACCGCTTGACTACCGAACATCGGAACATGAGCGCCACTAGCGGTTACTACGTCCCGAATCGTATTCAGTTCCTTGGCGCGCGTTTTTGCCCCTTCAATGTTTGAAGCGGTATCGGCATAGCCAGGAACGGCACTGACAGTAGGCCCGTTCGGCCCCCATGTCGTCTGCATTCCATTCTCCGGCGCAGTGAACATCTCCCCATTCGGGCCTTTGGAGGTTCCACCGGGACGCAACTCCAGCGTTCCAGCTTTCTCTACTTGCGCTCTGAGCAGCTTATTCGCCAAGACTGCATCGCCATTTGCGGCGGCATAGGCATTCTTCATCAATTCAGTTGGCAGACGGCTCTTGAAGATTTCATCCGCCAGTTCGTATTTGCCCTGAGAAAGCTGCAAGGCAAGAATGCGGCGCATCTGCATATCACCGCCCTGCACTGGTGGAGCACCTTGGGCAACACCAGATGTAGCCCCGCTGCTCTGTGTAACTGGCGCGGCTCCAGATGCAGCATTTCCTGCAGGCACTGCAGAATCTTGTTGACCGAGAATTCCACCGGCCATCTTGTCGTAATAAGCCTGTTGCCCTGCCAATGCCTTCGCCAGTTCTTGATTAGACTTGTTCGCCTGCATGCGACCGGCAACGCCCTGAACAAGTTGTGCGATGCCCTGCCACGGACTCATCGGCACGACATACCTGCCAGCCGATGAATACGGTTGCACTGGAGTCATCGACTGCTGTGTGAGCGCCTGAGCCAATGCTGCCCGACGTTGGGCATCAAGGTAATCAGCATATGAACTTGGATCACCGCCAAGCATCATAGGATTCATTTGAGCCGTAGCCATCAGAACATCCCCAGGATGCCGCTACCAAGTCCGAACAGACCGCTCATCATGTTGCCGCGGGCAGCCTGCTGCGCGTTGTAGGCGTCCTGATTCAATCCGGCAGTCTGATAGGCATAGCCGCCATAGTTAGGCGCTTGGATGCCTGCTTGCGGGACGGAACCAAACTGCGGCATTTGAGCGCCGCCACCAAATCCGAACAGACCCTGCAATTCCTGAATCGGATATTGCCGCCCGAGCATCTGATTCTGGATGCCCTGCTGGTTGGCTTGGTTCTGTAGCGCGGCGTTCTGCATCCCCTGCCCGAACTGCTGCTGCTGCGCGCCCAGACTGAACAAGCCACCTTGCAACGCCTGATTGAAGGCTTGGTTCTGACCCTGCTGCCCAAACTGACCTGCCTGCAAGTTCTGTCCGAACTGCTGCCCGAGCGCGGAGTTCTTCAACTGCGCCGCACCCATGCCCTGCAAGTATTGCTGCTGTTGAGCCTGATTCCCGAACTGTGCCGCGGCAAGTCGATTCGCAGCATTCTGCGCGCTCGCCTGCTCATTGAGTTGCGCGGCCTGCATTGCATTCGCGGCTTGCGTTGCCTGCTCACCGAACAACTGCTGCCGAGATCCCAACTGCTGGTTGAACAGTTGTCCTTGCGTCTGTAGGCCTTGTCCGTATGCCTGCGCCGCAAGCTGGTTGTATGCCTCAGCCTGTGACTGCGCGAGACGTTGCTGTTCGGTATTCGCGCCAGCACTGCCCTGCGTGAAACCCTGCCCTGCGAGCTTGGCGTCTAGTTCTGATTGCTGCTGCTGTTGTAGCCGGTTCAGCACCGGCATCTGGGCGTTCAGGACCGATTGGCTTACGTCATAGAACTGCTTGCCGTAGTCCTGATTCAGATTCGGCAGATTGCTCGTATTCCACTTATAAGCCGATGCCCCAGAGACATTCCCAGGATTGACCGATCCGGTGATACCCAAGGAAGTCGGTGCAAGACTCGTCTGATACTGACTCGCATTGTTCGCAATACTCGTCTGTGGCGCAGAACCATAGTTACCCAGACCGGTCTGGATCGGACCGCCCTGCACGTTGCTGACAAGGCCAGGACCGGCATTGACATTGAACGGCTGCTGCAATGCATTGGCAGCGTTGCCCAATCCGAACAGGCCGAGCGTTCCCATATACGCCCCACCCATCTGCTGCGCGTTGAGCTGCGCCTGCGAGTAGGGATTGAGCGAGGTGTTCTGCGTCAACCGTCCCGTCGTAGGATCGATCTGATAAGAAACCGATCCCCAAGGATTGCTCTGGTCAACCGCATTCAATGCCTGCTGACCGCGAGCTGCAGTCAGATTCGCTTGCGCCTGCGAGTTCGCTACCTGAGTTGGATCAGGAGGTGCAGGAGGGCTGCTTGATTTTCCGCCGATTTGACTATCCCCCCGGCTTGCCGATAAAGCGGCATTCGGGCCGAGTCATTGAATAAATGAGCAGATCGCCTTTTGGTGCTGCATCCTTGATCGTTCCTTCCAGTTTGAAACCAAGGTGCTCATCCAGCTTGCGCGCCTTCTCGTTGCTCGAATCGACCAGCCCGATGATCTTCTTGACCTTGGCGAAATCAAACGCATACGAGAATGTGCGCTTGAGAAACTCTCGCGTGAGCCAACCGCGATCACCAGCACAGTGCATGGCGATGCTTGATCCGTTAAACAGGTCAAACATCACTGCGCCGATCAAACGGCCATTGAGCACGTTGCCGAACGACACAGACTGTGGCGACCACTCACCGCCAGTCCGCGCGCACAGCCAGCGCCCAATACTGCCGTCTTGATCGACTACGACCATTAGCGATTCATCAACGCGCGAGCCAGCATCATCCTCTGCATCTGCGGATGCGGCTGTTGTGGATTCATTGGCGGATTCGGTCCAATCGGCCCCGGCGTTGCCATTGTCGGCGTTTGCGGCATCGGCTGCATTGCGCCTGGACCATTCGTCATAAGCATGGCCATGGGAACCGGAGTGCCGCCCTGTTGCTGCGGAAGATGCTGCAAAGCCTGTTGCCACGCGCCTTGCTGAATCCCGGAAAGAGGATTGCCTTGCGTCGGACCACCAACCATCATCGGTGGTGTGTTGGACATTCTACCCATTGCTGTTGTTCCTCGAAAGTAATGCAGCCAGAAGTTGCTGCGTAAGCGCGTTGTTCTGTGGCGGCGTGACGTTCATGGAACCGACTACAGCCTGCCCCATTGGGATTGCATCCATGCGATGCTGTTCAGGCTGTTGCTGCTGTCCACCGCCCATCATCTTGAGGGCATTGCCAAGCATCTGATTGTTGCTACCACCCATGCCACCGCTGCCGGTGCCAAGAGAATCCATGAGCGAATTGCCCATGCTGCCCCAATCTGCATATCCGAGATTGCCGGGGATATCGCCGCCATAGGTCGCGCCCAATTCCCCACCAATCATTGCCGCTAGGCTTTCTCCGAAATGACGGCCCAAGCCGCCCCATGCCTTTCCTTCGCTTGCTCCGCGCTGTCGCTGACCAGCGTAATCGGCCATCTCACCAGTGATAGCGCCGCCAAATGGAATCGCACCGCCTGCGCTCATCGTCATCAGATGGCGCGTGTAATCTCCCAATGCAGTGTTATCACCAAACAGGTGTTTGCCAGCCCATCCGCCCAGCTCACCAAAGGTCTTGTCATAGGCCTGATTGCCAATGCGACCCGCTTCACGACTAACTCGTTGCAGCCAGCTACTCACAACTGCGCTCCGATCTGGAACGTATAGTCATTCGAGAGCAACGCGATCTTCTGAGTCATGCTGCTAACCAGCAAATGAGCAGAGGCGGTATAGCCAATGCCGGTCACGCCAATCTGATTGGTCCGCGTCTGATAAGCGCCTGACCACGGTGAATACCACGGCGAATACCAGGGTGTTCCGCCGCCGCCTGAACTGATCGGAATGCTCGTCGGCTTGGTGAGCGTGTCGTAATCGATGTTCATGTTGATGGCGGGCGAAACAGTCCCTCCCGCCAACCATACCGGGCGAATCATCGTGAACAACTTGCGAAGCCCCGGCGCACCGAAGTCAGAGAATGCAGGCAACACTTCCGCCGTGATTACGGATGCTCCATCAGAAGCGCCATCGTCAGACAGATATACAACACCGTCATTTCCGCCGAAATAGAGACGGTCGTCATGCAACTCCCAACACGACGTATTGATATCGTTGAACTGACACCATGCATCCGTGATGGTGTTCATCACATATTGCACGCTGTTGCCATCCTCCTGTGTCGGGATGTTCACCAGAATGTATGTCCCGCGCGGATAGAGGACGATCTGCCAGCCGAAAAAACCGCTACTGGTGGCAGCGATGTCGGTGAATGCCCGGCTGATCTTGTCAGTCACCGCCGCCTTTGGCGTAGCTCGAGCGGTGATCAATGCCTGCGATAGCGGGTAGACACCATCCGTAGTAACGATCAGCAAATCACCGCCGTATTGCTGGAAGCAACGACGACCAATAGGGATGCCGATGCGATAGATGCCAACCAGAGACCACAACGAGGCACTCGACGGATCGGTGCCGTTATAGACCGCAACCTGCCCCCGGCTGGTGATGAAGCAGATGTTGTTCTGCAGGCCAGATCCGCCATCCACTGACCACGTAGCGATTGCCTGCAGGTAGCCGCCAAGGGTGAACAGGCTGGATAGATCAAAGTATGTGACTGTTCCAGTTACCTGCGTGACCGGCAGATACCAGAAGCCCAGCTTGCCCTTCTCCGCGAAGAACAAACGTTGTTCGTAAGCGTTTACGTGGATGAGATTGGACGGCGTAAGCCCGACAGCAGTGATCGTGCTATTGCTCCACGCCGTCCCGTTGTATTGCTGCGGAGTATCCGCTCCATTCACTGCAACCAAGAACTGACCTGCGGGCGTCCCAAACTTGGTGTATTGCCATCTGTTACTGGTGAAGCCCGTGGCAACTGCCGCACCCACAGCGCCGGAAGAACTAACGTCATAGAACTTCCCGGCATTGGCGGCAAACATCTTGGTGCTGCCCGTGCCGCCGTCGTAGTCCATCAGCGTTTCGATGCTCCCGCTCATGCCGGTAGCGAACGACGAGAATCCGTTACGCATCACAACATCGGACGTGCGCGGGAAGAAGTTGATCATTGTCACAGCATCAGTCGGCGGCATCGCGGCAATCGCATCGCGTGCATTCCAGCCGCCAACCGGCGCAGGAAGTGTCGCTGTGCGCGAAACCGGACGACGAGTTGGAGGGCCGATCTTAGCGGTTCGCATGGGCTTATGAACTAGGTTCTGGAGTTTCGTCCGAAACCTTCTTCATCTCCCGCTTGTAGTAATGCGGCTCACCGAACTTGTGCTTGGGCTTCTTCTTGCTCTTGTGCTCAGGGAGTTTGCTAACGTTCTTGCCGTGCGTAGCCGCTACAAATTCCTGTCCAACTTTCTTCGGAATGCCCAACGTGGAATGGCCGCTTGCAGCGGCGTGCATGGCGGCGTTCTGTGCTTTGCTGACTGCGGGCATATGAATCTCCTATGGAGTCCCCGGAGGGATGCTCCAGTTGCCAGCCGGAATAACGATTCCAGGAAATAAATCATAGCGAACCTCACCCACGTTGAGGACATCCTTGCTGCCATCGGCGGCAATGGCATCCATGATGCGCCGCTCATACTTGGCGTAATCTTCGGCGTAGTCGAGTCCCTTGGCGGCCTTGTATCGCCAGATGACACCCATCGTCATAATGGCTTCGTCAAGGAATGCCACATCATCATCGTTGACGTAACTCTCAGCAGTCGTTGACGAGCTGCCGTGAACCTTCACACCGTAACGGGAGATGTATTCAAAGTAGCAGTTGTCACCCGCGGCAGGAACCGGGATGAAGATGATGTTTCCATCACGGATGCGGAACTGATACCAAGGACCAACGAACTGCAGCGCCTTCAACTGCTGCCAGCGTTGAGCGGCAAGAGGTCCAAAAACCGGGCGACGAAGTGACCGATCCCAGATCGTATCGTTGATGATCGTCTTTAAGCCTGGAGCTACGGTGTCAAGCGACACCTGAACTTCAGCAGCGACGGTGGTAAAGGTTACTTCCTGAACCAGCGCCTGCCACTCATACCGCTCCGTCAGTTCCTGAATTTCCTCATTGAGCAACGCCTGCAACTGCAGGATCTGAGCGTCTGTAGATGTCGCAACCGTGGTAGGCGAAGGAATGCCAACTCGGAGGCAGACTGTCTGAACGACGCTCAGGAGGGACACTAAGTCACCATGTCTTGCGGGACTGCTTTGGGCGGACGACCGCGGCGCTTCTGCACCGGGGCAGGCGTATCGCTCTTGAATCCCGCATCCTCAAGAGCCTTGATGCGATCAAGGGCATCGGACAACTTTGCCTTGAGTGCTTCGTTCTCGGCAGCAACCTTGCCCACATCTTTCGATGCTGCAAGCGCAGTGACGGCGCGTTGTTTCAGTTCACGCCCGCCCATGCCGATCATGGCAAGCGCCTGTTCATTGCATTCCGACAGTTCTTCGAGCGTCAAGATGTTGGCATTGAGAATCGCCCGCTGCTCGGAGGCAGAGAACATGAGACTGGTACGGATCGGGGTGCCATACTCCGGAATGACCTGACCCTTCTTCCACTTCTCGTAACCGTTTTCAACCGATTCGAGCAGACGCTGATGGAACATCAAGCGCTCCGGATCGTCTCCATAGCGGTTGATGGTGTCCTGCATGTTCTTGATCCACTCATCCGCCTTGCGCTCCACTTCGTCCTTGGAGCCGGGCGGGTTGATCAATGCCCACGCCTCGTTGCGATAGACCTTGCGGCCCTGCTTGATGGATTCGTTGCGGTCCTCAACCTCGCGCATCTCGAAACGAACGCGAGGGGGTTTAAGATCGAAAATTCCGGGCATCGGAGTAGTCCTTTGCTAGAGAAATGGATTAAGCAGACAGAACAGCAACAAAGTTGATTGCGTTCAGCGCACGGAAGATTGCGACCTTGCCGTTTGCCACGGCAAAGGCTGCATTGGCGCTACCGTTATTGATATTGCCGCCACTGGGCGGATAGACCGACAGGGAGTTAGCGCCCTGATTGCTGACGAAGATCGTGTCGCCGTGAACGCTGGTGGGCAGAAGCGCGCCAGTGCTTGCGGCAACGGTGGTGAACTGATTGATGGCGTTACCCATCGCAAATGCATCGGTCTGGCTGGTGCCAGCAGCGGTGAGATTATCCGATGCAAACCCAGAAATCGCCCGTGCGGCAAGCGCGGGGATTCCATACATCTTGAGAGCTTGTGTCATGGTTCCTCCTAGAAAGAGGGGCGGCAGTTTTACCCACCGCCCCAACCGTGCGTTACGGGATCGAGCCCTGGGCCAGCGGACAATCACAGGTCACAACGTTCCAGTACTTCGTGGAATCGTTGTAAGTGGCCGTCAGCGTGATCGCGCCGGTAGCCGTCGCGTTCGCCGCCGTCGAAAGGTCGCTGGTGGTCATGCTGACGAGTGTCCCCGACGAGTCGATTGCGCCGATGTAGGTGCTGGCAGGGATGCCAGTGCCACTGATCGGGCAACCCACAAACAGGCCATCAGCGTTCGTCACCTGAAGGACGTTGGTTCCGCTGGTCGTGTTCGTGTTGCTCTTGGTGACGGTGGTCGTGGCAGGCTTGGTCACACGGGCGTTGAGAATCTCCTTGCCCGCGCTATTCGCGCCAACCTGACCCGCCGCGGTGATACCGAAAGCAGTATCGGCCGCAACGGAAGCCGTCGCATAAGCCAGCGCCTGACCCGAAATCAGCACCCACGCATACGTGGCCGAAGCGTTGCTCGGCACATAGTTCATCAGGAAGCCAACCGACTTGCCGAGGTTCGCGGTGTTCGCCGTGGCAGCCGCCACAAACGAAGTCGCTGTGTCCCAAGACATGAGGGTGCCAACCTGAAGCGCGGTGGAAGTCGGCATCTGAAGGTAGATCGCCTCGCCGCCGCCCCAGTAGGGGTTCAGGAAAGGCACAACCGTTCCCAGAGGATGCCGCTGCGTCGTATCAGGGACAAAGAAGTTCCCGATGGGCTGCGAGCCAATCAGGGGAAAACCCAGTGCAGAGGAAGTCATTTGGTTTCTCCTTTAGGCCTTCATCACGCCCTGCAGGAAGCGCGCAGAGCAGACGAGATTACCCATGAACAGGATCGGGTGGACGACTGCATCCTGGTTGACCGCGCGCACTTCCTCCATCATCTCCATGTTGGCGTCCTTGTGGACAACCAGTTCAAGGAAATCGGTGTTCAGGAAGTAAGCGTGGCTGGTCGGGATGCCGCCGGACGAGTCGAAGAACACATCCGCAGTCTTGTACTTCATGCGGATCATGCCGCCCTGACCGTTATCCTCCGGCGCATAGCGCTTGAGGCTCGTCTGACTCTGCTCGAAGAACGAGAAGTAGTCATCCGACATCACGATCATGTCCGGCATGTCGTTACCGCGAGTCAGCTTGATCCACAGCGGAAGCATCAGGCTTTCCATCGTAGCCGAACTCGGCGTAATCGCACCGCCGCCCTGAAGCGGGGCCGCAGCCGATTGCACCTTGTTCTGCCAGAAGGCCCAAGTGGACGAATTGATGCCGCCCACGGTGCCAGTGCCAGAATCCGCAATGATGCTCTGCAAGCCGCCGATCTGGTTGGCCGCAGTGCCGTCCGAATACAGATCCACCGACAGGCCGTTCGCCATCGAACGCTGCGCATTCTTGATCTTGGCAGACACGAAGTTGATGATGCGGTTCTCGCCGCTGTTCGTCCTCATCTCGAGGCCCGAGACAGCGACATTGACTGCAACCTGACGCCACGGAAACTCAGCCGCAGTCAGCACATCCACGGCGTTGATGTTCAACACATCAAAGCCGCTGTAGCGCTGATACGTCGAGTTCACCTGATAGTCGAGGGGTTCAACAATCGACAATCCGCCGTCCTCAAGGCGGATGCGGCCCTTTTCCGTGATTCGACGGAACAGGGCATTGTGCCGCGTGACCTGATCAGCGACTTCCTTGCGATGGTTACGGTAAGTCGTCGTAACCAGTTCAGTGAAAGCCGTGAACAGAGTTGATTGGCCGGGAGAGGCCATAGCTGTTCTCCTAGTTGACTAGGCCAAGCTCGCGCGCTTTGGCTCGGATGGTGTCTTGCATGGAGCCTTGAGTAGCGCCAGCCGGTCCCGTCGCATTCCCCTTGGAACGCACGTTCACAGCCGCCGCTTTCTTGGCTTCCGCAGCCTTCTGAGTGCCCTGCTTGCGCCATTCCTCTTGCTGTTTAGCAATCCAGAGTTGGCTGGTAACAGGGTGAAGCTTGTAAGCCTGCTCAAAGGCCGATTCAAGACTATCCGCCTGACCAGTCTGCAGGAGTGCAGCCATCGAGGGGCGTAGTGTCTCGAAATACTCAGCGCGGGCAGGATCGGCGGCAAATTTCTGGATCTGAGTGTTCAGATCGGCCATCTGCGCCTGTTGCTGCATCGTCTGAGCTTGGTTCAAATGCCCTTCCAACTGCGCGAGCCGCTGGTAGAGAGCCTGAACCTCTGGGTTTTGCTGGCTGGACTGCTCTGGTTGCCCAGAAGCAGACTCAACCGGCGTAATCCCGTAATCCTGTGCGATCTTCTGCAGCATCTGCCACTTCTGGGCAGGCGTGCCGTATCGCAATGCGTGATCGGTGGCAAACAAGGCTTGTGCGGCCTGATGCGGCTGCACCCCAAAACTCTGGATCGTCGCCAGATATGGGCTTACAGCCTGTTGCCATGCTTGTGCTGCTTCGGCATTGGACTTGTACTGTTCAATGCCCTTGTGGAAATCCTGCTCGCGGCGTTCAACTTCGCCTTTGACGAGCGGATCAAGAAGCGCCCATTTCTCAAGGGCTTCCTTCTTCCACTTGGGGATAAAAGCAGGCTTTGCGGGCGAAGCCGCCTGCGGAGCTTCTTGAGGGTTTGCGGGGGGTTTGGCCGGATCAGAGGGAGTGCCTGATTCGGTCTTTGCAAACCGCCCTTTCTCGTCGCGGGCCGGTTCCGTCTTGTCAGGGGCGGGAGGCGCTGCGTCGAGAGATTCGGTTTCTTCTGCCGCTGGAGCGGCTTCTTTCTGCTTTTTCAGAATGGAGGCAACTGTGTCCTCCATCGAGGGGGGTTCTACTTCCGGAACTTCCTCAATCTGTTCTTCTTGCACCCCAGTCTCCTGCCATCAGGGGAGCCTAGGCCTCCCCGTCAGATCGCTACGTCATCACGACGTTGCACAAACCGAATCTAACCGATTAATTGTTCCTATGCAAATCCATTTTTTAATACTTTTTGTTTATCGCTGCTCATGTGGCTGAGAGTGGTTGCCACCGCAGATTCAAGCTTCTTATCCGATTTGGCTTCTTCCGACTTCAGGCAGCTATCGGCGTGCTGCTTCTCCGCATCCAAACCTTCCCACGGGCGGCAACCATTACGCTTCAGATCCTCTTTCCATTGCTGGCGGGAGTTGATCGGTCTGCCGTCAATCGGAGACTGGAATGGCTGGATATCCCCGCGCACCGCTGCCGCAGTGATCATCTTCTTCATCGCCGTTCCACAGTGCTTGGGAGTCTTGCTGCGGTTCTCGACCGATGCGTAGTAAGTGTCGGTCTTGCCGCAGCGCGGGCAAAAAGCCTCATAGAGCGGCATTACAGTTCACCCATGGCGATCAACACAGCGATGGCCTCCAGTTCACTTTGATTCCTGATTTTGATCTTGCGCAGGACGCTGGTTGCCGTCTCCTCAATCGATACTTCCCCGTTCTCAAGGATGAGAACTTTCTTCTTGCGAGGTTCATACCAGACATACCCACCGCCAACACTACTCCTCGATCCAGAATTGTTGGCAAGGAGAAGCGCTGCGAGCATTTAGGTTCCAGCCCCAGTTACCGTTGCCGAAGTCACCATGCTCCAGGTCGTGATGCTGGTGAAATCGATCGTAAACGTGTTGGTCATCGAGTAGAGCGTTCCAGCCGTGTCTGCGCTGGTGCTGTTCGTGATGTCAGCGGTGTGTGCGGACAGGAACAGGCGCTTCATCGCGAAGTTGACGTTGCTATTGGTGAACGTGCGAACAGAGGTCACGACGTTGCTCGACCGCGTCGGCGTCGAGTCGAACGTGAGCAGCGTCTTGGTGTTCGCGCCCGACTGCGTCGTGCCTGCTACGGGATTCGAAGCGCCGTTGTCCACGCCCTGACGCAGCAACGCGCCCGGCGTGCTGTTGATCGCATACAGACGATCGAGGGCGCGCTGGACGCCGGAATCCACGACTAGGTTGGGCTTCGGCAGCAGGATCAGGCCCGTTCTGGTTTCTTCCACCTTCCAACCATCAATCTTGGCCTTGGCCCGATCAGCCTTGTCGATAATCGCAATGGCCGACCAGTAGACGCTGGAAGAATGTTCGCCAGTGTGATGCTTCTGTCCGATGTTCATATTCCCACCTATGGAGTGAAAGTGATCTTGATTTGCCCGCGAGCTCCAGCACCGCCGTTGACGGTGGAAACACCGCCGACTGCGCCTGCACCTGCACCGCCGATCGTTGAGCCAGCGCCAGCGCTTGAACTGCCGCCGTTGCCGCCACCGGCAGATCCGCCGGTACCGCCTGTGGTCGTAGATGCGTTGCCGCCGTTGTTGGCGTCGCCCGCGCCGCCACCGCCTCCACCACCGCCGGTAACAGCCAGCGAACCCGCTGCACCATTGCCGCCGCTGAATTTGGTCGTACCGGTTCCGGCTGATGCCTGACCGCCAGTGCCGCCAACGCCACCCGTTGCCGAAGTGGTTCCAGCGCCACCGCCCTTGGCGACAACGGTCGTCGTGTTGAACGTGGAATCGCCGCCGGCGGTGGGCGAGGCACCAGCCGTTCCACCAGCACCGACGACGCAGGTGTAGCCAGTTCCGCCGGTGAGCGATTGAACGCTGCGCGAATAACCACCACCACCGCCGCCGGCTCCGCCAGCAGTTGCACTACTGTTCTGCGCGCCAGCCCCGCCACCACCCCAACACTCAATCGTGTAGTTGCCAGTAGAAGGGGCCGTGAAAGTGAATGTGCCAGCCGAGGTAATGTTGGCGGCAACACTGACCGCCATGCTCTCGGTTTCGGTTCCGAACGAGATGGCCGAAACAGTGGTGTTGGGGAACGCGAATGTCTCTGTCTCGGTCCCCTGCGGGAAAGTGGCTGTGGAGTTCGCATTAGAAAACCCCATCGTCTCCGTTTCCGTTCCTTGCGACAGGATCGGATTCGGGACAATAGCCATCGTTTCCGTTTCCGTCCCCTGTGGGAATGAATCAGCGACGCTAAACGCCATCGTCTCGGTTTCTGTCCCGAGACTAAAGCTAATACCCTGCCCGCCACCACCGCTGATCGTGATGGCGACAACTCCCTTTCCACCTCCGCCTGCGCTCGCGTAAGGGTTGGTGGCGTTGTTAGCCATCAGGCACCGCTCCCTGATGCAAGCAAACACGCACCGTCGGCGAACTGGTTTCCACAATCACCAGTTGGATAGAGTCAACGTCTGCGCTCGCCGCGCTTACCGCCGTCGCAGTGAGGATTGCATCGACATTGGGAACGTCAGCGAATGTCCACGCTCTGTCGCCCGTGATTTCGATATCAACCGACGACGGCGTTGTTTGCGTAAACGTGAGCGCATAAGTGGTCGCCCCAGTAACACCGGACAACTTGTAACTGAGCGTTGCAACCGGATCAGCAGCATCAGCGGGAGCGATTGCCACCGTCTGAATCGCCCATGCAGACGATGCAATCAAGGTCGCTGTGGCCGTCTCTGTGCCAGTAGAAACAAGCGGCTTGGTTTCCAGGTAGAACGAGTCGATGTTGCTTCCCGTTCCGTTCGTTTCGTCCACCCGCTCTGTATAACCGGACCCTGGAGTTGCAGACGCCGATTCATGGCTTACTGCGGCTATTGCAAAGCCTTTGGCCATACCAGATACACCGCTACCCGTAACTGCTGTGCCTGTGCCTGTGGCCCCCGTGCTGACATTTGGAGTCGCAGCCGAGCCGTTGCTAACTACGGTTGCGGCGAAGTGTCCGTTAGTGGCTGTATCCATCGACACAACTACACTTGCATTAGGAATCGTTCCGTAAGCCCACCAATGCTCCAAGCGACGTCCGCCCTGATCCAGTGGCGTTCCGATGCGAGCAAACGAAACGCTGCCACAGGTAACGCTGGTGATGGTATTGGTGGCATTGCGCGAAATGCTCACAACCACATTGAGCGCAGTGCCGCCAGTCAACGGCGAATCACTGGTCATCGTGCCTGAGCCAGCGGTGCGACCGGCTACGGTTTCAACGAACGTAGCCGTCTCAAATTGACCGGATTGCTTTTTGCCTGTGACGCGCAGATAGATGTTCTGAAGCGTCGTGAGCGTCGGCGTGATGCTGTAACCGCTGATATCAATCGTCTGCGCCGCCGCCGTCATGTTCGCGTAGACGGTATCGAGCGCTTTGGCATTCGCTGGATTGGTCGCGGTTCCAGACGATCCGGTTCCAGTCAGGACTTGCGTGTTAGTTGTGCCGCTGCCGGAACTGCGAGCGCGCACATAGATTGGAACGCTGGCATCCAACAACAAAGAGAACGGCACCTGCACTGGAAGATCAAAACCCGTTGCTTCCGTCAATGACGAACTATGCCCCCAAACGCCCCTGTTTCCGTAAGTAACAGAACCGCCAGAAACAACGTCCTGCTCCATATTCTGGAACATAACCGACTTGCGATTAGTCAGCGGAGACAGATCAAGCCTCTGAGCGGCGGATACACCGCAAACCACCTGACTTGTGTTGGCACTGGTCAGCGGCTTGATGTTGATGGGATCGTCAACACCCTCAACCCTGACCATCGGATTGCCAGCGGCAGATAGCGGAATCTCACGAAAGCCAGTTCCATCCGCAGTGGGAATCGCTGGAATCGTGCGGACGATTCCAGCTTCGGTCCCGAGGCGGGGAAGAATGTCCAGCGACTGCGTGACAAGGCCGGGGTCGTTGACCAGAAATGCCGCGTCGAGTTGAAAAACCGACTGCGCCGCGATCCCGTTTACGTATCGGTGGCGCACCCAACGTGACTGCACCGGCGTCTGGCGGCGAAGCAGCGGATTGGCATCTTCATCAGGATCATAAGACAGCGTAATGCTGTCCTCGACCGAAGAATCATCCCCGTTCGTCGGTGTTGGAGCTTCCGAGAAGTCGATATACAGCGTCCCATCTACGTCCGCAAACAGATCAGTAATAAGCTTGCCGTGAGTGGCCTGCCACTCAAACCATGTTCCACGATAGATGTGATTCGTTCCGCCAGTGTTTCCCGGCAGAGGCGTAGTCGTGCTGTTAGCTGAGTGACGCCCTTGAATGCTCGCATTCGCAAAAGTTGCGTCAGGCGTATATCCAGCCTGAACCGATCTGGTCAGCAATGCCGTAGAAAGACTGGAAAGAGCAGCCGTCAGTCCCCCATAACTACCGGGGAATGTATCTGTGTAGAACCACAGATCAGCCTCAAACAGCGTTGTCGGCGTTGCCCCATTGGTAATCTCCAGCCGGACATACTCATCGATCATCGTCGTGAGCGTCGTCAGATAGACGTAGAACCCGCTGATAAGCGTCTGCGGAACTGCCGATGTTCCGATCAGGCCGGGGCGGGTCGTAACGCCATCCCTGGACCACCGCAGAGTGACCGTCAGCGGCTGATCCGAGAAAGCAAAGCACAGCGCGGCATTGAATCCACTTGTCTTGCGATAGGTTCCGGTGAACGTCCCTCCAGTGCCCAATCCAGTGGACGAGGAGTTGGTCGGATCAAACCCACCAAGAGGAACATCGGCGCTGATCCCGTCAAGACCAAATCCTTTCAGGTAGGCGAAGGTCTGCGATAGCGCGGCATTCTGTTTCTCGATCTGCTGGTCAGCGAGCCGAACAAACGCACCATCGTTCTGACGGCGTTGTGTCGTAGTGATGAAGACAAGTTCACCACCAGTCAGCGCTCGAGATGGGGTGAACTTGACCCGGAAGTACTCTCCGGCATTGATCAGGTCAAAGTCACGAACCGTAGAAAACGTGCTGATCGGTCGCGATTCGCTGATGGTGGGGTTAACACCATCTTCCGAATACTCGAATACAAATGTGCCGCCTAGCCCAGAGGTGACAGTGGAGGCCAGCACAACAAGCTGGCGCACAATGCCAACGCTACGTGTCTGTGTCCATGTGCCAACAAACTGAGTAGCACCATCTGTTGAAGTCCTCGTCGCCGTGTTATTGGCATCCAGCGACTGCGGCATACGCACGGGCAGTTGATTGCTGTCCGTGAATGGCTTGCCGAATTGGTCTGTTGGTGTAACAGCTTCGCTGTCTACATCGGACCCACCGATGTTATTCCGGTAGGTCTGCAGCAGGGCACTGGTTCCTGCGACCGGAATGTTTGCATCACTCACTGCACGCCGCTCTCGACATGGCGGATGATGACTTCCTTCGGTCCGCTATCCTTGCCGTTCAACTTGTGCAAATGCTCGCGTAGCGGTGCAATCGCCTTCTCGACGATTCCGGCAATATCAGGCGGCGGCTCAGGCTTTGGCTCCATGCTCTTGAGATGCGCTTCGTGATTGCGCTTGAGTCCATCAAGAGCGGCAGCATGATCACGATCACGTTCCTTCAATACCGACTCATGCTGCGACTTCTGCGATAGCATCGCTGATTCATGCTCGCGCTGCCGGTCCTGCATCTGCGCTTCGCGCTCCTTGATCGCGGCTTCGTGCTGCAGGCGCATCGCCTCGATCTCCTTGGCGTTCTGCCCACGCAGGTTCTCCACTTCCAGCGCCTTCTGTCGATCCAATTCCGCCTTCTGAGCATCAAGTTGCCCCTGAATGCCCAACTCGCGTTCCTTTTGCTGTCCTTCCGCCGCTTGTTTCGTCAGCGCAAGTTTGGCTTCCGACTCGAGCTCAGCCTGCCGTTGCGCGTTCTGCGCCTGCTGCTTGATGGATTCGATCTGCGTATCAGCCTGTGCGCGGGCCTGATGATCCAGTTGCGTGAGTTGCGCCTTCTGCTGCAACTCAGCAGCGTGCATCTTCTCCTGGCTGGCAATCTTCATCTGCTCGATCTGCATGTCGGCCTGCGCCTTTGCAGCGTTCGGATCAGGCTGCTGCGGCGGCTGCTGCAACTTGTCCCACGCATCCTCGATCACCGGCCCGAGGCGAGCACGACGGCAAATCGTCTGCACCGTCTGCTTGACGGTATCAATCGGCACCGCCCCGGCCTGTACCGCCGGACCAACCGCCTGCATTAACTGCGTGATACCCGTCAGGACATCCGTCAAGCCATCCATATCGCGCTGAACCTGATCCGCAACCGTCGAGTCAGTCTCGATGTCGATGTGATAGGTCCGCATCTCGTCCGAGCGCATGACCTTGACGATCTGCTCCCAAGTCACAATCTGCGGCGGCTGGAATGGCGGCACTCGTTGCCCATGCTGTTGCGCCATCATCGCCTGCTGCTGATATTGCATCTGCGCCTGCATGATCATCTGCTGCGCCTGTGCATCGGTGGGATATTGCAGCAAGGTCATCGCCTTCAGCGTCTCGAGCTGGAACCTGCTCGCAATCACATTACCCATCATGCGAACCAGATCGCGGCAGTAACGCTGCACTTCACGCTGCATCTTCTGCAGACGCATACTGCCCCAGGTGCTCTTGAGCTTCTGTGCAGTCGCCGTCTCATTCGGATCGGTGCTGCTACGCATGATGTCGCCGATCCCGCAAATCTCGTAGATCGCCTGAATGCTGCGATCAACGCTGTCATCCAGAACCTTCAGGACATTCGCAGCAACATCGATCGGCATGAACCAGATCATCTTGTCCAACCCGCCGCGGTCGATGAACGCACTGACGTTCTTTGCCGGGATCAGGTCGTTGTCGTTACCGCGCATGATCTGCGACATCTCGGTGATGGTGGCGTCATACACACCACGCACCTTCAGGGCGTCAACGATCTTGTTCCTGCGGAATACGCAGTTGTCCAGTTCGTTAGCCTGTGATTCATACAACTGGAACAGGGCAATCGGTTCCAGCTTGTCCGTGTCCTCGAAGAACTGCAGCGGACGCGGAATCGGGAAGAACTGCTCCTGATCAAGCGGGTCATCATCGATGACCTTCACATAATCGTTGGGATAACCCTCGCTGACAAAGTAAACACAGCGATCTTCCTTGTCCCAGATCTCCCAGACCTCACCGGTTGCGAACAAGTCCTTTACCGGGTCTTTCTCATTGAGATTCTGAACGTCAGAGTCAGCAGAGGACTTCAGGTGAATAGCGTTACCCACCTCCTCACCAAACCGCTCTACCATCTGCTCTCGGGTCAAGCGATGCCGGAACGCCACCCATTGCACTTCTTCCCAGACCCGGCCCTGCCCGCGGCGGAAGTCCTGCCAGTTCACATGCTCACAGCAAACCTGCTCCCAATCCAGCTCTTCGTGAGTCCCCTCCAGAGCCTCATGCGCCTCGTCAGTCTCCTGTTCCTCATCATGCTGCCTGCTCGTTACACCCACCTCACGAAGCGAGGGAACATAACGAATGCGCGTCACTCCGCGACCGGGCAACAACGCATCCACTACCGCCTGACGAATGCACTGGAAAGCATCATAGGTCTGCAGACTGAACTGAAGCGAGCGCCCCAGCACCTGCTCAACCGCCTTGCCCACCGGGTCAGCATCACGATAACGCCGACGAACATCCGGCTCCGGAGCAGAATTGATGATCGCAGGGAGCAACGTCTCGGTGTTGCTCCACAGGATGTTGAAACTGTTCTTCCTGCGATCCCCGCCGCGATAACGCTCCAGCACCCTGCTACCACTGCGCCGGAACTTCTCCTCCCCCTTGCTGGACAGATTGATCTCAAGCAACCACTTCCTGACCTCATCACGCCGGGTCAGACCAATGTCCTTCTGCGTCTCGACGCTGCCCTGCGTCAGATTGCCGGCGTCAGCGCCATAATCGCTCATTCATCTAACCCCATGTCAGCACGATACTGCCCATGACGCTTCACAAGTTCATTGATAGTAAGTTCAAATCCATAAGTCGGCAATGATAGATCAGGACTATCAGGCTCACTCTGACGCTGCGGCTCCTGCTTCCACGCAACCGCCATATAGCGAGCACTGTCTACCAAATGGCTCGTCCAATCGTGCAACGGCTTTTCCCGAAAACACTTCTTCGTCTCATCCCACTCCCGCTGATACTGGGAAAGCGCATCGAACCCCTTGGCCGTCTTGTCACGGTCAAACCACAACCGCGGGAACACCAGACGCAACGCCTGAATACCATCCTGCACGGATAACTCCGGAGCAATCCGGATGCTCCCCACCCCAAGATGGGTCCACAACTGCTCCTGAATACTCTTGCCCCCGCTCGCAAGAGTCCTCGCCCTCGCATCATGCGGCAACCAGTGAATCCCATACTTATACGGCTTGCTGCGCAACAGGTCCGCATACCACTTCACATCGTGACCGTTGCTGCTGTGACACTCCAGAAGATGTATCTCATCACCCACCACCTGATACCACCAGATGGCTGTGTCATCGCTATAACCCAAGTCCCATGCCGTATGCACCGGCACCGCCGGATCGTATCCAACCTCCCTCAGGTTCCTCCCCTCACGCTCCACCGCCGCAACCTCACGACGATAGATACTCTCCACCAACGGAGAATTGAAACTGCAGTGATACTCCTGGGCAATGATGGCCTCCGCCATGTCCTCACCCTTGGTCGCACTCAACTCCCGAAACTCAGCAGCCAAAGCATCCGCCGGAATCGCACCCGTGTCCTCTACCGTCAACCGCTGTGCATACCAGTCAGAATCAGTCTCGGCAAACCGAAACAACTTCTCAAAATGATTGTGCCCACGCGGAGTGCTGATAAACACCGCCCACCCACCGTTGTTCGCCAGAATCGGCCTCAACATGTCCCATGCCCGCGGATTCGCCAGAGCATATTCACTGAACACCACACCCACCGGCGGAGATCCAACAAGACTGTCAAAGTTGTCACTGCCAACAACCTGCCACGTACTCCCATTGCGAAACCGGATGAACATCTCCTGATCCCGCGTCGTCTCCCGCACTACCTCCGGAAACGCAATGTCAATCCTGCGCCTCCCAGTCCTCTCATCCACCGCATCCCAGATCGCCTTGCGCGCCTGCGCCGCCTCCGGAAGCATGTGCCAATACGTCCCCACCCGCACATGCGCCGAATACGCAGCCCAGTTCAAACACAAATCATCCTTGCCAGCCCTGCGATGCCAACACAACGCAACCCTCTTACACCCACCCTCCAACGCAGTCCACGCAGCACGCTGATACACCCGCGGTACCCACGTAGCCTTCCCGTTGATTACCAGCATCAGCTAGCACCAATCATGAGCAAAGTAAGCATGTGTGAGTGTGGATGCTTCTACTCTAGCTAAACCCCAACGCAACGGGACTCCAACCGGGTTCACATGGGGGGAGGGGTCTTATCCACAGCTTATGCACAGGGTGTGGATAACTTTGAGCATGAAACCATCCACAGCATATCCACTGCTACGGAATCCGTAGCACTACTTCTTCTCCAGCTCCGCTACCTGCTGCAGACTCATCACCTGTACTGTGATGTTCATCCCGCTACTGTCAGGCTGTTTGCCCCAGGTATTACGGTCCATACGCTCGGAGATCCACTGCAGGTTAGTGCTTGCTACTGCTGCAGCCTTGGGGTTCAAACTACCTCCCAGAACCTGCCTGTTGATCTGCTCGAGCTTGTCTACGTTACGATGTGCGCGTACTACCTTGGCGTGTGCGTACGCCCCGCTGTGATTTTCCATGATCACCCGCAGCAGTGTTACATCATCGACTCCCAGTGCCTTTGCTGCCTTACGCAGGCTGCTACCGTGAGCGAGCATGTCTAGAGCTTTAAGGATGATTGACTCATCCTGAATAGCTCTTGGTTGTGGACTGGGGAAAGTCCGCTGTCTACCGGTAACGGGATTAATTTCGACTTTTTCTGCGGGTACGCTCATAGGATTGACTATAGCGCAGGTATGCACAGAAATGCACAGGCCCCCGGTTGATCTGCTCTAGTGCCGTTTATCGTGTCGCGTTTATGGTTCCCGGCTAGAGACCTGGGAAACCGGATCGGGGGCCAATCCCGGCAGACTTTTTGGAAGCCTCGTCTCTTGGCTGCTCGTTTCGAGGCATGAGCCTGCCTATCTCCAGCCTCCTTTGTATCACACATAAATTCCCGGTAATAGGCCCGCTGCTGAATGGATATTCTTTGTCCAATTGCGAGGGCCGCTGATTATTTTCTGTTGATATCTTTCCGATGAGCGGTAGTTCCATTTCCTGATTTTTGGTTTAACCTGTTCTCACTGGCTAGGCAGTTTCCTAGAACGAATCCGGCGCAAGGCCGAGGAGCGCAGTAGCGATGTATAACCTCAATCACGTTGTTAACGAAGCAATCCGCAGGGCCAAGGAATTGGGCCGCGATTATCGCGTGTCTCTGATTCGCGGTGGCTTGATGATCCGCCCGGCCTGCGATCCGTTCTGCGGTGAAGGCATCTGCATGGTGCGGCAGACGGGTACGATCCAATGGCAATCCCGCGAAGCGGCTAACGAGTATATCCACGGGGTGCAATCGTGAGCGCGCACACGAAGGGGCCGCAAACAATCAAGTGCGAAGGGGGTGCAGCGTGAAGAACGTATACCGCTGGCAAGTGAACTTCGACAAGGTTTTTGTTGACGGTTTGCTCAAGGGGCATCGCTATCACGCCTATCTGCGATTCTGCACCCACGCTGACGCTGTGTTTTTCGCCAAGCGCGACGGATTGATTATCCAGCCGTGCGCGGGCAGCAGCAGCTATCGCCAGGAAGATTCGCAGATTGTTGACCTTAACCAGTACGAGTAACGCCAGTCCTAGCGCCTCTGCAAAGGGGCGCTATGGCGGGCGCTACTGCCTGACACCTGCCGTGAGGATCCACGGAACTAGCAAAGGGGATTTTTCCTTATGAACACTCGCAAAGAAAACCTGCTCAACGCGCTGCGCGCATTCATCCGCCAGCGTAGCGGCTTGGAATTTGGCAACTACGGCGACGTTTCCGCGTTCCGTTCAGAACAGCGCAGCATCACCAAGGACCGGCACCATGCCGAGACGCTACTGGCCGCTGTTGCGTGGCGCGACGGCATCACCGCAGACAAGATCATCGAAGCTAGCAAGCATGCATTCTCGGGACGCCTGACCATTGAGCCGCGCGGCGAAAACGGTTTCGCCATTTCCTACTGCACCGGCCAGTACTTCCCCACGGAATACCGGCGCGCGGTTTGCGCTGTTCTCTCTGCGGCCCTGTGGGATTACTTCCGCGAGACGATGCCCAAAGGGGTTTTGATGCACAACAGCGAAACCGGGGAATTGCTGGAGCGTTACCAAGGCTTGCGCGCTGGCGACTGGCTGCGCCGCAAGGCATCTCAGGAATTTGGCCGCACGATTGCGGCGCGCTGGTTTAACTGAGCCGTAACCCATGAAAGCAAACCTCCTACGCTCCCTGTCTGCGGGACTCAAGGCAGCTGCTGCCGTGGAAATCCCCGCAGGCTCTACCGTGCGCCAAACCACATCCATCATGCACCGGGCTTGTGTGGAGCATTTCGCCGCGGCTCTGGCGGTAGATCCGAACGTGGATATCCCCCGCTTCTGCCGCGATTCCGGCCTGCGCCCGCCCCATATGCTCATGGTGCAGATGCCGGTAAGCCGGTCAAAGGATGCACTGCCGTTCGATCCGCCGGACTGAGGTTCTTTCGTGACTTCAAGCCCAGACTAACCATCTGGGCTTTTTTATGCCCCGCATCCTTCACAGGATCGCGCTGGCTGCACTTACGAGCATTTGCCCTACTGCTGCTGTCCAAGCCTCTAAGCGCATCCCTGGAGGCTTCCTACGTGATAGACCTTCTGCTCTACCTCGTCGTGCTGCTGATTGTCGCGGGCCTGGTGTTCTGGTGCTGCCGAACGCTGATAGCCGCTTTTGGGATTCCCCCGCCCATTGCAGCGGTCATCAACGTAGCACTAGTGATTATCTTTGTGCTGATCCTGCTGTCGATGCTGTTTGGCGAGGGATTGCCACATCCTGTGTGGAGGCATTAAACCTCCCTGATCCGTATGCCGTGCCGGAACAGCATGAGCTTGCGCTTGATCACGTATTCAGGGGTCCGATACCCCTTCGTATCCTCGACTACCGTTTTCCCATTCTCCGAGTAAACGAAGTCCGCCACGTAGCTACAGGCTCTCTCCCCATCCTGCTTAGGGATTAGCTCGTACTTCACCTGCTCCCGTAACTCGCTAATCCACCCTGCCTTTAGCAGCAATTGAAGCTCTTCCGCCCTGGATGCCTCTTTACGGCTCGCGTAAGCGCCTACGGGCTTGTTTCGATATTTCCGAATGGTTGGGTAGCGGGTAGTGGTCACAAAGCCTCTAGCGCGTTCCTATTTGATCTTCTGGCAATACCAGCATTTTGATCTGGGCAGGTTACACCAGCGGCTCGAGCGTTCGCAGTAACGGTATTCGGAGGTCAAAAGACGTTGTTCAGATAGTCGATCATCGGCAGCAGATCGTTTTTCTGGGATTTTCCCGGCCCAGGTATCCACCAGCGACCCTTGGTAGGCCAGAAGTCCACCCTCTTTTTTCCCAGAGTAATTATCCAATGGCGTCCACCGTTTTTTACCGTAATTCCCCATCCATAAGTCTGAGCTAACTTAATCATAGTCTCAGAATGTACTGTCTGCTTACGGTACTTTCTCTTGTACATGTACTTGTACTCTGTAATGTTTTTCACAATTCCGGTGGTGAACGTTGAACGAAAGCATCCCAGAGCATAAAAGGCTCTGAGATACTTCCGTGAGGTAATTCCGTATGGAGCCAGTCTCACGATCTGCATCTATGTTCGGGTCACGCCCTATGCTGATTACGGGGCGTTACGCTGTCTCAGACCCAATCCCACGGTAGCGCACTTACTGATATTCAAGCCGCTGTTATCCGCGCCTGAAAATCAGGGATGGATTTACTAGGGAACTGGGGATTGTTGCCTCTGTCTACACGGTGAGAGGATTTCTGCTATATTCCTTTCACCGCTGGACGGAATGGCAGTTCCACCAGCAACCGAGCCAGGAATCATCCTCCTGTCCCGCGAGGCCCAGACCATACGCGCTCTGGGCCTTTCTTTTTCTACTCTACGCCTGCTGTTTTTGCGATGCAACCTGAGCAAACACCCGCTCAAAGTTGCGTCCGATGAATTGTGCCTGATCACTTCTCAGGTCCATGAACACAGACCAGCCCCCCATCAGTGAAATAACCGTAGCTGTCTCGAGATCTCGCCAGACTTTGCCTCTGCCCGCTTTGACGGCTTCGCGTACTTCAGCCCACGCGAGCACGGCTCTCTGAGAAACGCTTTGATGATTCTCCCGCGCTGGTGGAAGTGCAAACACTCCGGTCCAGCCGTTCTCAATCGAACGGTCGAGAATGGCGCGTACGTCCTGCCCCTGCCCATGAAATCCCACCAGTTTGGCGATCAGCCTTTTCCTTCCGACACTGGTGATGGGCTTTCGTTTCTCCTGCCGGTGCTGCTCAAAATCCGCCCATGCGTCAGTAGGGATGCAATCCGGCAATCCGGATACGCCGATGACAACCTGCTCGGGCTTCACGCCGCAAGCCAGTACATCATCACTCTCGCCCGACCCACCTTGACCATTTCCTTTTTGATCTGGTGGCCCGCTGCTGCGATCTCCCGCATCCGCTCACTGAGCCGCAGCGATCCAGCCACGCGCAGGGCGGTGAATGGGGTAACAGCCTTTCCTGACTTCAGATGCTTCAGCAACTTCTCGTTTTGCGTCACAGCATCTCTCCCATGTGTGAGTTAGTTGCCAGCTGCCATGATCGGGGCTGGCGCTCCTTTACGGTTGCCCATGAGGGAGAGACATGGGCTGCGTCATGGCTAACGCGGTCGTTCACAGATAAGCCTTGTAATCGAACCTGAGTTTGTGGCCCGTAATCATCGCAAGCTTCATCGCCTGCTTGAGCGGGATACGATCCGGCCAGCGCGTCACAGCGCTGCGATGAACCCCGCAAGCCTGAGCAAGACGGTTTTTGTTCCCAAAGTGCTTGATCGCATCTTTCTTTAGCATGGCGCATTATGTAGCATGAGTGTTTACCTGCGTCAACGCCTGCTGTATCTACAAGTAGCGATTCTCTAGTATCTACATGTTGACTTGAGGCAACGGATATGGATAATGGCTTCCACGGTTCACACACAAGGGAGATACAGATGGAACAGAGTAATAGCAACAAGGGCGCGCGCACGAAGGGGCCGCTCTACGTTTCGCGCACCAGCGTCGTTACGGTTCGCAGCGAGAATTCCTGCGGCCTCTACGCGCAGATCGGCGACACCAGCAGTAGCGGGACCGAACAGGACCGCGCAGACTTCGCCGCCCGCATCGTGGCGTGTGTCAATGACTGCGACCAGCACGGCATGCCGTCCGATCTCCGCGCCCAGCGCGATGAACTGCTGGCGGCGCTGCGCGATGTTACGCGCTTCCATGATCGGGCGATTCTCAGCGAACAGCGCGGCGCATTGACCGTTGAAATGGTGTGGGCCAACGCCCGCGCCGCCATCGCCAAGTGCGAGGTGAAGTCGTGAGCGATCCCCTGATTGCCGAAGCCACCGAAGCCCTGCGCTCGACTAACGCGCAGATGGAGAATGCTGAAAGCCTGATGGCCCAAGCCACCGCTCGCATCAATGCTGATGCCGCCAAGATTGCGCGGCTCGAGGAAGATGTCGAATCGTTGATCGACATGCTGGATGAGCTGGCCGAGGCGGTGCTGGACGATGATGACGCGGAAGAAGTCGCGCGCAAGGCGGCTCGCGTTGTGATGGTTCACCAAACGATGAGGAAAGCATGAAAACCTTTACCGTGGACGAAACCAAGTTGCAGGCTGTGATGGCGCTGCAACTGGAAACCGGCTCGCATGATTCCTTCGAGAAAGGACTGTGCGTGATGGAGGCCGTAGCCTACGTCGCAGGCGAGCCGTGGAGCGACCATCCGCAATGCGCCAGCCCGACGATTGCCTCGTTCCTGCGCGCGTGGAATGACCGCCTGCCGGATGACGAGCGACAGGCGCTGAAGCAATACATCCCGCTTTTGGTCGGCAGCAAAGGATCGGAAGCGCTGGAACTGAAGCGTTCGTGGATGCTTATTGACTGGGCTGTGCGAGAGTGCGCCCCAATCTGGCTGCGTCGTGCGGGGATGGATGAGCAGGCCAATATCCTCGCATCACTTTCTCCCCTGACGGATTGGAACAAATATCAGTCAGTTCGTCCGGCAATCGAAGCGGTGCGGAATGTCACTTGGCCAAAGCGGTTGGCTTGGCGCGAGAAGTTGAAAGAGGAAATCAAGAAGCGATTGCCAAAGTTGCCCGCTGTCGCTGACGCTGCCGCTGCCGCTGCCGCTGTCGCTGTCGCTGACGCTGTCGCTGACGCTGTCGCTGTCGCTGACGCTGTCGCTGACGCTGCCGCTGACGCTGCCGCTGCCGCTGCCGCTGCCGCTGTCGCTGACGCTGACGCTGCCGCTGCCGCTGTCGCTGACGCTGCCGCTGACGCTGACGCTGCCGCTGCCGCTGACGCTGCCGCTGCCGCTGACGCGTACAGCAATCGTTGGTGGAAGATTCGCGATGCTTTTTATACGGCGATCCGCGACAAGTATCGTTCTATCGTCAAAGACAAGATCGGCGATACCTACGCAGAAGCGCAGGTGTCTGCCCATGCTTTGGTGAAGCGGCTGCTGGAGGCAAAATGAGCATCCACCACTTCCCGAGCGACCGGCTGCATCGGCTGATGCGCCAGCAGCAGTTCCGCGATCACGATGCCCGCCGCTGGCCGACCGAGCAGGAGCGCAGGACTCAGCGCGTGAACGTCAGCCGCGAGCTGTCCCGCGAGGCAGCGCAGGCCAAGGCACAACCCAAGCTGGTGCGTCTGTGAGCGAAGTTAAACACCCTTGGGAAGAATATGGTGGACCGGCGTTTCCATCAGGAACAGATGGACTTTACTTTAAAGGCATGACTCTGCGTGATTACTTCGCGGCACAGGCGATGCACGGAATGGCTAAAGATGATGTATCGATTAAAGCCATTGCCAGAGTTGCTTATGAAATCTCTGATGCCATGCTCGCGGAGAGGGTCAAGGAATGACCGACGATCAGGACATGCAGGGCTGGTATCAGCATGAACTGGATGCCGAGCAGTTCCGCGAATACGTGATGCGCGAGGCGTCGTTTAACGATGCCGTGTCGAATGTCTCTGAGTATCTGGAGAAGGTGCGCGGCATCCCCAAGGAACGGACGCAGGACATTCTCTACACCCTGGCGGGCTGGACGACGCCGGAAGAAGCAGGGCAGCACCCGTTGCCCGAGCCGTTTTAATCAACCATCAAGTGAACAGGAGTGAATCGAAATGAAGTTTAAGGCAGGCAGCAGCGGTAACGAGGACTTCAAGCGTGTCCCGGCAGGCAATCACATCGCGGTGTGCAACCTCATCGCCGATGTCGGACTCCAGCCGGGAAGTGCCGCGTTCCCCAAACCGAAATACAAGCTCTACATCCGGTTCGAGATCCCCGGAGAGCGGCTGCAATACGAGAAGGACGGGCGCAAGATCGACGGCCCGATGACCATCGGCAGCTTCTACACCGCCTCCATGAACGAGAAGGCGATCCTGCGCCAGCATCTCGAGTCCTGGCGGGGGCGCAAGTTCACCGATGCGGAAGCGGAGGATTTCGACGTTTCCACCATCATCGGCAAGGCTTGCATGTTGTCTGTGGTGGAGTCCCAGAGTGGGGGTAAGACCTACGCCAACATCAAGTCCATCGCCGGTCTGCCCAAGGGCATGACACCGCCGAAGGCTGAGAACCCGCTGCTGGTCTACGGCGGCGACAAGAGGGATTCCTTCAACAATCTCCCCGAGTGGCTGAAGGACAAGATCCAGAAGCAACTGACGCCGGAGAACACGCCGGATGAAGCGCCGCCGCCGGAGGACATTGGCGGGCGTGATTTCGACGATTCAATTCCGTTTGCTCCCCGTCACTGGCTGGAGTGCTGATCGTGACCACCGTAGCCATCGAGTCGGGGCACTGGTATCTACCCACCGGAGAGCCGTTCTACACCGTCAAGGCCAAGGACGGCAGCGAGCGTAACGCCACGCTCAGGGACGCGCGCAAGGTGCTGGCCTACCCTTCAGTGACCAGCATCCTGCGCTGCGCTGCTGCGCCCGGCCTCGAGGCTTGGAAGATCAATACCGCCATCGATGCAGCCCTGACCCTTCCCCGGCTTCCCGGTGAGGATCTGGATGCGTTCAAGGCCAGAGCCATCCTTGACGGGCAGGAGCAAGCTGCGAAGGCCAGAGAGCGCGGTAGCGAGATTCACGGCCACCTGGAACTGGCCCTGCAAGGCAAGCCGCACGGTGATCGGGAACTGGTTGCCCGTGTCATCAGCGAATGCCAGAAGCATTTGGGCGATGACTGGCAGGATTTGGCTGCGGAGCGGTCCTTTGCCTGCAATGACAACAAATACGGCGGCAAGGTGGATTTGCATGGACGCAACTTCGTGCTGGACTTCAAGACTACCCAAGTCATCAAGCCGGATCACCGGGCGTATGACGATCATCTCCAGCAGTTGGTGGCCTACCAGCGCGGGCTGCGACTCACGGACGGTTGCCGGATGCTGAACGTCTTTATCGGCACCCAGGATGGTCAGGTGAAGATCATCGAACACGATGGCATGGACGAGCGTATCCGGGCGTGGGAGATGTTCACCGCGCTGCTGGCCTACTGGCAGGCCAAGAACAAGTACCGGCCCGCATGATCACCGACGACGAGGTTTCAAAGGCGCTGCTCTATCTTGCCGAGTCTGCAAGGGCGTATGCGGATGCGCGGGCACTGCGTTGCTACCTTGAGGAGATCAAGCGCACCGTCCACTCAAACGAGTTCCTGAAGTCCACCCGCTCGACGGTCGCAGAACGGGAGGCGGAGGCCAACGATTCGGTTTCCTACCGCACCCACCTTGAGAAAATGCGCGATGCAGTCAGGGCGGATGAGCTGCTGCGGGCCTACAGAGTGGCGGCAGAGGCGCGGATCGAACTTTACAGAACGCAGGAAAGCAGCCGTCGCGCCTCGAATATCTCTTGAGCTTTCCTGAGAAGTGTGTATATTAGTAACCATGAACAAACCAAAGACCAACAAGAGGGCCAAGCAGATGTATCGCTATCAAGTCTCCCTGTGCCGCAAGACGGTGAAGAAGGCGCAGAGAAAAGGCGCGGGGAACCTGAGTAATGGCCTTCGCATCTGCGTTGAGCAGGCACCGGAATGATCGGCCAATCACCCACCAAGTCCGTCCAGCACCCGGCGAAGGGGCGGGCCGCATGACCTTCTCTCAGGGAGGCGGGGGATGAACAAAGACCAACTATCCCGAGCGCCAATCGACTTCGCCGCTCTGCGCGAGAAGCGCAACGCCGATGTTCGCAAGGCCATCGAAGCCCTCGCCCGTGAATTCGATCCGACCGGCGCGGAGCCTGTGCAGTGCAATTACAATTTCGACGCCTGCTACTGCGCGTGTCCGGAAGGTCCGTGCGAGCACAAATGGGACGGCGTGCCCTACGAATCGGATAACTGCTGGAGCACGACGTGCTCGCGCTGCGGCTGCACTTCGATGAGCCATGACATGAGGGTATGCCCGTGAACAAGGACCAGGTATCCCGAGCGCGGGAGCTCCGATTGCATGAGGGATCACCGATGACCGATGAGGAACTGATCGCGCTTGCCGAAGAATTCTCCAAACGTTTCCCGCAAGAGTGGGCAACGACTGAGGACATCGTAGCCCTCGCCCGAGCCGTCGAGCGCCGGACGGTGGAGCGGTGCGCGAAGGTGTGCGAGGAGAAGGAAGGACAGCACTGGGGCAGTGATGCAACTTTCGGCGCTGCTGACTGCGCCGCCGCCATCCGCTCGTTGCTACCGAAGGAGACGCCGTGACCGAACCCGACTCGATTCAGAAGGTGATCGCCGATCTTGACGATGTAGCCAAGTCATTAAACGGCGCGAGTGTTACGCGAGCAACAGCGGCAAGTTGGATACTGGCTCTGAACAAGCGCCTCTCCGCCCTCGCTCATGGCGCTGCGGAGGATGCGGCGCGATACAGATGGATTCGACAACGCTGTTTCGTGGACAAGTGGGGCAACGTTCAGTTACTCGGGAATATGGACCAACAGTCGGATTTAGTGGACCGAAACATCGACACCGCCCGAGCGGAGAACGCCAATGGCTGACCCCAAACCGCTCAGTGCGGAGAAGAACGCAAATCGAAGGCTTCGCCAGATTAGAGCGCATCGAGCGATCCGCAATGAGGTTCGCACTGGCAGAATGATCGTGCCTGATCGCTGCGAACTTTGCGGAACCCCAGACCGCAAGTGCAAGAACGGTCGGCGCTATCTTGAAGGGCATCACCACAAAGGTTACGAATTCCCGCTAGAAGTTCAGTGGGTATGTCCTTCGTGCCATACGAAGCAAGAGGATTGCCGACGAAGGAAGGGCACTAGGCACGGCAATCACAAGCTTACCGACGACGTTGTCCGCGTTATTCGCGTCAGCGGTCTTTCTGTCCGAGAGTTGTCGAAGCTTTTAGGAATAGCTAATAGCCGCGTAGCCTCTGCTCGACGCGGCGATACGTGGAAACACTTAGACGATCCTGCTTCCGAATATCACAGTTTCTACGACACTCGCCAGCACGTCGTCGTCCCGGTCGCGGAGTTGCGGCGGATCGTGGCGGAGATGCGTAGTTCTCCTTCTTCTTCGCAGCGTCGGTTGCGTGCATTCGCCTCCGACATCGCCGCCCTGATCGAGCCGAAGGAGAAGGGGAAGTGAACAAATACGGAGATGGCGGACCGGCTTTCCCGTCGCATGGCTCGATGATGGGTGAAGCGTGCGATCAAGGCATGACCTTGCGCGATTACTTCGCGGCGCGCTTCGCCCAGACCTTACTCGCCGCAGACTTTCCACACTATGTATCGCAACCTGCGATCTTGGCGCGCGACGCTATGACGTTGGCCGATGCGATGCTCGCCGAACGGAGCAAGCCATGACCAACCCTAGCGACAACCAGCAGCGAGAGCGCGAGGCATTTGAGGCGTGGGCAAAGAAGGTCTGTTTGCCGAAGGCTGGCAGCCCTGAGAGCCAAGCTGCTTGGTCTGCGTGGAAGGCAGCGCGTTTGCAAGTAGACGACGAGCAAATCAGGGTGCTACGCCGAAGGTTATGGGCACTTCAGACCGGCAACAACCCGAATACAGGGGACTGGGACATTCTCGCATCCGATGCCATCGCTGTAGCACAAGCCGCCCGCCGCGCCCCTGTCGCAGCATCGCCCGCGCAGGAGCCGCCGATATCGTTCGAGAAATGGTTCCACGGAGCGACGCTGAAACTGAGTGATCCGCGCATGATTGCAGCCGCCGCTTGGCACGCACGCGATTCAGAGGTGGCAAGCGAATACATCCGAGGTCGCGAGGCTCAAGCCGCAGCAGCAGAGGAACAACGGAAAGCAACCGGCTTCGCATCGCCCCCGGCAGCGCCGCTAGAAAAATGCGGATACTGCGGAGCGTGGCAGAGCAAACCGTGCGGAGAGGGATGCCAGTGGTAGCAGAGCCATGAAGCTGACCTATCGCTACCGCGTGAAGAACCACCTCGGGCTGCTCAACCGGCAAGCGCGAGCGGTGAATTTCGTCTGGAACTTTTGTAATGACCGGCAGAAGGACGCTCTCAAATGGGACCGGAAGTGGCCCACTGGGTTTGATCTGCAAAAGCTCTGTGCAGGGGCCGGTAAGGAGCTAGGACTGTTGTCAAACTCCATCGCTAAGGTTTGCGAGCGATATGTAGATTCAAGATTTCAGAATCGCAAGCCGTATCTACGCTATCGCGGCAGACGCTCTCTTGGATGGATGCCTTTCCGGGCCGTAAATATCCGCCAGCGCGGGGAAGACTTCTGGCTCGGTGGCAATACGTTCCGCGTCTTCTACTCGCGACCGATTCCAGAAGGCGCAAAGTTCTGCGACGGCGGCAGCTTCAGTCAGGACGCGCGCGGCAACTGGTATCTGAACATCGTGCTCGACGTGCCTGAGCCGGATCAGCGCGAAGTGCGCTCGTCGGTCGGCATCGACCTCGGCCTCAAGGATTTCGCCACGCTCTCTACGGGCGAGAAGATCGCGAACCCTCGCCACTATGCCGCCGCACAGGAACGCCTCGCCAGAGCGCAGCGGGCGCGCAAGAAACGGCAGGCCGCCAAGATCCACGCGGGTATCCAGAACGCTCGACGCGATGCCCTGCACAAGCTCTCGCACCGTCTGGTGCGGCAGTTCGACCACATCGTTATCGGAAGGGTTGATGGCCTCGCCAAAACCAGCATGGCGAAGTCGGTTCTCGACGCAAGCTGGTATTCGTTTCGTCAGATGCTCGCCTACAAGTCGAACGCGAATGGGGCGAGATACGAGGAAGTGGATGAACGTTTTACCTCCCGTCTCTGCTCCGAGTGCGGCTCGCTCGGAGGCCCGAAAGGTATCGCAGAGGTCGGAATAAGGCAGTGGACTTGCGCGGACTGCGGAGCGATCCATGATCGTGACGTAAACGCCGCGCAGAACATCCTCGCCCGATCTGGGCATAGATCGCTTGCAGAAGGAGTTCAGGTATGAATACTGAAAAGTGCCAACCGGCAGCAGCGGTGGTAGCCGCCGCACCCGCAGCGCCAGCGGGAGAGCCTGAGCAATGGCACGGCCACCAGTTCAAAGAGGTCGAACGCGGCAAGTGGAAATGCAGTTGCGGCAGAGAAATTCTGGAAGCCGCCGCACCCGCAGCGCCCGATCAACGACAGGTCCGCGAGGATACCCAAGGACTGGCTGATGCCGGTCGCCTGTCACCTTCACCCGCAGCGCCAGCGGGAGAGCCGCTGAAGAAACTCGCCGAAATGGATCAGGAAATGTTCGGGTTCGGTAAGGCATCGCCCGCCCCTGTAGGCGAGAATGCGCTGAGAGAGGCGCGCTGTCCGAAGTGCGGATGCAAGCCGCCGCTGCACCACGTTTCGTGTTTGAACGATCCACGCCGCGAGGTCGCCGACGCGGAGGTGGCGGAAGGATTCCAATCCCGTCGCGATGTAATTCTCGCCACTAGCGAACCCCCTTCTGGCTTCCGAGACGATGCCACAAATCAAACGCTGGCCGCATGGAAGAGTCTGTGTGATGACATGCTCGCCGTCCTGCTCAAGCGCCGAGCGCAGCCGCAGGGGGAGTCAAACTACATGGACGGCTACAACAAGGCGTTGGAAGATGCTGCCCGCCGGATGGATCAGATCGGTGACCACGCGCATGCGGCGGCACTTCGGCTGCTGCGGGAGAGCAATCGATGACCAGCCCCACCAGCATCGCAGCAAGGGGGCGGGGAGTGAGCCTAGAGCCAGTGCATCGTCGTAGCGATTTTGGAAAGCGTCTCCAATATCACCAGAATCGGGATCAGCCACTTGCCAATGCGCTTGACGGCGGCGAAGTCTTTCAGAATCTCCATCTGATCACCATTGATCTTTACCACATCTTCCATCTGGGTTGATAAACGATCAATGGATACAGATGTTTTCATTCTCGCCTGATAGCAATCCTCGAGATGCGCTGCTGTAGCTACTTCCTGACGCTTCAGGCGTTCTAATAGTCCAGTCAACACGGCTTCAATATCCTGATCTTCTTTACGTCGTCCATACCTTTTCTTGCGACGTTCCCTGTGATCATCTGGTTCCCCGACCATTACTCATTTTCCTTTAAGACAAGGCCTCTTTGAGCGTGTCATAACATCGGGCAATCCAGCCTTCCCCAAATACATCAAAGTTATCCAGCGTGCGGAGAAATGAAATCCGCAGATCGGTATAACTCCGGGCAGCATCCGACTGATCGCAGTCAAAGGCGGCATTGATCGTCTTGGGTCCGACCACTCCATCCGGCGTGGTTTCCACGATCAGCTGCAGCCAGCGCACCGCCCGTTTCACCCCAGACATTACGGCAGCGTCGAAGGTGAGCAGCGCCAGCGGCCACGGCAGATCCTCGCCGTGGATCGGGTTCCAATAGTCTCGCCGGTAAATCTCGCGCGCCTGGTCCAGCCGCAGGTTCAAAATGTCAACATCAGGGTATGCCTGTTGACTGATGCCGTAGCGGGTGAGTCCCCCCTTGTCATGGGGGTTATCGACTAGTTGGCTGCCGCCTTCCTTCTTGATGACGTAGGCCACGGCACGGTCGAATCTCACTCTGGTTCACCACCAAAAACTTGACCGATAAGCCATCCGATGCCAAGCACGACCACCAGCGCGATTGCGAGTTTGAGGAAGATCACGGCGACGGATTGATGCTGACCGGCTGCGTCGTGACCCACCGCAGGCCGATGTTGATCAGCGCGCTGGCCGCAGCGATGTAGGGCTGATACTGCGGCGGGATGATCCCGGCTGCATGACCGATCAGATCCGCCGCGCCCGTCAGCAGGTTGAACCAGAACGTGCGACTCGAAAAAATTGACTTCGTTTCCATCTTACCCTCCATTGCGTGAACAACTGCTGCCGGAACGGACTCCCCGGCTACCACTCGCTCTACCGCCTCGCCAAGCCCGCCCTGCTTCAGAGCGGACTCGTCAAACGTGTCGAACTTCGGTCGCTGCCCCTTGTCGTCCCAGCGCAGGAGAGTCACTAGTGCGAGGTCCACGAAGTCCCGTCACAGAACACTGGAACCTTCACCGCACCGCCACCAGTCAGCGCGCCGTTATATGTCGGGGCAGTTGCGTCGCTTACCGCAGCAAACCCATAGGTATTGCTGCTGCAAGATGGGAGTGTGGCAACGGTGTAGTTCTTGAGAATCACAACACTGCCGAAAATCACTTGATTGTTGCCGCCACCGATATTGACGTTACTTGTGCTGGTGCCAGTATTGATTGAAGTTGCCGCGTTGTTATTGGCGTTTATAGTGGTAAGTCCAGCGACTGATTCACCCGCAAGAATACTTACTAATCCTGACCCATTGATGTTTATCGCGTGAACAGCATTTCCAATAAAATCAATTTGGTTAGCATTCGTGAAATAAATTCCAGTGGTTGCTTTGCCAATTGGTTGTATTGCCGCTGACGCAGCGGAACCCAAGGCAGACACAATAGTTTCTGCGCCATTAAGGTTCGTCCTACCAGAAAAATTCGCGGGTTGAACCCATGACGCGGCATTGTTGAAATAAACTTCCCCGTTTACTGTGTAATTTGCCGGGGTGTCAAAAGCAGTCACTCCGACATTCGTAACTGTGGGAATTGAAATCCTTAGTGACTGGAGGTTAGCCGATGTAACCCCCGTATCCAACGCAAAAAGGTTTGTGGTTGCTTGAAGAACTGCATCTGAAAAATCCATCCTCGTAAGTGTCGGCGTGGCAAACGGTCCTGTAAGTAATAGCTCCGTTGCCAAAGACGCTCCTTCGCAATGCAGATCAAGGCGAAGATTTCGATTGAAGCCGTTTGATCCTGTAGCCTGCGATAACTTTGCGCAAACCGTTCCTGATGAGGTAAAGGCGTAATTCGAGAACCAGTTATGCCCGCGTGTGCCGCCGATCCAAACCGGGGTGCCAGTGCCGTTGGTGATCCAGAACTTGCTTCCTTCGACTAGATCGCCATTGAATGACCTCGGCGTATCGACCGGAATGGTTTCGGTGACGAAAGCCGAAGTGATGTTGAAATGGTTAAAGCCGTCCTGCACGAAGGCATAGACACTACTGCCAGAATTACTGTTGATGCATGAGGCATTTCGCCATGTGCTTTGCTCGCCGGATAGGTTGTAACAAGACGCCAAGCTGAAATCGCCGCGCACGTTCAGATCATCAAATAGCATCCATGATCCTCCCACATCACTGGTGCTCAGAGCGCCAGTAAGTAATCCTATCTTCGCTGGACCACCGACATAGTTGGCGGCTGCATCACCGACGATTCGCACGCTTTTCCAAACGATCTTGGATGAGCCGAGCGCATCGACAACCGGACTACCGGCAGCGATCTGCCCGAAAATATCTGTCCCGTTTCCCTCAACGATAAATCGCGGACTTTCATCACCGGTGATACCGGTAAGATTAAGTGTGGACGTAACTAGGCACTTGCTTCCAGATGGGAAGCGCAACACAACACTGTTGCTCGATACAGCGGACCATTTAGCCTTAGCTGCCGTGATTGCTGCCGCGATAGAGGTGGTGTCATCCGTTGTGCCATCGCATTTGGCTCCGTAATCCTTGACGTTGACGACTTCCGCAAACCGATCCGCCAGCGTCCTCGACGCCGAGCCGCCGGTGGCGGTGGCATTGGCATTCGATACGTCCGTGCCGGGGGCGACAGTCGATGCCGTGCTGGAAGTTGCCCGCAAGCCCGCATCGGCAGTTCCAGCCGACAGCAGGAAAGCAGCGAGGAATAGAAGGCGCTTCACTGGCCGCTCCCAGAGGTCACATAGACCGTTGCTGCAGTTCCGGCAGTGATCGCAGCCACATATGCTGCGGCACCCTTACTCAAAACCTCTGTCGCTCCAGCCAATACAGGGTAGTCAGAGGTGGTAGCTGCAACAGAACTATCTGCACCGAACTTGATGAATGCCGTGACAGCCCCCGAGTTATGGATCACAACCTGCGGCGACGGTCCGGAGATAGCTGCGTTGGCAGATGTGCCGCTGGCCGAGATCGTCGCCGTCGTCTGCGGGGAGAACGGCAAAGTCTGCTGCGCCGAGGCGATTGTGCTGATGAACAGAAGAACGGGCAGGAGTCTTTTCATGTGATTAGCTCGGGGGAAAGAATTGGCCATCATGATAAGTGCCGCCAATGATGGCTTCATCATTGGGGTCAGGGATAGGAGTCTGCCCCGCAGGTGGTGCCCACTTCGTCTTCCCATCCCACAGACAGATATTCACGATCAGTCCAGTCTGGTCAATCAAGGCGTATTGGATAACCATTAACTATACTCGTGGACGATGACGATTCCGGGCTTTCCTGCGCCCCCGGCGACTGCTGAGAAACTTCCGCCAGAGCTAATGCCCCCGCCTCCACCAGCACCGAAGCCATGCCCGACAAAGCCAGCATTTACCGAGACAGTGCCAGCATCCTGAACCTGCCCGATGCCGCCGCCGCCAAGCGGAGTGTTACCCCCAGATGTGGCAATCGCCTGAGAACCATTGGCGATGATGGCTCCCATGTTCACTGAGCCGGAGACGTTGGAGAGAATTGTTCCCCCAGTGATGCTGGCAGGGACTCCACCACCAGAAGGCGCATAGGTCTGGGTAACGAATGCAGCAGCACTTGAGGCAATGATCTGTCCACCAGTCCCGCCATTGCAGGTGGCGACGCTTCCAAAGACCGTATTGCCTCCGCTGCCACCCGGATTCCCGCTGATACCTGATCCAGCGCCACCGATGGTTACAGACTGGGATGAAAGAGAAGACCATAAGAAACGGCAATAGCCTCCTGATTGACCACCATACCCCGCCGATGCGCTGCTACTGGTAGCGGTTGCACCACCTCCAGCCCCGCCACCGGCACATACTTCTACAATCGCCTGCGATGCGGATGCATTTGGTGTATAAGTGCCGTTTGAGGTGAATACCTGACTGCCCAGATACTTGCCGCGCGGGGTCAGAATCCACTTATTGAGCAGTTGGAAAACGGCGGCGGTTTTGCACTCAATTAGGCAAACCATGCCTGACTTGATTTCACCAGCTACCAACGCTGATCCGTCAGTCCCCACCAACGGTGTCACTCCAACGCCGTTAATGTTTACCGTGACATTGGTAGTGTTATCGCCAGATGCGATAAAGGAGATGATGGTCCCTGGCGTGTAAGCCGTAATCGCGGGGGACAAACTAAGGGTGATTGCATTAGCCGTTCCACCTGTAGTAGCAAAGTTGGCCCCACCATCCTGAATCTGCCCAAAATTCGGGACATCGGTTCTCGCCGTAGCGGTGCCATAGTTAGCAATCTTGAATCCACCAAGATTCCAGTTGCCCGTAGCAATGGCCTGACCGTCTCTGCAGAACGTTGTATTAAAGCCGCTGGTTGCATTCGCCCATTCGGTATCCTGGCGCGTCGGATCAATACTCACGCCATTGTTGTAGTCCGTTGTCCATGAGTAGGACCGGCTCCACGACCCACTTCCATTAAAACCAGCCATACCTATGCTCCAAGTGTCATGTTGTTCATTGTGCTATGGTTTGGTGCATGAAAACAGTTCTGGCCGTGGCCCTAGGGCAGATATTATGGAGTCTGTTCTACTGGGCTGTTCCGCGCATTTGGAATGCTTTGCATAAGCGCGGGACTCAAAGCCCCGACGGGTTTGCCGATCCCTTGGGCAACAAGAGCAGCCAGCAACTTCCGCTTGTCAGACGGATTCATATAAGACCGGAACGCCGCCCCACCGAGTTTTGTGTAGGGCAAAACCAGCGGAGCAGCAAGCATCGCGCCTTTGGCGACGACACCGCTGGGCAGACGCCCCTCAAAAATG
>JACXTT010001419.1_pt1 | contig 39747 bp, 43 predicted proteins | sample 9270951 | NCBI WGS metagenome assembly JACXTT01 (sample SAMN15532306, study PRJNA645909) | rock metagenome | isolation source: weathered quartz diorite | place: Puerto Rico | collected 2017-06-21
ATCGTCTGGTCGATAGATTCGTACCTGCCCTCCGATCTCCGCGGCCGGCGGCCAGTCGAGCGTCGCCATCGTGCTGCCCGCGAACCGCTGGCGGAAGATCGGTTCTTCCCACCGCTCGAAGAGGAGGTACGGCTCGTAGCCGCCCGTGCGTACATAGGCCATTGCGCGATCCAGCCAGCCCGGATCAAGTGAGTCCCATACCAGCGTGTTGCGATGACCGTAGTAACGGATGCTGCCGCTCTCCCAGCTCGTGACGACCAGCGCATCGGGAGGCAGATGCGAGTCGACGTAGAGTCCCGCACGCTCGTAGCGCGCCTCGAGCCGCTGCAAGTCAAACACGCTTCGCGCACGCGCCTCACGAATGAAGAAGAGCAGCGACGCGAGTGTGACGAGCCCGACCACAGCGGCGCGAACCTGAAAGGTTCGCGCCGCACTGGCAAAGGCTCGCGCCCCGACATTGTCGATGACTGCGATACTCAGCACCATCAATATGGCAATCGCAGGCAGGAGGAATCGCACATACCACCAGTCGTTGAACACCGCATACGGCAGATAACACGCGATGTTGACGACAACGAGCGACAACAGCAGCGTGGTCAACCAGCCCCGAAGCATGAACGGTGCGGCCAGCGCGAGCAGCCACACGAATCCGTGCGACTGCCACATCCACATGGCATATCGAACGGCATTCGGAACGATGTGCTCGACCGCGAACAGCGTCGGCAACGTGCCATAGCCGGAACGAAGCGGCGATCCATAGAACACCTGCTGAATGACCGCAACCAGAAGGCACCCCGGCAACGATCCGGCGGCAAACATCGCCGCATCGCGGGCGCGCTCGCGCCAGATGCGTTCGGGCCGGACGAGCAAAAACAACCCGAGCACGATGCCCAACGGCAGCAGATTCGGCCGGACTGCGATCGCAGCGCTGGCAGCGAGGCCCGCCATCGGCGATGAGCGGCGTGTGCCGCTGGTGGCAATGGCGACCGCCAAGACCCACAGAGCGGCGGCAGGCACGTCGCTCATCGGCTGCATCAGTTGGAACAGGAACGCGGGGCTGCAGGCCAGAAGTAGCGCGGATGCCAGCCCGACTCGGGGTGAGAATCGCGATCCCAGTAAGTACGCCGACCAGACGAAAAGCGCGCCGAACAACGGGACGACGACGAACACCCCTCCCGCCTTTCCCGCCCCTCCCGCCTCTCCCGCCTTTCCCGCCCCTCCAGCCCACACAAAGGGCGCCATCGTCAGCGAGAGCCCCGCCGGACAGATCGGCGCGATTGCGCCCCGAACGGTTGGTGAAGGGATATGCCCCGCGGGGGCGAAGGTCAGCGGCGCATCAGGCCACGGCGCGTCGAGCGCGAGCGGCTCGACAACGCGAAGGCGGCCGCTCGCCCACGCGTTCGCCTGGTGCACGTAGCAGTACGAGTCGGAACCGCCGGCGGCAAACGTTCCCCAGCGCATGCCTGCTGCAAAGACGGCGAGAAGCAGCGCAGCAAGCGCGAGTTTCAGCGAAACCTCTCCTTGAACAGGACCTCGAAGGCGCGGAAGCCGTCGCGCCAGCCGATCTTCTTTCCCTGTGCACGCGAGCGGGGTTCGAATTTCACTGGCAGCTCGTGAATGCGATGACCGCGGCGCAGCACGCGAGCGGTGATTTGCGGCTCGATGTCGAAGCGATTCGCATCGAGCTGGAGCGAGCGCGCGACCTCGGTCCGCATGATTTTGTAGCAGGTCTCCATGTCGGTGATCGAAGACCCGAACAGGACGTTGGTCGCTGTTGTCAGCGCCTGGTTGGCGACGATCGTGAGCCAGGGTGCCGACGGACGCCCGGCCAGGAAGCGTGAGCCGTACACCACGTCGGTCTCACCGCTGAGGATCGGTGCAACCAGCGTCGAGAGTTGCTGCGGATCCAGCTCGAGGTCGGCATCCTGGATGGCCACAATCGTGCCGGCGGCTTCGTCGAACCCGCGGCGGATGGCCGCCCCTTTGCCGGCGTTCCGTTCCGCGTGGATAACCCTCACGCGGGATTCGCGACTCGGGATTCGGGATTCGAGCAGTTCACGTTCGACCGTCGCCAGCACATCACGCGTACCGTCCATCGAGCCATCGTTGACCACGATGATCTCGCGGGCGACGGGCAGATCGATGGCGATCAGCCGCTCGATGACGGCCCGAACGGTTCCAACCTCGTTGTAGACGGGTACGACGATCGAGAGCAGCTCCGCCTGAGGCGAAACGGAGCTCACCGTCGACGAGCCGGAGTCGGGGTCCGTTTAGGCGGCGCCGGGCGATATTCAAGCATCACATTGCTGACGATGGCGACCGGCTGTCCGGGAAGCAGGAAGTTATCCACACCATCCAGCCGCTCGACAATCAGCTTTTCGCCGAGGATGCTGACCCGTTCTTCTCCTTCGGGGATTTCAATCGAGATCGGCTCGTTGCCCGTCGGCGCCACGGCTTTGACCCCGCCTGGTCCTGCGCCACCACCGATGCGATCGACGAGATCGCCCGTGGTGCGGAACTCGTTCTGGACAACCGCCCGCGACAGCAGCGTGTTGTCCATCGTCAGAACGCCAATCGTCGCGGTGTAGCGCCGGTACGCGCGATTCGACTTGATCAGCTCTTCCGAGTACATGTGCCGGTTATGAAGGTCGAAGCTGATTCGAGCTGGTCCCACATGTGGCGGCACGTTCACGAGAATGCCGTCCGCGGGATCGCGGCCGGTCAGCACGTCGCAGAAGGTGCGGTGGGTCTGTACGCCCTCACCGAGCGGATTCGGGCACATGACCATCGGCGCCACGGTCTGCAGCGGAGGCAGCGGCGCAGGACGACGGGCCGGCGTACGCGCGGGCGTTCGTGGCGGTGTCCGTGTTTGGGGCGTTGACTGAGTCCCTGTCCTAGGCGTGGCATCGGTTTGCGCGCTGAGCGGCACCCACACAGCGACGAGCGCCACGCCAAGGGCTCCGTAAATCGTCAATCGCTCACGCATGCAAGACCCGGCGAGGGCACCATCGACGTCGCGGTCAGCCCGCGCACCTTCACCAGCTCCAGGAATTCCATTCGCGTGCGCGCGTTGTCCCTGAACGCGCCCAGCATGGCGCTGGTAATCGCAAACGAATTCTGCTTCTCCACCCCGCGCATCGACATGCAAAGATGCGTCCCTTCGCACACCACCGCCACGCCGAGCGGATCGATCTTTTCGCGGATTGTCTCGGCGATCTGATTGGTCATCCGCTCCTGGATCTGGAGCCGCCGCGCAAACACGTCGACGAGGCGCGGAATCTTGCTGAGACCGATGACACATTTGCGAGGAATGTAGGCGACGTGGCACTTGCCGAAAAACGGGAGGAGATGATGCTCACAGAGCGAGTAGAAATCGATGTCCTTCACCATCACCATCTCGTTGTAGTCGACGGTGAACAATGCGTCATTGAGGACATCGTCGATGTCTGCGTCGTACCCGGCCGTCAGAAATCGCAACGCCTGTTCGACCCGCGCGGGCGTGCGAACGAGCCCTTCACGGTCGGGATTCTCACCGAGCTCGATCAGGAGACGCCTGACCAGATCTTGCACTCTCGTATTCTACAACTCCCTTAGTTGTCCTTTTTCTTTTCGAAGATTTCGATCCCACTGCCCGATGGAGTCGTCGGGTCCGTTCCAAAGGTGCGGACCGGTCGATAGCGCTTGCCGATCCAGTCCATCGTGGGCCCACCATATTGCGGACTTGATCCAAATGAGCGGTACCCGTACTCGAATGTGGGTTTGTGCACGAACGCGATAATCGAGGGCGGATCAGCTTCCAGCGAGTGCACCACGTTTGTTTCGCCGAAAGTGAAGATTTCAGGCGGCATCAAGTTGAGGACGTGAAGGGGAGATTGAACACGGAGGAGATAGTTGAGCATGACGCCCTCAGGCACCACCGCAACTTTGGCGCCGGGCCTCAGGCGCAGCTTCAAATCTGCTACCGCGTCCTGCACGAGTCTGCCTTCGGGGGGCTTCGCATCGGCGGAGGCGTAAAAAAGATCCCATCCGGAGCCGGTGACGATCGTCTTTTGCTGATACCACTGGTATGACAACCCCAGATACGGGAATGCGGATGCCCCAAGCAGGAGAGCCGCCAGGAAACGGTAATCACGATCGATTCCGCGTCCCCAGCGATGCGCGTACTCGGGGAGCGTCCAGCAGATCAGGATGACGGCGACCGTCACGGCTGGAAGGGCGAGATAGAAACCGTACTGAAAGATCCGCGCAAACAGCGCGATCTTGCCAAGCAGCACGAACGCAAAAACGGTCCACATCAACAACCCGAGTCGTCGGATTACTTGTTCACGGTCGCCGCGATCCCTCCACAATGCGCCGCCGATGAGGAGTACAGCCGCCAGCATCACCAGTGGGAGGGCTCGCCCGATCGGCAGCCCCAGCGCGAACGGCGTCACACAGAGCAATGCAATCCTGGCCACATGCATCGCAACTGCCAAGGAGGAAAGGCGGTCTCTTCCACCCTGTGAAAACAGGAGGAAGAGCGTGATGAAGCCAGCCACCGCGATGAACATCGCAACCATCAAAAGCGCGTTGCTCAGCGGTTCGTCCAGGCCCATTCCGATGACATAAAACCTGTTGGTCGTGACCGCAGAATTGAAAGCCGCGATCCAGCCGGCGGCGATCGCCTTGAGAGCGGACCCGGTGTCCATGTGCCGGCGGAAGTATTCGAAGAAAAGGATTGGTGCGAGCAGAGATCCAGCAATGAGCCAGAGGCTTGTGACGATGATGAACCGGCGAGCGGAGGCATCGATCAACGCGAAGGCAATCAATCCACCGAACACCGACACAGCGACCGCGACCGGCAACTCTGGTTTGGTCAAGAGTGACAGCCCGAACGTCACGCCGGCGGCGGCGCCGAACACCGTCCGCCGCGTCATCAGCGCATGATGCACGAGCAGGATGGTCAGCATGCTCAGCGCGAGGCCGTGAGTCGCCTCGTGCGCGTAGGGGGTCACGAAGTTGTAGTTGGCGATCGGCACGTACTGAGAGAATCCACATATCGACAGCGCCATCAGCGTTGCGGACGTTGCCGTGTAGCGGTCGGTGCAGACGCGAATCAGGCGGTACAGGCCAGCAAGTGTCACCGCGAAGATGGCCATGTTGCACCACGCGAGCGTCATCAACGACACGCCCAACATGCGCATCCAGAACGCGTTCACATACGGTGACAGGGGGCCGAACAGCGAGGAGATATCGGCGTAGAGGATCTTGCCCTGCGTGATCTGCCACGGCACGTAGAGCTCACGACCAAAATCGACGATGGGGTCGGACCACTTGCGCCAGCTGCCCCACGCGAGCGCCACGAACACCGCGGCATGGAGAAGGAAAATGCCGAACGCGGATAGACGTCTGCTGAACCCAGCGTGCCTGGATCGTTCGAGCATTTGTGCGCGGAGGTGCTTCAGTATAGAGCGCGACGCGCGGGTTCAATCGAACGAAATAAAATAGCGAGACTTGGTCGCCCTGCCCCCGGCCGTTGCTGTCCTCCGCCATCGCAATTTCCGCCTGATCTGGATCGGCCTTCTGCTGTCATTCACGGGATCGTTCATGCAGAATGCGGCACTTCTGTGGAACGTGTCGCTGCTCGTACCCGCCGATCGCAAAGGCCTCGCACTCGGCATCGTCGGACTGGTACGAGTCGTTCCGATTGTCATCTTCTCGATGATCAGCGGCGTGGTGGCAGACGCCTCCGATCGGCGCAGGTTGATGCTGCTGACGCAAAGCGGCTCCGCGGTCGTGGCGCTCGGTCTGGCGTGGCTCGCCTTCAGCGGCAATACGTCGGTCTGGCCGGTGTACGCGCTGGCGGCACTCGGTTCCGCCGTCGGCGCGTTCGACCTTCCTGCACGGCAGTCACTCGTGCCCAGTCTTGTCCCCAGAGACGAACTGCCGAACGCCATCAGTCTGAACACGATCATGCAGCAGACCTCGCAGGTGCTCGGCCCCGCGCTCGGCGGCATCGTGATCGCGTCCGCAAACGTCGGCTGGGCGTACGTGATCAACGCCATTTCTTTTGCCGCAGTGATCCTGGCGCTCCTGCTCATGCGCAACGTGCCCGGACGTCCCAAACAGCCAGGTCTGGCCGATGCGTTGTCGTGGGAGGCAGCCCTTGAAGGACTGCGTTTTGTCTTCCGCTCACCACTGATTCGGTCGACGATGCTGCTCGACTTCTTGGCGACGTTCTTCTCGTCGGCGACTGCGCTGTTGCCAATTTTCGCCCAGGACATTCTGAAGGTCGGTCCAACCGGCTATGGGTGGCTGTATGCCGCGCCGGCCGTCGGTGCCACGATGATGAGCGCCGCAATGGTGCTGCTCACGAGCCGCATCAACCGTCGCGGAGCCGTACTGCTCTGGGCTGTCGGCCTGTACGGACTCGCCACCGTCATGTTCGGCCTGTCGCGAACCTTCTGGATCACGTTCACCGCGCTCGCGCTCACCGGCGTCGCCGATACCATCAGCATGGTGATCCGCAATATCGTTCGCCAGCTCGAAACGCCCGATCGACTGCGAGGTCGCATGATCGGCGTAAACATGGTCTTCTTCATCGGCGGTCCCCAGCTCGGCGAGCTCGAGGCGGGAGCCGTCGCGAACTGGCTCGGAGCGCCCTTTTCGGTCATCAGCGGAGGTGTCGGATGTATGCTCGCCGTTGCCTGGCTCGCCGCCGCGACACCGGAGCTGCGCAGGTATCGAGCGTTGCCGGTGACGACGCCAGTAGCGCCCGGCACGGAACCCGTTCGCACCAGCCAGGGCGAACCGTCGACGTCTGCCTGATGCCGGGGGTCGGGATTCGGGGTTCGGGGTTCGGGATTCGAAATCACAAATCGCAAATCACAAATCGCCCATGCCCTCGCTGTTCGATCCATTCATAACCCGCGGCCTCACGCTTCCGCATCGGATTGTCGTGTCCCCGATGTGCGAATACTCGAGCATCGACGGCTTCGCGAATGATTGGCATCTGGTGCACCTCGGCTCGCGAGCCGTGGGAGGCGCCGCGCTGGTGATTACCGAGGCGACCGCAGTGACGGCCGAGGGACGCATCAGCCCCAACGACCTCGGTATCTACAACGATGCGCACGTCGAGATGCTGCAGCGGATCATCCGCTTCATTCACAGTCAGGGAAGCGCCGCGGGGATGCAGCTTGCGCATGCGGGGCGGAAAGGGAGCACCCAGCGGCCGTGGGAGGGCCACAGCGCGGTCGCGCTGGGGGAAGGCGGCTGGATTCCGGTGGCGCCAGGCAGCGAACCGTTCTCCGCCACCTATCCAGTGCCGCGAGCGCTCGACACCGATGAAATCGGGACCATCGTCGACGCATTCCGCGATGCCGCAATTCGGGCGCGCGACGCCGGCTTCGACATGCTCGAACTGCACGGTGCGCATGGCTACCTGATTCACGAGTTCCTGTCGCCGATCACGAACACGCGTACGGATCGCTACGGCGGATCTTTCGAGGGACGGATCCGGTTTTGTGTGGAAGTGATCGACGCCGTTCGTGACATATGGCCGGAGCGTTCGCCGTTGTGGCTGCGGATTTCCGCCACCGACTGGGTCGCCGGCGGATGGGACGTGGACGAAGGGGTTGAGCTTGCCAGCCGGGTACGCGAGCACGGCGTCGACCTGATCGACTGTTCGTCTGGTGGACTGGCGTTGAATCAGCAGATTCCAATCGCACCGGGCTACCAGGTGCCGTTCGCGGAGCGGATCCGGCGCGAGGCACGCATCGCCACCGGAGCAGTCGGTCTCATCACCACCGCGCAACAGGCGGATGAAATCATCAGACTGGAAAAGGCGGATTGCGTACTGCTCGCGCGCGAGATGCTTCGCGACCCGTATTTTCCGCTGCACGCCGCGCAGCAACTCGGGGTGAAGCTGGCGTGGCCGGCGCAGTATCTCCGGGTGGCACCGGACGGCACACCAAAACGCCAACCGCGCGGCGACTAAGGGATCATCGCGCGAACTTTCACTCTCATTGTGCCGATTTTCTCGATCGTCGCGACCAGTTCGTCGCCCGGTTTCAGCGGTCCGACACCCGCGGGTGTGCCGCTCAGGAAAATGTCGCCGGGATATAGCGTGTAGAACGACGATGCGTACTCGATGAGACCGGGAATGTCGCGAATCATCTGGCGGGTGTTGCCCTGCTGGCGGCGTTCGCCGTTGACATCGAGTTGCAGGTCCAGGTTTCCCGGTTCGGGAATTTCATCGGCGGTCACCAGCCAGGGACCAAGGACCGTATAGGTCTCGCACGATTTTCTGAGACTACGCTCCTCCTTGCCGTGCGGCGTGATGTCGAGCGCCACCGCGTAGCCGCCGACGTACTTCAGCGCATCCTCGCGTTTCACAGTGGATGCCTGCGTTCCGATGACGACACCCAGCTCCACCTCGTAATCGATCTGGCGTTCCCGCATTCGCAGCGCGATGCCCTCGCTGGCGCCAGCCAGCGATCCGTTCGCCTTGAGGAACAGCCCGATCGACAACGCGGCCGCGACCGCCGCCTCGTCCTGCCCCGTGCGGTAATTCATCGGTGCGCCGATGATCTTGCTCGGATTCGCGACCGGACTGAGCAGGGGCAGCGAGTCGATGGGCAGCGGCGGCGTGCTGTTCGCGAGCTCCCGGGCGCGCGCGGTCACCGTGTCGAGATTCCCGATCAGCATGTCGCCGGGTGGAAACGGATACCGATGCGCAGGGATGACCTCGAGCGCTGCGGTGACGTCGCGCATCCCATCGTGTTCGACAAGCCCGAGACGGTTATCGCCGAAACGGCATAGACGCATAGACCGCCGAGTATACTCAGCCGCGTGCGTTACCTGACTTTTTCGCTCCCCAATGACAGTACTCATCGCCTCGGCGTGGTAGACGGCGATCGAATTCTCGAAATCGCGGAGTTCCCGAGCCTCCCTGCGCTGATTGAAGCGGGGCCCGACGCATGGCGGAGAGTGACGACGCCGCTCTCGGGCGGATCGACATTGAAACGTGTGGCGCAACGAAATCCCGATGACATCCGCTGGCATGCGCCGATTCCGCGACCGAGCAAGAACGTGTTCTGCCTGGGACGCAATTACGCCGGTCACGTGAGGGAGGCCACGAGCGCGCGCGGGCAGGATTTCAAACTGCCTGCGAATCCGGTCTTCTTCACCAAGGCGCCGACCACCGTCATCGGCCCGTACGACGACATCGTGTGGGATCGCAACGTCACGCAGCAGGTGGACTGGGAGGCGGAGCTCGGCGTCATCATCGGCATTGGAGGGAAAAACATTCCGCGCGACCGCGCGATGTCGCACGTGTTCGGCTATACCGTCATCAACGACGTGACGGCGCGCGACCTCCAGAACGCCCACCACCAGTTCTTCAAGGGAAAAACTCTCGACACGTTCTGTCCCATGGGACCCGTGGTCGTCACCGTCGACGAGTTCGGCGACGCGCATCGCAAGGACGTGAAGCTTCGGGTCAACGGCATCGAGAAGCAAAACGGCAATACCGTGGACATGATCTTCCCAATCGATCAGACGATTGAGGTGCTCTCGCGCGGCTGCACGCTGGAGCCGGGCGACATCATTTCCACAGGTACACCCGAGGGCGTTGGTATGGGACGAACGCCGCAGGAGTGGCTGCAAGTCGGCGATGTCATGGAAACGGAGGTCGAGGGGATCGGCGTCCTGCGCAACCGCGTCGTCGCGGCATAGGTCCTGCTAGGCCGACCTGAAGGTCGGCCTCTACGTATCGTAGAGGCTACGTGACGTAGAGGCGGACCTTTAGGTCCGCCTGGAGGAACGCCAATGTTGTTTCTCGTTATTCTGCTGATCGTGCTCTGGCTGCTCGGCATGATTACGTCGACGACGCTGGGTGGATGGCTGCACATCCTCCTTGTTGTGGCAATTGTTTTCCTGCTCATCCGTGTCATCCGCGGTCAGCCGGTGTAAATCCCAAATCCCAAGCTCCAAATCCCAACAAATCTCGAACTTGTGACTGGGGATTTGGGTTTTGGGTTTTGGGATTTTCGCGGCTAGACTTTCGGGCATGAGCACAACGTTCAAAGCCGCCATCGAGCACGTCAACCACACCACATCGCGAGCCATGGTTCGCTCGCATACCGTACTCGTCGATCGCGGGATCGCGAAAGGCGGATTCGACCTCGGGCCTGCCGGCGGTGAGTATCAGGTGGTCGCGCTCGGCGGCTGCTTCACGAGCCACCTGCTGGCGGCAATCCGCGCACGTGAGGCTGCCATGACCAACGTCAAGGTGGCGGTCACCGGCACCCTCGATGGAACTCCCGAGCGGTTTACAGGCTTTACCGTGGACGTGACGGCGGACTGTGGCGACGCGGATCTCGCACGCAAACTGATCACGATCGCCAGCCGCGCATGTCAGGTGATGAACACGATGCGGCTGGCTGCGCCGGTCGACATTTCCTATCAGGGAGCGCCGATCGAATCGGCCGAAGCGGTCGCGTAAAACGGTAGCCCTTCGCGCGAGAGCGCCACACCGACGGCTGCCAGCCCGGCGGCCGCCCACGCCCACTCTTTCAGCATCTGCCGCTCAATCAGGAGTCCGCCCACAATAGGCGCGACGATCGACGCCATCGACATCAACGACTGCGTGATGCCGAGCACGACGCCCTGTTCCTGTCTCCCGGCCTGTTGTGTGATCAGGCTGGTCAGCGCCGGACGAATGACACCGTTGCCGAACGCGGCCAGCGTGCCCGTGAACATCAACAACGCGAACGACGAAGCGATGCCGAGGCCGAAATAGCCGATCACGAGCGCGATAAATCCAGCCACAACCAGCATCGACTCTCCAAATCGTTTCACCAGCCTGCCTATGAGCCCGCCCTGAAGAATGATGCCGAGAAAACCGACGTAGCCGAACACGTATCCAATCTCGCGAGGCCCGAATGGATGTCCCTGATACGTGAATCGACGCTCGGCGAACAGTGCGAACCCGGAGATGAACAGCGAGAACGAAGTGATGAAAAAGAGGAACTGCAGCAGGCGCTCGCGAAGACCAGGGCGGCTGAAATATTTCGCGTAGGTCCTCCAGTGCAGCGCGGCTCCCCGATCGTCGAACGCATGATGCGACTGCGGCCCGCCTCTGAGCAGCGTCGCGGTGCACAGGATGCTGGTCGCCGACATCACCGCCGCCAGGTAAATCGGAGTGGTCATGCCGTACTGCGCCGACAGATACCCGGTGAGCGACGGCCCGATGAAGAATCCGACGCCGAAGGCAATCCCGATCAGTCCAAACGACTTCGCTCGCTGGCTTGGCTCCGTGTGATCGGAAATGTACGCCTGAGCCAGCGACAAGTTGCCTGCCGTCGAGCCGTCGAGGATGCGCGCGACGTACAGCATCCAGAGCGCCCGCGCCCGTGCCATCACGATGAAGCCGATGAAGGTGCCGACCTGGCTGATCAGCAGCATCGGCTTTCGCCCGACGCGGTCCGAGACGTGCCCGATCACCGGACCGGATATCAGCTGGCACGCGGCAAACACCGATACCAGCATCGTCGCCTGCAGCGCTGTCGCATGAAAGGTTTCCGCGTAGATGGCCAGCAGCGGGATGACGAGCGTCATCCCGAACACGTCCACGAGAACGATGAGAAAGACAGGCAGCAATGAAACTGGATTCGACTTCTCCTGCACCGGTGCGGTCATGGCATCCATTATCATCCACACGGTGGAACTCGTCTTCGAACAGATTCGCGCCGGCGGCGACCGAAACTTCGGGTACCTGCTCGGCGATCGCGATGCCCGTCAGGCAGTGCTGATCGATCCGTCGTATTCACCGGAGGCGTTCGTGGGACGCGCGGACGAACAGAAACTGAACGTCACTCACATCATCAATACGCACGGTCACGAAGACCACATCAACGGCAATGCGACCGCCGCCGCGCTGACCGGTGCCGCGCTGGCCGCGCATCCCGCGTGTCCGTCGTGTCCCGGCCTCGCGATTTCAGACGGCGACGAATTGACACTCGGGTCGCTCCGCCTGCAGTTCATGCACGTGCCCGGTCATGCCGCGGATCACATCGTCGTGTTCGAGGCCGTGCACCGGATTCTGATTACGGGCGACTTGGTTTTCGTCGGCAAGGTTGGCGGGACGAGAAGCGACGAGGACGCGCGAACCGAGTGGCTGAGCCTGCAGCGCGTGCTCGCGACTTTCCCCGACGACACGACCGTCTGGCCCGGGCACGATTACGGAGCGAGGCCAAGCTCGACGATCGCGCTCGAGAAGGCGACCAATCCGTTTCTGCGATGCGACGACATCGACGCGTTCCTGCAGTTGAAACGCGACTGGCCCGACTACAAAAGGCGATTCGGCCTTCGCTGAAATCGTGGGCGGGTGAGGCTGGTGGGGTTGGTAGGGGCGGGCTCCCTTACTCGCCCTACCCGCCCTACCCGCCTTACGGGCCCGCGTCAGCGAGCCCGCCCTACCGGAGGCCGAACCAACGGCGCCGGGGCGCGGCGCCGTCACGTATGTGATTGGCCATCTCCTTGATGGTGTCCATCGGGATCATGGTCATGTTGTGATCTGCGCGGGCGTGTTCCTCTTCCTTCGCGAGGACTTCGTCTTCATCCTTCCCGTAGATCACAGTGTCGCAACCGGAGAATACTTCGCCGCATTTGAGCACCTTGGCCATGCTGCACCTCCCGGTGCGGTCCTGCTAGCGGTCACATGCAAGAAACGAGTGCCGGTCGCCGCACGTGCTGTCGAGGTGGGAGGTTCCTCGTTTCAGCGCGTCGTATTGGTCCCGTTCGTCTTCATATATCGATACAAGCCACCAGCGCCAGTCTTCGCGAGATACACCACTCCGTCGCGATCGACTGCGATCCCTTCCCGTCCGCCGCCGCCGGGAAGGTCCGTCCCCTCTGGATCGGGAACGAAGAATCGGATCTTCCCGTCGCGTAGTCCGCCAATCCGCACGCCACGTTTGACGGTGGGGTTGACGTTGGCAGTACCAGACTCCGAATCCGCCGCGTACAACAGCGCTGTCCGATCGAGCGCGATGCCGCTCGGGCGTCCCCACTGTTTCCACTCGGTGATGAACTTCCCGTCCTGATCGAACACCTGAATGCGGCTGTTGCCGCGATCGGCAACGAGCAGTCGCCCCTGCGGGTCGAGGACGAGGCCGTGAGGAGTGTCGAACTCGCCCGGTCCCGGTCCCTTCTTGCCCCACGACTTGATGAACTTTCCCTCCTTGTCGAACTTGACGATGCGTGCGTTGCTATCGCCGCCGTGACCATCGGCCACGAAGATGCTGCCGTTGGGCGCGACGAGCACATCGGACGGCCGGTTGAAGACGTCAGGGCCATCTCCCGCGACACCGGCCTGGCCGAGCGTCATCATGACGCGTCCCGTCGGGCTGATTTTGAAGACCTGCTGCCCCTTGCCGTTCTTCGCCTGGCCGTCGGTCACCCAGATGTTGTCGTCGGCGTCGACGAACAGGCCGTGGGGATAGACGAACATGCCCGCGCCGAAGCTCGCCACAAGCCGGCCCGAGGAATCGAATTTCAGCAGCGGCGGGAGGTTCGAGCCGTCACACGTGGCGGCGCCGCATCGTTCAAAGACCCAGACGGACTTGCCGTCACGATCGATGTCGATGCCGTAGATCTGGCCCATCTTGCGGCCACCGGGGAGCTGTCCGAAATTTTCTATCTTGTAAGGATTCGGGAATTCGTTTGATGCCTGTCCGTATGTGCGAATTTCGTGGAATGTGAATGCGGAGATCAGCGCGGCGCCGAGCACCACGACGTTTCGAGATATCGATCGCATGGGGGGCCTCCTGACGCGCGCGATTATAGACCGGCGGGTCCGCGCTGCGCTGGAATCAGACGCATCGCGGGACCCGCCCTACGTAGGTCAGAGATCGCCCAGATTTTTCTCGCGAATCAATTTCCACAATCGAGGCTTCGCGCCGGGATCGAGTTCTACCAGGTACACCTCGTCGTTGTCCTGCACGATTTTCACCGTCTGTTCCGGCGTGAGCTCGAGCAGCGCGCGCAGAAGCATCTGGTTGGTGATCCGGTGAGCGACGATGAGAACGTTGCCGGAAGGATGCTCGCGTCGAATCTGCGTCAGGCTCTCGCGCGACCGCGCCAGCAACTGGTTCAGCGATTCCCCATCGTCGAGGCGATCGGTCCAGTCATTCGAGCGTCGCAGATATTCGGGGGCGGTGTCGGACCCGCCCTGATAATGACCGTAGTTGCGCTCACGCAGCCCGTCAAGACTCTTCACGGTCATCGTGCTCCCCGCGACCGTTCTCGCGGTATCGCGGCTTCGCGACAGCGTGCTCGAGTAAACGGCATCGAGACGGATGCCCTTCAGCGAGTCGGCGAGCGCCACGGCCTGCCTGCGCCCGGTCTCGTTGAGAGGACGATCGGTCCACCCCTGCAGCCGATGCAGTGCGTTCCAGTCGGTCTCACCGTGCCTCGCGATATAGAGCCGCAGGCTGCCGTTGGCCTGCGCCTCCGGTGCCACGCTTACGCGCGGAGCGATCAGCAGCGCGACAACGATGACGATGGCTTTGCGCATGGCATAACATTACCGCCAATCAGGAGAGCGCCAATGAGCATTCGTCGCATGTGTGTTCTGGCCGCCATTGCGGCACTCGCATTCGTTTCCGCGCAGGTTACACACGCGCAGGGACCCACCGTCAAGCGAACCGTGCTGCTGCAGCACGACACGTCAGCTGCGGGCTTCGAAGCGGTTCTTGTTGCCGTCGAGATCCCGGTCGGAGGCCGTGAGGGGCGGCACTTCCATTCGGGCACTGCGATGATTCATGTAACCGAAGGCGCGATTACGTTGGACTACGAAGGCAAGCCGACGGTCAGATACAAGGCGGGCGACTCGTTCTTCGTGGACGCGAAAGCGGTGCACGAGGGTATTAATAAGGAGAACGTCCCGGCGAAGGCGATTGCCACTTTCATCAACCCGAAGGGGCAGCCGGTAACTACGCAGGCGGCGCCGGCGACGAAGTAAAGGCGGGTAGGGCGGGTGAGGCTGGTAGGGCGGGTGGGATGAGGTCCCAACCCGCCTTACCCGCCCTGCCGCATTAGCGGCCCTACCGCATTAGCGGCCTGATGTGGGCACCGCGCCGGCGCGGAACTCGTCGCGGGTGATCACGCCGTCACCATTCCGGTCCATCTCATCGAAACTCCGATGTGACCACTGCCATTCGCCGAGGGTGATGCGGTTGTCGCCGTTGGCGTCAAGCGACGCGAACGTCGACCGGCGATTTGCGTTCAATTCAGCTTTGCTAATGCGATTGTCGTCGTTTCGGTCGAGCTGATAGAACGTATCGAGGCTGCCGTCCCATTCGTTTCGATCGATGTAGCCGTTGTTGTTCACATCCAGATACGCAAATCGATCGTTGGGGGACATGTTGTAGTCCTCCGCCTCGATTGAGTCAGCCGGTGGGTTCGATCCGACGCGCACCTCATCGCCCGACAACACGCCATCGTTGTTCCAGTCGTGAATCTGGAACGAACGCGGGCTGCCGCGCCATTCGCTGCGCTCGATCTGGCCGTTACCGTTGCGGTCGAGATCGCGGAAACGCATCTGCGACTTGTCAACGTTGCTGGTGTTCTGCGCTGTGTTGTTGCCTCGGGCGCAGAAGGTCATTCCGCCTGAACCCGGGACACCCCAGTCGCCGAAGGTCCGGTTGTACTCGTCCGAGTTGATGATCTGATCCACCACTGCGGGTAGACCCCGCTGGTTCGCCAGATTGGTCATCGAATCCAGACCGCCCGAGTCAGGCTGACGGCCAAGGATGTGGCGATAGAGCGTCCCGACAGCGTTGCGATCAGCCGTTGCGCCTTCGGCCGAGTTGCGGAACCGCGACATGTGTTCGGGAGACTGTGCAATCTGGCGCACGATGTCGCGGACCGTTGTTCCGTTGTTCAAACGGTCCACCCATCCCTGGCTTCCCGCGTCGGCTCCGCGCTCGAGCATGTGACGGTACAGCTCATTGACGACCTGACGCGCATCGGTCGTGCACGGCTGCTGGGCCATGGCGATGCTGGGCGCAACAGCCAGCAAGCCCGCCAAAACAAGTCCACGCACATGACTCTCCTCCTGTGGACTGTTTCGTCGCAGTACGTATGCCGAACTTCACCACTGCAGATTGATCGTGACGCTCTTCCGTTGCGTATAACTGTCGAGCATCCCTTCGAGTGAATACTCGCGGCCCATGCCACTCTGCTTGTATCCGCCGTAGGACTGACCGGGAAACTGTCCAAGCCCTTGATTAATCTGAACCCAGCCGGACTCGATAGCGTGAGCCGTATTGATCGCTTTGCTGATGTCCCGCGTCCACACGTACGCGGCGAGGCCATAGTGGCTGTCGTTGGCCATACGGATTGCCTCGCGCTCGTCCTCCCACGGAATCGCCACCATCACCGGTCCGAAGATCTCTTCGCGCGCAATGCGCCAGTCATTGCTGACGTCGGAGAACACGGTCGGCTGGACGAAGTATCCGCTCGCCAGCGGTCCGTCTTTCGGTGGCAATCCGCCCAGCGCGAGCCGTGCGCCTTTCTGCTGCATCCCGTCAGCAATGTAGCCGCACACGCGATCGAACTGCTTCCGATTGATGATGGCGCCCATATCGATGGCTTCATCGGTCGGATCGCCGATCTTGAACTTCTGCAGCGTCGCCGTCATCTTCGAGAGGAACGAATCGAAGATGGAACGATGCAGGAACAGCCGGGATCCGGCGGTGCACGACTGACCCTGACGGGTCACGCGCATTCCGGTGATGACGCCGTCGACGGTCCGCTGTTCGTCGGCGTCCGGGAACACAATCGCCGGACTCTTGCCGCCCAGTTCGAGCGAGACCGGAACGATGCGGTCCGCCGCCGCATGCATGATCAACTTGCCGACTTCGGTCGATCCCGTGAAGGACAGCTTCCGCACAAGTGGATGACGCGCGAGCGCAGCACCGGCTTCCTCGCCGTACCCCGTCACCAGGTTCAACACACCCGGCGGCAGATGGTCGTTGCAGATCTCGGCGACACGGAGCAGGCCCAGCGGTGCATCCTCCGCCGCCTTCAGCACCAGCGTGTTGCCTGCCGCAATGGCCATCGCGATCTTCAACGTGCCGAGCACGACCGGCGCATTCCACGGAACGATGCCGCCGACGACGCCAATCGGCTCGCGGCGCGTGTAGCTCAAGACGTGCTCGCCGAGCGGCACCGTCTCGCCCTTGGTCTCGCCCGCCAGCCCGCCGTAGTAGCGGATCACCTCCGCCGTGCTCTTGATCTCGGGACGCGCCTGTGTGCGGATGGCATTCCCCGTTTCGAGCGCAACGGTCCGCGCGATCGATTCCGTTTCCGCCTCGACCAGATCGGCGATGCGCAACAGCATCCGTCCCCGATCCTTCGGCGTGACGCGCTTCCACTCGACAAACGCGGCGGCGGCGGCGCGCACCGCGGTATCGACGTCGGCCTCGCCGCCGCGCGGCACCTGCGCCATCACCGCACGCGTCGCGGGGTTTTCAATATCGATAAACCGTCCGTCCGCGCTCTCGACGGCCTTCCCGCCAATCAGCATCAATGAGCGCGTGACGGTCTTCTCCACGGGTGAATGTGTGACGGTGGTCATAGTCGCGCAGTATACTAAGCGGCCGTGCAATCGGGCTCATAGTCCGTCTCTCCGCCTTTTCAAAAGTGTCCTTCAGCCGTGTTCGGCTTGCTCGTACTGAACCAGCGCATCGGAAGAGGAGACGTTTCGTGCAGTTCACATCGACGTTTGTAATCGCCGCGATGATGACGCTGGCGCCGCTCGCCGCGGGCGCGCAGGTCCTGATGGAACGCAACATCTCGCTGCAGCTCGCGCTCACGGTAGCGCAGGCGGCGATGACCGCGTGCAAGGCGGACGGCTTTGACGTATCGGTCGCGGTCGTCGATCGCGCGGGCGACCTCAAGGTACTGCTCCGGGCGGATACGGCCAATCCCCACAATGCCGATCTGGCGCGGCGCAAGGCGTACACGTCCCGAACGTTCAAGGTGCCGTCGATGGAGGTCGCCAAACGGACCAACGGTCCGACCGATCTGTCGGGTCAGCGGTTCCTTGTCGATGTCATCCCGCTTGGCGGCGGCGTGCCGATCAACATCGGCAACGACACCATTGGCGCGCTGGGCATCAGCGGTTCGCCGAACCAGGAAGGTGACGAGAAGTGCGCGAACGCCGCGCTGGCGTCGGTGGCCAACTCACTCAAATAAGCAGCAGAACATGCGCGAGCGCGTCCGGCTGTTGATCGCCGTCGCTGCCCTGTCCGTGGTTGCCGTCGCCGCGGACGCACACCACTCGATTGCCGGCATGTACGATCAGAGCCGGCGCGTGACGCTCGACGGAGTCATCGCTCAATATCAGTTCGTCAACCCGCACCCATTCGTCGTCGTGGACGTGACGACAAACGGCACCACTCAGTCGTGGAAAGCGGAACTCGACAATCGGTGGGAACTGCAGAACGTCGGCATGACGCCGACCACGTTCAACGCCGGCGATCGCGTCGTCGTCAGCGGCAGCCCGGGCCGCGATCGCACCCCGTTGCTCTACGTGTGGCGGCTCGAACGGCCAGCCGATGGATTCCTCTACGAACAGATCGGCACCAGTCCGCGCGTCTCCCGATCGCGCCGGTGAAGGGACAGAACATGTTGCTGCACAGACTCGTTTACGGCGTCGTGATCTCCATCGCGTTCTCGCTGGTGGCACTGGCACAGGGCCAGGCGCCGGCTGCGCCGCCCAAGCCCGACTCGCCGGAAGTGCAGGCGATGCTCGAGAAGGCAAAGAAGACTGCGGGCACGCAATGGGCGGATGAAGAGCGTTTCTTCTGCGAGGCGCCGCGCGCGAACGCCGCGACCGATCCGCCGATCAAGCCGACGAAGATCTTCGATAACCTCTCGATCATCGGCAACCAGGGCACGGCGGTCTTCGTCGTGCAGACCAGCGCGGGGCTGCTGATGATCGACTCACTACCCGCCGCCAATCTCAATAACCAGCTGCTCCCTGGATTCATGGCGCTCGGGTTGAACCCTGCTGACGTCAAGGTCCTGGTGCTGGGCCATGGACACGCAGATCACTTCGGGAACGCCGCGTACTTCCAGCAGAATTACGGGACGAAGGTCTACCTGTCGGCGGCCGACTGGAACCTGATCGAGAATCCGCCGCCGGGCCGTAACGGACAGCCGGCAGCGCCACCGCAGGGCGCGCCAAAGCATGACCAGGTCGTCGTCGAAGGGCAGCCAATCGTGCTTGGCGACTTCAAGATGACGCCCGTCTTTATCCCCGGCCACACACCAGGCTCCACGGGCTACATCTTCGCTGTCAAAGACGCCGGCAAGACGCGTGTCACTGCGCTGTATGGTGGAACGATTCTGACGCCGGGTCCGATCTCCGACGAGGGACTGGCCACGTACGTGAAGTCGGTCGATCACTTCAGAAACGAAACGAAAAAGGCCGGCGTCGAGGCCGTCGTACAGAACCACCCGTTGATGCTGCCGCTGCAGGCGTGGCTCGACAAGCTCGAGACGCGTAAGAAGGGCGATCCGAACCCGTTCGTCGTCGGTAAGGCGGGATATCAGAAGTTCATCGACGTGCTGTACGCCTGCAGTGAGGTGAACGTCGCGCGGAGGAAATCGACGTAACCGAACGATTCGAACGACCCGAACGTTTCGAACGATCCGAACGTTCTAAGGAAACCGCGGCCCAGTGAATGGTTGATATCCGCCCAGCACAAAGCCTGCCGCGTCGTGATCGCCTTCGTGGCAGGCTTCCTCCATCTGCTCATACCCTTTTTCCTTGATCCGTTCGAGCGGGAAGGCAATCGTCCACGGCCGCGTGTAGACCTTCGGATCCTCCATCGTTGCCTGGTAATGCAGCGTGTCGGCGTCCACGAGCGTCAGACGCTCCGTCACTTTCAGCGCATCGCTCGCAAAATGGCCCATCGAGTCGTACCACCAGCGGCCATTGAGGTTGGTGGTTTCGATAACCAGCGTGTTCCCGTCCCAGTGCCCGATCGAATCACCCATCCAGAGCTTGAAATTGGGGCTGAGATGAGGACGTCCGTCCATATGAACGACACGGAAGATATGGCCGCCCGCCTCGTTGACGATTGAGATGAAATTGCCCGACTGAGTGATCTGGCGCGTCCGGAAGTTCGCCATCTGCCGCGGCACCCCGGTCGGCAGGCACTGCGCGTACGGATCGATGTACTTCTTGATGTTCTCGTCGCGTTGCGCGCGCGCCCACGGTTGGTATGGAACTCGCCCATCAGCCGGATCGACGATGACGGTTACCGCCGGACCGAAGCCACCAGGCGACTGGTCACCCGGGAAATCCTCGATGTTCTGAAAACCCATCGCCAGCGGCGCGTCCCAGATGCCCTGCAGGTTTGGCGTGCCGTCAGGCATACGCGGGGGGGCGAACTCCTTCGCCTTCGCCAACGCACACGGATGGAACTTCGCCGACACCGACGGGCAGCCGGCGATCACCGGGCGGTTCTTCGATGCCTGGCCGGCCGCAAGCGACGACCAGATGATCGGCAACGCCACAACCAGCATCGCAAGCACAATCGATCGAAGCACGGGTCCGCGCATGTTGACTCCTGAACGCCCTCAGAACGAGAAACACTCGTATTCAAGCAGCCGGAAATTCTTCTCTTTGTGCCGGTTCAGAATCATGCTCATCTTCCACGGCCGTGTGAAGGTCTTCGGATCCTCGATCGTTGCTTCGTAGTTGATGTGGTCCGGGTCGATCAAGGCGTAGCGCTCGATCACATGGAGCGCATCGGTGTGAAAATTACCCGCACGGTCGAACCACGTTTCGTCGTTGAAGTCGGTGACGTCGACCACGAGCGTGTCGCCCTCCCAGTGCCCGCGGGAATCCCCCATCCACCAGAACAACTGCCCGTCAATATGCGGCGTCCCCATGAAGACGTTGCGAACCGCATGCGCGTATTCGTAGAGGAACGTGATCTGTTCCGGCGTCTGGACGATCTGAAACGGGAAGGGCATGTAGGTGATGCGCGGCACACCGGGGAGGTAACACTTCGACTCCGGGTCCGCGGTCGCGCGATTCTCGTAGTTCGATTTCTTTTTCGCTGCCGCAGCAGCGGTGTACGGCAGTTCGTTGCCGTCGACCACTGCCTGACCCGCGGGAACACCCTTTTCCGCGTTGTGGTCCTGGATGTTCCAGTTGGCGGTGTTCATCACCTGCCAGATGCCCGACAAATCCGGTTTGGCGTCCGGCGTACGTGGCAGCCTGCTCTGTCCGGTGCCCGCGCTCTGCGCGAACAACCACGCGGGTACGAGCGCGATCGAAACGAGTACGAAAAGCGTCCGGGGCATTGTGATCGGCGGGACTATACTACCGCCGCCTGGAGGCATCCCATGCCGTGTCGATCCGTCATCGCCGCAGTTGCGGTAGCCGTCCTCTTACACGTTCCCGTCGCGGCGCATCATTCCTTCGCCGCTGAATTCGATTCCAGCAAACCGGTGACGCTCACCGGCAAGCTCACGAAGATGGAGTGGACAAACCCGCATGGCTGGATCTATCTCGATGTGACCGGCTCCGACGGCAAAGTCGTCACCTGGGCGATTGAAGCGGGAAGTCCCAATGCGCTCATCCGGCGCGGCCTTCGACCCGCGGACTTCACGCTCGGTGCAGTCGTCGTGGTGAAGGGATATCAGGCGCGAAACGGTACGCCTACCGCGAATGGAACAACCGTGACCTTCGCCAACGGCAAGAACTTCTTTCTCGGTTCACCAGATACCGGAGCCCCACAGGAAAAATAATGAGATACGCATTCCTTCTCTTCGCCGCGCTCATCGCGGCGCAACCGGCCTTTGCTCAGGAAGCGACGCTGAGCGGCACGATATCCGACCAGACGGCGAGCGTCCTGCCGGGCGCCACCGTAACGGCTGTCCATCAGGCATCCGGCAACGTGTTCGTTGCGATCACAGATGACCGCGGCTTTTATCGCCTGGCGGTGCGCACCGGTCTTTATCGGATGACCGTGGAGCTACAGGGGTTTGCGAGCGTAAACCGTTCGGTGGAGCTGCTCGTTGGGCAGCAAGCGGTCATCAACCTGCAGATGGCGCCATCGACGGTCCAGGAAACGGTGACGGTGACCGCCGAGGCGCCGCTGCTCGACATGACGTCGTCGACCCTCGCCGGAAACGTCGACCCGCGCCAGATGCAGGACCTGCCGGTCAACGGCCGCAACTGGCTCGACCTCACCATGCTGACACCTGGGGCGCGCACCAACTCGGTCGGTGAAGCGCCGGTCCTTGGCGACGGCCGCGGAACGTATCAGCTGAATGTCGATGGCCAGCAGGTCACCAACTATGTGCAATTCAACCGGGCCAACCCGCGTTACAGCCGCGACGCGATAGCGGAGTTCGAGTTCGTCGCCAACCGCTTCGACGCGACGCAGGGCCGATCGATGGGCGTGCAGATCAACGCCATCACGAAGTCAGGCACCAACACCCCCGGGGGCACGTTCTCCGGGTATTTCCGCGACGATTCCTTCAACTCGCCGGATTTGGTGGTGCACAAGCGGCTTCCCTATTCAAACCAGCAGATTAGCGGGACGTTCGGCGGGCCCATCAAGAAGGATCGGGTGCACTACTTCGCCAATTACGAGTACGAACGCGAGCCCAGGACCTCGACCTGGACCACGCCGTACAGGGCTTTCAACATCGATCTCACCGGCACGCGGTGGCAGCGCGAGGCCGGCGTGCGTGTGGACGTCCAGTTCTCTCCTCGAAGCCGCCTGTCGATGCGCGGCACCAACTGGCACGAGTTCATCCCGTACGCGGCAGGGAGCGCCACTTCGACACCGGCATCAACGGTGGAGACCAATAACCAGAGCAACCAGTTCAACGCCACATGGACGCGCGTGTACGGCACCAGCGCGGTCAACGAAGTCAAGGTGGGGTACGCGGGAAGCGGGTGGAACCAGACGAGCCCGGTGAAGAATCCGAAAGCGACGATCACCGACGGCTACGGGTCGCCGAACATCTTGCTTCGAGGTTTGACAATCGGGACCGGCACATTCGCTCCGCAGCGCCCGCGGCAACGGGGCACTTCGGTGCGCGACGACTACGCGACCTCGTTCACGGCCGCCGGGCGCCATTCCGTGAAGGTTGGTGGCGAGTACATGTACGACCACATGCATTACTTCTTCTGCAACGTCTGCAACGGTCAGCTCGATGCGCGCAACGGCGCGATCCCGGCGAACGTCGAGCAGCTCTTTCCGGATCTCTTTGATGCCGCAACATGGAACCTGAACGCGCTATCGTCGCTGAGCGTGCGCTGGCGCCAGGGGATTGGCGACTTCGATCTGATTACGCCGCGGCACGTGCTTGGGACTTGGCTGCAGGACGACTGGGCCATCAAGCCGCGGTTCACGCTCAACCTTGGCCTCCGCTATGACCTGCAGACCAACGCGTTCGAAAACAAAGTCGGGATTGGACCGTTCCTGCCCGCGAACCGTCCCAACGACACCGACAACATCGCGCCACGCGTTGGTTTCGCGCTGACGTTGACGCCGCGCACGGTCATACGTGGCGGCGCAGGCAAGTTCTTCGGCGATGTCCTGAACCCCCATTTCACGCGAGCATTCGCGCAGCAGATCAGCCCCGAGCGCGCCTACGACGGCAGGCCCGATTTCGCGTCGAACCCGTTCAACGGGCCGGTGCCCTCGTACGACGCGGTGCTGGCGAGCCTCTGCTCCGTCAACAACGTGCCGGGCTGTCTACGCCGCGAGCTGCCCTTCACCATCTTCGGACCTTGGGCGCAAATTCCGTACAGTTACCAGGCGTCCGTCGGCGTACAGCGACAGATCGGCAGCGCGATGGGTATCAACGCCGATTACATCTATACGGGCGAACGCAAGGTCAGTTGGAACGAGAGCGGGTACAACATCAACCTCAGTTACAACCCGGCGACCGGCGTCAACTATCCGTTTTCGGATATCAGCCGTCGTCCGTATCCCGAGTACGGCGCAGTGGACATGTGGATTCCGACCGACGCGCGATCCAACTATCACGCGCTCTCCACGGCATTCACCAAGCGAATGAGCGGCGGGTGGCAGGCCTCGGGCACGTACCTGCTGTCTGGACTCCGGGACGCGTACGCGAGGCCGTACAGCGGACTGACGCAGGTGCCGTTCACGGTCGCGCCTGACCTCGGCGGCGAATATTCGCTCGCGCAGAACGATCAGCGCCAGCGTATCGTGCTCAACGGCATCTTCCAGTTGAAGTACGGCTTCCAGGCGAGCGGCCTGTATTTCTATGGCTCGGGCTCTCGCTTCGCGACGAGTTACGGCACCGACCTTCGCGATCTCGGCGGGATCGGTGCAAATCGCCTGCGGCCGAACGGTACCATCGTGCCGCGCAACAACTTCGTCGGCCTGCCGCTTCACCGCGTGGATGTGCGCGTGCAGCGGAAGTTCACCGTTCACCAGCGGACGACCATCGAAGGCATTGCGGAGGTGTTCAACCTGTTCAATCACGCAAACTACGGGTCGTATACGACGCAGGAAGTCAGCCCGCTCTACGGCAAGCCTTCGTCGAATCCGGCGGTGGCGTTTCAGCCGAGAATGGCGCAGTTAGGATTCCGCCTAATCTTTTGAACCTGGATCGTTCGGTCGTTCGAACGGTTATTTTCTACCGTAATTTTGTTTCGCCGCCGCATCCATCAATGCGGCGCTATCGAGGTTCGCGCAGGTCAGCTCCATGATCTGATCGAATGGCGCAAGCTGCAGCGTCTGCGTCGGTACCTTGTACGGTCCGGTCAATACCCTCGGATCTTCGATCGTCGCATCGATCTCCAGCAGATTGGCCGCCGTGCGGCGATAGCGTTCGACAACGTGCAGCGCATCGGAGTGGAACGACACGTTCCCTTCGGCGTAGAGCCAGTTCTCCTCCGTGAAGTTCTTGGTGTCGACGACGAGCGTGTCGCCCTCCCATCGACCGACGGAATCGCCCCGGAACGACGGCGCGACATCGTCGCGATGCGGTCGTCCGTCGACGGGAATGATTTTGAAGGTGTGATACGTCTCGGTCAGCATCGTGACGAACTTCGGCGTCTGGACGATCTGACCGATGAACCCGAGACCGAAGAGGCTGACGTTCAGCGTGCCGAACGCAACAGGAATGCACCGCAGCGCGGGATCGTCCTTGTCGCTGAGCGACCTCCACTTCTCCAGCGCGTCGGGCTTGTACAAACTCTGGAGGGAACCGGGACGTGGGGTGTTGCCCGCGGCCCGCGAGGTTCCGACGCGCAGCGGCTGCACCGGAACGTCCCGCCCTGGCCACCACACGCCTGAAAGGTCAGGGTGTCCGTCAGCCGTTCGGGGTGCAGGGCCAGACGGTTTCGGCGGCGGACCGGCCTGACCGAACTGCGCCGCCGGATGCGCCATCGCACACGCGAGCGCGACGAGGGTGGCAAGCAGCATGTTGCGCACGTCAGTACCCTCCTGATCCTTCCTCTCCCGCGGGACCGACGATAAACGAGCGGCCGTCGGCGGTCATGATCTCACGCGCCACGCCAGCGTTCTGCGTCATGTCTCGGGCGTGGGAACCCTTGACGGTCACCTTGTCGCCCGCCTTCAGCGTTCCAGGCTTGAACCCGCTGCGAATCAAGGACGAAGGTGTACTCCCCTCGAAGCGCCACGTCTCGACTTTCCCGGTTGGGTCGGTCACATCGACGACGAACTGTGAATGCGGATTGACGAGGCGGACCTCGGTGATCACACCGGTGACGACAACGGGTTTGGTGGCATCGAATGCCGCAGCGAAGGAATGATGTGCGCCGGTCGGCTGAATCGACAGGATGACGAGCGCACCTGCGGCCAGGAACGCGTCCATGAACTTCATCTCAACCCTCCTATCGTGTAATCACCTCATCGGCGGCCAGGCCCCAGCTCCACCCGTCCTTCGGGCGGCGCAGCGTGACAAGGCGCACGCGGTGGTCGTCGGCGTTACGCGCGGGATTCCCCGTAATGATGATGTGATCCCCCACCTTCAGCGTGTCTCTCGTGATCTTCCCCTGCAGCTGGGTCGTCGAGCCCCATTCAACCAGGTAACGCACCATCTGCCCGCTGGCGTCCTTGACCATCACGTTGACGAACGAGTGTGGGTTGCGCAGCTCGAACGTGGCCAGATCGCCCTCGATCGTCACCGATTGACCTTCGAGGTACGTTGCGGCAAACGAATGATGCCCGTATGCCCTGGCGCCGGCAACGAGCGTAACCATCGTCAGGCACGCAACCACGACGCGTTTCATACCTCGCATTCCTCTCGTGTCGTTTCAATCATAACGTCTTCATCACTACTTCTTCCCTGATTGGGTGAGTGAATATGTCGTGGTGGCAAGCGTGTCGGGATAGCAGATGCCCTCGCCGATCTTCGCCACCGCTGTGCGTCTCGCCGTAATCTTCGGCGTGGTCCACGAGCCGGAGAGCATCTTCGGATCCTCGACGGTCGCTTCGTACTCGATCGTGTCGCCATCGAGGGCGCGCCACCGTTCGACGACGTGCAGCGCATCGGAGTGGGGCCATCGTCCCTTGCTCTGCGGCGTCGGATGGTCGCGTCCGTCGGCCAGCCACGTCTTGTCGTTGAAGCCCGTGACATCCACGACGAGCGTGTCTCCATCCCAGCGGGCAACCGAATCGCCGAAGTAGGTCGGGATGATGTCTTCCGAATGCTTCAGCCCGTCAACGTAAGGAATGAGACGGAACCCGTGGTAATACTCGGTGAGGACGACCATCATTCCCGGGTGCTGCACGATCTGGAACGGCCACGGCGAGCTCGCGGTGGAACGCGGGACGCCATACGGAACGCACCGAAGCAGGGGATCGTCGGTTTCGCCCATGTCACCCATCGCTTTGACGGCTTCAGGTTTGTAGAGCCGTTCGAGCTCACCGAGAATCCGCATTTCGGCGGCGTTTCCAGGGCCGCGTGGTGTCCACACGCCGGTCAGATCCGGTTTGCCGTCCGGGCCTCGGACGATGGGGCCCGCCGGTTTCGGGGGGCTCGGTGGATTCTGCGCACACGCATCGCGAGGGTGGATCGTCAGCAGCGCGAGAAAGAGAAGCGCTGCGACCGCCGAGCAGGCAGGACGTCGCATGGCAGTCCCCTACGGTTTGATGGTTTTGCCGTCCGGCAGCGTGACCTCGAGTACTTCGCCGAAATTCTGCGAGGCGTCGCGCGCCGGGTGGCCGGTGACCGTCACCTCGATGCCCGGCTTGAGCACCGATGGCGTAATGCCAAGGCGAATAAGCTGGTTCGGCACCTTGCCTTCGAAACCCCACTTCACGAGCTTCCCGCTCGCGTCCTTCTGGTCCACGAATATCCACGTGTGCGGGTTCTCCCACCGGACTTCGGAGATCACACCCTTCACGGAAATCGTCTTGTTAGTGTCGTAGGCGACGGCCGCGGAATGGTGCGCGGCCACCGGTGCCGCGACGACCAGCGACACCAGAACGGGACCGATGACGCGGTGGAGCGGCCAGCGCATACGTATATCCTCCAACCCTCAACATTCAGCGGTTCGACGGAGGTGGCGTCGCGGTGCAGTTGATCGTGCACGCCCCGGGACGAGCGCTCCCGGGTTTCATCTTTTTCCGGTACTCCGGATAGAGCGTCTCCGGAACACCGAGCGCGGCGTCGCGCGGCACGCCGTATCGGTCCGTCATCTCGTCGACGAACGGGTTCTGCTCGGGAACATAGTGCGGAACGCTGTCCCCCGGCATGCGTCCCTGATACGCCGAAACGCAGGGCGGACCTACCGGCGACAGTTCCGTGTCTTGAAGCTGGAAGCTTCTCGTCATGATCTGCGGTTCCGCCAGATAGATCGGATCCTCGACGATCGCGAGCACGGTCAGAACGTCGCCGTGTCGATAGAACCGCGTCGTGATCGTCGCTTCATCGCTGAGCGGCGGCCCCGTCTTGCGGATGAAGTTGGCCTTCATGTGCGTCGTGTAGGCGACGAGCGTGTTGCCTTCCCAGTGACCGGTCGTGAAGCCGCCGCGCGTATGCTCTGCGTACTTTGACGGATGCGGACGTCCGTCCATCCAGATCACCAGCGGCGCACGGTTCTCCCACGCGCCCACGGTGTAGGAAATCGTGTTTCCCTTCACCGGCTCGGTGGTGTTCCAGATTCGGATCCCGAAGGGTCCCTGCACGAAGTAGAACACCGGCAATCCCTGGCACTGCCGCTCGATCATCGAATACTGGGACTCGTTGTAGCTCAGCGCCCGGATGCGTCCCTCCTGGTTCAGCGGGACGCCGGTATAGTCCACGGGTACGGAGTCGCCAGCGAGGTCCTCGTTGCCAGTCGCGCCCCACGATCCCGTGATGTCGACCTGCGCGTAGGTCGTGCGTGGTGCCAGGGCAACGGCAAACAGCACCAACCAGAGTACGCAGGGGCCGGCTTTAGCCAGTACGTAGGGGCCGGCGTTAGCCGGCCCGAATGTCCTCACCATATCGCGGTGCACGGACTCGGATCCCATTTGGAACCGTCCATCTCTTTCTTGAAATGCGAACTGACGATATACGGCCGCTGCAGGTACTGCGGGTCGTCGATAACCGTCGTCACGATGAGCACCTGTCCACCCGAGGGGTGCGGCGCTACGTCGAAATATTCGGTGACGGTCGCATCCGCGCTGTACGGAACGCCGTTGCGCCGTAGATAACCCGGACGCAGGTTCATCGTGACGACAGTCAGCGATCCGGCGCCGCCTCGGCCACCTCCCGGCGCCGATTCCCAGCGCGCGTTCGACGTCCCCTGCCAGGTCGGCGTTGAAGCTGGCGCCCCGGATCCGAATCGGAACAGACGCGTCTGGGTGCCTGCGTCGGTATCGACACGAAGTGTGTTGTCGTCCTGCCAGGCGACATGCAGCCGGCCGGGCATCCGCATAATCGCTGGAGCACCATACGCTTTGCAGGGCTCCGACTCTGGCGCCGCAGGATTCCAGGTGTTCGCCACCTTTGTCCCCTCGGGCGTCAGCGGGACGCCACGGTAGTCGCCTTTCGGTGGCGTCACCATCCGGTATCGCCACTCTTCGCTGATGAACGCGACCCAGTAGCCGGTCAGGTCCACCGGCGCCGCCGCTCTGGCTGTCGCCGGCGGCCCGCCACCGCGTCGGCCTTGTGCGTGAGGAACCGCGCCGCCGACAAGCGATGCGAGCGCAACACAGGAGACGACTCGAACGATACGGCCCATCATGACTTTTTCGTCGTTAGGCTCCGGTAGATTGCCTCGACGAATTGGTCCGTCGTCCACGGGCCCGTCGTCGAACCATAGCGCGCCTTGTACCCGCGCGCCGGATCGGCCGCCTTGACTGCATCGAGCGCGGCTCCTGCCTTGATGAGATCGCGCACCCGGTCGCGAATGATCGTCACCATGTCGCGATACTCGACGACGTCCAACTGATCGCAGATGCGCCCGTGGCCGGGGATGATCGAGGTGCCGATCTCGCGCGACACAATCGGCACCGACGGAATCGCTATGTCGACGAGTCGATTGAGCGCCGCAATTTCGCCGTCGATGGTTCCGCCCTTCGCGACGTCAATCACAGGGAAGCGCGTGGTATCCAGGACGTCGCCGGCGACAACGACATCTGAGCGGCGAAAGAAGACGATGGCGTCGCCGTCGGTGTGTGCTGACGGCTGGTGCAGCACTTCGATCCCCTCGCCATTGAGAAACATGTACTTGCGCGGGTAGAAGAACGTCTCGGTCGGCAACGCTGCGGCCGGGTACGCGGGTGTCGCGCCGCTCATTCTGGTGAGGACGTTCTCGGTCGCGAGAACCGAAGCTGCCGTTCCGGCAAATTCGGTCGGCAAGCCAATCGTTCGCCCCGTGAAGAGCGTTTGCCCCGCCTGCGACAACTTTTCGTTGCCGCCTATATGATCCGCATCGGCACTGGTGTTAATGACATAGCGGATCGGCTGCGGCGTGATGCGCTTGATCGCGGCCAGCACCGCGTCGGCCCGCACGCCGGAACCCGCATCGACGACGACAACGCCATCTTCGCCAACCTGCACGCCGATGTTTCCACCGGCGCCGGCAATCATGTAGAAGTCTGGACGGACCTGGAGCACTTCGAGGTCCTGCACCTGGCCGACCGCCGTCGCCCTGCTGAGCGCGATAAATGCGGCGACCAGAAGAATGGATCCCACGCGCGTCATCGCGCGCAATCCTAGCAGATTGCCCGCTTTACGACCGCGGCAGCGCACGACGAATGCGGGCTGCAACGGTTTCCGGCTGCTCGGCGTTCTTGTCAGAAAGATCGATCGTGCCCTTAGTGGTTGGTCCCACCAACTACCAACCAACAAACGGCTACTGCGCGCACGCCTTGCCGAGCGGCGTCACCGTGACAACGGAGTACGCTGAGTTCGGCGATCGTGGAAGTTCGAGTTTAGTCTTCGACGTCGACTTCGAATCGGGCGCGTCTTCGCGGTCGACTTTCGTCTCATCCTTGATCTTTACGTCCGCGTCACCGTGGCCTTTCTCGACCTGCAGCGCCGCGACTCGCACCTGCTGGCCGACGTGCGGTGCGAGATCGATCTTTGGCGTCGCGAGCAGGAGGTACGTTGAAACGCCGGCCGAGGCCACTGCGTCATTGCCCTTCGTCTCGGTCTTCGCGTCTACCTTGGCCTTGTCCTTGTCGACGTCGGTCTTGACCTTGGTCTTCGTGGTCAGGTCGTCGCCTGCCGCGGTGACGGTGCCCACGAGCAGATAGCTGTCGCTCACCGGTTCATGCCGAAGACATCCGACCATGCTGATTACTTTCGCGTCGTCGGCTTTGATATTGGTGCGCGACTTTGCTTTCGAATCCTGAGCGCTGGCCGGCGCCGACAGCGCCGCTGCCACAAATGCCACGAGCAGGGTACGCCTCATGTGTTTTCTCCCTCTCAGATGTCCAAGCGGGAATGAGTGCAGGATGTATTCCGCATCCTTCAACCCGTGGACACCTGATCGGTTCAGAACACTGCATATGTCCTGCATACTGAAGGAGCAATGCCGCCCCTTTCCTTTACCAAGCTCTTTGGCGCGCAGGGACGCCGTGCTGTCGAGTCAATCGTTCCTCGGCGGACCTTCGACGATGTGATTCTGCCGGCGGCAACTCGCCGGGCGCTGGATGACGCACTCGCGCAGGTTACACAGCACGACCTTATCTTCAACCGCTGGGGTCTCGGCGAACGGCATCCGACCGGACTGGCGCTCGCGTTCAACTTCGCCGGGCCGCCAGGCACCGGAAAGACGATTTGCGCCGAAGCGCTCGCCCATTCGCTGGGTCGACGGCTGCTGCTCGTCAGGTACGCCGAGCTTGAATCGTTATGGATGGGTGAGACGCCGAAGAACGTCGCGTCCATCTTTCGAACAGCGCGTGAAGAAGGCGCCGTGCTGTTCTTCGACGAGGCGGATGCGATTGCGTCCAGGCGCTCGACGATGCTCGATACCGGTTTTCAGCGCGAGTCGAACACCGTCGTCAGCGTGCTGCTCCAGGAATTGGAGTGGTACAACGGCGTGGTCATCTTCGCGACGAACCTCGCGGCGAATTTCGACCCCGCGTTCGAACGTCGCATTCGAACGCACGTGTTGTTCGAAATGCCCGGTCCATCCGAGCGCGAGCAGATCTGGCGCGTGCAGCTGCATCCGACGCGCACGCCGCTGGCGGCCGACGTTGACTTCCGGGCGCTGGCCGCCAGGCATGAGGTGAGCGGAGGGGACATCCGCAATGCCGTGCTGAAAGGCGCCCTCACTGCGGCCGCACGGCCAGGGCCCGATTCGGCGAAGCGCATCCAGCAGAACGATCTGGTCGCCGGTATTGAATCGGTCCTTGCCGGCAAGCAGGTGATGCGGCAGAGCGTGTTCGCCGACAGCGCCCTGGATGCTGCCGGCCAGGATTCGCTTGCCGACGTAACCGCGCAGCACGTGTCACGACTGCTCGCCTACGCCGTAGCTCTTGGCGGACTGGCGTTGATCGTGGCGGTAATTGCGCTGGTAATCGCGGCGATGAAGTAGAACGTCGTCAAACTATCCGCGCCCGTAGGTCGCGAAGACGCGACTGCTGCCCGTCTTGTCGAACGCGATCACATCGAAGCGTTGCGGCGCCGTGCCGGGAACTTCCATCCCAGGCGATCCGATCGGCATGCCGGGGACCGCGAGTCCAGTCACAGCGGTTCCCTGCTTCAACATCCGTTCAACATCCGCGATCGGCACGTGTCCCTCGACGATGTGACCATCGATGATGGCGGTGTGACACGAGCGTAGCGCGGCAGGCACCGCGTAGCGCGAACGATCGAGTTCGGCGACGTTTCGAATCGTGACCGCGATGCCACTGGTCCGCAGCAGATCCACCCACTTGGTGCAGCATCCGCAGTTTGGATCCTTGTACACGGTCGCCGTACGTTGAGCACCGGCGCGCGCCGCCGTCAGGAGCATCAGCGGAAGCATCGACACGAGCGATCGTCTGGTCATGCAGGCATTATGCCTAGTAAATCCCAAATCCCAAATCCCAAAGTCCAAATCCTAAGGCTCAAGTCCCAGACACGGGCCGCGCGTGAATGTTCTTGGATTTGGGATTTGGGTTTTGGGATTTGCTCGACGTCACACGGCGGCGGCGAGTCGGTCCAGTTCCACCGGATTGAGAATGCGGACGCGATGTCGATCGGGAAACGCCACAATGCCACGGCGCACCAGGCGGCTCGTCGTCCGGCTTACCGCCTCCGGTGAGAGGCCTAGATAATCCGCGATATCCGTACGCGTCATCGGCACCAGCAGGGCGCGGGGTGCCGATGGTTCGCTGCGCGAGTGATCATCGCGTTCGAGCATTTTCAGGAACATCGCGAACTTGCCGGCAGCCGTGTGTCTGGTAACGCTGATCGTATGTCGCTGCGCTTCGCGAAGCTGGTGCGTCACCTTGCAGAGAAAACGAAATTGCAGGTCGGCATCGCGGAGCAACAGATCCTTCAACGCGTCGACCGGGATCCGGTAGACCATCGCACGTGTGATGGCCTGTGTGGTGTTGACGAACCGGCCGTTCTCGGCGAGGCCAAACACATCGCCTGGAAACAGGAATGCCGTGATGTGGCGTTTCCCGCTCGACAAGTCGCGGTAGGACTTCACGACGCCCTTCGCGATCATGAAGACCCATTCAGACGGCGTGTCTTCGCGATAGAAAATCGTTCGCCGCGGCACGGTCAACGGCGTTGCGAGTCCTGTGAGGTTCTGGCGATGACGCTCCGTCAACAACTGCGTCGCGACGCCCGCGGCGGTGAGTTTCTCGAACGGAACCGCGCGAATCGCCAGCTCGCCGCCGCTCATCCCGTCAATTTGCGACGTCGATCTGTGCGGGTAAACCTGCGACGGTCCTGGGCGCCCGTTCGACGCTCTACGGGTGGCTCCATGTCGATCGACGGAGTACGGCAAGTCGATTCCTCCTGCCCGGGCGGCGAAACGGTCGTGACCCCCATGCCGACCGACTGCGGATGTGCAGCCCGAACGATGTCATCGGGTTTCATGTCGCCACGGTGTGTGCACATGCCGCGCCGTCAGCCGTGCCGTAAACAGGCACCGGCTTTGACGCGCTCGACCTGGTTCTCCCCGTCCTTGGTGATCCGTCCAACAGAGATTTGTGAGGTGCGCCCGGGAGCCGGCTGAATCGCGCCGCGAATCGGCCGGAACAGGCATTGCCGTTCTCCCCGCCGAGGATGTGGTTGGCGTGAAGGTGTTAACGACCATCAGTGCGGTACTGCTCCTGATCTCGCCATCGGCTGCGGCCGATCGCGGGATCGCCAACATCCGTGTCACGCCGGCCACATCCTTGGAACCTGCAAACGTCTCCGTTGAGGTCGTCGTCGAACGTCACGCCGACAACCGTCTCCTGACGGTCGTCGTCGATTCCGGCTCGTACTATTGGAGCAGCGAACGACAGCTCGATGGCCAGGACGCCCCGTATCTGTCCGTGTTCAACTGCCGGCAGCTGCCCGCGGGTGAATACGCCGTTCACGCGTCGGTGGTCGGAGTCGGCGGCCGCGTGCGGGCAACAGCGAGGAATCGCATCATCGTCATGTCACGAACGCCTGGACCCCTCTATTAGCCGGCGCCGGGCATGGGAGTCGGGCACGTCATCGCGGTGTCTTCGCGACGCTGGAGCGACGTACTGCTGTTTTCTGTCACGGCAGTCGAACTCGGCGTCCTGCTGGCCCTGACGCCGGCGCTGACGCTTCCCGACTGGATCTACGTCCTGCAGCACGTGATGGTGCTGGTGATCGCGCTGACGCGACGTCCGCCAGCCGTTCAGGATCATTCACTCGGAGTGAGCGCGGCCGTCGCGGTGTCATACGGCTATCCGTACGCGCAGGTTCTTTATCTTCAGCGGATCCCAGGCGCTGCACTCTGGCCCGAAGGCGGCATGATCCTCATCACGACCGGCGCGTTTCTGAGCATCGTGAGCCTCTCGACTCTTGGACAACGATTTGGAATTCGACCGGCACTGCGAGGTCTGACGGTCGACGGACCGTACCGCATCGTTCGTCATCCGATGTATCTGAGTTACGTTCTGAGCGACATTGGCTACAACCTTCAGGAATGCAATCTCGGCACAGCGGCGCTGGTGATCACAGGGTGGATTGCGATGGTCTACCGGATTGAAAGCGAGGAGCGTGTCATGGCTCATCATCCAGAGTGGGCCGGGTATACCGATGCCGTGCGGTACCGTCTTCTTCCTGGAATCTGGTGATCGAAGCGGTGAGCGGCCTGCCTCCTGCCTCCTGCCTCCTGCCTCCTGCCCCCTGATTAGAAATTCATCTCGAGGTTGATGTGGAAGATGGGTCCATCCGCGCCAACCGGCATCGGGTACGCCGTGTAGCCGACGGGGCTGTGTTTAACGTGGATGAACTCTCCGTTCAGGCGAAGGCCTCGTTCCTTCGTGAAGTACCAGCTCTCGCCGATGCGGAACTCAGACGGGTTACCGAAGTCGCCGAAAATCTGCGAGCCGCTTACGTAGAGCTGCAACACGTCTTTGATCGCCATCGCCGACGCCTGCAGCTGGTAGCCGGTGTCGTGGATGCGCGGGATGCCCTCAACGTTCATCCCCGTGTAGTGTCCGAGCCAGCGCGAATAGAACTCGCCTTCAAGCGACATCCCGTGGTACTTCACGCCCGCGTCGACGCTCGTCATCTTGTAGTCGACGGGAAGTCACGCGCCCGACCTAGTAAAAACCGGTCATGCCGATGGCAAGCACGTGACCCTTGAGTTGCCCCACATAGAAGCCGAATGTGCTACTCACGGGCGACTCGTCGACATTGATTACGTGGATGTTCAAGCGGGCGTTGCGGCTCTTCCAGGGATAGTAATTGCCGCCAATGATGAATTCTTTCGGGTTTCCATAGTGACCAAAAACATAGGAAGTCGATCCGTACAATTCGACCCGCTTTGGTATGACCATATATCCCGATTGAACGTAGAAGCCATAATCGCGGATGACACCGACGGGCAACGGCCCATCCGCCACGAAATTGTCCAATTTCCTGGCGTAGCCTTCGCCTTGGAGAAACAACCCACGGTACTTCGTTCCCGCGGCTGCTGAAATCATCTGGTAGCGCGACTTCTCTAGCGTCACTCCAGGGGCAAATGTTCCTGTATCAAATATGTTGAGGCTGTCGGAAAGGCGAAGCGTCGTGTTACCAGCTGGGGAACCGAGTGGTGCTTCGCGATCCTCTGGACTGTACGTGTACGCGAAATTGAAGCGAGTCGCGACGTTCTCGTGGTCTTCGAAATCTCCAAACGCTCCACGAGGGCCAAATTCACCGGTTGTCGGCAACCACGTGATCGCAAAACCAGCGGAAAGCTCCCGATCAAGTCTTACTGCGGGTACATCCAGGTTGCTGTTGTTGTTCCCGAACATCCATCGATACTCGAGTCTGGGGAATATGTTCCCTTTGGCGAAAACGCCTTGCGAGAAGTACGGCCGGAAGAACTCATCGGCCATGACGCGGTCGTAAGACAGCCAATAGGGGTGAGATCCCTGTAACGACATTGTTCCCGGATAGGCGTTCCAACCTATCCCGAGGTTCATATACGTACCGAAGGTGTAATACAGCGCACCGCCGACGGCCACCTGGTTCGTGTCCTGCACTGTCCAAAGAAACGTCGAGTATTTGAACTTTTGACTGAACAACCATCCCTGCGAAAACAACATCACCCGATGGAACTGGAAATCCTGGCGAGGATTTACAAGGAGCGGACGGCTCAAGTGGTCGATGCCCGTTTGATCGCCTGGCAACTGGTTTAAATACCGAGCCGCCATATAACCACTGAGATTCAGTTCCCCGAGGTCGCTCCTGCCAACCGTAAAGCCGCGGCCAGGGTTGAATTCTCCGAAGATTGCTGGATTTCCTTTCGACGCCTCGGCAAGAAGGGTCTTGTCATCTTCGTCGCCCTGTACCGGTGTGGAGGCTTGCCCGGTGCCTCCCCCAGTTTGTGTGTTGGCAGCGTTTGGCGGCACCTTGGAATCGGAACTGGCTGCCAATCCAGCGTTGGACGTTGTGGGCGACCCATCGGTCGCCTGAGCGAGAAACTGCCGCAGGGCGTTGATTTCGTCTAACAGCTCGCGGTTTTCCCTTTCGAGTTGCTGATTCTTTTCGATCAGCTGATCGAGTTTGGTCAACAGCTCGGCAGCGGTCGTCGTTGCGCCGACACTGCGTGCCGACTTGACAAGCGTCACACCTGATGACGTGTCGGCTGGACAGAGCGTCCGATCGCCGGGTTGGGACTGGCAGGAGATTCGATTCTGCTGCGGCGCGGCGGTGGAAGCATCTGCTGCGGGTTGCTGCGTGTCCTGCGCATGCGCGGATCCGACGAAGAGCGCCAGGGCAGCAGCAGATATCGTGATCGCGAAGCCTCGCGTGTGAGACCGGCTGCCTCGCATCCAATTGAAACAACCGGTCCACATCTGCCGTTGGCCCTCCGATTAACGCCGACCGCTGGTCGCGGTCGTTCCCTCCGGCCGGGCCGCGTAGGGATTGCCGCCGAGCGCGTTGGAAATCTGCGTGATGGCGCGCTGCGCCCGCACGCTGTTGCCGGCGTCGTCGAGCGGCGGCGATACGACCGCAACGCCGAACTTGCCGGGTGACACGGCGATGATGCCGCCGCCGACTCCGCTCTTGGCGGGCAGTCCTGTGTGATACAGCCATTTCCCGGAGTCGTCGTACAGACCGGCTGTCGCCATCACCGCGAGCACGCCCGGTACTTTTGACTGGTCGAGGATCCGTTTGCCCGTCACCGGGTTCCTGCCGCCAGCCGCCAGCGTCGCGGCCATCATCGCGAGATCCTTGGCGTTGACGCCGACCGAGCACTGTCTCGTGTAAAGGTCTACTGCCTGCTGCCAGTTGGTCTTGATGTAGCCATACGCGAACATGAGCGCGCCAATCGCCTGGTTGCGCTGGTTGGTGGCCGATTCAGACTCGTAGACATCATTCAGCACGCGCAACGGACGTCCGGCGGCGTCGTTGTAAATGCCGATGATCTTTCGCCACACGTCATCCGCGGTCGCCCCTGTCACCATGCTGGTCGCAGAAATCGCGCCGGGATTGACGAGCGGATTCATCTCCGGTGCGCCGGTGCCGACAACGGTCTTGACGGCTTCGACGGCGATGATCGAGTTGAAGCGCGCCCCGGTTGCATCCACGCCGATCCGCTTTTCGACGGATTCGAGGCCCTGTTCCTGGATGACCTGCGCCATCGTGAAGACCTTCGAGATCGACTGGATGGAGACTTCCGTCGTAACGTCGCCCGCGGTGTACACCGTGCCGTCTGCCGTCACGAGCGCGATTCCGAACAGGTTCGGATTGACCTTGGCGAGTGCCGGAATGTAATCCGCGTTTTTTCCTTCCGTGAGCGACTTGAATTCGTTGTAGGCCCTGTTGACGGCGGTCTGCGGTTCCGCGGCAGTCCCCGTCGCAGCGCGCTGCGCTGAGACCGAGATCGCGGCCGCGGAAATCAGTCCGACGATTCCGGCGATCGATGCCCGCCGGAGCGACAACCTTTTCATCATCTTTACTCTCCTGTTACCTTGGCTGAGAAGCTGTACTTGAACGAGAACTGCAACCGTCGGTCGCTGCTGTCGAACCCGTCAGAGAAGTTTTCGCGGTGGGCCCATTGAAATTCGCCGCCCATCATCACGTTGGTCACAGGCGTCCACAGCAGATTGGCTGAGGCGTATTCACCCTCGTGGAAAGCGGCCGGCAGCTGGAGGTCGCTGTTCTTGATGTTCACGCTCGCGTATCCGATGGCGGAAGACCATCGGCTATTCCAGGTGTGATCCAGATAGGCGGAGATACCGACGTCCTGCAACGCCTCTCCGGTGACGGGCGTTCGCGGATCGCCGGGATTCCGCTCGGCGCCCACATCGATGGGCGCGTCGTTGAAATAGTTCTCGACGCCCTTGCCGTAAATCACCTGCAGGCGGAGCACGTCGTTGGACGTCGGCTTGACGTTCGAGCTGACGCTGATCCCCCACCCCCAGACGTGGCCACTGAGATCGAACTGATCCTCGTGCAGGTCGTCCCACGCGAGGTATCGAAGCGCGCCGCCGACCTGGACGTAGCCCCAGCCACGACCCATGCGGTAATGCCCGGTGAGATCAGGGGCGGGGAACCGGCCGACGACGTTCGACAGCTCGACACGGTTGGCCAATCGTCCCGCGTCGCCACTGGCGCCCGGGTTCTCGATCGCGACTCTGATGTTCGAATCACCGTTCACGTAGGGTTCCCAAAACACCTGGGTATTTCGAAAGAACAGCATCCCGTTCGGGCCCCAGTAATCGAGGATGTTGGGAAACACATCGACATCCATGAACTGGCTGTTGGTTTGTCCGCCGCCAACCTGCCTCCATTGGCCCCATGCGTGACGCAGGCGGATCGTCGTCTCTCCCGCAAACGCCCCGACGCCGAACATGTCGAACTCAAAGACCGCCTTGACCGGCCCGTGATCGGTCATGAGCTCTCCCTTGGCGCCGAAACGGCTCTGCCGCGGGCTGAGATAGAAGTGGCCGTCCTGGCCGAACTCGTTGTGGAACGACGGCAGTTTCGACGGCCGGACGACGTCGTACCAATCCGGGTTGTTCGTGTCGAAATCGACGATGGCATCGGCCTGCCCGAACCCATAGATCTCGAGCGTGGGCTTCGATGTCGTCGCTGGCGCCTGCGTGGTTGTTGTGGACGGCGCCTGCGCCCCGGCGATCGACGAGATCCCGAACACGAGCAGGCACGCATATGCGACTCTGCGTGTCATTTGGCGTTGACCCTTTCCCATTCGCGGACGCGTCTGCGTCCTTCGTTGAAGATGCGTTCGTAGTTGCTTTTGCGAATCTTGAGACTCGCCTCGGGCGTGAGCCGCTGCCATACCGGCTTCCACATCTCGTACACGCTGTAATAGGCATCCGGGCCCGAAGGTGCGACTGTGTCGGTTCCGAACAGGAAGCGATCGGGATAGCGATTGAGCAACGTCGAAACTCGCTCGATCGATTCGGGACTGGCGATGGCGTACTTCGCGACTTCGTCCCACGAAATATCGAAATTCAAGTGGCTCAGCGCGGGGTCTCTGAGCATCTCCTCGACCATCTCCGCCTGCCTCGATGAGCGCATGGCCGCACCCGGAGACGACCGAACCGGATGCACGACGCGTCCGAGACCGATATGCGCCCAGAT
>JACXTT010001420.1_pt1 | contig 39734 bp, 32 predicted proteins | sample 9270951 | NCBI WGS metagenome assembly JACXTT01 (sample SAMN15532306, study PRJNA645909) | rock metagenome | isolation source: weathered quartz diorite | place: Puerto Rico | collected 2017-06-21
TAGGTTGTACGTCTTCATCTGACTTCTGACTTCCGACTTCAGACTTCCGACTTACATACCTATTCACTAACGCTATCGCAACGGGTGCTTCTGCTTCTGGTTCTTCGGTAAGTGAAACACGAACGGTATCACCTAAACCATCTTCCAATAAAGTTCCTATTCCTACAGCAGATTTAATACGGCCGTCTTCGCCGTCGCCTGCTTCGGTGACGCCTAAATGCAGAGGATAATTCATGTCTTCGGCAACCATGGTTTCTACCAGTAAGCGATAGGCCTGAACCATCACCTGCGGATTACTAGACTTCATCGAGATCACCAGGTTATAATAGTTCATCATCTCGCACATACGGATAAACTCCATCGCCGATTCCACCATGCCCTGCGGGGTATCGCCATAGCGACTCATGATCCGATCGCTCAATGAACCATGATTGGTACCGATACGCATCGCTGTGCCATATTCCTTACAAACTTTCACCAAAGGCGAAAACTTCTGGTAAATACGATCCAGCTCTCCCTGGTATTCGGCATCGGTATAATCTATCTGGTCGAATTTCTTTTTATCGGCATAATTGCCGGGGTTCACGCGCACCTTCTCTACGATCCTTGCAGCTACTTCAGCGGCATTCGGGGTAAAATGTATATCAGCTACCAGAGGTGTAGTATATCCTCTGTGGCGCAGCTCCTTTTTTATCTCAGCCAGGTTTTGCGCTTCCTTGATGCTTGGTGCTGTGATACGTACATATTCGCAGCCGGCATTGATCATCCGGATGGATTGCTCCACCGTACCAATAGTATCCATCGTATCCGTAGTAGTCATACTTTGGATGCGGATAGGATTATTGCCGCCCATAGGCACGTCGCCAATGGCAACCTCGCGGGTTACAAAGCGAGAATATTCGGTAAGTGAGTTACAGTAACGTCCGGGCAGCACTTTAGCGGCATCTGCATTCATGGAAGGCATTTTTTGTTTTTTGCAAAAATACGAAAACAATTGTTGTAAGGTTGAAATGTTGTAAAGTTGGAAGGTTAAGTTATATTTAAGGAATAATACATATATAAACAATGACCGAAACCATCCAATACCCTTACAGTAAAAACACCGCCATATTGGGTTTGGTATTGCCGTTAGTTTTCTTTGCCATCACATTTAACAATCTGCGATATTCTTACGCAAATGGCTTTATTTTGAGTTGGGTGCTTATCACACTGGCCAATCTGATCTTTCTATTACAGTTTGTCTACATTTTCCTGAAACGCTTTTTACCTGCCATGCGAAACCAGATCGCATTAGAGTTAAGCGAAGACGGTATAACCGACTACACCCGCAATATTGTGATCGAATGGACCGATGTAAAAAACATCGATATGCAACTGGGCCGCAACTTCTCAAAAATGATCATCGACCTGAAACAGGAAACGGATTATGGCAGCCAGATCGCCATTTCTTTACGATGGGTAGCAGGAAGAGACATAGACATATGTAATACGACACAAGCTTATTTTGAGGAAATGACGAGGTTGGGGTAAAAAAGTAGCAGTTGGCAGTGGCAGTCACATACTCAAAAACTGCTACTGCAACTGCCACTGCTACTTACTAAACTGCATCTGATAACGAGGTAAACGTAAACTCCTTAATTTTCATCGGCGGGATCAGATAGCTACGGTAGCTTTCCACGCTGATGCTTCTTTCGGGTTTGCCCAACGCTTCCACATTGTTTAACATGATCACCGGGCTTTCGTTGAACCTGAAATTCTTGATCGGGAATTTGATCTTGCCGTTTTCGATATAAAACAAGCCATCACGTGTTAAACCTGTCAATAATAACGATTGCGGGTCGACCATACGGATGTACCAAAGGCGAGATACAAGGATACCTTTTTCAGTACTTTTTATCATATCCTCGATAGTAGCGTCGCCGCCTTCCATTATAATATTGGCTGGCCCCGGTAATGGTTTTACACCCTTCTTATCGGCCCAGTAGCGTGAGTAGGAAAGATTTTTCATCACGCCTTTGTCTATCCAAACAGTTTTCTCGCGCGGCAGACCGTCTCCACTCCAGGTAGCTGAAGGCAATTCAGTATTAAATGGATCTGAATAGATCGTCACTTTCTCATCCACCAATTGCTCGCCTAAACGCGTACCTCCGCCTTTCTTGCTCAGAAAGCTGCGGCCTTCTTCGGCACTGCGAGCGTCAAAGCGGAACATATTTTCCAACATGTAGGTAGCCGCAACCGGTTCCAGTATCACTGTATATTTTCCGGGCTCAATAGCCTTCGCACCTACCGAGCCTGTCGCTTTACTCGCAGCAACTTTGGTAGCCGAAAATGTATCCAGCTTGCTTACATCGGTAAAACCACGTGCCGCATAACCTGAGGCGGTGCCTTCTTCATTACGGGTGGTAACCGAAAAAGTAACGTCGCTCCCTTTATTGTAAGCGAATAACCCTTTCGAGTTCATGATGGCGCTAAAGCCTGACGAATTCTCCAAAAATCCCGCTGCTGTCAGCTTTGCCTCTTTGGTTACCGACAAGCTTTTAGCCACCATTTCGGCACGGCTCTCGGGAGTTATGGCCGCGGTATTAGCGTTATAAGTGATCGACTCCGCAAATGTTTGCGGACCGAGCATTGGCATATATTCCGGGTTAGGCGGCGCCAGTTGTGCCAGTTCTTCGGAACGGCGTACTACACGTTCCAAAGCAGCATCGTCAAATTCATCAATGGTTGCGGTTCCGGCTTTTTTGCCGTAAACCGAAGTGACCGCCAGCCCCATCACACTAATGTCGCCGGCAGTTGAAACTGCGTTTAAAGCGTAGCGGATGTTGCCCCCTTCGCTGCCATTCAGGCTCACCTCGCATTCGTCGGCTTTTGAATAACTCAGCACTTTCTTCAATATCGTCTGTGCTTCTTCTTTACTTAATATAGGCATGATTATCCGATCTTTCTTTTTGTGTTGATTACATTAACTCCCTTAAACAATGCAGTGGATGAACCATGAGATACCGCACTCGACTGGCTTGGCTGACCTTTACCATCATTGAAAGCACCGCCTAAACGGTAATCTTTTTCATCGCAAACCTGAGCGCATGAATTCCAGAACTCACGGGTATTGGCCTGGTAAGCCACATCATTCAGCATACCGACAATCTTACCATTTTTTATTTCGTAGAACAGCTGTCCGCCAAACTGAAAGTTATAACGCTGCTGATCGATGGAGAATGAGCCGTCGCCAATAATATAAATACCTTTCTCCACATTTTTGATCATGTCATCCACGCTCAATGGCGTTTTGCCCGGCTGCAATGATACATTCGGCATGCGCTGGAATTGCACATCCTGCCAGCTTTGTGAGTAACAGCATCCCTGCGATTCTTTTAACCCGATGATATGCGCCTGATCCCGGATGGCCTGGTAGTTTACCAGTATTCCGTCTTTTATCAGCTCCCACTTTTTACATTTCACACCTTCGTCGTCATAACCAACTGCACCTAATGAGCCAACCTGCGTTTTATCGGCCATGATGTTCACCTGCTTGCTGCCGAAATTGAAGTTGCCCGATTTCCATTTATCCAGCGTCAGGAAACTGGTCCCCGCAAAGTTGGCTTCGTAACCAAGCACACGGTCAAGCTCAGTTGGGTGCCCTACCGACTCGTGTATGGTCAGCCATAGATGGCTTGGGTCGAGCACCATATCATATTTGCCCGGCTCAACTGTTTTGGCTTTGATCTTTTCCCCTGCCTGTTGAGCAGCCGCTTTCATGTCTTCGATCATATCATAACGGTGCTTGTAACGGGTGGTAACGCCTGTTACTTTTTCGATATCTAACGGGCTGAGGTACTCATAGCCCATACCTACCGGCGAGCTTAACGAACGGCGCGTTTCAAAGCTGCCTTGCGCGGCATCGATCTTGGTAACGTTGAATGCAGGATAGATACGATGAACATCCTGGTCGATATAAGAACCGTCAGTTGAAGCAAAATATTTTTGCTCGTTCACCATAAACAGGTTGGAATTGACGAAGTTAGCGCCGCCCTGCATGGCTATCGCGTTGGCATTCAGCAACAGGTCGACCTTTTCTTTAATAGGCACCTCGAATGCATTTTTTTCGATCGGCGTTTTCCAGCTTACTTCACCGTAGCCTTTCTGAGGAGCAAGCTGTACCGGTGCGCCACCTACTTTAGCATTCGCTTTTGCTACAGCAACTGCTCTTTCGGCTGTTTTGGCAACGCCATCTTTGCTTACCACATTACCCGCTGCAAAGCCCCAACAGCCATTAACGATAACGCGGATACCCACGCCAAACGACTCGATATTGGCGACATTCAGCACCTTATTTTCGCGGGTGACTACGAACTGGTTCAGGTAGCGACCGATACGGATATCGGCATAAGTGGCTCCTTTTGATTTGGCCGTGTTCAAAGCGACATCAGCCAGTTCCTTTTTGGCTTTTACGTCGATGCCACCGTCCAGCAACTGTTGTGGGTCGATGGTTTTCCCAAAAGCCTTCAGGTCGGGCAGCAGCATGGCGCCCGCACCCAAGCCCGACAGATAGATAAAATCTCGTCTTCTCAAGTTAATTCTCCTTTATGATTTGTTCAGTTAATTAATTTCCCCTCAGCCCACAAATACACACATGCTGCCAATAGCAACAGATAAAAATAAATTTTCGGCACCTCAATCCGCACGTTTTCGTGTATTTGTTTTGTTACAGAGCTATTTGCCGGGTATACTTCGGCATAATGTTCCGTTGCCGCCAGTTTTTCGGTAGCTTTTGCGGGTTTCCAATCATCTTTACTATACACATACCACCACTGCGGCTGCCCATCATTTTGTTTGATGCTATACCAGCCAGTTGTTACCGGCCAATAGTGATTATTCCATTCAAAAGGCACATCCGGATTTTGTACGGGAGTGATCAGTGAGCTATCTGCAATGATCTTTTTTGGAATCTGGGCTGATTGCAATCGCAAACCAACAGGTTCATTCGCTGTGGGAAACCTATTAATCGTCCAACTCTCTGAAATCGGGGTTTTTCGCGTTGCATTTTTAATCAGCAGTGACCAGAACGCAGCATAATCATCCTTATCTCCGGCGAGCATCCAATTGTAAGAGTTGGTGACCGCAGTAAAAACTAACCGACCGGACCCTGAAAGCGAGGAACTCACCAGGCTATGACTTTCCCCATCAGTTACCAAAGCCTGAGTAGATGGTATTTCTTTTATAAAAATTTGATCCGTTTTTAGTTGCGTTGATTTTTTCCTTTGTCCCCTGATGCTTAAAGCAGCGGGCGACGGATTTTTAACCGCAAGTTTTTCCAGTGGAAAATCTTTTTGCAGCCAGGATGATCCTTTTGATAAACTATCAGCCCTGACAATCACCCCTAAGCCCTTTTGTGTTACTTCTGATTTTAAAGCTCCTTCTGTTTTCAACACCGACAAATCGCCGATCACCAAATCGAATTGCCCGAATATGCCCGCGTTTAAATGATCTAGCTTAACCGGCTGCATATTCGCGTACTCGCTACTGAATTTGTCTTTACTTGTAGTCGACCGTACCGCTACTTCATAACCATTTTCGGCCAGCCAGTTTTTTAGAAACTTGGTTTCAAAATCCGGGGAAGCAGATAGCATCAGGATTTTTAAGGGCTGAACTGGGGCGATCTCGACCGGCAGATTTTCATTTTCAATGGTGTCCGCCCTCGCTACCGCCAACAAACGATAAACTATTCTTCCTTCATTTTTAGGGACGGTGTTCAGTTCAAACTCTTTATTGCCTTTAGCGGGTATAATGGCCGTATCTAATTGCGTGCTTAAGCCTTCCAAAACCAATTTGACTGCTTTAGAACCGGGGTTGTTATATATGCCCTGTACGGTCAAATTCTCACCTAACCTTAGCTTTTGGGTCCAATTAATATGGGTGAAGCCCCCTGGCAATAATGATGGGTGAAAAACCACTGGTAAATGATTAAGCTGATTTAACTCGGTTTCGCTTAGTCCATATCCAAATACATGAACTTTACTAAATGCGGGGCTGTCGGTTTTTAGCTCATCCAGACGGATTAGTTTTGCCTGGGTGTGTGATTTATGAATTGATTCGTCTGCAGTAAATACCTGGTCAGCTTTATAATTGAGCAAGCTATCAGGATCAAAGCCAGGCGTAAGTAAAATCGCTGCATGATCATCAGCAACAGCGGTTTCTTTGGTATAGCTTATTGGCAATATGATAAAGGCTAACGCAATAACCGCCAATATTGAAGCTATTATTCGGAATGCTAAATGTGCCTTTGAGGGTCGACTAATTTCCTTCCATACTGCAACGGCAGCAAGCAAACAACAAATGATTAAAACGATGATAGTCCAGCTCATTTGTTACCCAGGTTTTTATAGTATCCTGAAGAGAGACCCATATCAGCCGCGTTTTGTGATGCTGACGGGAGCAATTTAGCGGCAGGTAATATTCGTTGTATGGCCTTTTCGATGGCACTGATATTGCTGCTTTTTGCTTTTCCTGTAGAAATTATTTTGCGCAAAGCGCTCACGGCAGGCAGGTAAAGCTCAGGCTGTGCTGGTGCCATCCCGCTTAACTGCTGGTTAGCCAGTTGAAGGGCATGGATATCTGCATTACTATTGATCTTCTGATACCGCAGGGACTCCAAAACACCAACCGCATTCTTTAATGCAGCATATTCATCACTGCCGGTATTTATAGTTTGATGATCTGTTGGTTGAACGATCTTGCTCAGATCGCCGGTTAAGCGCTTCTCCATTTTCAGCGGAGCAGGATTATAGGCCGTTTTGGCCACGTACGCCCTCGACTTCTGCTGCAGATCTTTTAGTAATCGAAGTGCCTTATATTCGAATGGCAGGGCTGCTTCCGGCTTATATAAACGCAACTGTAGTTCTGCTTTCCACATCTCGGTTAAAGTAGCCTTTAGCTGCGCTTTCACCCCCGGATCAAAAAACTGGGCATCTTCAGCGTTATCATGCTTGTCCGAATATTTATCCAATACAACAGCCGCATTGCCAAAATTCTTCGGATCAGACACAGCGTCGTTTTCTTCTTCTTTCGGGTTGATATCAGACTCGGCTTCCTCGCCTAAAAATTTGCCATACCGCAGGCGCAGTAACTTTTGATCATTACCCAGTTCATTGCTCCGGGTATTAAAAACCTCTTTGCTGATGCTATCCCTATCGCGCAATAACCTTTCCGAATCAAGGATGATCTGCCGCTCACTCCTGAAAAATTCAGGTTTTACATTCACGCCGCCAATGAGTCCATCCATGCTTAATAGCTGAGCGGTGTCTTGTAAAGAAACGATGTACACATCGCTGCGGCTTTGCTGATTATGATTGTCCTGCGCCTGCACATAAAAGTACAACTCATCACCGGGCTCCATATTTAATGAAGGGAGGTTGATCGTCTTTTGCAGATCATAATGTGGATTTTGACCGCTAAAGGAGATTCCAAAATCCATCTTTTGCTCCTTAAATTTCACTGCCTCGCCGCTTCCTTTAGCTACTGTAGTATAAATAAAGGCATTGCTGATGCCATAATCATCATCCAAAGCAGCATTAATGGTTACGCGTGGCGCTTCGCCTGCATCGATATAAGTATATTGCTGTGGCGTTTTAATATGGATTACGGGAGGATTGTCTTTTGTGGCCTGCAGCTGGTAAAGGTCAGACAATTTGCCATCAATACTCACCTGGTAAAACCCGGATTTGCTGATTGGTTTTTGTCCTTCGTAATCACTCCCTGCTGTATTTTTTAAAGGTAGTTTACCGCCACTGTTGAAGATCAATTCAACCCGTTTGGCTTGCACATTCAGGCTCAATCTCCAGGCAATTGCACTACCCTCTTCGGCCTCGATAGTGAATTTATCCTGTTCACGCACTGCTTTGCGGGTGTATGCAGGCGGTGAAATTTTTATGCTGACAGCACTTACCTGGGGTAATATCTTTTCAACAGGACTATTTTTCAATGATCCGCTTGTTGAAATGGTTTGTTTAAGCCGCTCAATCCTCCGATCATTGCGCAGCCAGCTGATCTCCCAGCAAAAAACAGGCATCACCAGGAATGCCAAAATACCCAGTCGCAGCCGATACGTAAATTGTTTCTGTATCAGAGGCACCGATCCCAAAATATCTTCGACATGCGCCAGCTGCATTTTTTCGAGCAGGTTTAATCCCGAGGGCTCCTTCAATACGAGTTCGCTGCTTTCTTCTATGTCGGGGTACTTCAGGTCCAGAAAAGTAGTGATAGGTTTTGCATCCATCTCCCACCATCGGTTTAGTAAAAGGCTGAATCCATAGATCGCGAGGAAAATCAATACGCTCCAGAACCACGACAATGAGTAAAGCATATAGCCAAAACTCCAGATCAAGGCGGCCAGCGCAGCGGCAAAAAAAGCATCGCCCAGTAACTGGTATACAACGTATCGTTGTCTCAACTGCTCTATCTTACTTTTCCCCTGCTTAGCCATTTTTCAATATAAGTTTAGATTTAGCGCGATGAGCCAGCCACCGTTCTGTAAAAAACACCAACGCCAGCAGCAGCCATATATATCGTGACAGATCGATATGATCCGTTGTTTTTCCGATTGAAACTGGTCGCTCATTGGCATTAACCGGCATTATTTGCTGATCGCTCAGAATCCGCTTGTCATATTTTATATCTGGTTCTGTTGCCGGACCAACGATCAGCTTTAACAGCATTTTCGGAAACTCGTCGCTCCATACCAAGTCGCTCCATACCGGATCGAAGCGGCTATAAAAGTGATATAGATTTTTGCCCGATTGATTTTCCAGACTCAAAATGGAGTTACCATATCCATTTTTCCATATTGCAAACCATTTATCGTTTCCAATGATCGATTTAAATAATTCGATTTTCAGACCGGATGCTCCCGCTTCTATCCATGAATTGCTATGGGTGATTTTTCCATTCTCATACCTGAACAGATTATCAGATTGCAAGTGCCTGGCAACCGGCTTAGTTGATAACCAGAACAACCAGTTTTGTTGGAGGGGAATCTGACTCTCATCAGTATATTGTTTAACAATAGCTTTATGCCTGGTAAATTGATTGATCGATTGTAAAGCTGCCTTTAAATACCCTGCATCGACGCTGTTTTTATCAGCATAGATCGAAAACCGCCATGTTGAGGTATCGACAGGCACCTGCTCGTTTGAATTTTTTAGTCCCACTGACAATTTCCCATTATCAGAGCGAACCTCATAACTGGTCGACTGATCGCCTGAACGGATGGAATAATTTTTATAATATGTGCCGGTTGGATTACTGCTGCCTTCTACCACTCGGATGTCGCCATTATTTGTGACCCAGGCTTTTTCGATCCATCTGCTTACCGAATCTGCGGATGTATAAGTTTGCCAGTGAAGATTTAAAGATACTTCCGGCTTTTCTCCTTTAAAATGAATGGCATCATTCAATGTAAAGATATAGACGGGCAGCGAAGGTATGATTTGCCCGTTCAGTCGCTGGATCAAAGTCCAGTAAGATACATTTGAATCAAGATTATGTGCTGTATCGGCTAAAACCTTGCTAAAATCAGCCTTTACAAAGCTCTTATTGAAATAATGAAATTCAAACCCTGCTTTAATAAGAGAGTCGATTTTGGGTTTGAATTTCTGATAAGCTTCTTTCACATTTTCTTTAGGAATTAATACCCAACCTTTTGTTTTGGATGTATCATTATTTCTTCGCCACAACGGTATTATAAGTGTAAAAGCTAACAGGATCAACAACAGGAAGCGCAAAAGCAGTAAAAGGACATCATTTAATCTTCTGCTCAAGCTTCGTTTCTGCGAGGCTGCGGTAATTAATGCGATACTGCCAATCTTCAGTGTTTTTCCCTTCCGGATGTTCCACAGGTGTATGGCAACGGGGATACTTATCGCCGCCAATGCCAAAAACCATATGGGATGGAGGAAAATCATTTGTTTGGTGAATGGTGAGTGGTGAGTAGTGAGTGGGCAATGGCGAGTAGTGAATGTATTACTTTCACCTTTATTCTTTCAGCTTTAACCTCCATTGGCTTTAATCTTAAATTTATCCTTTATTTCGTTGTACCAGAAAATCCCTTAGCGCTTCATCCAGTGGTTGGCTGGTGCTGATCATCCTATAGAAAATCCGCTTTCCAAGCAGTTGCATCCTGATGGATGAGAGATGTTTTTCCAGGGCTTCCTTGTATTCGTCTGTCGCCTGTTTTGCGTTGATTGCAATTGTTTTCCCTGTTTCCAGGTCTTCCAAAGCACCGTAGCCTTCAAAATTAAAGTCGAGTTCATTCTGCCCCATCAAATGAAAAACAATGATCTCGTGCTTTAGTGCTGATAAGGAATCCAACAGATGATAAATCTCGCCGTCAGCCTGGTACATATCGGTTATAAAGACAAGCAATTCTTTTCGTCCAGATCCGGTAAACAATTCTTTATAATGGACAGGCTGCGTAAACTTCCCGGCAGGCTGCACCTGATCCAACTGATAAAACAATCGATGCAAATGCTGAGGATCAGCTTTTGATGCCAGGGAAAACAATTGCGCATTGGCTAAGGTATAAAGTCCAACTGAATCGCCCTGCGAATTTGCTAAGTGAGCCAGAGATGCCGCCAAATACCGCGCGTAATCTATCTTCTTAACGCCGTTGCCATCCTTATGATTCATGGATGCACTTGCATCGATCAAAAAACGTACAGATATACTCGTTTCAATCTCCGACTCGCGAATATAGTACCGGTCTGACCGCGCATACATTTTCCAGTCAAGCCAGCGCAGGTCATCCCCCGGCTGGTAGCTGCGGTACTGGCTAAATTCCAGTCCAGGGCCCTTTACCGTGCTCTTATTCAACCCGATCATAAAGCCATCAACAACGGTTTTCGCCAGCAAAGGCAAATTCTTAATCGTCATCAATACTTTTGGATCAAGCTGCACGATGTAGAATTACGAATTAAGATTTACGATTTTAAATTTGTCACTTTAACTCCTACCTCCTTGCTCCTACCGCATTAAATCGGGCTTACCCGTTCTATCGCATATAATAGGTTGGCCGTTACCATATCTGTTGTAATATTTTCCGCTTCTGCTTTAAAATTCAGTAGTATCCGGTGGCGTAAAACCGGAGCTGCCATGGTTTGCAGGTCTTCCATAATCACAGAGTACCTGCCTTTCAGCAAAGCTCTTGCTTTTGCAGTTAATATCAACGCCTGCCCCGCCCGCGGGCCGGCCCCCCATCTCACCCATTCTTTTATATAATCTACTTCAGTTGTATCAGGTCGTGTGGCCCGTATCAGGCTGCTTACATATTTTATCAGGTCTTCGCTGATATTTACCTGTCTTACTAAAGTCTGCGCCTGTAGGATCTCTTCTGCCGAAATCACTGCTTTCACATCTGCTTTTTGCGCTCCGGTTGTACGGTTCAACACTTCAAATTCTTCTTCTGCTGTTGGATAGCCAATCTTCACCAATAAAAGGAATCGGTCTAACTGTGCTTCCGGAAGCGGGTAAGTACCGGCCTGTTCGATAGGGTTTTGTGTAGCGAGGATAAAGAACGGCCGGTCAAGCGGATAAGTCTGTCCGCCATAGGTTACCTCAAATTCCTGCATAGCTTCCAGCAATGCTGACTGTGTTTTTGGCGGCGTACGGTTGATCTCGTCTGCCAAAATGATATTGGCAAACAACGGTCCCTTGTTGAACTTAAAGAAACGCTTGCCGGTGGTGTGATCTTCCTCTAAAATTTCCGTTCCAATAATATCAGTAGGCATCAGGTCGGGGGTGAATTGTATACGTCTGAACGACAAATGCAGCGCCTGCGACATGGTTTTCACGATCAGCGTTTTTGCCAGGCCTGGTACACCCTCCAGGAGACAATGTCCTCCGGCCAGGAAGGCTACCAGCAGTTCGTCCAATATATGATCCTGCCCTACAATTACCTTTTGTATCTCGCCTTTTAACTGGGGCAATTTGGCAAGCAGTGTTTTTATATCTTTTTCAGTTAGTTCCAAGGCGATATGTTGTTTAGCAAGGCTTAAAACCTATTGCTATTTTGATATGAGTCCGTTAATTAACACAAGATATTATGCTTTTGCTTAAATACCATGTGTTTTTATCAAAAATCAAATAAAGTATCTAAAACTTTACAGTCCTTTCATATAAAAGTGAGTTTCGCATAAAATTTTGTACTACTTTTAAATTTTCCAAAAATGTTATTCGGATCGAAGTTTACTTTCATGCGTTTTAGTTACCACTCGGGCGACTGGGATACCGATCAGCGCATGCCGTCAAACCTTCTAAACTCCTTGTTAGAGTATACTACCATCCCGCTCGATCCGCATGAAAAAGTAATACCTTTAAGCAGCAACGATATTTTTTCATACCCTTTTGCCTACATCAGCGGGCATAAACTGGTGCAGTTTGATGCGCAGGAACGCGCCAACTTCAAAAAATATGTGCAAAACGGCGGCTTTGTTTTTGCCGACGACTGCAATCATGATATCGACGGCCTTTTTGCTAAATCATTCGAAGTGCAGATGACGGCTATTTTTGGGCCGACGGCACTGAAAAAGATCCCTAATAATCATAAGATATACCACTCTTTTTTCAGCTTTGATAAAGGTCCGCCGACTACTTCCTTTGAATTAAACGGTTGGGGTGACGACCTGGTCCATGATTACCTGAAAGCGATCGAGATCAATGGCCGCATAGGCGTTTTATACAGCAATAAGGATTATGGCTGCGAATGGGACTATGATTATCGCAATAAACGTTTCCTGGCCGAGGATAATACCAAGTTTGGAGTAAACATTATTATGTACGCGCTGAATTCATAAAAGTCAGAACTCGAATTTATCGAATTAATGAATTACCGTAATTCCGGATGACCTTTAAATTATCTTAATAATTCAGGTTCTGACAAAAAACTCACCCCATTAGGGTGATTTTCTGTAAAACACTGATTTTATTTTCCTTAGCACTTCCTATTCTTAAAGCCTCTTTCTATATTTAGTAACTAATAATTACTGACTTGAAAAGAAAAGACTTCCTTTACCTTACGGGCATGGGGTTTGGTGCCACCATGCTCAACCGGATACCGGTCTTTGGCTCCCCCGTTCAGCATAACGGGATACTCAACGGGGCCGATGCTGCACTCAAAAAGAAAATGGCCGATGTGGCCCTCAATGCTGCAAAATCAAAAGGCGCAACTTATACAGACGTACGGATTGGCAGGTATCTGAACCAGTATGTCGTTACCCGCGAAAACAAAGTAGAAAACCTGGTCGATACCGAATCGTTCGGTATGGGTATCCGCGTGATCGCCAATGGCTGCTGGGGCTTTGCCGCAACTGATAAATTAGATAACGACAGCATTGCAAAAGCGGCAGCTATGGCAGTTGCTATTGCCAAAGAAAACTCACGTATACAGGCTGAGCCGGTGCAATTGGTTCCTCAAAAAGGCTTTGGTGAAGTGAGTTGGAAGACGCCTATAGAAAGGAACGGCTTCGAAGTGCCGATGAAAGAAAAAACCGACCTGCTGTTATCTGTAAATGATGCGGCATTAAAGGGCGGCGCTAATTATGTTAACTCAGTCATCTTTTTGGTGAATGAGCAAAAGTATTTTGCATCAACTGAAGGTTCTTATATCGATCAGGACATTCACCGTATCTGGCCGGTGTTTTCCATCACAAAAATCGACGATAAAACCGGCAATTTTGAGACACGTCAATCGCTGAGCGCACCACGCGGCATGGGATACGAATACCTGGAGCCCCGCGAAAGCGATAAGCTGCACGGCGTAACCACCCGCTACCGCGACCGTTATGATATGCTGGAAGATGCCAAAGCAGGCGCTCCGCAGGCTGCAGAAAAGATAAAAGCCAAATCAGTTGAAGCAGGTAAGTATGATCTGGTGCTTGATCCAAGTCATCTCTGGCTAACCATCCACGAATCAGTGGGGCACCCTTCAGAACTCGACCGTGTGCTGGGTTACGAAGCCAATTTTGCCGGAACCAGCTTCCTGACACTGGATAAATGGAAATCGGGCAAGTTCAACTTTGGCAGTAAAAATGTGAATATCGTAGCGGATAAAACTCAACCGGGTTCACTTGGTGCGGTTGGCTATGATGACGAAGGCGTGGAAGCTAAAAAATGGGATATCATTAAAGATGGCATACTGGTAAATTACCAGGCTATTCGTGATCAGGCGCATATCATCGGACTAAAAGAATCACAAGGCTGCTGTTACGCCGATAGCTGGAGCGATGTTCAATTCCAGCGTATGCCAAATGTTTCCCTTCAGCCGGGCAAAGATCCGCTGAGCGTGGATGATATGATCAAGAATGTAGAAAAGGGCATTTATATCATCGGCGACAGCTCATTCTCAATCGATCAGCAACGCTACAATTTCCAATTCAGCGGTCAGCTTTATTACGAAATCAAGAACGGGAAAATAGTAGGCATGTTGAATGATGTTGCTTATCAATCCAACACGCAGGAGTTTTGGAATTCATGTGCCGCAGTTTGCGATAAGCGTGATTATCGCCTGGGCGGATCGTTCTTTGATGGCAAAGGTCAGCCAGAACAGGTAAGCGCCGTGTCGCATGGTTCAGCCACCGCATTATTTAAAGGAGTTAACGTAATCAATACAAAAAGAAAAATCTAAGATATATGGCTATTTTAACCGAAGAAGAATGCCGCACGCTATTAAAAAAAGCGCTTAGCTATTCAAAAGCCGAGGAATGCGAAGTAAGCATAAGCGGCTCGGATGGCGGAAACCTGCGCTACGCACGAAATACCGTGTCAACCAGCGGCTCGATTAGCCAAACCAGTATGGTGGTCTCCTCCGCCTATGGCAAAAAATTAGGCATCGTCACCACCAACGAATATACCGACGCCGCTATCGAAAAAGCGGTGCGCCAATCAGAAGAACTGGCCAACTTTGCACCCGAAAATCCAGAATTCGTATCCTTTTTAGGTCCGCAAACTTATGCGCCACGCTCAAAAGCTTTCGACCAGGCCACTGCCGACATTACCCCAAAGTTTCGTACGGATAAGGTAAGCGAAACCTTGCAGGTGGCAAAGGACAACAAACTGATCGCTGCCGGATACTTCCAAAACAGTGCCGGTTTCTCGGCCATGATGAACTCGCACGGTTTGTTTGCTTACAACACCTCAACCGATGCTAGTTTTTCAATCACCTTACGCAGCGAGGATGGGACAGGCTCGGGCTATTCTACAAAAGACTTTAACGAAGTAAGCAAACTGGATACGCTGGCATTTACAAAGGTAGCAGCGCAAAAATCGACAGCATCCAAAGGAGCTAAAGCCATTGAGCCTGGAAAATATACAGTGATACTGGAACCCGCGGCAGGCATAGTTCTTTTGGAACAACTTTATGGCGGATTGGATGCACGCAGTGCCGACGAAGGCCGCAGTTTCCTAAGTAAGCCGGGTGGCAAAACCAAATTGGGCGAAAAACTGGTAGACGAAAGGATAAACATTTATTCCGACCCGTCAAACCCAGAACTGGCTACTTCAAGCTGGACAGGGGATGGCCGTCCGCAGGAAAAAGTTAGCTGGTTTGAAAAAGGGGTGCTTAAAAACCTGCAATATTCGCGTTACTGGGCGCAAAAACAGGGTGTAAAAGCAGTACCGTCACCAGATGGAGTAATTATGGACGGAACAAATGCCACACTGGAAGACCTGATTAAAGGAACAGAAAAAGGAATACTGGTCACACGCCTTTGGTATATCCGCCCCGTTGATCCGCAGACATTACTTTATACAGGCCTGACCCGCGACGGTACGTTTTATATCGAGAACGGTAAGATCAAATTCCCGATAAAAAATATGCGTTTTAATGAGAGCCCGGTCATCATGCTAAATAATCTTGATGCATTAGGCAAACCGGAACGTGCAGTAAGCGGCGAATCATTCTCCAGTGCACTGATACCACCGATGAGGATCCGTGATTTTACATTTACTTCGTTGTCAGACGCGGTGTAAATTTTGTTGGAAAGTTGTAAGGTTGAAAAGTTGGAAAGTTATCTGCACATCAGCCTTACAACTTTTTCAATGTAAGGCTGTGCCAACCTTTCAACTTTACAACTTTTCAACCTTACAACTTACAAGTTAAACATCACTTTCACCAATATTATTCTTCCGGGTAATGTGCATGATCCTGCGGTGAGTGTATTTGCCGACAGATACAGCGCGTTATATGTTTTCACATTTAGAAAATTTACAGCGCTTAATTCAAAATCAGTTTTCCAGGATTTGATCCTGAATTTTGCCGAGGCGTCCACAAAAAAGTATTTCAGATCTGCGTTTCCCCGCTGGCGGGTAAAGTAATGCTCCCCGGCTAACTTGAACTGCAGTTCATCCATAGGAACATAGTTTACAGAAGCCTGTTGCTGCAACTGGTCGATGTGAAAAGCTGATGCTTCCGCTGCGGAGTGGCTATCGGTCTGGATACCCGTAGCCTTGTAGCTGAAATTAACCTTGCTGCTAACCTTGGTATCGGCACCCAGGCTCAGGCTTTCTGTTTCTGTATTAAAAGGCAGTAGCGCATTATTCTGTATCTGCACCGAGCGGTTGCTTTGCCATTGGATGCCCCCGCTGAATGTGGTACGCAGCGCAAACGAATACTTGCTGACCGAGCTGCTCAGCGTCCAGGAGTCGGTGCTATTAGAATAAGGCAACATCACGCGCTCCTGGACGCTGTTAGTAATAATACTCGACGCGATATTGTTGGCGCTGGTATGACTGTAAAGCGCATTAACGCTGAAAAAAAACAAAGTAAGCGCCTTGCGATAATTGAATCCTGCCCCGGCTTGCTGGCTTTGCTGCAAGGTCAGCTCGGGGCTATTGGCGTATAAGCTGCGGTAATCTTTCAGAATATCTCCCTGGTAAATATCTTCGATCGTGCCGACCTGGTTGCGGTAACTGTACATCAGGTTCAGGTAATTTTCCATGCCGACCTGGTATTTCATCCTGAATTGCGGATTGAAATACAGGCGGGTCAGGCTCCTGTTCAGTGCATAGGTTGTATCGGAATAATTGATCTGCTGGAAGATCAAGGGCAGGGTAAGATTAGCTTTGAGCTTATCCCCGGGGATATCGTAGGCCAACGCGGTATAAACCTTTTTCTTCGTCCAGTTGAGGTGATTGACTGCACTATCTGACTCCAGATTGAAACTGTTATTGTTCTGAACAACGCCAAGGTTCGATGTCAGCTTTTGCGATTGCACACTAAATCCGGCCCTGAAACTTTGCGTAACAACATTTCCCGGTATTTTGAATGTAAAATAATTGTTCGTATACCATGTGGGAACATTCACGTTTTGTATTAGCTGCGAATAAGGGTTGCCGTGGTTAAATAATGAGTCGTTATAATTCGGCTGAATAGTACGTGTCTCGGGTTCGGAAGTATGACTGAAATAAGAATATGCCTGGATGATGTAATCGGACTTCAGCGATTTGATCAGGTTAAACTCGTTAGAGAAATTAAATGCATTATCCCGGAAATTCTGTCCCACCATACTCCCATTGGTATTGAGCGCCGAATTCCAGGCTGAACGGTTACCGTCCATCAAAAGGGCGTCATGCAGGTAATATTTATCCTGGTTCACATTCAGCGTAAATCCAGCATGAAATATATCCGGCCTATATTGGTTGTGCTGCGTTTCGGTATAGCTTACCGTGTCGCGCGGCAGAAAAATACTTGTTCGTTGGCTGTAATCCTGCTTTTGGGTATCGTGCAGGTAGTAGGCATTGACCCGCAATTGAACTCCTTTTTTTAGGTTGACAAGGTTGTTCAGGTTTAATATACCAGCCTGGTTAAACAGGTACCGGCTCTCAGCTAAAGCGGGTGTATTGACCGGGCCCAGGGAAAGCACTGCTGCAGGCACATTATTATCGATACGCTGCATGTAATCGTTATAATTGTGCGATAACAGGTCCTGCTGCAAATCGTAGCCGATGTTATTGCCGTTGAGGTAATTGATCGCTTTGTATTTATCCTTGAACATCATCGCGTCCAGCTCGACGTCGTAATTGCCGGGCAAACCTGCACCAATGCTTTCCTGTCCCACCATCTGTAATTTGGCGCCTTTTTTAATGCTCAGGTTAAGTGCCACATCATCACTCAACACTTTATTTTGCAGCGCTTTAATAGGCTGATCATTCTGGATCACCTGCACCTTATCAACCACGCCCTGCGGGATGGTATTAGTGGCGATGTTGTATTTATCATCCAGCAGGTTATCGCCGCCGATATAGACTGTACTGATCGGTTTGTTGTTATAGCTGATCGTCCCGTTGGCTGCTACCGTAATGCCAGGAAGCTTTTTGATAACTTCGCCTATTGTCCTGTCCTGTGGATTGCTGAAATCGGATACTTTGTAGGTGAGCGTATCACCACTCACGCGGAGTACCGGCCGGCTGCTTTTGATCACAACAGCCTGCAACTGGTTGACAGAAACCTGTAACAAAAAATCAATTGGCACCGCGCCGGCAATGCTTTTGACCTGGCTTTTATACCCCATGCTCCGGACCTCCACTGCTAGACTATCTACGTTTTGCCCCTGGGGAAAGGTAAGGGCGTAAGTCCCGTTATTAGCCGTAGTGGTGTAAGCCACAATAGCGTTGCTCACCTTGTTTTTCAGATTGACGGTGGCAAACGGAACGGCTTTGCCCGTGCTGTCTTTAACCGTTCCGCGAATGTTTCCCTGCGCAAAACAGAACACAGAAAGTACCATGCCGCTTAGCAGCAGTATAAAGGACCGCATAAAACGCATATTATTTTTCCGTTAACTCAATAGGGTTATTAACCACCGGTTGTGGCCCCATTTTGATGTCTATCCGTATAGGATCTGCACCGGCCGGCCGGTTAGCGTTATGCATGGCCACTTGCGATTGCACAAAAGCATTGGGATCTTTGCGCATAGCCGCCTCTAATTTGGTAAATTCTTTATCGGTAGTTTTGATAGCGTTTTTGGGCAGCTGTATAATGTTAGGATCACCCCCATTATCACCGCCTATCATCACCATTCTTGGTCCCGGGCCATCAGTCTTTGGTCCGGCAAGCTGATCGTCCGCCTTAGGCGTAATAACCACCTTTTCTACGCCATCGAACATAAATCGCACATCCTTTTTTGCATCATATGCCTCTACAATTATACCCGGCAACCCATTGAGCTTCCATGGCCCTACGTGCAAGGGCATATCTGGACAAAACCAGGCCGTATAATTCCTTCCTTTAAAATGCGCTGTCGCCTTCTGGCAATGCAGGCCACCATACGTTGCGGTATCACTGCTTATTTTCCATTCTATAGCCGGCATGACATCTTCTACAAGATAAGTCTCCATCACCAGGGGTTCTTTCCTGGCCAGTTTTTTTTCGTTGGGAAACTCAAAATACTCAGCGCCTGATCCTCTCCTGTTCCTGTTAATGCTAACGTGACCATCTGGCGAACTGGCCAGTGCGGCCTGCATTTGTTTTTTAAATTCGGCCTGTTCAAGCACATTATCATAGCTTCGGTAAGCGCTTGAATTCTTGCCTATATACAGCGCCATGTTTTCGGTATAGGGATGGTCCCGGTTAGTGGTATCACGCACATGGGTGAATTTATAATGTACCAGCACCTGGGCGGTGTCGGTTTGCGCGGAAGCCGCAAAAACCGGCAAAACCAACGCTGCGATTATTATCAATTGTCGTTTCATTGCTATTATTATTTGATTATTATGATTTGGTTCATTTTTTCTCCGGCAGTTCTATCGGGTTATTAAGCACAGGCCCCATAGGACCATCGGGAACCCCCTTAACCATGATATGATCCATAGGTGCATCGCCACTTGCGTGCTGGCTTGCCATCACGCCATCTGCGAATGCCTGCGGGTCTTTTCTCATCGCTGCCTGTAGTTTATCGAATTCCTTTTGCGTGGTTCTGATCGCTCTCACCGATGGCGCTATCAAATTCATGTCATCATTCAGGTCGCGCAATATTGGCGGCTGATCCTTTTCAGCGACTTCTGGCCCGCTCTTTGATGGCGTCGGAGCTGCTTTTTCTACCCCGTCAAATTGAAACACCACTTCGTTTTTTGCGTCGCGGGCATCTACGATGACGCCGGGCAACCCATTTAGTTTCCATGGACCGGTGTGCACAGGCAGATCGGGGCAAAACCACGCGGTGTAATCCCTCCCTTTAAAATGACAGGTGGCTTTTTGGCAATGCAAGCCGCTAAAAGTTGCCGTATCACCGCTGGTCTTCCAGTCGATAGCGGGCATCGGGCCTACAATGGCGTAGTCGTTCATCAATAGCTGATCTTTCGTCAATAATTTTCGCTCATTCGGGTACTGGTAATACTCAACGTTCGAGCCTACACCCCTTCTGTTTATCATAGGGCGTCCGTCGGGGCTGGCGGCTGCCGCTTCGGCGAACGCTTTCTTAAACTGCGCCTTATATACTATTCCATCGTAACTTCTGTAAGCGCCTGCGCTTTTGCCTACATACAATACCATATTTTCCGTGTAGGGATGCGCCCGGTTTGTAGAGTCCTGCATCCATGTAAACCTGTAATGGATCAGCATCCGCGCGGTATCCGTTTTTTGGGCTTCAGCGGTCAGGCAGGTCGCGAGTAAAGCGATCGCCGGTAGTAATTGCTTCTTCATAACTGTTATAATTTTAAGCAATACTATTTTTTACATCTCAGTCAATAAAAACTTTGGTATGAACACCATTTTAATACTTGTGAAATGGAGATATTTGTTATTCGAGGATCCTTTAAATCGCATAGTCTACTCACCCGACCATTGCTTCGCTCGGTCACCCTCTCTATGGCAAACCATAAAGAGGGAAAGAAGTAGTCCGGAGGGCGATTGGATATCCGGAATTTCAAAAACCCGCGGTTTATACCGTTATTGAGTAGTTTAGTCACATTAATTTTTAAGCCATTCCCGGTGTTTTACTTTTGTTAATATGATTAAGATCAAGAAGAAAGACTGGATAGAGATCGTGCTTCACATCGCCTTCTGGATTGGCGTTTTCTACACGCTGCTGTCACTTACGGAAACCCACGTGACCATACGTGTTGATCAGGCTCACGGCGCAATAAAAAAGGACCCTGTTATAATAAGGGACGTGAGGCATACCTTATCGCCATATTTGTTTATCACGCTCGGTTTTCTTGCCCTGTTATTCTATGGCAATATCTTTTTACTATTTAAAAAAGCGTTACACTTCAAAAATATATTGATCAGGGTGGCTATACCATTGTTCTATTTTGCTGCCATTTTCGGGGCGAATTACTATATAGGTCAATCGCTCTCCGCACCGAAAAGCGATAGGCCATTTATGCGTACTTTTCAAATCGACCGGAAAAGCGGAACGCCTCCCCCTTTCCCTGTTATAAAAAATGACCTCATGCTACGAACTGATGCGATGGTATTTGCCAGGGATGGTTTATCTAATACTGTATTGTTTATCTTCATCATCATATTCGGCCTTTCTATAGCCTATTTCTTTTTGAAGGAATGGACAAGGGTCGAAAAGATGCGTTCGGAGCTGGAAGCGGTCCAATTAAATACGGAGGTTAAGTTTCTAAAATCGCAGGTGAACCCGCATTTCCTGTTCAATACGCTGAATAACCTGTTCTCGATGGCACAGAAGAAGGGCAATGACGACCTCGCCGATGGCATTTCGAAGTTATCGGGTATGATGCGTTATATGATCTATGAAAGTAACGAAGAAAAAGTACCGTTGCAGAAAGAAATAGAATACCTGGAAGATTGTATCTTACTAAACAAGTTGCGTTATGCCGATAAAGAGGCGATCGTCCGGTTTGATTATCCGTCCGGAGCTGAAGATATTTTTGTGGCGCCTATGTTATTCATTCCCTTTGTTGAAAATGCGTTTAAGCATGGGGTAATGATCGGCAAATCATCTGAAATAGATATTTTAATCGCTGTAGCCAACGAGCAACTGACCTTTAGCTGCACGAATACAGTTTACAGTGTCAAGAAGATGGAACTAGAAAAAGGTGGCATCGGCCTTGAAAACGTAAAGAGGAGACTGGAATTGGTGTACCCCGGCAAATATGATCTTTCGATAAATAACGCTGACAATAAGTATATTGTCAATCTGAGAATTAATTTAGAATGATCAGCTGCATAGCCATAGATGATGAGCCAATGGCCGTTGAGGTGATAGAACGCTATTGCCAAAAAACGGGCCTGACAGAACTAAAAGCTACTTTTCGCGAACCGGTGAAGGCTATCGAATACTTAGGCCGCGAAACCGTTGACCTGGTCTTCCTTGATATCAATATGCCCGATGTAAGCGGCATACAATTACTTCGAACGCTGCCCGTAAAACCTATGGTAATATTTACAACAGCCTATAGCAATTATGCCGTTGAGAGCTACGACCTGAACGCAGTTGATTATCTGTTGAAACCGATCACTTTTGAGCGTTTCCTGGCTGCTGTAAATAAGGTACCGGGGCTGAAGGCAGTGAAAAACGGAACCGTAGGCAAAGAAGAAGATGGAGCGTCGATATTTGTAAAAAGCGGGCCCCTGACCTACCAGGTAAAGGTGAACGATATTTTATACCTGGAAAAGGATGGTAATTACATTACGATATTCCTAAAGGACAAAAACATATTGGTACGTGAGAATATGGGCGATATTTTTGACCTGGTGCCACCGGCCGATTTTATCAGGGTGCATAAATCGTATGTGGTGGCTATCAGGCATATCACCATGATCGAGGTGCATCAGCTTACCATCGGACAAGCAAAGATACCCATCGGCAGTACTTATCGGGAAAATTTAAGGGCCCGGCTGGGACTAAAATAAGTGGCAGTTGTAGTAGCAGTAGCAGCCATTATCCTCAAAACTGCTACTGCCAGTGCTGCTGCGACTAAATCAATCTATCTTTCACCACCAGCGTCTCGGCCATGATATCATGAAGGCACTGCTGTTTTTTGTTAAAAAAGCTGAGCAGATAACCTATAATGGTGATCAATGAAAATATTTTGAACAGGTTTCTGCTGATGGATCTTCCTATGCTAATTCGCCTACCTTCAAGATCACAGACCTTGATTTTGAGGATCTGCTTACCATAAGTAGCCTGCTTGGGCGAGCATTCCATCACAATGTGATAGATAATCTTGACGACAGGCACAAGCCCCAGGATACTCAAAGCGATGACCAGCCTGGCTGTTTTATCCTCGATAATATAAGCCGCCAGAAAAGCCAGAACAATAAAGCCACCACCTACAATGAACCAATCTAATGCCGAGGCCATCCAGCGCTGATCAAAACCGGCAAAGTATTGGGGTAGTACAGACCTTTTCTGAAAATGAAAAATTTCCCGCAGTTCGTCAATCTCATGCGCTTCCTTGTAGTCCACCATGTCGGCCGTCTTCAGAAAATCAGAAGGCTTAACAGACATACCTTTTAGTTGCTCCAGACTAAAGGGGCCTTCCGGCTTACCGTCTATTACCAGGAAATATTGTTCTGTCATAAACCTAATCTCAACTCCTAATAACGAGCGATTTTGCAGATTTCAAGTATACTAAACTTGATCGATGTTGCATAATGTGATTTCGATAAGAAAACTATTACCCTTCGAAAACAAGGCAAAATAATATATTATTATTTCTTTATTTATCAATGGCTGCAATAAAAATACCGTGAAAATACGAGTAGATAATATCTTTATAAATTATTAAGTTTATAGTGAATAATGCATCTGTTTAACTGATCAATTATAGTTATTATGATATAATACTTGTTGGCTGCAATACCAACCAGGTAATAGGATTTTTAATAATATTAATCCTTACAACCATGCAGGAAATTAAAGCATTTATCGTAGATGATGAATTCCAAAGCAGGAGTCTCCTCATCAAAATGTTGCAACAATATTTTCCGGAGATCAGCGTGGTCGGTCAAGCGGCGGCAGTTGAAGATGGATTGAAAGGAATTAATAAATACCAACCCAATATAGTCTTTCTGGATATTCAAATGAAAGGCGAAACAGGGTTTGATCTGTTAAGCCGTTTACCGGAAATAAGTTTTTCACTCATTTTTACAACAGCATTTGATAAGTATGCTATTAAGGCCTTTCGTTTTAACGCGATAGACTATTTGCTAAAACCAATTGTAGCAGATGAATTGGTAGAAGCGGTAAATAAAGCGAGTCAGAGAGGCCCTTCCGCTCTATCTGCTTCAAAAATACAAGTAGAACAACTGTATCATGACATACAAAACCCACAAAAGATACACGACAAGATTGCCATACCAACCGGGGAAGGCTTTATAGTTGTTCCGATAAATGAAATTGTGTATTGTCATGCCGACAGTAACTACACCAAATTTTTTCTTAGCGATAAAAAATGCATATTATCCAGTTATACACTAAAGCAGTATGACGAAATTTTAACTTCTCAATCCTTTTTCCGGGCTCATCGCTCCTATCTCATCAATTTATCGCACGTTAAAATGTACAGAAGAGGCGAAGGCGGTGAGATCGTGATGAGCAACGGGCATGAAATAGAGCTTTCGCGGGCACATAAAGATGAGTTTCTGCACCTTTTAAATGTAAGGTAATGAAGGCCTCATTTCTTTATATTCTCTTGATTTTTTTATATAGCACGCTGTTATCAGTGTTCCCACCGGGGGTTTATGCGCAGCTACACAGTTTTAAAATTTATAATGTGAATGATGGGTTACCCAGCACCACAATAGGTGCGGTGTACGAGGATAAGTATGGTTATTTATGGGTAGGCACAGTAGCCGGGCTTAGTCGCTTCGACGGCAGACAATTTGTGAACTATAGTATTGCAGATGGTTTGCCAGCACTTGGTGCCATTGTTGCTTTGCAGGATAGCCGCGAGCGCCTTTGGGTTCGCACTTTCGCGGGTATGGCACAATTCAGAAACAACAGGTTTATAACCTATCCCATAAGCGATAATCAAAATGACCTCTATGTGTTTAATATTATAGAAACAAAAAATAAACGTATCTGGGCACTTACTGGAAAAGGTGTGTACGAATTTGCAGATAGTCTTTGGAAGAAAATACGTCTTTATCCGGGTTTTGAAAACAGGCCCTGCAGAAACATTATAGAAACAAACGGAGAATTATATGTTTGCTATCCTACAGATATTGTTTGCAGGAATAGAGACGAAAAATGGCTGGAAATAGCGAAAAATAAAGACTACGGTTCCATTTTCAATGTTATGTCTATGCAAAATAGGCAAATCTGGGTAAGTTCAAGCACAAATATTTATAAAATCCGTGACCATCAGCTTGTTCCTTTATCAAAACGAAATGGAGTGGCAAAAAACTACTTTTCTTATTTGGTAGATTCAAAAAAGCGTCTTTGGCTTGAGGGCGGAGATTTTTTGAAAGTTTCAAAACCCGCCGATTGGCAAAATTTTTCTGATTTGATAAATTATGACCGCTATTATTCTTTCATTAATGAAGATTCAAATCATAATATTTGGACTAGTACAACTCAAGGGTTGTTGAAAATAAAAGATATTGGCTTTTCCGTCATAGACAAAAATAACGGCGTTCCGTTGGATGGGATATACAATATCATTACTCTTCCTGATAGTGGAGTATTATTTTCATCCGGTTTAAAAACAGGTTTGCTGCTTTACACGGGTAGCAGCTGTAAACAAATAATGCCGCCAAAAGCTCCTGGCAATGAAAATTATTATCGAGATCCTGTTGATGCCTATACTTTCGATGATAACAATACGCTCTGGATGGTAACCCGTTTTAAGAGATTTCTGCATTTTAATGGCAAAACTCTGGAAGATTTTTCAAATGTATTCCATTTTAAAACAACAGACCTTATTTATGATTTACATTACGCAAAAGACAGGAAGAAATTTTTTATTTGTGCCGATTCCACGTTGTTATATGGAAATTCTTCAAAAATCATAGACTTTATTCCCCAAAATACCGGTGTACGCTTACCCAGGCCTACGCGGTTGCACGAGCTCAAAAATGGCCTGCTGCTATTATATATTGCCAGGAAGGGGGTGTATTGTATTGATGTCGCAAATAATCTAATTCCTCTTATTACGGAAATTAATGACAACGAAAAAAGCGCTCAGTTAGGCGTTTTGTTTTGTGAAGATGACGGAAATTCTTTCTGGATAGCTATTCCTGGGCTGGGTTTATTCGAATATGAGGTTACAAAAAACAATCTACCCATTTTAAAAAATCATATTACGGTTAAAGAAGGATTACAAAGCAATAATATTCTTAGTGTAACAAACGATAAGCAAAACAGGCTTTGGGTAGCAACTAATACAGGTTTAGATATATTGCAAAAAAGCAAAACCGGCAGTTGGGATGTATTTAATTACGCAAAATCCGAGGATCTCACCATCACCGTATGTGATTTTGAAAGGCTTGCATGTGATATCAAAGGCAATGTGTGGCTTTCATCACCCAAAAAATTAATAAAATTTAATACTGCCGATATTAAGCTTTATAAGGAAATACCACGCATTATCATTGAAAAAATTTCGCTTGCCTTTAAGGAAACAGACTGGAGTAAGCTAACTGATTCGTTATACGGCTATTGGCAATTGCCCCGTAACCCGGTGTTGAATTATAGTCAGAATACGCTCGGTATATTTTTTAACGCGATCGATCTTTCTACTTCAAACTCCAATCCTGAATATTCTTATAAATTATTACCGTTGGATACTTCGTGGAGCATTCCTTCTAAAATAAAGTCGGTATCGTTTTCACAATTACCTGCCGGAAGATATCAATTTATTGTCCGGGCAAAGGACCGGGCTTCAGGTTGGAGCACGCCTGCTGTTTTCGGTTTTGCAATTAAACCTCCTTTCTGGCAGACATGGTGGTTTCGCCTAATAGTAATCATCTTTGCCGCCTTTATTATTATCAGCATTTTCAGGGCAAGGATAAAAAAAATAAGAACCGATGCATTAATAAAAAATCAGCTAAAAGAACTGGAGATGAAAGCGTTGAAAGCGCAAATGAACCCGCATTTTATTTACAACGCACTTAACTCAATACAGGCATTGGTGGCAAATGATAAAAAAAACGAAGGCATACACTATATAGGTTCATTTTCAAGATTGCTTAGGCAGGTGCTCGATAATTCCGAAAGTAATATCATTAGTTTAGATAAAGAACTGGAAACTATCGGCCTGTATATTCAGCTCGAATCTCTTCGGTTGGACATGCTATTAGATTACAAAAAAAACATCCCGGAAAATATAGTCACTGATTTTGAAAAAATCCCGCCGCTTATTTTGCAGCCATTTGTTGAAAATGCGCTATGGCATGGACTAAGCCGAAAAAAGGGCAAAAAGGAAATAAAAATAACGGTTAGCATAAATGATACCTGGTTAATTTGTGATATAACAGATAACGGTATCGGCAGAAAAAAGGCCGGTGAATACAAAAACAGTTCAACCGCTATCCACCAGTCCCGGGGTATTGAAATCACCCGGAAAAGACTGATTGACTTCAATGAGGATCAATTAGTTACTCCTATAGAATTTTTCGATCTTTATGATGATAAAAAAAATCCATCCGGCACACGTGTAACCATACGCATCAAACGGAAGTTCAGCTCCATTTCAGTTTGATTTACTAAATCAATGGTAAGTTTCAACTCTTCTATTTCGCCATTCGCTAAATACGGCTTTGCAAAATAAAAAGTATTAAAGATTACATTTAAATTTACTAACTGAACGACACCCCTTTACTGATAAAATATTCTTTAACAGCTTTAGAGAAAATGTTGCCCTCTGATTTATTTATCGCATTCACCGGTCATATTTAGTTTCTGTTGTCAAAGTAACGGTCTTGACAAATCATGATGTTGAAACTGGTGAAATTGAAATTCCAATTGGCAAACTATATGCTGGCCAGATGAAAAAACTTGGCCTGTTTAATTAAATAAATAATTATTCGCTACTAAACGATAAAAAAATGAAAAAACACTATTTCTTACTCATGCTTGTGTTGGGTTTTTGTTCCTGTAAAAAGGAAAAATCCCGTGAGGTTCTGGCTCCTGCGCAGGTGGATGTTTATGTGGCAGGTGTCATGTCGGTTAATAGTAGTACTGTACCCGGATACTGGAAAAATGGCAAGCGGGTACTATTAGACAGCGCAGCCTATGTTGGTGGTTATGGAACAGCCGTGGCCAATTCCATTGCTGTTTCAGGAAATGATGTGTATGTAGCAGGGTATTATACAACGGGCGTCACCCAAACCCAATTCGGAATATACTGGAAAAACGGCAACCCGGTGAACCTGACCGATGGTTCAACAGGTACGGAAGCAGCAAATTCCATCGCTGTTTCTGGAACGGATGTGTATGTGGCAGGGTATGGCAACAACGGTAGCGCCAAATACTGGAAAAACGGCAACCCGGTGAACCTGACAAACGGTACAAATAATGCCTATGCAAACTCTATCGCTGTTTCTGGAACGGATGTGTACGTAGCAGGTTATGAAGAAATGGGGTACTTGCATTGGGTAGCCAAATACTGGAAGAATGGAAACCCGGTGAACCTGACGGATGGTACAAAATATACCGAGGTAACATCCATCGCTGCTTCAGGAACTGATGTTTATGTGGCGGGATATGAAGAAGATAGCAACGGGTTGAAAGTAACAAAATACTGGAAAAACGGAAATTTGGTAAATCTAACCGGTTCAACAGGTGCGGAAGTAGCAAACTCCATCACTGTTTCAGGAACGGACGTGTACGTTGCAGGGGAAGAATTCAACGGGTCTGTTGGTGTAGCCAAATACTGGAAAAACGGAAACCCGGTGAACCTTACCGACGGTTCAAAAGGTGCTGAGGCAACATCCATCGCTGTTTCTGGAACGGATGTGTACGTGGCAGGTTCTGAAGCAAATGCAGCGGGTAATTATGTTGCAAAATACTGGAAGAATGGAAGCCCTGTAATTCTGGGTGAAGGTGACGCACACTCTATTTTCTTAGTGCGGAAATAGAGGTGCTAATGTGCAATTTTTTTTACAAAGAATGAATGCTGGAAATATTCAGCAATAAAAAACTTTCAGTAATTAGGATATTAGAATACGAATGAAATTGTTTTCAGACAATTATTTAAACCGCTCGCTGCAAAACAGCTTCTCTCCACAAAATAAACTTAAAAAGGTCTGTATAACAATAAAAACAATCCCGCTGGCACTTAGGTAACCGTACGCATCAAACTAAAATTCAGCTCCATTTCAGTTTGATTTACTAAATCAACCAACTCTTTCAAACCCTTTATTCCGCGCGCTGCTAAATAGCGCTTTGTACCTGCATCCCCCTACAGTATATTCATATTAGAATGGTAAGACCGGGAGCATCTGCGGGAAAGGGTCACAACTATTGGTTAAATTATGGCATACAAATGTTTAATTATTGATGATGATCCAATGGCTTTAATGATCATTAAAAAATGTGCAGGCTTTATCGAGCAGCTTGAAGTTGCAGGTTTGTGCACTAATGCTTTTGAAGCGATGGAGATCATTAATACAAGAAAAATAGATTTGTTTTTTTTGGATATAGATTTGCCGGAGCTATCAGGGATCAGTTTTATCAAGACTTTGCTCCATCCTCCTAAAGTAATTTTTATAACCTCTCATATTGAATTTGCCGCTGAGGCTTTTTCATTAGGTGCTGTCGATTATTTGCTAAAGCCAATAAGTTTAGAACGTTTTTTGATAGCCGTAAATAAAGTGATTAACGGTAGTGTGCCGGTAAAAGAAGAACATTACTTATCCAACTTATCCACGAATGGCGAGTATTTATATTTTAGGGCTAATAGAAAAATGATTAAGGTTCTTTTAGCGGATATTCTTTATGTGGAAAGTATCAAAAACCAAATTAAGATTTACAGACAGGCTGATAAGCCTTTATTAGTAAAACAGACTTTAACAACTCTGGAAGAAATGTTGCCTCCTGATTTATTTATCCGTATTCATCGTTCATTTATTGTTTCTGTCGACAAAGTTACCGCATTTACAAATCATGATGTTGAAATAGGCAAAATTGAAATACCGATAGGAAGGCAGTACACAAACCAAATAAAAAGACTATCACTGGTAGACTAATCTACTAAATCAACTGACTGTTTCAACCTCTTTATTCCGCACCCTGCTAAACAGCGCTTTGCAACGGTTTGCTACCCGCGTACTTTTAATCATGGATTTCTTTCTGGCCATTCTGATGCTGTTGACTATAATACTCGGTGGTATTTTTTGGGAAGAAATTAGAGGGTGGATCTTCCGAAAAAAACCTAAAAATGAATAAGCACCTGGAGGTTCACAATCATTTGATCAAACGCTTACCATGCTCAAATAATATTTATCAAATCGCATCATTAAAAGCGCAAAACTAAGCCATTATGAAAATTTCGTTCCATTTGATTCACCCCAAAACCCCTCAAAATGAAGAATTCGACTATGCTCAGGTCCACAAGGTGGATACTGCTTGCAGGCATTTTGCTTCTTGCCCTTGCCGGCTGTAAAAAGGAAGCCGGAATTAAGAACATAAAAGGTCAAACTAATGGTTTGTCATCCGCAAATACAGATAAGCTATATGGCCATTTAAAACAAACCAATACTTATTCGTCAGAAGTAGCTTTTAAATGGATTGACATGCAGCTTCGCTTATTCCGCACTAATACGCCCTTTATAGGTGGATTACCGCCACATCGTTATTTTGCTTACAGCGCTATTGCATTGTATGAATCGGTAGTACCGGGGATGCCTTCGTACCAAACTTTGTCCGGGCAGCTAACCGATATGCCTGCAATGCCTCGAACAACTCCGGGCTTTGCCTATCATTGGCCTACTTGTGCTAATGCAGCATTGGCGGCCATGAACCGCGATTTTTTTCCTAATACTTCTGCCGCTAATAAAGCAGCGATTGATTCATTGGAAAACGTGTTAAATAACGCTTACAAGGCGGAAGTGAGTGATGACGAGTTTCAGCGCTCGGTGCAATTTGGCAAATCAATTGCCCAATTAATTTTTGATTGGTCAAAAACTGATGGGGCAGCAAATGCGAATGCGCCTTACACTCCACCGGTGGGCCTTGGTTTATGGGTTCCAACTCCCCCTGCATTTGCCGCACCTTTCGGTCCTTATTGGGGAAATAACCGGCTAATGGTACAAGGCAGTTTGGATGGAAGTGCACCGCCGCCGCCGCCTGCTTATTCAACAGACCCATCTTCAGATTTTTATCTGATGGTAAATGATGTGTATAATGTTTCTCAAACGCTTACTCCCGCGCAAATAGCAACAGCGTTATATTTTCGCGACAACCCGGGTTATGGCGGTGGACACTATCTTTCCATTTTAAAAGGGATATTGCAGCAGGAAAATCCCCAGTTGGATTTTACTGCCATGGTTTTTGCTAAAACCAGCATTGGGATTGTTGACGCAGGTATTGGCTGCTGGCAAACCAAGTATCAATATAACATTGAACGTCCGATAACTTATATAAGGGGAGTATTAGGGCATTCAACTTGGGCCCCGTTGTTTCCCACACCAGCCTTCCCCGAATACACTTCTGGTCATTGCACTATTGCCGGAGTTTTTTCGGAAATTCTTACGAGCATATTTGGGGCCAATTATCATTTTACCAATCACACTTACGATTACCTGGGTATGGCGCCCCGTTCTTATAATTCATTCCATGATTTTGAATTAGATATTAGCGATGCCAGGGTATTTGCAGGTATCCATTACCGTAATTCCTGTGTAAGGGCGGTAACACAAGGGGAGATAATAGGACAGAATATCCTTAATAAGTTGAAGTTTAAAAAGTGATTTGGCTATTTGAGTACGGCGTTAGAACCGGGTAATAAGTTATGACCCGGACAACAGAAGCATAATATCCTAAAAACAGCCCATTATAACTGAAAAGGCATTTACTTATGTGTAAATGTCTTTTCAGCTTTCTATAATTTAGTATGGGCTTAATTCAAAGAGTTTAATATCTCTTCACTTCAAAACCCGACATAGCGCCGCTGAAGTGGATATAGAATTTATTTTTTGCGGCATCAAAACCTGGCGTTTCGTAGTCACCGTCTCCTTTTTTGGTAAAGCCCTCAAAATCATCTGATGAAAAGGCCGAAGATTTAGTGATACGGCATGCTGCATTTTGCGGGATGGTAAATTTAACGCTCGCAGCTCCGGTTGAAATATTGACATCGGTAGTAGAAAGCGGCTGACCCAATTTTATGGCGAATGAACCGGCACCTCCGTTTAATTTAATACTCTTCACTTTAAATTTTGAAAGGTCAAAATTTACGTCAGTTGCACCGGCATCAAGCTTCACGTTCCATACCGGGTTAGGGTTCAATCGCATTTCCACCTTGTTCCCGTGGTCGTCGTCGCTATTAAAATTGAACCCATTTTTACCGTCTCTCAATTTAAAATCAATTACATAAACCGAATCTTCCATATGGTGGTTCAAATCGTAATTACCTACGTTTTCCTGGGTAACTGCGTTGAATAACTGGTTAGTGGTGTCATTCAATTGATAGCTGGTAGCTGCTCCGGCAATATTCAGCTGGGCAACTTTTATGGTCTGATCATAAGGCGTATTAAATGTACTGCTACCGTGGGTTTTAACAAGTCTTCCACTATCGCTATCATCGCTGTCATCATTGTTATCGTCACTATCATCATTATTATCACTGTGATGATAAGTATAATGAGGCCACCACCACCTGCTGTACCGGTCCTCAAAATTTCCGAATATGATTAACGCAAAACCTGCAATTACCACGGCTATTTTAAGGATGGTTGCCCAGGCTGATTTGTTGTTTGCGAACACCAGGTTTACGCCGCCTATCACCAAAAATATTGGCCACAAATGGAACAGGTTATACCAGTGAAAGTGAATATACCCAAAGTTATGCAGCAGAAATATAGCGCCGATCATCACCAGGATCATGCCTGGTATCAGTTTATCGTTTCTCATGATCTTAATGTTTAAGGTTATACTGTAGGTGTGTTATCGGCCGGTGGATTTGCTTCTGAAGCAGCATCTTCTGCCGGTTTATCTTCAACTGTATTTGTTTTATTCCAGTCGGCCTGCTCCCACGGTTTTTTGCGCTCGCCCGAGATCATAATGGCACATCCCACCACGATCAGTACCACAGGCCAGAGTCTTTCAAAATCCCAGTCAGGTATGATATCGAAATCATCTAAGAGAATAGAACCACCGATGATGATCAGGATCACACCGAAGACAATGGCTACCAGCGATGTACTGTTGCGAGGCGCCTGGTATGGTTGATTCGGGAACGGCTGATTAGAGAATGAAGTTCCGGCATTGGCGTAAGAAGTACCGGTAAACTGACTGCCGCTGTCCGGGTTCTGCGGCGGTACCCTGTAATCGACGTTCGGGTCGATAAACAGCGGCTTTTTAGGCAGCACGATCCAAAATATGATATATATTAAAAGGCCGCCTCCGTGAAATATAAGCGCCAGCACGAATATTACACGCACTATGGCAACATCTACATTGAAATATTCGGCGAGGCCGGCACAAACACCAGCAATCTTTTTGTGGTATTCGTCGCGATATAGTTTCCTGTCCATTTTATTTACGTTTAAATCAGTTTTCATATTTGTCCCCCAACGGGTTTTATTATTAGTTCATCTACATTAGCGCCCGGGCTCATTTTGTACACGTTTACAATGGCCGAGGCAATATCTTCTGGCAATACAAATTGATCTTTAGGTATCGTGGTACCTTCCCACGAGTTGGTTAGTGTTGAGCCCGGGATAACTGCCGTAACTTTCACATTATGAGGCATCATCTCCAATCGCATTACTCTACTGAGACCCAATAGCGCAGCTTTTGTTACACTGTAGGTACCTGCAGTGGCGATGGGGTCAAGCGCTGCAACTGAGCAGATGGTGAAGATATGTCCTTCACGCGCTGCGACCATGCTTTTACCGAAGTAACGGTACAAATGATACGTGGGCATCAGGTTGGTGTTCATTTGCCTTTCAAAAGCAGCCTCGCTTTCATCCAGTATGCTGATAGGATCGAACATCCCGAGGTTATTTACGATGATGCTGATAAAACCCAGCTCTTGTTCGGCAGCGCCGGCAAATTTCAATAGTTGATCTTTTACACTGCCATCGGCTACCTGTGTAAATACTTTTATCTGCGGGTTGATCGTCAGAAGCTCCTGTTTAAATTCCGTTAATTCACCTTCCTTCCTGGAACAAACAGCCAGGTTAACACCTTCTTTGGCAAAAGCGATGGCGATTGCTCGTCCCATGCCTTTAGTCGCTCCGGTTATTACTGCATTTTTCATGTTGTGTTTAGTTTCGGTTTTATCCTGCTGTTGTTGATACAAATCTACTTTCGATTTAGGGGACAAGTTATATGGTTTTTGGGAAGTATGAACAAAATCTCGGTAAATGGCAGGAAATTAACGGTAAACGAAATTGCGCATAATTACACCGATAAACAGCAGTGAAAAGACTCTTTGTAGAATATACTCCCCGAATCATGTATTTTTTGCCTGTTAGTTATTATGGAAAAATCCCTTTTAAGTGTAGTCAACACATTTTTTTAAATAGGAACACTTATTGTACATGATAATTTAAAGTTTTTAACCTTAAAATCAATTGTCATGAACTCACAAACATTAATCGGAATCGTTGTATGTGTAACGCCACTGGTGTTGATCATCGCAACTTTAATCATAAGAGGTAAAAAATTATTTGATTGATTATAGCAATGCCATTCAGATTAATCATCTGTCTGGATAGCCTTCGACCAAAATTCAAATTTACCTTGAAAAATCGATCTGTTTTCTTACCAAACAGATCGATCAACACAGCTAAAGCCAATTATACCAATTCATTTAGCAGTTAATTATTTCTGTTTTTAATAAAAATAGTTAGCCAATAATAAAAACAAAACACGCACTCACAGGTTGTTTAGCATACTGACAACAATACAACAATCTGCCTGCGATGTTAATGCTCCTCATACAAATAATTGGTGCAATAGGCACTGCCATTATCGCTATAATCTTGCTGAAAAAAGATTGGCGCACCAAAAACGAAGCCATAAAAAAAGAAGCTGTATTAGTTACCAAAATTATTTTTGCCGTAACTATCGTATCCATCCTCAACCTGGCTGTTACGTTTTTTCAGTCTCAAAATGAGATCAGTAAGCTTGAAAAAGATAAACGGCAGTTACAGGTGACCAATGCCAATCTGAGTTTTAATATTTCAAAAATTGTCACTGCCCGCCCGGCGCCAGACATTGCTGCGGAAAAGGATGTTCCTGATAAAAAGGAACCGCAAAAGCAGGTTCTTGCATCCAATGATGAGACACAAGATCACCTAATGCTTGTTAGCAAAATTGAACCTAAGAAACATACGTCGGTAATTAAAAAACCTGAGATGCGTTCGGAACCTGTTAAGACAGTCAAAAACAACATAGCTGTCAATAACAAAAAGACTACACCTGTCAATATCGCCGGCGAATCGTCAAATGAACCTGATGATGTGCCCCTGTTCCATTTTATTGGCACTGGTGGCAGGATACTTTCAGGTGTATTGGTCAGCAAGAGTGCCAGGCCTATCTATAATTTATCAGTAAAAGTCTCCAACTATGACGACTTAATGGATTGCAATTGTTTCGTTGGTAATACCAGCAGCGTCACTATTGGTGCGTTAAATAGCCAAAGCACCTATTTGTTTAAGTTACCCGAATTTAACCGTCGTGCACAAACCGGCCGGTACCTGGTCACCCTGCGCTATAACGACAAGCTGTATTATGAGGAAGCGATGTATACCTTTACTGATCGCCGCGATTTTTCCCAGGCGCTGCGCATAAAACAATATGAAGGTTCATCGCTGGTACACAATACCATTATGCGCGGTTCCAGTTACCAATTGAAGTCGATTAACTGGGATCGCAGCTTCCCGCTATCCCTGGATGAACAGGCGAAGAAGGCTTATATTGCTGCCAATTAGAGACTTCATTTTCTAACTCAGAAAAATATCGAGTCTTTGATCTCTGCCTGAGGATTTTTCTCTTTAACTCTTTCCCGAAACAACTTGAAGTTTTTAATATTCGGTAATATTTGCACAATATAATTATTGTCTGAATTATCGCAGTAGGAAATATCCCAATAATGGCTATTATTAATACGATTTGAGGTAAGTTTAATTGCTGTGACTTGTTTCAATGGAACCTCTTCGTTTGAGGTCTTATTGCTCAGGTACATATTTTCATCATCAAATTCAATCACAGGTGCATAACGTTCGTTGTATGTCGCGAATAACGCAATAATACCGATAATAGCCGCAGTTATTATAGTGCTGCTATTAGTATTGGAATGCCCAAAGAATGCATTGACGATAATTAGGTACAGGCAAAATAAAATAACAACCAATAATAGGTATTTGAAAAAGGGGCGGCTTCTTGAAATCCTGAGTCTGGCCATAAAAAAGCTTAGGTTACGAGTGACTATATTACAAAACTAAACATTACGCCATATCACGCAAACATTTTCCCGTATTTGACAGTAATATAATTCGTTTACAAAAAAGCTGCAGTTAACGCGAGTTATCACCAACCAAAGCGGAAAAAATGTATTTTTAACCGCCTTAGAAAATTTTTAATGTTTCATAGCTTAGGAAGATATATACTCCTTTTGTGGTTAAGTTTCAGAAAACCAGAGAAATTCAAAGTCTACTGGGCCGAAGTGATGCGCGAAATGGTGTCGCAGGGAATAGGCTCATTGGGCATTATTGTTATCATTTCTGTGTTTATTGGTGCGGTGGCTACTATACAAACTGCGTTCCAGTTGGTGAGTGACCTGGTACCCCGTTCGGTAGTTGGCGGCATTACCCGCGATTCGACGATATTAGAGTTTAGTCCAACCATATCTGCGCTTGTTCTTGCCGGTCGCATTGGGTCGAGCATTGCCTCGCAAATAGGCACCATGCGTGTTACCGAGCAGATCGATGCGCTGGAGATTATGGGTGTGAATACTCCAGGCTATATCGTATCGCCAAAGATCATTTCAGGTGTTTCGATGGTACCCCTGCTCGTTATAGTCTCTGTTTTGTTGGGGCTTGGCGGTGGTTACCTGGCTTGTGCCGTGTCAAATACTGTATCTACTACCGATTATCTTTCCGGGCTCACAGACGGCTTTAACACCATTATTGTCACTGTTTGCGCCGTTAAGTCTTTGGCGTTCGGATTTATTATTACTTCCATTTGCGCCTACCAGGGTTTTTATACTTCGGGTGGGGCGCTTGAAGTGGGGCAGGCTGCTACACGCGGCGTGGTTTATAGCTGTATCATGATCCTTTTTGCCGACCTGATTATCTCCAAAGTATTATTATGATCGAAGTTAAAGACATTTATAAAACCTTTGGGGATAACGAGGTACTACGTGGCATAACGGCCAGTTTTAAACCCGGGAAAAATAATCTGATCATAGGAGGATCGGGATCGGGAAAAACCACCTTATTGAAATGCATCGTAGGCTTGCATGAACCTACCAGCGGCAGTGTTTATTACGACGGGCAGTGTTTTACCAGCATGCATTTCAGCGAAAGGGTGCATATCCGTAAAGAGATCGGCATGCTGTTCCAAAACTCTGCTCTGTTTGATTCGATGACGGTTGAAGAGAACATCATGTTTCCGCTCAATTTATTTACCGATCAAAGCAAAGAGGAAAAACTCGACCGGGCTAATTTTTGCCTTAAGCGCGTAAATCTTGAGGGAAAAAATAAACTCTACCCTTCCGAGCTATCAGGCGGCATGAAAAAACGTGTGGGCATTGCCCGAGCCATTTCCATGCAGCCGAAATATTTGTTTGTGGACGAACCCAACTCCGGCCTCGATCCACTGACCTCCATCCTGATAGATGAACTCATTGCCGAACTGACCGAAGAATATGGCATCACTACGGTGGTAGTAACCCACGATATGAACTCTGTAATGGGTATCGGCGATCATATCATATTCCTTTACAACGGTCAAAAATGGTGGGAAGGCACCAATCACGACATCGCACATACTGACAATAAAGAGCTCAACGACTTTGTATTCGCCAGCAAGTTTATGAAAGCAGCTAGGGAAAAGTTGTAATCAGTGACCGGTTATCAGTTATCAGTAGTCGGGAAAATGGCTTAAATGAAATAACTATATTTGCAGCCTGATAACTGGTCACCAGTTAGCTAATCACTATTCCAAAAAAATGATCCAACTTCTCACACCACAACACTGGAAAGATTACGAGCTGATTGATTGCGGCGATTTTGAAAAGCTGGAGCGTTTTGGTAATGTCATTTTGATCCGTCCTGAGCCACAGGCGGTTTGGAGCAAGCAATTGCCGCAATCTGAATGGCAGAAGTTACATCATATCAAGTTCAAGGGCCGTTCGGCTACTTCAGGTGATTGGGTAAAGAAGAATAATAATATTCCCGACCGCTGGCATATTGAATATAAAAACCCCGAGATCGCCATAAAATTCCGTTTAGCGTTGACGTCTTTCAAACATGTCGGCATATTCCCTGAACAAGCTGTTAACTGGGATTATTCATCGCAGGTCATCAAAAAATTCAAGACACCTCAGCCAAAGGTGCTTAACCTATTTGCCTATACCGGTGGCGCTTCGCTTGCTGCACAGGCGGCCGGTGCAGATACCACACACGTCGATTCTATTAAACAGGTAGTAAACTGGGCCAATGAAAACCAGGAACTATCAGGCTTAACCGATATTCGCTGGGTGGTAGAAGATGCGCTGAAGTTTGTAAAACGTGAAGTAAAACGTGGGAAAAAATATAACGGGATTATTCTGGACCCTCCTGCTTATGGTCATGGCCCTAGCGGTGAAAAATGGAAACTAGAGGATCACATTAATGAAATGATGGAGGATGTAGTTCAACTACTCGACCCACAGGAACATTTCCTGATCCTGAATGCTTATTCACTTGGGTTTTCATCAGTTATTATTGAAAACCTGATCAGAAGCTCTTATCCAAAAGTTCAAAACCTCGAAACCGGCGAGCTTTACCTGCAGGCAACCTCAGGCGTTAAATTGCCTTTGGGCGTGTTCGGGAAATTCTCGACAGTGCGCCTGTAAATAAGAGCTTTAAAAATCGAGTGTGCCAAAAACACCGTTATGGTAATCATCAATTGCCTGGTCGATCTCTTCGGCGGTGTTCATCACAAAGTTGTCTTTGGCTGCGACCGGCTCGTTGATTGGTTCAGCTGAAAGAAATAAAATTACAGTGTCTTCCTCAGCTGTCAGAATCACCTCGTCGTTTTCTTTTTCAAATACGACCAGGTTGTATTGCTTAACTGCCTCCTGGTTGAGATTGACGCAACCTTTGGCTACATATAATAATGTCCAATAACCCGGTGTGGCTATAAATTGAACTTGCCTGCCTTTTTGTATACTTCCAACTATTGATATAACAGGAGTACAGCTCTTTAACGGACCTGTTTTGCCCTCGTAAGAGCCGCTCGCCAGCCGAATATCCACCCCTTCCTGATCCAACACACGCGGCTGCATATCCCGGGTTGCCGATTGATAAGATGGTTCATCCCATTTATGGGACTTTGGAACATTTATCCATAATTGAAGCAGTTCTTGGGTACCACCTTTTTGTAAAAGATCCGCAGTTGGCC
>JACXTT010001421.1_pt1 | contig 39711 bp, 27 predicted proteins | sample 9270951 | NCBI WGS metagenome assembly JACXTT01 (sample SAMN15532306, study PRJNA645909) | rock metagenome | isolation source: weathered quartz diorite | place: Puerto Rico | collected 2017-06-21
TTGTGGGTTCCGGAAATTCTGAGCCACCAATTCCGGAAATTCTGAGCCGTTTTGTACTTGCTGGCAAGGTCTCTTCCAGGTTGAGATGACGCGTTCTCCCCGAGGCTCCGTCGAGATGAATGAAGCGTCCTCGTTCTAGGACCCGGTCGAGGATGGCCGCCGCCATATCTTCGTCGTGTAATACCTTTCCCCACTCATTCAGTGGCTTGTTGGTGGTGAAGATCATCGGCCGTTTCTTCAGGTGCCGATCGTTCACCACATGGAAGAGCACGTTGGCAGCGTCCGGCCCGTAGGTCAAATAGCCGACCTCATCGATCACCAAAACGTGCGGGTGGGTATAGGTCGTGAGCGACTCCTGGAGGTGTCCGCTCTTGCTAGCATTGGAGAGATCCTCGATGAGTTCCGCCGCGGTGGTGAAGAGCGTCTCGAAGCCGTTCTGGATGGCGCGGTACCCGATGGCCACCACCAGATGGGTCTTCCCTCTGCCGGTCTTACCGTGCAGGATCAACGACCGTCCCTCGGTGACGAAGTCCAGCCCGAGGTAGGAGCCGATCACGGATTCCCGGAGCGTGGACTGCAAAGTGAAGTCGAACTCGTCGATGGTTTTGAAGAACGGGAAGTGTGCGCTCCGCGTACAACGCTGCAGTCGCGTCTGTTTCCTTCGCGCTACTTCTTCGGCCAGCAGCAGCGCCAGGAAGTCCCGATACGACCAACTTTCCTTCTCGGCCCGAACGGCGACCTCCTGGTAGATCCGGCGCATGTGCGCCAGGTTGAGGCGCCGGAAGTGTACCTCGAGCTGCCCCTCGGAGAGTTCCAGACTCTTCACCGTGTTGTCGTCCTGCTTTGTGGTCATCGATGCACCTGGCCGATTTTTCGTAACCGTTTCCTTTTTCACTGGATCACCTCCTGGAAAATGAGCGAGCGCTGCAGGAAGCGCTCTACATAAGAGGAACTGAACACCTGTTCTTGGATTCCTTCCTCCATCGCTCGGCGGAGAACTTCCTGACCGTGACTCTGCAGGATGTCGTGCAGCCGATCCACATCGTGGAACCACTCCCGGGGCCGGCGATGAACGATCTCGGTGAGGTAGAGGAAAGCCGACTCTCCGAGTTCCAGCAACTGCTGACGCTTCAGATAGCGCTTGCCGCGCTTGCCCGATACCGCCGCCACCAGGGCCGCGCGATGCGCTGCGAGCGTGGAGAGCCCTCGTGCGCAACGAATTTCCGCGGATGGTTGACTTCATATCGGCCCGCCACGATGCGCACGCGATCGGCATACAAGTACAGCGTCGCCGGCATGCTAATGGCCTCGGGAGGCATCGAGTAGGGATGGCCATCGTGCAGGACGGTGCCCGGCGGGCCTACATAGACAGGAATGCGAAGCGCTAGATCTTTCGGGCACACCTTCAAGGAACGAAGTCGGAGGGCCTCTTCGGCGAGACGCACGACGGGGATTACTCCCGTCGCGCGGCAGGGACGCTCCTGGTTCACTTCGCGATGCCAGGCGACCAGCTGTTGCTCGAGATCTTCTTGATCGGGGAAGCGCCGCACTTTGAAGAAGGAGGATTTTACGAAGCCCACCAGGTTCTCGACGGCCCCTTTTTGGTTCGGTTGCTGAGGCCAACACAACTCCACCCCGATGCCCATCTCCAGCATGGCGTAAGCGAAGACCGGATTCCATTCCGTGACTTCGCCGTTCCTCCGCCACTTCAGAGCCACGGTCTTCGGTCGATCGAAGACGCACATCAGCGGAGCTCCACCCCAACTGTCGAGATGCTCGGCCAGGTGGCGCACCAAGCTCTCCACCGTCTGGTCCTGCACCACACTGACGCGGATCCATCGGGAGTACTTCAGGCGAGAAGCGAAGAAGTGGATGCGACGGATCGACCCGTCGAGAAATGCAACATCTACTTGCCCGAAGTCATGTTGGCTAAATTCTCCGGGCAGACCTTCGAAACGAATCAGTGGCTTTACTTCCTTCGGACGAAGAGAGGCCACCAGAGCATACAAGGCGGTCTTGCCTCCTGGATAGCCGGCCTCGCGAATCCGCCGAAGAATTTCCAGCGAAGGCAGGTCGGGCTTTTTCTCCAGGAGCGCAACGATGAATTTCCGGAAATCGTCGACCTTGCTGGGCCTGCCGATCCGCCGCTTCTCTCGCTCCGCAGCATCATCGACATGAACCACCGGAGCTTCTTCCGCAATGCGTTTAACTGAGCATAGGGACACTCCCGCCAAACGGGCTACTTCGGTCTGGGGGTGACCAGCCTTCAGCAGAATCTCGACTTCGTGACGCTTTAACATTCCTAACATCCTCCTCCCTCCGCCCTACCGGTTTACCTACCGGGGGCACAGAGAGAGTTCTATCCCTTCCGGCTATTGCCGGATGGCTCAGAATTTCCGGAATGAAAAGGGTCAGAATTTTCGGAACCGACAACATTAGTGTTCCGTTTGAAATGTGAGGGCTCACGAGCCTAAGAGAGATCTGTTGCAGCACGCAGAATCGGATTAACCGAAACAGTTTCCGATTCGGTTTTCCCAAATGAAACAAGACTCCTGTTTCGAAGTTGAGAACTCTAAATTGACTTCGCTTTGGATCGGTGTATCTTTAAACGATAGGTTAAAAGTTCCCCCAGCCGGAGGTGATTCATGAACCGTCGTTTGACGCTACCTTTGTTTTCCATGATTTGTTTGATCTTCTCGCTCGCCGGCTGTCAGAAATCCGCTGATCAGCAAGCTACTTCGGACACCTCATCCACACCTACAGCCGCGTCCGGGAAGTCCGAAGCTAACAAAGCGGAACCAAGAAGGATCTTTGAACCGAAACCCATTGTCGTGCCTGCGGACACCGAAATTACCGTGGTCCTGGATGAGACTCTCGGTTCGAAAACCAGCGCGTCCGGGCAGGCTTTCCACGCCACGGTGCAAGAACCTGTCGAAGTCGAGGGAAAGGTCGCGATTCCAAAGGGCGCGCGTGCGTCCGGCACGGTGAAGGATGCCAAAGCGGCCGGCCGTTTCAAAGGCGGGGCCGTGCTCTCCTTAACCCTGACGAGTATCGAAATCAACGGCAAGGAACATGAAATCCAGACTAGCGATGCCACTCAAGTAAGCAAAGGAAAGGGCAAGAGAACCGCCGCGATGGTCGGTGGCGGAGCGGCCGGCGGAGCCGCTATCGGCGCAGTCGCCGGTGGTGGAAAAGGCGCCCTCATCGGTGGGCTCATCGGAGCGGCCGCGGGCACTGGCGGTGCGGGACTAACAGGTAATCGTGACATTACTCTGCCGGCGGAAACCGCACTCAGCTTTAAACTTCTCCAGGCGCTTGAAGTCAAGATCAAGCGTTAATTTTTCCGCCTTGCGGCTACTTCCCAAGTTCCGCAGGGCGTTTTTGTCTCTTCAACTCAAGTAAATATTCGTCTGCCTTCATCTGGCCATCTTTTCATTGACGTGGCCTGGCACGCACAGTAGTGTCTGGGCTTCTTGTCGGGTCCCGAGGATTCCCGCATTGAACAAAACTGCGTCAGAGCTCAACGCTGCAACCACGGTGCGTCCAGCACGTGTCATAGGCTTTCGTGATCTCGTTTTGTTCTACGTCGTCACCGGGGTTAGTCTGCGTTGGATAGCCGCTGCAGCGAGCATTGGCCCGAGCTCCGTGGTCATCTGGATCGGTGCTTGGCTCTTCCTCTACCTGCCTTTGGCACTCTCCGTCATCGAACTTTCCTCGCGCTACCCCGCGGAGGGCGGGCTCTACGTCTGGACCAAGAAAGCCTTTGGCGAAGGTTCCGGCTTCCTCGCTGGGTGGATGTATTGGACCAGCAATCTACCCTACTATCCGACAGTGCTCATTTTTGCGGCCAGCAATCTGTTATTTCTGCGCCCGGAATGGCAACGCTATTCGCACGATTCCACCTACTTCACTGTTTTTTCGGTCCTTGTACTGGCCGGCCTTACACTCATCAATCTTGTTGGTTTGAGAATCGCAAAATGGTCCTACAACGCAGGCGCACTGGCGATGTGGATTCCCGCTGGCATGGTTGTTGTGATGGGCGCTATCGCGTGGGGGCATTCCGGTTCAGCAACGTCCTTTCGCCCTACCAACCTGTATCCGAGCGTGCATCCGCGCGACATTATTTTCTGGAACACCTTTATTTTTGCCTTCATCGGCTGCGAAGCAAGCTCGATCATGGCGGAGGAAATCAAGGATCCACGAAGAAATATTCCTCGTGGCTTACTGCTTGCCGGTCTGACCGTCGCGGCGTGCTATATCCTCGGAACAATCTGCATACTCCTTGTTCAGCCAGGCTCGGAGACAAGCAATCTGGATGGCTTGGTTCAGGCAATTGCCAAGACTTCAGCCCGCATAGGAGTGCCTGGCCTCTCGCAAACGGCCGCGGTCTTGATCGCCGTCAGTAATATCGGGGCAGCGGCCGCGTATCTGGCGGTTGCTTCCCGGCTTCCATTCGTCGCGGGAATTGACGGCTATTTGCCTCGCGGATTCGGCAAGCTTCATCCGCGTTGGCGGACACCCTACGTTTCTGTCCTACTCCAGGGAATCATCGGGATCGTTTTTGTATTCCTCGGCCAGGCAGGCACCTCCGTAAAAGGCGCTTACAATGTTCTGGTCAACATCAGTGTCATCACCGCGCTCATTCCTTTTTTGTTTTTATTCGCAGCAGTTATTCGCGTTCAAGATGATCCGGTGGGCCCGGATGTGATTCGCATCCCGGGAGGGAAGCCAGTAGCCCGAGTGGTCGCCTGCATTGGTTTCCTGACTACTCTCTTCGCTACCGTTCTCTCGCTATTCCCATCGCCCGACGATCCTCACATCTTTCTCGCCGCGGCCAAGATTCTTGGTTCGACCTTACTGCTGGTCGGAGTGGGCATCCTCCTCTACTGGCTCGGAAAGCCGAGGGCGGGTCGCCTGGCTCGATCGCCTCTCTCCTCCCGGTGAAGCGCTATTCCCCAGGGCCTAGCCGCTCATTCACGTAACGCCGGATATCCAGGCTCAGGTCTTCCATCGGCGCGTAATAACCAAATTTGTGCACACGCGCGCCCATCCCTTCTTGTACCCTCTTGCAGATTGTCCAGTCCTGCCGATTGACCAAGTCCCAAAAATTCACTGCATCGCTCGGATCAAAATCCGCCATCGCCATCTCGTCGGGATGAAAAAGAAACTCGCAAATCACCTGGGTCCGGCATGGCCCTCGCGGCCATAGGGTAAACGCCGCGACATGATCGGCGGCCAGACTCAGCAAGAAATTGGGGTAGATCAATTCCCCTTTATGACGCACTTTCTCATCGTCGTTCAAACCAGGAAACGGTTTCCGCTGGGTCTTTCCACTGAACGTAAATGTAAACGCGCCATTCTTGTGCGGTATCCCTCGCTCCCAATCGAGCGACCCTCCTCCCTGCTGCTTGAATGCCGGCACGACTTCGCACAGTTCTGGGTGCACGCCGCTGCAGTGGTAGCATTCGTTATAATTTTCAACGATGACTTTCCAATTCGCCTCGACTTGATACTCGATTCTTTGCGCCACTCGCAGATCACCCAACGGGTAGCGCCTTACGCGCTCCGCCGCTTCGCCCAACTCCCGGCGCAGGGTCCGGCCTTCCTTTGCGGCCGCCTCCGGTGTCAGGTTCACGAAGAAAAAGCCTCCCCATGTCTCAACGCCGACCGGATACAGCGAAAAGTCCTCTTTGCAAAAACCGTCGCCCTCGCGGAGATGCGGCGCATTGAGCAGCCGTCCGTCCAGCGCGTAAGTCCATTGATGATATGGACACCGGATGCCGTTCGCTCCCAGTACTCCGCCGGTCAACTTCACTCCTTCCGCCGCGGCCCCGCCTGTTGTTTCGCACAACCGGGCACCCCTATGCCGGCAAACGTTGTAATGCGCCTTGATTTCGCGCGCTTTCGTCCGAACTACGAGGAGGCTCTCCCCGACTACATCGAGCACCACAAAATCTCCAGGCTTCTGAAGCTGCTCCTCCCTTCCCGCGCAAAACCATTCCCGGCAGAAAATGCGCTCCACTTCCCGTTTATAGGTCTCTTCCGATAAGTAGTAGGAGCTTGGCAGCGATTTTTGGAGAACGCTTTCTGTTTTTTTCTTCACGATGGTCATTGTTTCCTCACGCGCGAATCTTCTTCCAGTCTCGCAGTACCTGGTGCGCGGCGTTGTGGCCGGGCGCTCCCGTCACTCCGCCTCCAGGATGTGTCCCTGCGCCGCAAAGATACAGTCCCTTAATGGGTGTCCGGTAGTGTGACCAGCCCGGTACCGGTCTCATGAAGAAAAGTTGATCGAGGCTCAGGTCTCCGTGAAAGATGTTTCCCTCCGTCAGACCATAGGTCCGTTCGAGATCCAGCGGTGTCAGAACTTGTCTCTCGACAATTGCTTCCGGAACATTCGGAGCATATTCCGCTATTTTTCTTACTACGCGATCTCCGAGCAATTCCCTCTTCTCATCCCAGTTCCCTTCCCGCAAGCGATACGGCACGTATTGCACAAAACAGGTCATGACGTGCTTCCCTGGCGGGGCCAGCGAATCATCGGCGTTAGAAGCCACCACGCAGTCCACCCACAGCTCCTCGGGTATCTGCCCAAATTTGGCCATGTCATAACACCTCTCCGCGAATTCTAACGAGGGTACGAGTGTGAACAAAGAGCGTTCCTGGGCCGACGCACCTGCCGGGGTGCCCGTAAAGCGCGGCTCCTCACTCAGAACCATATTCACTTTTGCGCACGGCCCATCCATCTTGATTCCGCGCACCGTATGTAAGAATTCTGCGGGCAAGGCGTCAGGCTCAACCATTTTCAAGAATGTGCGCTTCGGATCGGCATTCGAAAGGACGACCCGCGCGCGAATCTCAATACCGTCTTCTAGAATCACTCCTCGCGACCGGCCATCCCGCACGTCTATCTTTGCGACCGGAGCGTTCACACGAATCTCGGCGCCGAATTTGCGCCCCGCCGCGGCCAGCGTTTGCGTGATCGCTCCCATTCCCCCCATCACGTGTCCAAAGAATCCCTGAAGTTCGTGCTCTCCCCCGCTCAGTAGATGAAACAACAATCCTATCGCCGTTCCCGGTTGGTAGGGGCCCCCATGCTTTCCATAAACATTATTTGCAAGAAACAGTGTTTTGATCTTCTCTGACTCATAATTCCGATCTAAAAAGTCGCTCAGGCTCCCTGTAAGAAAAGAAATCAATTGCGCGATTTCGCTGCTGGAGATGCCAAAAAATCGCTTCCCAGTGCGAAATAGACTCATCCACCCTTTAAACGAGTCTGTACCTGGTTCCGGAGGCGGCTCCATAAAAAAAGGTTGCAAGTACCGGGCCAGCTTCTTCAGCTGGTCATCGACCCGGACAAATGTTTCCGCGTCCTTGGTTGAAATCTTTCGAAATTCACCAACGGCTCGATCGCGGTCCGCCCACCAACGCACCACCTGCCCATCCGGGAACGCGACCTGAAGCATCGGATCGCACGGCACCATCCGCAGCCCGTGTCCGCGCAGGTCCAGATCTCGAATAACTTCGGGGCGCAGCATACTTGCTATATAAGAAGTCGTGGAGGCGCGGCAGCCAGGCGCAATTTCCTCCGTCACGCAGCAGCCGCCGACGATTTCCCTGCGCTCCAGAACCAATGTGGAGAGCCCTGCACGCGCAAGATAAGCTCCCGCGGTCAGACCATTATGCCCAGCGCCCACGACGATGGCGTCGTAGGTCTTCTTGGACTGTTTAACCATTCTTAGTAGTGGCGATCCATCATTTTTCAATGTCCGAGGCTGTTTTCTTGCCGCTAAGAATATACGAGTTGGTGTTCTGCGTGGTCCCCCATTTCTCCATCATCTTGTTCCTTAAACTGGCTATTGTCTGTTCTTCCCTCGCCAATTTCACTCCGTGCTCGCAACTGTCATACAATTTCAGGGTAATTTCGATATCATCCGGTGCAGCATTACTGCGGACGGGACGCCCTTTCATGGACCAAGCTTTCATCTGTGACGCACTTCGAACGCCCTTCGGACGCTACGGCGGTTCTCTTGCCTCCATCCGCACTGACGATCTCGCCGCTCATCCCATCAGAGCTCTAATGGAACGCCACCTGGCCGCCGACTGGTCTGTTCTGGACGATGTGATCTACGGCTGCGCCAATCAGGCGGGTGAGGACAATCGCAATGTTGCCCGCATGGCCTTGCTTCTTGCAGGCTTGCCCAAAGAGGTCTCCGGCTCTACCGTCAATCGTCTTTGCGGCTCTAGCATGGAAGCCGTCGCTATCGCCGCTCGTGCCATCAAAAGTGGCGAGGCTTCCTTCCTCATCGCCGGTGGCGTTGAAAGCATGTCTCGCGCTCCTTTTGTCTTGGGGAAATCCGACGCTGCATTTTCTCGCAGTATGAAGCTCGAAGACACCACCATCGGCTGGCGTTTCGTTAATCCTTTGATGAAGGCAAAATACGGAACTGATTCGATGCCAGAAACCGGCGAAATCGTCGCGGAAGAGTTTCACATTCGCCGGCAAGATCAGGATGCCTTCGCTCTTCGAAGCCAGCAACGCGCCGCCTCCGCCATGCAAAGCGGCCGGCTCGCGGAAGAGATCATTCCTGTTCCCATCCCGCAGAAAAAGGGCGCTCCGGTCCTCTTCTCTTCCGATGAACATCCGCGCCCGGGTACCACACTCGAGGGACTTTCTAAACTGAAAGGCGTGGTCAAACCGGAGGGCACAGTCACGGCGGGCAATGCTGCCGGCGTAAATGATGGTGCCTGCGCGCTGATTCTCGCGAACGAATCTGCGGCCAAAAAGCACGGTCTAACTCCGCGCGCCCGCGTTGTCGCTGCCGCGGCCGCGGGCGTGGCCCCGCGCATCATGGGCATGGGGCCGGCCCCGGCTACAAGAAAAGTTCTCGCGAAAGCCAACCTCACTATCGCTGACATGAACGTCATTGAGTTAAACGAAGCCTTCGCCTCGCAGGCGCTTGCTGTTCTGCGCGAGCTGGGCATTGCTGACGACGCAGTTCACGTTAACCCGAACGGCGGCGCCATCGCAATCGGTCACCCGCTGGGAGCAAGCGGTGCCCGCCTCGTGACCACTGCGATTTATCAGTTACCGCGTTCGGGCGGTCGCTATGCGCTCTGCACCATGTGCATCGGCGTCGGCCAAGGGATCGCTCTCATTCTCGAACGCGTTTAGGCCACTCGTTAAAGTGAACTGCGGCATATAAGATAGGCGGCATGCACTTACTCGATCCCTTATTTCGCTGGCCCGCGCTCGACGATATCTTCTCCGATCGGATTCGCGTGCAGCGCATGCTCGACTTTGAGGCCGGTCTCGCCCGCGCCGAAGCACATGCTGGAGTTATCCCGTCAGAAGCAGCCGTTGTCATCGGGAAGAAGTGTCGGGCCGGATTGATCGATTTTTCCTCACTCGCGCAGTCTGCTGGGTCCTCCGGCAATCTTGCAATTCCCCTCATCAAACAACTTACGGCCTTGGTCAGCCAGGATAGCTCGGATGCTGCGCGCTACATCCACTGGGGCGCCACGAGTCAGGACGCCATCGACACTGGTCTCGTTCTCCAGCTCCGCGAAGCTCTAGCTTTGATCGGCACAGAACTCGGACGCTTGTCTCACTTCACCGCCGAGCTCGTGTCCAAGTATCGTTCCACGCCTCTCGTGGCGCGCACCTGGATGCAGCACGCCCTTCCCACTACCTTTGGCTTCAAGGCCGCCGGCTGGTTAGACTCGTTGAATCGCCACCGAGTTCGTCTCTTAACCATTCGCCGCCAAATTCTCGTGCTTCAATTTGGCGGCGCAGTCGGCACGCTCGCAGCTCTGGACGGCAGAGGGCTCGATGTCGCACAGGCTCTCGCGAAGGAACTTCAGCTTCCCTTGCCAGAGATTCCCTGGCACAGCCACCGTGACCGCATCGTGGAGGTCGCGGCAGCCCAGGGCATTCTCACCGGCACACTTGCAAAAATCGCGCGCGACATCTCTCTACACGCGCAAACCGAGCTCGCAGAACTTTCCGAACCCGCGGCCATCGGACGCGGAAGCTCTTCCACCATGCCACACAAACGTAACCCGGTCACTTCAGCCGTTATTCTCTCCGCAGCCACGCGCATACCCGCTCTTGTTAGCACCATGTTCTCCGCGATGGTGCAGGAGGACGAACGCGGTCTTGGTGGCTGGCACGCCGAATGGGAGACTCTCCCGGAAATTGTGCAGCTCTCGGGCGGGGCACTTCATCATCTCACTGAGATTTTTCCAGATCTTGAAATCGATTCGCACAAAATGCGCGACAATTTGGACTTGACCAAGGGCCTGATTTTCACGGAAGCGGTGTCCATGGCTCTGGCGGAAAAGATTGGGCTCCCTCAGGCACATCAATTGCTTAGCGCCGCCAGCAATCAGGCGCGTTCTGCAAACGCCCACCTCCGCGACGTCCTCGCACAAGATCCTCGAGTCACCAAACATTTGAACGCTGCCGATCTCGACAGGCTTTTCGATCCTCAGCAGTACCTTGGTGTCGCTAATCTCTTTATCGATCGCGTCCTTTTCCAGCACCAGGCGAGCATTCCAAAAGACCCAGGCGAAAGCGAGTAATTCGAATGTCCTTTCTAGATATCGGTGACCTCCGCGCTCATTACTCTTTGTCCGGTCCCGCCGGCGCTCCTGTCCTGGTGCTTTCCAATTCCCTCGGCACTAACTTTTCCATGTGGGACCCCCAAATCCCAGCACTCGAAAAACATCTCGGTGTTCTCCGCTACGACAGTCGGGGCCACGGCCAGTCCTCCGTCACCCCAGGCCCCTACCGGATCGAACAATTGGCCCGCGACGTTTTGCACATCCTCGACCGTTTGACCATTGATAGAGTTCACTTTTGCGGCCTCTCCATGGGCGGCATGATCGGTATTTGGCTGGGCGTAAACACGCCCGAGCGTCTGCACAAACTTGTTTTGTGCAACACTGCCGCCCGCATCGGTACGGCCGAGGTCTGGAACGCTCGGATTGACCAGGTGAACAAGAACGGTATGAAATCTATCGCGCCAGCCATCATCGAGCGCTGGTTTACCCCTGCGTTCCGCTCAGCGGCCCCGGAAATCGTCGCGAACGCTCAACGCATGATCGAAGCTTCGCCCCCCGACGGATACTCCGCTTGCTGTGCCGCCATTCGGGACATGGACCTGCGCGAGAACATCTCATCCCTGCGCGTCCCCACTCTCGTCGTCTCCGGCACAAAGGATCCGGTAACTACCCTCGCCGACGGCCAATTTCTGATTGATAGAATCTCCTGCGCCCGCCTACTTGAATTGCCAACCGCACACCTTTCCAACATGGAAGCACCTGCACAATTTTCATCTGAAGTGCTCAGCTTTCTTACGGCTTGAGGAGGAAATACGATGGACGAACGCGAGCGCTATGAAAAGGGTTTGACGGTCAGGCGCGCCGTTCTCGGCGACGTCCACGTCGACCGTTCTCTTCAAAACCGCGACGACTTTAACGCGGAATTCCAGGAATTGATCACGCGCTACGCTTGGGGCGAGATTTGGACCCGCCCGGGACTTCCTCGCCACACACGCAGCCTTCTCACTATCGCCATGATGGTCGCGCTCAACCGATCTGACGAGTTTCGTCTGCACCTTCGCGCCGCTTTTAACAATGGAGTTACACGCGAAGAAATCAAGGAACTCCTGCTTCAGGCGGCCATCTATTGCGGCGTTCCCGCAGCCAATTCCGCATTCCATGCCGCGCAGGAAGTGTTCAGGGAGATGGAAGCAAAACGGTAAGTCAACATAGTCTTTTTGATTCGAAGAGGCCCGGCTTCAATCTTCGCTTTCTTGTGTGACGATATGCACGTCGACGGCCGGCGATTCCCGCAGAAATCGGTGCACTGCCGAAAGGTAAAGGTACTTGCGCCAGTCCCGTACTGCCGCGCGCCCAAAGATCACTTGCGTGATGTGCTTGGTTCGAACAAACTCCGCCACCGCATCCGCCACGCTTCTGCCTTTCAATCGCACTACCTGCGCGCCGAGGTTTTCCCCAAATCGCAAATTCGCGGACAGCGCATTTTGGTTCGTTTCTTTCGGGCCAATCTCCCTGTCCACGTGCACCACGTAGAGTTCCGCGTCCATCCGCCGCGCCATGCGTGCCGCTCGTGCTATCAGATATTGCCCCGCGGGATTCGCCGACACGCATACCGCCATGCGCTCTCGTACTCCCCAATTTTTCCGGATGTCCTGCGCCTCCATGTAGGATTCGAGGCTTCGGTCCACCTGTTCGGCAACTTGCCGCAGGGCGAGCTCTCGCAGAGCAATCAGGTTCCCTCTTCGAAAAAAATTCTTCAGCGATCTTTCCACTTTTTCCGGGCTGTAAACGTCTCCGCGCCGCATGCGGTTCAGCAACGCTTCCGGCGTCAGATCCACCATGACAGTTTCCGTGGCAGTCAGCGGCACCCAATCGGGAACGGTCTCCCGCACCACCACTCCAGTGATCGAATGTACCGTCGGCGCAATACTCTCGATATGTTGGATATTCAGTGTCGAAACAACGTCGATCTTAGCCGCCAGCAATTCCTGAACATCTTCATACCGCTTGCGATGCTTACTCCCCGGAATGTTTGTGTGGGCAAGTTCGTCGACAAGAACCACTTGTGGTTTACGCGCCAGGATGGCATCTACATCCATCTCTTCAAAAATTGTCCCTTTGTACTCGATCTTCTTCCGCGGCACTGTCTCGAGTTGCGTCGCCAGCTCGGCGATGCCTTTTCGCCCGTGCGTCTCGACCACCCCGATGACCACGTCCTCACCGCGGCCCTTGCGGCGCATTGCTTCACTGATCATGCTGTACGTTTTGCCGACACCCGGCGCATACCCGAGAAAAAGCTTGAAAACTCCCTTCGTTTTCTGTGGAGGGGAGGCTATCTCGAGCCATTCTTCGGGTTTTTTCGGCAAGGAAGCTATCTTCTCCCCGGCAAGTTTGGCACCTGCGCTAGAATGTATTGATGCAGAAATATCTTGCCGGCCGGACGATTGGTTTCCCGGTCTCTCTCGCCATCGTCGCCGGCATAACCTTCTTTTTTTGCCGCGTCCTGCATGTCAATCAGACTACCGTTGCGCTTTCTTTTCTGCTTGCGATTCTAGCAGTTTCGGCAGTATGGGGCACGGTGGTCTCCGTGTTCATGTCCGTCGTGGCCATGCTGGCTTTCAATTATTATTTTCTTCCCCCCATCGGGACACTGACTATCTCCGACCCCCAGAATTGGGTTGCTCTGTTCGCTTTTCTCTTCTCTTCCATCATCGGCAGCCAGCTCTCTGCGCGCATCCGCAGAGAAGCGGACGAAGCTCACTATCGTCGCCGCGAGATCGAGCGTCTCTACCGTTTCAGCCAAAAACTCCTTGGCGAGGGCAACGTCATCCAATTGATGAACGCCATCCCCAACTACATCGTCGACAGTTTCGAAGTCGGAGCGACCGAGCTCTTCCTCCCGCAAAAAGAAAAATTTTACCGTTCGGGTTACGGTGCGGCTCACCTCGATGAACAGAAAATGAAAACCGCTTTTCTCCGCGACGAAACCCTCATTGACACTCAGCTGGGCCTCTGTTTTGTTCCCGTGCGTCTCGGTGTCCGCCCCATTGGAAGCTTGGGGATCTCCGGCGCGCAACTTTCGCGTCAGACTCTCGACGCCATTGGAGGTCTCGTCGCCATCGCCATCGAGCGGGCTCGTGCCGTCGAGCAATTGAGTCAAACCGAGGCCGAACGACAGGGCGAGCGCCTCAAATCCGCCCTTCTCGATTCCATCGCCCACGACTTTCGCACGCCGCTCACCTCCATCAAGGCCGCTGCAACCACCCTGCTGGCGCCCTCACCCGCTCCGCTCGCGCAATACCGCGATTTGCTCACCGTGATCGATGAAGAGTGTGACCGCCTGAATCGCCTCGTCGAGGAAGCTTCGCAGATGTCACGCTTGGAAGCAGGAGAATTGGAAATAAATTTCCGACCAACGCCGATCGATGCCATTATCCAGGCTGCACTCCAGCACTCAAAAACTTCGCTGGCTGGCCGGAAAACTGACCTGAACATCAGCCCCGGCCTTCCGCCTGTTCGTGCTGACCTGGATCGCGCCAAAGACATTCTTGTTCATCTCCTCGAAAACGCTAACCTTTACTCCCCCCAGGATCAGCCCATCACTGTCACCGCTGAGCTCACCGGTGACTTCGTCGCCACCAGCGTTGCCGATCGAGGTCCCGGCATCGAGAATTTCGAACAGGGCATGATCTTCGACAAGTTTTATCGCGGCAAAGACCAACGCTACCTCGTTCGCGGCACTGGCATGGGTTTGCCGATTGCAAAAGCTATAGTGACAGCACACGGCGGCGCGATCAGCGTCACCAGCCAGCTCGGCCACGGTTCCGTATTTTCCTTTACACTGCCTGTGGCTCACCCCGCATAGGCAAAATAATGACCGGAGCTCACATTCTCGTCGTCGATGATGAGCCGCAAATCCGGCGTGTCATGCGCTCCGCGCTCTCAACTCATGGCTATGTCATCACTGATGCCAAAACCGGCGAGGAAGCCCTCGAAGTTATCCGCAAGGAACGCCCGGATCTCATCCTTCTCGATGTGAACATGCCGGGCATGGGCGGAATCGAAGCCTGCCGCGAGATTCGCCGCTCCATCGACGCTCCCATCATCATGCTCACCGTTCGTAATGCCGAGCGCGACAAGGTCGTTGCTCTCGATGCCGGCGCCGACGATTACGTCGTCAAGCCTTTTGGCATGGAAGAACTCTTGGCACGCATTCGCGCCGCTCTCAGGCGCCACGCACCAGGCGATGCGCTTCCCGCTTTCGCTTCCCGGGACATCACTGTCGATTTCGAGAGTCGGAGGCTGACCGTTCGCGGCCAGGATGTTCACCTTACTCCCAAGGAATTTGATGTCCTCAAGTTTTTGGTCGTGAATCAGGGGAAGCCACTTACTCACCGCCGCTTGCTGCAGGCTGTCTGGGGCCCCGACTATGGCGAAGAGACGGAGAATCTTCGTGTGGTGATCAATCAATTGCGCAAAAAAATTGAAAATAACCCTGCCCAGCCCAAGTACATCCTGACCGAGCCCTGGATTGGCTACCGTTTCCAGCCTCCGCGCGACAATCCTTCAAGAGCCGCCTTTAAGAAGAGTTAGGGGTACGATATTTCGAGCGCACGCGCGCCCTTTCTGGGGTGCATCCAGCGGGATGTCAGCTCTAGCGAACGGGGTGCGCTGCGTCCAGGTCCAGATTCAATTCAAGAACATTCAGCCTGGGTTCGCCCAGTAATCCAAGCTGTCTCCTCTGGGTGTGCTTCGCGACGAGCGCGCGCAACTCATCTGGGCTGATGTTCCTCGCGCGCGCGACTCGCGGAATCTGAAACTCAGCCGCCGCAGGAGAAATGGCCGGATCAACCCCGGAGGCCGACGTTGTGACGAGATCGACAGGGACGGCTGCGCCCGGATTCTCCGCATGAAGTTTCTCCACATCGCCTTTCACGCGATCCAAGAGCTGACGATTGGTTGGGCCAAGATTAGAAGCACTGCCACCCTCGGCGACGGGGTCATAGCCTCTGCCAGCTGCCGACGGCCGAGGGTGAAAGTAGCGGTCCGACGAAAATGGTTGCGCGATCAGACGCGACCCTATTACCTGTCCGTTCTTTATGATCAGTTCTCCGTTCGCCTGCGCGGGAAAGAAGAGATGCGCCAAGCCGGTCACGGCGAGAGGATAGACTAGTCCGAAAATAATTGTCGTGAGTACCGTCATCACAATCGCGATTCGGATGTTTTCTCTCATCATTTTTCTCACGCCAGGTGCAAGTACGTTATGGCAATGTCGATCAGCTTGATCCCGATAAATGGCGCGATCACGCCGCCCAATCCATACACGACAAGATTCTGCCGCAGCAAAGCCGCCGCACCCACTGGCCTGTACCGGACTCCCCGCAGGGCCAGGGGAATGAGCGCGATAATGATCAGCGCGTTGAATATCACCGCCGACAAAATCGCCGATTCCGGCGTCCGCAGGCGCATCACATTCAGCACCCCCAGCACAGGAAACGCCGCGGCAAACATCGCGGGGATAATCGCAAAGTATTTCGCCACGTCGTTGGCCACGGAAAACGTCGTTAGTGCTCCCCTTGTGATTAGAAGTTGCTTGCCGATCTCAACAATCTCGATCAATTTCGTCGGGTTCGAATCCAGGTCCACCATGTTTCCAGCTTCTTTCGCCGCTTGCGTTCCCGTATTCATGGCGACGCCCACGTCCGCCTGGGCGAGGGCCGGCGCATCGTTGGTGCCGTCTCCCGTCATGGCAACCAACTTCCCTTTGGCCTGCTCGCTCTTGATGAGTGCCATCTTGTCTTCGGGCTTGGCTTCAGCGAGAAAGTCATCAACGCCGGCCTGCCGCGCAATCGCAGCAGCCGTGAGCGGGTTGTCACCCGTGATCATCATCGTGCGAATGCCCATGGCGCGAAGATGATCAAAGCGCTCGCGCATTCCACCTTTTACGATATCCGTAAGCGCGATCGCGCCTAGCACGCGGTGATTTTCCGCTACCAGCAACGGCGTGCCGCCTGCGCTCGAAATCTCTGTGACGATTTGTTTGATCGGGCCGGGCACCTCATATCCGCGCTCCGCAACGTACCTCGTGATGGCCTCCGGCGCTCCCTTGCGAATCTGCTGCCCATCCAGATCCACGCCGGACATCCGTGTTTGCGCGGAAAATGGAATGAAAAGCGGGTTGTGCGCACCCAATTCACGGCCGCGCAGCCCATGCTTGTCTTTCACCAGTACCACGATCGATCGCCCTTCGGGAGTTTCATCCGCGAGTGATGCAAGTTGCGCCGCTCGTGCCAGGTCCAATTTATCAACGTTCGGACAAGTATGCAGCGACGTCGCTTGTCGATTGCCCAGCGTGATAGTGCCGGTCTTATCCAGCAACAACACATCCACATCCCCGGAAGCTTCCACCGCCCGCCCCGACATAGCGATGACGTTCCTCTGGATCAGTCGGTCCATGCCCGCAATTCCAATAGCCGACAACAGTCCCCCAATGGTCGTCGGAATCAGGCATACCAGGAGCGAAACGAGTACAAAGATGCTTTGCGGAGCTCCGGAATAGATCGCAAAAGGCTGCAAAGTTACAACCGCAAGCAGGAATATAATTGTCAGTCCGGCTAGCAAAATGTTTAAGGCAATTTCGTTCGGGGTCTTCTGACGGGATGCCCCTTCCACGAGGCGGATCATACGGTCGAGGAATGTTTCTCCCGGATTCGAGGTGATTCGAATCTTGATCTCATCCGAAAGCACACGGGTTCCGCCAGTTACCGCAGAGCGATCTCCACCCGACTCTCGGATCACCGGCGCGGACTCGCCTGTTATCGCTGACTCATCCACCGAAGCTACCCCTTCGATCACTTCGCCGTCACCCGGAATGAATTCGCCCGCCGACACTACTACGACATCTCCTGTGCGGAGATTCGAACCGGCGACTATCTCTATGGAACCGTCGGCCAGCAAGCGGTGCGCGTTCGTGTCTGCTCTCGCCTTTCTCAAGGCGTCTGCCTGCGCTTTTCCGCGCCCCTCGGCCATGGCTTCCGCGAAATTGGCAAAGAGCACCGTGAACCACAGCCACAGCGTGATTTGCAGTCCGAATCCCAGATCGCCGGTGTGCCGCACCACGTCGCGAATCCATTCCATCAACGTAAGGACCGCTCCTGCTTCCACGACAAACATGACGGGATTCTTCACCATCGTCCGCGGATTTAGTTTCCGGAAGGAATCGCTCAAAGCGCGATAGATGATTCTTCTCTCGAATACCGGCTTGGCTTTCCCTTGGGCTGTTTGTTCCATGGTTTCCTCAGAATGACTTGCCTGCGAGCATAAGTAGGTGTTCAAGGATTGGCCCCAAGCTAAGAGCCGGGAAGAACGTGAGCGCCCCCACGATGACCACGACTCCAACAAGCAGCGTGGAAAAAAGTGGGCCGGTCACGGGAAATGTCCCTAGGGATGCCGGTGCGGTTTTTTTTCGGGTGAGGTTGCCCGCGATCGCAAGAATAGGAATGACCATGAAGAACCGGCCGAAGAGTTGTGCCGCCGCTGTGCTCGTGTTGTACCACATCGTATTTGCGTTCAAACCTGCAAAAGCCGAGCCGTTGTTTCCCGTCGAAGACGTGTACGCGTAGAGCACCTGGGTAAACCCATGCGGGCCGGGGTTCGAAATGCTTGAAGTGCCAAACGGCCGGACCACCGCAATCGCCGAGAAGCCCAGAATGGTAAACGTCAGAATCAGAACCGCCAGCATGGCCATCTTTACGTCGTAAGATTCAATCTTTTTCCCTAGATACTCTGGAGTTCGGCCGACCATGAGCCCGGCGATGAACACCGCGAGAATCACGAACACAAGAATCCCGTATAGGCCCGCCCCGACGCCGCCGAAGACCACCTCTCCCAACATGATGTTAATAAGAGGTACCATGCCACCCAGCGGCGTAAACGAATCATGCATACCGTTCACCGCGCCGCAACTCGCGTCGGTTGTTACCGAAGCGAACAGAGCGGAGTTCGCGATGCCGAACCGCACCTCTTTGCCCTCCATATTTCCACCAGGCTGTATGGCGCTTGCACGTTGATCTGTTCCGGCCAGAAGCGGATTCCCTCTGGCCTCCGCCCAATAGGCTGTCGTCACCCCTGCAAGAAATAAGAACGCCATCGCGCCCCAAACAGCCCAGCCGTGCCTCTGGGAACCCGTCATTCGGCCGAGTGTGTAGGTCAGGCCGGATGGAATTGCGAAAATCAAAAGCATCTCGATGAAGTTCGATAGGGGTGTGGGATTCTCGAAGGGATGAGCACTGTTCGCATAGAAAAAGCCGCCGCCGTTCGTCCCGAATTCCTTAATCGCTTCTTGAGAGGCGGTTGGGCCTAGACTGATCCTTTGTTGCGTCACGGTTTGGGCAACCACCTTGCCGTCTGCCCCTTGCGTTTGCACAATCTGCGGCTCTACAAGCTGAATAGTGGCATACGGGTTCAGGTTTTGTATTACCCCCTGCGAGACAAGCACGAGGGACGCCACAAGACACGCAGGCAGCAGAACCCACAACAGGCAGCGCGTCAGATCCACCCAGAAGTTGCCGATCGTTTTCGATTCGCGACGTGCAATTCCGCGAACCAAGGCGATTGCGAGGACGATTCCGACAGCTGCCGACGCGAAATTGTGGTATGCCAGCCCCGCCATTTGGGTGAAGTAGCTCATCGTGGTCTCGGGCGTATACGCTTGCCAGTTCGTATTCGTGGTAAATGATGCTGCGGTTCCAAATGCCAGGCCCGGCTCCACGTTGGCAAACTTCTGCGGATTAAACGGCAGCCACTTCTGTGTCCGCTCGATTAGATAGAGCAGGACCATCGAAACCCCGCTGAACAACAGCATGGCAGTGGCGTATTCCGTCCAGCGCATTTCCCGGTCTTCTCGAACACCACACAACCGGTAGATCAAACGCTCGACGGGCCTGAGCGCGAAATCCAGTAACGTCTTCTCCCGATTGAAAACTTTCGTCAGGAAAACGCCCATCGGTTTCGTGATTACCAAGACGACCAGCAGAAAGAAACCGATTTGCATCCAACCATTAGCTGTCATGACTATAACTTCTCCGCCTTCAAAAGCGCCGCCAGCAAATACCCGCATAACAATATGCAAATGCCTAGGAGCAGAATATTTTCCAGCATGGATTTTCCCCGCCTATCTCAACTGCTCGCAGCCTCGCACATACAAAATCGCCACGACAAAAAAGGCAATCGTTGCAAGAACAAAAATCATGTCCAGCACGTGATCTCCTGGGTCTACAAAACCTGTCCCGCCAATGCTCCACAGTGTATGTGTTGCTCCCTTAGAATTTGGTGATTGCTATCTAAGAATTCTGTGAAGGTACTTGCCGACTCTTCTCGCGAAATCCCCACTAATCTGCATCCCGTTCCTGTAGGCGATATCTACGTTTGCCTTTTCTATGCCCCAAAATCTGCCACGACCATGGCAATCCCCCCGCGGTCCGTGAGTACTTCTCAACCCGTATCTTCAACTCCCGCTTGCTTTTCCGCGACGAAATCTCATAATGAGAGCTACTGAAGTGCGATAATCGGTTAGCCGATGCAATGCCCTATTTGCCAGGCGGACAACCCGCCCACCGCAGTCAGCTGCTTGAAGTGCACCACGCCTCTTCCTTTTACTGACCAAACCCTGGGCGGAACTGCTCTTGGCGGAACTTCTCTCGGCGGAAGCTCTTCCGACGCAACTTCCATGGGAAATTCAATTCCCGGAGGTACGGCCGCCTGGTCGGTCGCAGTCACCCCTCCTGCAAGCGCCTCCGCTGCGCAAGGCGAGCAGCTCGTCGGCACCATGCTCGCCGAGCGGTACGAGATCATCGCCCTGCTTGGCCAGGGCGGCATGGGTGCTGTTTACAAGGCCCGCGACACCGAGCTCGACCGCCTGGTCGCCATCAAACTGATTCGCCCCGACCTCGCCAGCAATCCGGAAATTCTCCGCCGCTTCAAACAGGAGCTCATCCTCGCCCGCGAAGTCACTCACCGTAACGTCATCCGCATCTTTGATCTCGGCCAGTCCAGGGGCCTCAAGTTCATTACCATGGAGTTCGTCGAGGGCCGCGACCTGCGCGCCCTTCTCCGCGAGCGAGGAAAACTTCCACCCGAGGAAGCGGTCCGCATCATTTCGCAAGTTTGTCGCGCTCTTGAGTCCGCTCACGCCGCCGGTGTTGTCCATCGGGACCTCAAACCCCAGAACATCATGTTGGACGCCAAAGACCGCGTCTATGTCATGGATTTCGGCATCGCCCATTCGCTCGAAACTCCCGGCATGACGCAAACCGGCGCCTTGATGGGCACGCCCGAGTACATGTCGCCCGAGCAAGCCAAGGGCATCAAGGTTGACGCACGCTCCGATCTCTTCGCCCTCGGCATCATTCTCTACGAACTCCTCACCGGTGTTTCGCCTTACAAGGCGGACAACGCTTTGGCAATGCTGTTGAAACGTACCCAGGAGCGGCCCCAGCCTCCCGCCGAACTCGATCCAACTATCCCGAAACCCATCAGCGACGTCGTCATGAAGTGCCTGGAAATCGACCGCGATCAGCGTTTCGCCAACGCCCGCGAGATTCTAGAAGACCTCGGCCTGGAAATGCCGACCAGTGTCCGGACCATCGCTCCGACTCTTCCCCCTTCTCTCCCCACGGCTCCCCCGAAGGTAGTTTCGCCGTTTCTTCAATATCGATCTTGGATCATCGGCGGCGCAGCCGTTCTTCTCTTTGCCACTCTTGGATTTGCTCTGCGCTCCAAAATTTTTCCCTCCAAGCGCGCGGCCGCCGTTGAACAGGCTTCGCTCGCCATTCTCCCGTTTCGCAACGCTTCCGGCGATGCGTCGCTCGATTGGCTTGGCCCCAGTCTGGCGGACATGCTCAGCACCGACGTGGGCCAGTCCGCGCGCCTCCGCACGATTTCTCCCGACCGCTTGCACCAGGTGCTGTCCGATTTGAAGATTACTTCTGGCGTCGCTATCGATCCCACCACCGTCAGCCGGATCGCTGAGTTTAGCAGCGCTGACACGGTCGTTTGGGGCCAATACGCCAAGTTTGGCGACCAGATTCGCATCGACGCTACCCTATTGGATCTGAAGCACAATCGCCGTGCCCCTTTGAAAATCGAAGCTGCCAGCGAGAAAGAAATTCCGGCCACCGTTGACGGCCTCGCCGACCTTATCCGCAAAAATCTGTCCGTTTCCTCAGACGTGCTCAAAGAGTTGAAGGCCAGTTCCTTCCAGCCCACTTCAAAATCCGTCCCGGCACTTCGCGACTATAACCAGGGAATTGCATTCCAGCGCGACGGCAAAAGTCTCGAGGCACAGAAGCAATTCGAGGCGGCCACGAAGGAAGATCCCGGCTTCGCCTTGGCATTTTCCAAGCTGGCGCAGACTTACAGCAGCCTGGGATACGACAACCAGGCAGAGCAGGCGGCGCAAAAGGCCCAGGCCCTCAGCCAAAACCTTCCGGAAGCAGAAAAGTATCTGATTGCTGCCATTCGCGCTCAGATCGCCAAAAATTTTCCCGATGCCATTAAAGCCTACGAAAACCTTGCCAAGGCTTCTCCCGGCAGCACGGACGTGCAGTCCGCTCTCGCGGATCTCTACGAGCAGTCTGGCGATCTTGCAAAGGCGAGCCAATATAACCAGAAGATTCTGGCCGCCAATCCCAAAGACATTACTGCGACGCTGGCCGCCGGGCGCCTGGCGATCAACAGCGGCAACGCACAAGCCAGCCTCGATTTCCTGAACCGCGCGCTGACTCTTTCGGTTCAACTGGATAACCGGGAACAGAAAGCCTTCAGCTTGCATCACCTTGGCCTTGCTTACTGGCGAATGAACAAACCGGAAGAGGCCCTGCGCAACTACCAGGAGGAACTCGTGATTTGGCGCCAAATCGGGCAGAAGAGTGGCATGGCGCTCGGCCTCAATGAGATGGCCAAGGTCCAAGCGCTGCTAGGCGACAACAAGAACGCACTCTCCAATTTCCAGCAGGCTTTGGATATAAGGCGCGAGATCAGCGACAAGCGAGGCCTTGGCGACACTCTGATGGACATCGGCAATTTCGAGGACGACCGTGGGGATCATGACCAGGCCTTGAAAATATACAAGGAAGCATTGCAGATTCAACGGGACATCGGCAATGAGGGTCTGCAAGCGGGCTGTCTGAACAACATTGGGGCTGTCTATTTTGAAAAGGCGCAATACGAAGACGCGCGCACCTATTACCAACAGGCGCTGCAACTCCGCGAAAAAGCGAACGTTCCGCGGGACATTGTGGACATTGTTCACAACCTTGGCGACACTTCGGTCCGCACCGGTCAGTACGACCAGGCCGTTACCCAGTACATGCGCGCTCTGGATTTGAGGCGCAGCCTGGAGGATACCCGTGGCGCAGCCTTCGAAGCGTACAGCCTGGGCATGATGTTCGATTACCAGGGCCGGTTCGGGGCGGCACTAAAATCCAAGCAGGATGCAGTTAAAACCCTGCAGGGACTCAAAGACAGGACTACCTGGATGGTCGAGCTCGCCGGCGGTTATGGAGAGTCACTCACTCTCGCCGGCCAGGGCGAAGAAGCCAAAACCTACTTGAATAACGCGCTCAATCTCGCCCGCGAATTGAAGAACGATGGTATGGTGTCGCAGACGCTCGCTTTCCAGGGAGACGCGGCGTATTACCGTGGCGACTCCAAATCCGCGCGCGCCTTGTATGAGCAGGCATTGCAGGCCGCCACAAGCAGCAAGGAGCCCGGCAGGATTCTCGTCACCAAATCCGCTCTGGCGAAGATCGCGGCCCAGGAAGGATCTGCCCAGCAGGCCATTAGCAGCCTGCATCAGCTAATCCAGCAAGCCGACGAGACGGGCTTGCAAAATATTTCCGTGGATTGCTCGCTCTCCCTCGCTGAAGCCATGATCCGCAGCCATGACAACGCCCGCGCGCAACAGGAACTCGAGCGCGCCCTTATGCGTGCCGACAAAATCGGATTAAAGCCGCTGAGCGCCAAAGCGCACTACCTGCTCGGTACCGTATTCCGCGCATCGGGCAACCAGGCAGAAGCTCAACAACACTATCACGACGCTCTTCAATTGCTGGACGGCATGCGCCAGGAGCCGGGCGCCGATAAAATCCTGGAGCGCTCCGACTTCAAGACCATCCACGACGATGCCACGCGCTGGGCCCAGGCCGCCAAGAGCTGACCCGCATTTCTCAAAAGCGCCTTCGCAGAGGCGGCCTTCGGACCGGCTCCCTCTTGTGTCTCACCGTAGGGACACGATACCTCTTGCCCACCGCTGTACGCACCGGCGTGCGTCCACCGCGTGATCCACGGCTCATGTAGCGGCCGCGGACCGTCGCGGGAACTTTTTTCGTTGTACGAGTCGACAGAATTCGCGTAGAAACCTTAGTCTGGCGTCAAAGAGCTGTTTCTAGCAAGAAAGGGTGCAGGCCGCAGCCTGCACCGTTCAACGGTTAGTGAACAAATTGGAAGCTGGCCGGCGTCAACGCCAGGCCTGTGCTGAATTTCGCCTCGACAGTAACGCAGCCCGTATCTTTCTTCGAAGTCTGCCAATTGAAGAGGTAGGCTCCGGGGACGGGGTTGTTTGCTTGGAAACCCGAACTGTTCGAAGGTAGGGCAGTGTCTATGGCGGTATTGACCGCAGCGACGGCTGGGCAAGCAATCGGAATCCGCGTCAGGAATACCCAAGGCGCGGTGCAACCCGTGCCATCTTGGGTGGCGCACAAAGTGAGAGTTGTGACCGGAGGGCCGCCAGCGCCATCAGTCAATGTCCATTTTAGCGGCACGATCCTTCCAGCGTTAATCTGGTTCAAAGCCGCATCGTTTACGGGCGAGAAAAATCCGTCGAAGGCCTTGGCCGTAGTTCCGTTGGCAACCGGTGCAACACCGGGGTCGTAGGTAGTTACGAAGCACGATTTTCCGGATCCGCCGATTTTTATAGGTGGATCGGTACCGGGTGCCGATCCCGTGTAGGAGAGAACGACATCGATATTGAAACCCGTCGTCGGGCAGGGGACATTGTGCTGCCCGAGGAAATGGACGCCTCCGATTCCGTTGCCCACAATGGGGTCTACGGTGAAGTCGACCTGCGCCGTGTAAAGGAAAGTGCCCGCATCGCTGCAAGACGATTCACCATTGGAGCAGGTCAGTTGGATCTCGGGACATACGGGGTTCAACGAGGGGGCTGGGCTGATGTTGTTGTCACGAGCACTGGCACTGAAATCCGTGAAGGGAACGCACGCCTGCTTTGGGAAATTAGGGGCACTGAATTGCGACGACGACTGCGGGGCCAGTGGCGTTTCTTGTCCAAACTGCCCAAGCCCAAAGCCCGATCCGGAACCAATCATTGGTGGGCCCACAAAGCCTGCTGTGAAAGTTCCAAATGTAGCTGAACCAACCGGCCCCGCTGGCACGGGTATGGGAAGAAGTGTCAGCATATCGCCCGGAGCGCTGTTGGACGGCCTGATCAGGTAGTCGTCTTTGCCAAATCGGAATATCGTTGTCTGGTTCGCGACTAGGGGCTGCGTTTGCGGCGCATTAAATCCCCCGCAGTCACTGCTGTCGATGGAAAGCGCAAGCACCTTGGACATACCGTTGGCAAGTGTAGTGATAGTGTCCGAGGCCACGGCGCCCGGGGAACTACAATACGCTGCATTACTTGCTGTGACATTTACTGGCGTCCCGCTGAGGGTTATGCCGGTCTGGAGTCCGACGACGCTAAAATCGGCGCCACTATTATTTTTTATTGTGACGAATCCAGTGCTACCGCCGGCCCCGGTAGATATCGTGCCGTTGGTATTAGAGCCGCTAGTGTAAGACGTGGTTATCGTGAAACTATATCCGGCCCCAGAGATGGTGGCCATTCCGTTCGTTCCGCCTGTTTCAAACGCACCGCCTTGATCGCAACCTGTCCACGATCTACCTTGAAACACATAGGCATCGGTTGGGAACAACTGGTCGTTAGCATTGCAATTGCTCCCAACGGTTCCCACGGACACAGTCTGGACAGTGCCCGTATGAATCTGGCTGTCGTAAATGTGGCAGGGTGCGGGAACCGTGGGCGTGCCGCAGTTTACGATAACCGCAGTGGTGCCGGTGCCGATGGTCCCGTCTATCGTAAGCATGGCGCCGCTCGTTGGCGTCCTCGGCCCCTGCACCAGCGGCGCAACCGTCTTGGCGAGAATATATGGCAGGCCGTCCAAGCCGTCCGAATTCACTACAGCCGAAAAGCCGAACGGCACGGCGCTGTCAAATGCTTCGTGCACAGAGACGCCCCAGTTTGACAGGCCGACAATGTTCAGCGCATTTGGAGTCGTCACGAGTGGATTCGCAGGGCTGCCAATCGTTACAGTATCGGGAGAGTACGTAACAGATAATCTGCCCTTAACTGTAAAAGCGCCAAATTGGGGACTGAGCACGTCAACCGCGGTGCCCGCAGCAGAGCCTTCATAATAGCAACTCAGAGAAATGTACGCACCAGTTTGCCCAGGGCCTCCGCTAACGGCAAACGCAATGGCATTTTGCGTCGACTGAGCCGCAGTGGTCTTCTGAGGATTCGTATCGTTGAGGAAGTGGAATTCCGGGTCGGTACCGACCACCGCTATCGAACCAGTAACCGCTGGTTGCCAAGTGGCCTTATTGGCGTTAGCAGCCGCTAGAGGCGCATCTAGAACGGCGCCTGCCGTTTCATTGGGACAATCGGCGTCGCCCAAGACAATTGCACTGTAGGTTGCGAACTGGGCTTGAGTCTTGGCTCCCCAGGCAGCGGCAGCGTCGATTTCGACGTTAAAGCCTAGGGCTTGCGCCTGCGTTGCTTCGAGACTTGTGCAGAGATCGCCGGCAGGGCTCCCAGTATTGTCGGTCAGCGTTGTGCCGAGCATCAGCACGGTGGCATCGGTGCTTGCAGGCACACCGGAAGCGGCGCCTACCAACGTGCAGCTAGTAGCGTGCGCCGCCTGACTACCGAAGAAAACGAAACAGCAGATCACAACTAGCGGCGTAATGTGACGCCGGATAAGCGAAAACAGTTTCATGGCGTTCTCCTCGAGTCGGACTGGAATACCCGGGTCGCGCTGCAAAACTTTTTCATAAGCGGTTAGAGAGGTGGGGGACACTTGCACCTTCCACCGTTCAGGGCACAACCGCGCGGCATTTTGACCGCCATATCTACGCTTGTCAAGCACTACGGAAAAAAAACTCCATGTATAGCCGTACTGTGCCGCCTAAACTTCCTGAAACTCTTCTGTAATCCTCCTGTAATTCTCTTTAGTGAGTCGCTCCGGCTAAGAGATGCCTGTCAAAGAACTCCGCCGCCGCCGCATAGGCCCCAACCCAGCTGCGGTGCAGCAGAAAATCGTGGATCTCGTCCGGGAAGATCAACTCTTTGAACTGCACCCCTTGCTTCCGCAGCGCGTCGGCCAGGTCCACCGATTCGCCGAACGGAACATTGCGGTCATCGTCGCCATGGATCAGCAGCACCGGAGAACGCCAGCTCTTCACTGACGCCAGCGGCGAGGATTCCCATGCCAAACGAGCAGCGTCTGGATGCGCCCCCGGATCATAAGACGGCGTAAAGTTTCCCAATTCCATGTTCCAGTCATGCACGCCGTGCAAATCCACTCCCGCAGCGTACAGATCCGACGAGCGCGCCAGTCCCAGCGCTGTTAGATAACCTCCGTAGCTCCCGCCCCATAGTCCGATTTTCTTCGCGTCCACATCGGGGCGGCTTCGTAAATAAAGCCCCGCGCCCTGCACATCGTTGAATTCGCTCGCGCCCGCGGCGCCGTAATTCAAGGCCTCGCGAAATTCCATGCCGTAACCGATTCCGCTTCGATAGTTGACGGCCAACACCACGTACCCTTTGCTCGCCAGATATTGGTTCATGGCGTACGCATTGCTGTAATACCTCATATAGTGCCAACCCAGCAGCATCTGCCGCCGCGAACCGCCGTGAAAAAATACGACCGCCGGATGCCGCGCGCCTTCGCTGGCATTGGCCGGCAGAAATAGTTGCGCGTGGATACGCATTCCATCCGCGCTCGAAAAAATCACCTGTTGAGGCTCCACGAGTTGATCCGCCGGAAAGTCCGCTGGCCTCGCTTCACGCGCCAGCTCACGAACTTCGCTCCCTCCGCTCAGCACCGCCGGCCGCATGGGAAGTTTCGTATCGGAGCAGAAACTTACTACTGTCTGGTTATCGCTTCCGACGACCGCCGCCGTCTCGATGCCCGTTCCGCTGCTCACTGCTTCAGGCCGGCTCCCCTCCGCCCCGATTTTCCACACGTGGCGGCGATCAATGTCGTCTTGATTCGAAGAAAAAACAATCGTCTTGCGGTCAAAACTTTGGGAAACGTATTCCACTTCAAAGGCCCCCGGCGTCAACAGCGTTGCGGCGCCGCCCGCCGCCGCAACGGAATAAAGATGGGTCCATCCATCGTTTTCCCAGGGAAATACAATGCGATCGCTCGCGGTCCAGAGCAATTGATTGTCTGCTACGATTTCGCGGAAGACGCTTCCGGATCCTTCCGCCGCTCTCCAGACTTCCCGCGTTTCACCCGTGTCGGTCGTAAAAATATGTATCGACCACGGCGCTCCCCGGCGTTTCGGTTCGAACAATCGGTCTTCTTTGGAGGTGGGGATCCGGAGAAACGCGATTCGCTTGCTGTCCGAGGACCAGACCGGCTCGCCGTCTTTATCGGTGCTGGGGTCGAGATAGTGGAGGGACTTCGTTTCGAACCGATAAACACCTATGAAGTTGTGATCCCCTCGCCCGCTCGCAAGCGCCAGATATTTTCCGTCCGGCGACCAGCGCAGCATACTGCTCTCCCCCCGTGAATGAATCAATTGCTCCGGTTTCTCGTTACCTGCCAGCTTCGCGATCCACACTTGGCCCTTCAAAACATATGCGACCACATCTCCTCGAGGGGAAACCGCGGGCGAATGGCCCTCGCCAATTTTCCGCGGTTCTCCTCCCTTCAGCGAAACAATCCATACATCCTGCTCGACTCCTTGCGTAATCTGCGCCGGATTCGGATACGGCTTTTCGCTGAATTCGAAATCTCCGCCATAGGTGTAAACAATGGATTCGCCGTCTGGAGTCCAGCGCGGTTCGCCGACGTCTTGCCCATCATCATTTGCATAGTGCGTGACTTGCCGCGCCGCGTACCCTTTGCCGTCCTTCGTGGGTTCCGCGACCCAGATATTTCGCTTGTCCTCCGTGTAAAACACCCACGCAAAGCGGTTCTTCACGGGAGCTGCCACAAGTTCCGACGGAAAAGGCGCGCTCATTATTTTTTGGATCGTGAATCCCCCCGGCGTTGCCTTCTCGACGGCGGATTTCTCTTCTCTTCCGGTGGCCATCACTCCCGATGCAAGAATCAGCAGCACTACCAAAATCTGGCGAATTGATTTCATTTCGCAAATTCCTTTCACAACAAATCGCCGATCGCGAGCGCTAATTTCCATTCGTGAAATCACGTACGCCACGCCGGCTGGCGTAACACACTATCAGATGTACTGTTTTCGGCGCACTATCCAAGCGCGCTACGAATAAGATAAACTCCATCGGAAACAAATGGCCCTCATGAACGAAACCAAAACAGCGCGCCCGGTCTGGAAACCTGCAGGAAAAGTCGGAGCGAGCGAACAGCCTTTCCAATACCAGTTCACGCGTGAATTCCTGGAACCGGATTGGCGACGCTTTCCCAGCTACAAAAACGTTTCCAACGCGGAATGGGAAACCGCGCTCTGGCAGCGCCGCCACACCGTAAAGAATTTGAAAGAGTTGCAAGCCGTTTTCGGCGATCTACTTCCCGAAAGCCTGCTTTCCAGCATCGAGCGCGACATGCGCGAGCGCGCCACCATGTCTATTCTCATTCCTCCGCAGATGCTGAATACCATGGACGAGAAAGATCTGTGGAACGATCCCGTCCGCCGCTACATGCTTCCCGCCTACGACGACCGCAATCCGGATTGGCCCAGCCATCCGAAATCCAGCCGCGACAGTCTGCACGAAGCGGAGATGTGGGCAGTGGAAGGCCTCACGCACCGCTATCCCACAAAAGTTCTTGCCGAGCTGCTTTCCACCTGCCCGCAATACTGCGGCCACTGCACGCGCATGGACCTCGTAGGCAACGATGTTCCGCAGGTCACCAAACTAAAATTCCAAATCCAGCAGAAAGATCGCTATGCGCAGATGCTGGAATACCTGCGCGTAACTCGCTCGGTGCGCGACGTCGTCGTTTCCGGCGGAGACGTGGCCAATCTGCCGATCGGCCAACTGGAATCGTTCGTCTCGGCGCTGATGGACTTGCCGAACATCCGTGATATCCGGCTCGCCACCAAGGGGCTCATGGGCATTCCGCAGCACTTTTTGCAGGACGAAGTGCTGCAAGGGCTTGAGCGCCTGGCAAAGAAAGCGCGCGAACGCGAAATTGACCTCGCAGTGCACACGCACGTGAACAGCGCGCGGCAAGTGACGCCACTGGTCGCGAAAGCGGTAAAAAAACTCCTGGAAATGGGTTTCCGCGACGTACGCAACCAGGGCGTTTTGCTGCGCGGCGTCAATACAAGTTCCAGAGAGTTGCTCGACCTGTGCTTCACGCTGCTCGACCACGGCAAAATCATGCCGTATTACTTCTATCAGTGCGACATGATCCCCAATGCCGAGCATTGGCGCCTGGCCCTCCATGAAGCGCAACAACTGCAGCATGACATCATGGGCTACCTGCCGGGTTTCGCGACGCCGCGCGTGGTGTGCGACGTCCCGTTTGTCGGCAAGCGCTGGGTCCATCAAGTGAAAGAGTACGACCGCGAAAAAGGGATCTCTTACTGGACAAAGAACTACCGCACGGGAATCGAGATGGACGACCCCGAAGCGCTCACCCGGCGCTACGAATATTACGATCCCGTCTACACCCTGCCGTCCTCCGGGCGGGAATGGTGGCGCCAGCACGCCGCCGTGGTCCAGTAGCAAAACTTTCAAAGGAATCCCAAAGAAGAAAGGAAAATGAAAATGGGCACACGACAAAGAATCAAGGCGTGGGGCGTCACGAGTCTTTTGTTGCTGATCGCGGTGCTTAGTGCGGCGCGAAGCAACAGCGGAGTCACGCCTGCGGCCGGCGGTTCACCGCAGGCCATGAGCGCCCGACTCGAAGACGCGAAGTGGCAGACAATGGTTCCGGAGCTGGGGAACGATTCACCGCAAATTTCGATTCTGCGGGTTGATCCCAAGACCAATGCGACGCAACTATTGGTCCGCACGCCGAAGAAGCTGCACGTGCCCTTTCACTGGCACACCGCGAACGAAACCCACACCATGATTTTGGGGACGGCCGTGTTCGAGCACGACGGCAAGCGCGAGGAGCTTGGCCCGGGCGGCTTCAACTACATCCCGGCCAAGATGCAGCATCAGGCCTGGACTTCAGAAGGGTCGGTTGTCTTCATCACGGTAGATGGCGCCTGGGACGTGAATTGGGTCGGCAACCCGCCTGGCAAGACTGATGTGGACCAGACGCCCCCGGCAAACCTAAAGTAAGACACGCGAGCACACATCTACCCAGGCGCGAAGCGCCTGCCTCAAGCTGTGGACAAGACAAAACTTCCCCATTAAGCTGTGGCCCGCATGCGAACTACTCTCTCGGCGATCCTCGTAACTCTAGTGGCCGCGGGTGGTGTCGGACAGCCAACTGCTTTAACTTCTGCGAAGTCAGTCGAAGCCACTCTGGACGCCAAAGAGCAAGAGTTGGAACAACTCTACGCCACATACTGGCAGATCCAGTATCAACTGGAACAGGGTGACACCAGCGTCTCGGACAAGGATGTTAATCGCAAGATTCGTGATGTGGTTAACGACCCTAAATTCCTCCACAAATTGGAAGCGGCACACTTTGAAGACGCTGTCCTGCAACGCCGACGGCAGTTATTTCTCGAAGTGGCCACGGATTCACAGATCTCCACCGATACAGACTTGGCTACACTGGTCGAGTCGATTCGGAAAGATGGGAGCGCCATACGATATAAGATCAACGGCAAACTACTGGACCGGCCTGAACTTGATAATGTCCTCGGCCACGCGGTTGATCGCGATCTTCGCCGGCAAGCTTGGTATGCGCAGGCGGACCTGACCACCCTGACGGGTAATCGCATCCGCGAGGCGATGAAACTGCGTAACCGGCTCGGGCTACGCTACACGCGTGAGAATTTCAGTGACTTCATACTCAGACGCCGCGCCACAAACCGGCGGGATCTATCGAGCTGGTTCGAACAGATCAGGACATCGACGGAACCGGAATATCGGGCACTTCTATCCCGTATGCAACGGGAGCTGCGGGTCGAGAAACTGGAGCCATGGGATCTCGAATACTATTTTTCGACCCTGCGTCCCGAGCTTGAGAACAAATTCGGACTGGAGGGAGCCTGGGAGCGGACCACCAAAGTCGCCAGCCTACTTGGATTCGATTTCAGTCGTCTGCCGGTGGCAGTGAAGATAACCGACATCACGTTCGGCGGCTACACCATGCCGATCTGGTACGGAAAAGAAATTAAAATGCTCGTCAGTAAACATACTGGCATTCGTTTCGCGGACACGATTCTTCACGAATCTGGGCACGCATTGCACTTCAGTTTTGTGCAAGAACCGACTTTCATACTTCGCGACAACTATCCCCCGCCCATGGATGAGGGGCTTGGCCAAACAATGACCCTGATGCTGTTTCGACCAGAGATCTCAACTACTGTTTACGGGCTCTCAAGTGATGAAGCACGAGCTCTGATCGAGAGACGTCGGTTGGAATCGAATTATTCCCTGCGCGCTCTTATGGTGCAGTCTGAGTTTGAGCTGGAAGCCTACGATAATCCGCAACAGGACTTCGCTGCTCTCTATGATCGTGTTTGTTCAAAATATCTCGGTGTGGACTGCCATCAATCGAACACTTGGGGATATGATCCTTTTTACGCTGCGATTCCGCTATACCAACAGAACTACGTACTGGCTGAGATGTTCGCCTACCAAGTCCACCACACCCTGGATCAAAGGTTTGGCAGGAACTGGGGTCAAGAGAGCGGGTCTTACCTCCACGACAAATTCCTGATCCGTGGTGGATCGCTGACGTTAGATCAGATCATGCATCAGGGCACCGGTGAAGGGCTAAGCGCCAAGTACCTTGTGGCGGCGCTGAAAGCCGAGCCCGCTGTCGCCGCCGCGAAGTCAGAGTCGAAGTAAGTTCCAAGATCAAGAATGGCTTTTGTCCGCAGGCGGCTGCTGTCTGATAACTTCTCCGCCCTTCATCACAAAAACGACTTTCTCCATGTTCGCGATATCGGCGAGAGGGTCGCCACTCACCGCGATGACGTCGGCGAATTTCCCCGCCTCAAGGGCGCCGATTTGATCGGACAGTCCAAGGAGTTCGGAAGCATTTACCGTGGCTGCCTGCAGTGCTTCGGCTGGCTTCATACCGCCATTGACCAGAGCAACGAATTCCCTGTCCAGAAATTCAGGAGGATCGTCTTCGCCAAAGGCAATCTTGAGGTGGTGCTGCAGGGCACGTTGAAAGGCTCCCTGCTGGAACCTCAGGATTTCCCTGACTTTTTCTGTTTCTATGGCCTCCTGTCCGATGCCAGGGTTGGGAGTGGCAAGACGCTGAATGGCTTCCAATGTGGGAACCAGCCACGTTCCTTTTTGTGCCATGAGTACAGCTCCCTCCTCATCCAGCATGGTGCCATGTTCAATGGTGTCAACGCCTGCGCGCACCGCGGCTTTGATTCCCTCGGTGCCCTCGGCGTGAGCCATGACTTTCTTGCGAGCGCGATGCGCAATCTCTACCGCTTTGGCCATTTGTTCCTCGCCTAGTTCCTGTACCTTGAAGTCGCTAAGCACATCGGACACACCGCCCGTGGCCATCAGCTTGATCCAATCGGCACCGTACTTGAGGTCGCGCCGTACTGCCAAACTGAGTTCGTCTACGTTGTCGGCCAGATTGGGGCGGCGGGGCAAGGCTTGATCAGGAGCCAGCGGATCGGCATCGCCGTGACCTCCAGTGATCGATACAAAGTTGCCCGCGGACACCATGCGCGGACCACGAACCAGACCCATGTTGATGCTGTCGCGCAGTGCGAGCTGGCCATAGGCTAGGTCGTCCTCGCCAGCATCGCGCAGGGCAGTAAAACCGTGGTCGAGCCAGATCTGTAGGTTGCGAACGCCCCAGAGAACACCTTGCGGCGAAGACGTACGCAAGCTTCGCGTGGGCGAAAAATCGTTCAGGTTGCCAAGCACGTGCGCATGGCAGTCAATCAGACCAGGTAAAACGGTAGCTGAAGACAGATCGATCACTCGGGCACCGGAGGCATTCCCAGCAACGGCCGCAGAATTCCCTACTTCCTTGATTCGGTCGCCTTCGATCAAGATGGCCTGATTGGCCAGCATGCGCCCGCTTCGCGCGTCAAAAAGCTTTCCCGCCTTGATGAGCACGAGTGTCTTTGCGGGAGCTTGCCCCCACGCGGTAGTACAAGAGCAAACCAGGAGCACTGTGATGAGCTTGTGGATCACTTTTCCTCCCCGAATCTCACAATGTTACGAATAGGCGGGATGAGTATACAATTGCCGCCGTCCAGCAGGTCAAAAAGGTAACTCCGGCTTATAAATTTCATGCTTGTGGAACCGCTGAAATTTATTCATTGCCAAGCAAGGAGGAGGGTCCAAATGAGAAAAATTCTCGGTGCTGCAGTACTAATCGCGATGTCGCCAGCGTGCAGCCTCTTCGGACAGAATACACCGTGCCCAAGTCCGGTGAATTTCGCCGGAATACGGACATTTCTAAGTGCGCCCTACGTGCCCCATCTTGAGGATCTTAAAGCGGATATTGCGGTAGTTGGCGTGCCATTCGATGAAGGTACATGGAACGCGCCGGGCACGCGCTACGGCCCGCGTGAACTCCGTGAAGGTACGGCGATGTACAAGATGTGTGATCTGAGCCAGGGATTCTATTACATTGAAGGCGATCGGGTGGTCTTGAAGGGCAAGCACTGGGCAGACGTGGGAGACGTCGAAACCTGGCCCACCGTGCCCGTGCAGACCAACGACAGCATCTCTCGCGCAATTCGCGCCATCTTGGTCAAGAGGGCTTTCCCCGTCGTGCTCGGTGGAGATCACAGCATTACGTTCCCCGTGCTTCGTGCGTATGACATTCCCTTGACCTTGATCCACTTCGATGCGCACTTGGACACTTGGACGGGCGCGCCCGGCAATCTCGATCACGCCTCTTGGGTGAATCGAGCGGCCAAGCTGCCGAACGTCAGGAAAATCATTCAGATTGGCATGCGTGGGCTGGCCAACGACTTTGAGGCGATGGACAACGTGCGCAAGATAAACAGCACCATCTTCACTTCCGAGCAGATCCATCGCCGCGGAGTGGAGTGGGCTCTCTCACAAATCCCCAAGAGCGAAAACATTTATGTAACATTAGATGTGGACGTGATGGATCCGGCGGTTGCGCCGGGAACGGGGACCCTTGAGCCCGGAGGGCTGAGTTTCTTCCAGCTCGACGATCTTTTGACGGGACTGGGTGCAAAGGGCCACCTTGTTGGCGTGGACGTTGTCGAAGTGGATGACCGGGACCATAGTGGTCGAACTGCGCAAACGGCGGTGCGACTGATTATCGACTTGCTCGGAAGTGCGCTTCACTAGATCCGACACCAGTGCCTGTTGGCAGATCCATCGCTGCTCGCACATTCAACTGGGAGGATTAGTGTTCAGATAATTGGAACTAGCAGGCCATAACGGGGTCATCAAATCCCGGCGTACCAGGAATAGCCGATTTCCGGGTTTGAACCGCCCAGGCCTTTTCCGATGTTCTTCACAGATTCCACGATAGTCATGAGGGTAAGATACTTCACGCTCTTATAGCCGAGCTGGCGGGCAACTTTTAGACGAACGGGAGCACCGTGGGGTCCGGGGAGGTCCTGGCCGTTCATCCCGTAGGCAAGAAAAGTTTGCGGATGCCAGGCATCGGGCATGTCGATGCTCTCCCACCATGCAACGGGGGGCTGACCATTCTCGTAGGGAAAGAAAACTGCGTACTTGGCTCGCGGGTGGACTCCGACCAAATTCAAGACGTAGGAAAGCCGCACGCCGGTCCATTCCGCAATGAAAGACCAACCTTCTTCGCAAGCCTGATGGGTGATTTGCGTGGAGGTTGGAAAGCGTTTCAGGTCGGCGAGAGAAAACGAGGAAGGTCGAGCGACCATGCCGTCAACGGTGAGGCGCCAGTCCACGAAACCTCCAGCCTTGAGGCGCTGGTACGTTTCGCTCTCGGGAGGCGGCCCATTTACGGGAGCAACTTTTGAGATGTCGCTGCGACTGAATTCGCGCGCCAATGAATGATGGGACATCAAGATTCGCTGAGCAGCGTAGGTGAGGGTTTCGCCGACGCCGTAAATGCCGCCATGGTCAGGGGGAACGAGGCCGTAGCGTTTGGCAAGGACGGCAGCAACTCCCAGCCCGGAAACTCCTGCCGCGGTCGCCAACCCGGCTGTAATGAGCTTTCGACGGGAGAGTTTATCGCTCATAATAAGAGGTCCTTTCCGGCGGCACTGTGGCCCGTAATCATCGCGCGCATGCGATTCTTAAATCCGGCGAGACAAACCATGGCGACGTGGACGATCAGGAATAGAACAAGAAAATTCGCAGCGAAGAAGTGAATGGTGCGCGCGGATTGTTGACCGCCGAAGATGATTACAATCGCGGGAAAGACGGACGTGATGGCGGGAGACATGGCGAGGCCGGTCCAGATCACCAGTGGAAACAGAACGAAAACAACTGCCAAGTATGTAAGTCGCTGAACAACGTTATAGCTCTGCGACTCCGCCTCGGTCGGCCGCATTAGGCGCATGTGATTCGAGATGACTTGCATGATTGGCTTCCAGCCGAAGTCCGTCTTTCTAGGCACCAGGTTCTTCCAAAAGTGGCGCGTGAAAAGCCCGAACAGGACATAAAACAAGCCGGTTAATACGCAAACCCATGCGGAGAGAAAATGGAGGGAGCGGCCCCAACTAGACGGTCCGCCCAACATGAAAGGAAGTGGAAGATCCAGGACGGAAGGGGTTCCCACGCCACCTGTTTCGCCCCAATAAAGACGCGGATGAGCCAGAAGTATGCCGAAGCCGCTGACGGCAAGACCGAAAAAGCTGAGGGTGTGGATCCAGTGGGTGACGCGAACCACGGCAGAATGCCGCGGAGAATCCAGAACGTCTGCGTTTTGGATTGTGACCCCTGGAAGGTACGCGGACTGCGCCATTGCTAGTGGAGGGAAATTAGCACAAGAAACCGCAGCAAACAATTAAGATGTGTGGCGTCTGCGGGAGGAGTCGACTGGTTAGGATGTTCGATTGCAGGACGGGAAAATCCCAATAACGGACAAGGAGCAGTGGAACGAGAGGCTCGATTGAACCTAAGCTCTTGTCGCTACAATATTTTAGGAGCGTCCCAATCACGGCACGCGCCGTGCGGTTAGACTGTGTAACTGCTTTAGTCGGGAGATAGCCCATGCAGACATTCTGGAAAGACATCCAATTCGCGATGCGTGCCCTGGGAAAGAGCCCCGGGTTTGCAGTGATTGCGATTGTTACGTTGGCGCTAGGAATGGCGGTAAACACGACGGTGTTCAGTGTGATCAATGGAATGCTCCTGCGGCCGCTGCCAGTACCCCACGCGGAGCAGATGACCGTGCTGGCGATGCAACAAGGGGAAGAGAAGACACTGCAGAATTTTTCCTATCCCGACTTTGTGGATCTACGGGAGCAGTTGAAAGGCACGAACGAATTGTTTGGTTATCAGGTTACGCTCGCCGGACTCAGCGTTGACGGCAAAGGCGACCATTGCATCATCAGCCGCGTCACGAACAATTATTTCTCCGTCCTGGGGATTACTCCAGCGGCTGGACGGCTCCTGCTGCCGACGGAAGGTGTGACACCGGGAGCCGACCCGGTGCTAGTGCTGGGCTATTCCTATTGGCAGAGACGCTTTGGCGGCGACAAGAGCGTGGTGGGCAAGCAACTCGAGATGAACGGCCACCCGGTCACAATTGTCGGCGTAGCGCCAAAGGAATTTCACGGCACGTTTTCCGTGATGAACATGGACGTGTACATGCCTCTGAGCTCTTCTGTCACAGAAGACTTGGAAAAAGACGTACAGGATACCTGGACTAAGCGAGACCAGCGCTCGCTCACGGTTATGGGCAGGCTTGGCCCGGGAGTCAGCATACAGCAGGCGGGAAATTTGTTGAATGTGGCCGCAAAGCGCATAGCCGCGGAACATCCCGATACAGACAAGGACATTTCCGCGCGAATTTTTCCTGAAAAACTGGCGCGACCCTCGCCTGATCCCGACAACACGCTGCCCGGGGTGGCTGTCGCGTTCATGATCCTTGCTTCCCTGGTTCTTTTCGTGGCGTGCTTTAACATCGCCAATGTACTGCTGGTCAGAGCCACGGTGAGGCAGCGCGAGATGGCCATACGCGCGGCGCTGGGAGCCAGCCGCGGCAGACTGGTGCGCCAACATCTGACGGAAAGCTTGCTGCTCGCGCTGTTTGGCGGCGGGGCCGGTTTGGTACTGGCCACGTGGGCGGGCGCCTATCTCAGCTCGCTGGAGTTCGGGACGAGCCTTCCGCTTCGTTTCGATTTCCAACCGGACGGCCGCGTAGTTTTGTTCGCAACATTGGCGGTCTTCTTGACAGCCTTGATCGTGGGGGTTGTCCCCGCGTTGCGCGTGGCGCGCACGAATGTGAATTCCGTGTTGCATGAAGGAGGACGTGGATCGTCTGATGGCCGGCGGCGACAAATCGCGCGGAGCACGTTGGTGATTGCGCAGGTGGCGGGCTCGCTGGTGCTCATGGTGGTTGCTGGCTTGTTCATCCGTAGCCTGAACAAGGCGGAAAACATCTACTTGGGATTTAGTCCCGACCACATCCTGAATCTTATGGTGGATGTGGATCAAATCGGGTACAAGGAAGGCCGCGGACGGGAATTCTACCGCGAACTCGATTCCCGCATCCGCGCGTTACCAGGCGTGGAATCGGTAGCGCAGGCTTTTTCCGTGCCACTGGGTTATATCGGCTCGAATTATCAATTGACTATTCCCGGGCGCCCCGTGGAAGCAGGAAAGCCGCTTCCGGACGTGGCATACAACACGGTGAGTCCCAATTATTTTGAGACACTTAGGATGAAGTTGGAGAAAGGAAGAGTATTCCGTGACTCCGACAATGAAAAGGCGCCGCTCGTGGCAGTGGTCAATCAAACCATGGCAAAAAAATTCTGGCCGGACCGCGATGCGATTGGGGAACGGTTCAGCACCAAGGGCGCCGGCGGGCCTTTCATCGAAGTAGTGGGAGTGGTGCAGGACGGCAAATACCGCAGCGTGACCGAAGATCCGCTGCCATTCTTCTACCTGCCAATGGAGCAAAATTACGTCTCTTTGCGCACGATTCAAGTTCGCACGTCCGTGCCGCCGGAAACGATGGCCCTTTCGTTCGAGGCGCAGATCCGCGAGCTTGCGCCAAACATGCCCGTCACCGACGTCCAGACAATGCTGCAGTCGCTGCAGGGCCTGAACGGATTTTTCATCATCCGATTTGGCGCGCAGTTGACGGCGGCACTGGGGCTACTCGGACTTGCCCTAGCGCTTGTGGGACTCTATAGCGTCGTTTCCTATGCGGCCACGCAGCGTACCAACGAAATCGGCATTCGCATGGCGCTGGGTGCCGCACGAGGCGATATTCTGAGAATGATTCTGAGGCAAGGAGTCGGTGTTCTAGGGATCGGTCTGGGGATTGGATTATTGTTGGCGTTGGCGGGCACTCGAGCCATTGCGAACCTTTTCGTGGGCGTGAAGCCGAACGACCCGCTTACTTTTGGAGTCGTGGCGATTTTGCTGGCAGTTATCGCGCTGCTGGCCTGCTGGATCCCCGCAAGGCGGGCGACTCGTGTGGACCCGCTGGTCGCGCTACGCTACGAATAATTCATGGTTCTTCGAACCACAACGAACCATGAAAATAATCTCAAGATGGAGGTATGTTGGAGTACCGCCTAAGTGGACGAAGGCCGAGCTATTCTGGCGCGCATTGG
>JACXTT010001422.1_pt1 | contig 39709 bp, 36 predicted proteins | sample 9270951 | NCBI WGS metagenome assembly JACXTT01 (sample SAMN15532306, study PRJNA645909) | rock metagenome | isolation source: weathered quartz diorite | place: Puerto Rico | collected 2017-06-21
GCCGGAAAAGGGCTACCGGCAGATGCTGGCCAGTACCACGCAGCTCAACACCGTGGGTTATCCGCTGGCGGATATTTCCGGCGTGCACGCGATGACCGACGTCACCGGCTTCGGCCTGCTCGGCCATCTCGCCGAGATCTGCCGTGGTTCGCGGCTCGGTGCGCGCGTCGCGTTCGAGTCATTGCCGGTCATTCCGGCGGCGTTGTCGCTCGTGCAGCAGGGTTGCACCACCGGTGCCGCCGCGCGTAACTGGGCGAGTTACGGCCGTGAGGTACAGCTGCCGGACGATCTCGCGCCCTGGCAGAAGACGATCCTGTGCGATCCCCAGACGAGCGGAGGGCTGCTGGTGGTTTGCGCGCCGCAGGCGGTTGACGAAGTGATGTCGCTGTTTCGCGACGAGGGGTTTGCCAGTGCCGCGGTCATTGGACGGATGCGGGCCGGTGAAGCGCGTATCACTGTCGATTACAGCCAGGATTTTTTGACAACGGCGCCCGCGGAGCAATGTGGTTGAGATCGCGTGGTACTTTGCCGTACATCAAGGAAAGAACGCCGCCGAGCGTGTCAACTCTTGTCGATCTTCCCGGAAGTGAGCAAATGGCCTTGCCATGAGACATGGACGGCTAATCCGGGAAATAGACATTAAGGTTGAGGGTGGAACAATGAACTCACGCAAAATTCTGCAACGATTCGGATTCCCTGTATTCATCGGCGCGGTACTGACAGTGGCCGGTTGTGGCGGCTCGGGCGGCGGCGGGAGCGGTGGCGCGACTACCGGCACGCTCTCGCTGCAGATCACCGACGCCGCGGTCGATACCGCCGAGCATGTCTACGTCCAGTTCAGCGGGCTCGAAATCCAGGCCGCCGACGGCAAGCGCACGACACTCTAATTACTGCCAGGACCCGATAGCTCCCGCCAATATCGTCGTGAGCGACAGTGCCTGTACCACGCCCTCGAAGTCGAAGCAGATCGACCTGCTCAAGCTCATCGGCGGACTGGCGGATTCACTCCTGGACAGCTTTACGCTGCCGTCCGGTCATTACAACTGGATACGGCTGATGGTCGACACCAACCCGATGGATTCTTACATTGTCGTGGCAGGAACACCCTATGATCTTACTATTCCCAGCGGCGCCGAGACCGGTCTGAAAGTGAACCGCGGTTTCGACGTGCCGGCCGGCGGCAGCGCCGATTTCACCATCGACTTCGACCTGCGCAAGTCGGTGCATGTCACCGGCACCGGCCAATACATGCTGCGCCCGACGTTGCGCATGGTGGACGACACTATGACCGGCGCCATCGCCGGCACGGTCGACAATACGCTGATGACGGTAACCTGCGACCCGGTGAACGATCACCCGGCGGTATACGTTTATGCGGGAAGCGGCGTGACACCCGATGACATCGACGGCATCGCGCCCGACCCCGTGACCACCGCGAGCGTGAAGTACGACAGCGTCAGCGCTTCATACAAGTATGAAGCCGCCTTCCTCGAGGCCGGCAGCTACACCGTCGCGTTCACCTGTAAAGCAGCGGCCGACGATCCCATGGCCGATGATGCGACGGTGACCTTCAGCGGCACCGCGACGGTACCGGTGATGGCCAAGACCACCACGGTCCACGATTTTTAGCAACGCTCGTTTCATGCACCCGCAGCCGATGCGCATGCCGCGGGTATTGGTTGCGTGGGTTGTCTGTGCCGGCGCTACAGTTTAACCCGCCGATCGCTGTGCCCTATTGAGAATTTTGCGCCAGCAGGGCAGTCTGTATTCTCGCTGATCGGGCAAATCGGGAGTCGGCACGCATGCGCAAAACTTGCCTGGATTTTTGGAAATTGCCGGCATGGCTCGTGGCCGCCGCGCTGCTCGCCGGCTGCCAGTCGGCCTATTACGGCGCAATGGAAAAACTGGGCTACGAGAAACGCGACATCCTCGTCGACCGCGTGGACGACGCGCGCGAAGCGCAGCAGCAGGCGAAAAAGCAGTTCGAATCGGCACTGGCGCAATTCATCGCGGTCACGAATTATTCCGGCGGCGAACTGGAGCAGCAGTACAACAAGCTCAAGAGCGAGTTCGAGGACAGCGAAGCGCGCGCCAATGCCGTGCACAAGCGCATTGCCGACGTCGAGCGCGTGGCGCAGGATCTGTTCCGGGAGTGGGAAAAAGAGCTGGCGCAGTACACCAGCGCGGAGCTGCGGCGTTCGAGCCAGGGACAGCTGGATACCACCCGCGCCCGCTACCGCGAGCTGATCGGCGCCATGAAGCGCGCGGAGAAAAAGCTCGACCCGGTGCTGGCCGCGTTCCGCGACCGCGTGCTGTTCCTCAAGCATAACCTCAATGCCCGGGCGATCGCCTCGCTCAAGACCGAGCGTGCCCGAATCCAGGCCGATATCGCCACGCTCGTGGCCGACATGAACCGCTCGATCGCCAAGGCCGACCGTTTCATCAAGGACATGGCCCCTGCGAAAAACTGAACAAATACCGCCCGCCGATACTTTGATCGAAGACCCGCCACCATTGCTGACCAGGCTTCCCGGACTGGCGGCGCGCCGGCGTGCCGGAGAGCTGGCGGCCGCGGAGTTTGCCGCGCTGTATTTTTTTCACTGGCAACTGGCAACCCATGGCCGGCAGTTTGCCGCGCGTAAATGCAAGAGCGAGCCGCGGCCGGTTGCCGGGGAATGGCTGGCCGCGATGGAAAAGGCGAAAAGGGGAGACCTGCGGAGGCATTTGCTCGACTGGCTGGAGCGTTACCAGTTTCGCGGCGTGATCGGCAACGTGCCGATGGCGCTGGCGCAATGGCTGCGGGGGAACTGGCCGCTGGTCTTGCGCGAGGACATCCCGGAGCCGCTGGAATTGTTGCGGATGCAGGCGCGCGGCACGCGCGCGGTGACGGCGATCACGGCCTGGCCGCGGTTGCGCGAACCGGTGCTGGGCAAGCCGGATGGTTACGCTTTTTTCCTGCACGACCTGGAGCATGCGTACAAGTTTTTCCATTCCCCGGCGCTGCACGCCGGGCAACGCAGGTTTTTCACGCGGATCGAGGAAGCTTTCGACCGCGACGTGTTCGCGCCGTATTTCGGCGACGCCGAATTCGTGGGTAAATTTCATTACCTCATGAGCGACATGAACACGCATCCGGAACACAGCCGCCAGTACCTGCGCGCGATCCTAGTGGAGTATTATCTGCGCCGTGAACACAAGACGTTTTCGGAACCGCTGTCCATGACGTCGGAATCGGCCATCGCCGGCGTCATGCGCGTCATGAATGACGTCGTGCCACGGCCGGACATCAGCAGAGACACAGAGACGGCGTCTTTGCCGCAGCAGAATCCGCTGCAAACCGTGTATCACCCCTCCGCGTGAAGACGACCGCTCCCGGCGCCGGCGATCACGCCGCCGGCACGGCATTTTCGATCCTGGCCGCGATCAGCGTGTGCCACCTGCTGAACGACATGATGCAGTCGCTGCTGCCGGCGATTTATCCGATTCTGAAAGGCAATTACGGCCTCGATTTCGGCCAGATCGGCGCGCTGACGTTCACGTTTCAGATCACCGCCTCGGTGCTGCAACCGATCATCGGTTTCTACATCGACCGCAGGCCGAAACCCTATTCGCTGGCCGTCGGCATGGGCTTCACGCTGGCCGGGCTGGTGCTGCTCGCGTACGCGCACAATTACGCCGCGCTGCTGCTGGCCGCGGCCCTGGTCGGCACCGGCTCGTCGGTGTTTCATCCGGAGTCGTCGCGCGTCGCGCGCATGGCCTCGGGCGGGCAGCACGGACTGGCGCAATCGCTGTTTCAGGTGGGCGGCAATGCCGGTTCCGCCATCGGCCCGCTGCTGGCTGCGTTCATCGTGCTGCGCTACGGGCAATCGAGCGTCGCCTGGTTTTCGCTCGCGGCACTGCTCGGTATCTTCCTGCTGATTCATGTCGGCCACTGGTACAAGCGGCACGGGCTGGCGCGTTTGAAGTCGCGTGCGACGACGGGCGGGGCGCAGGCCTTGCCGCGCGGCAAGGTGACAGTGGCCGTCGCTGTGCTGATCGCGCTGATTTTCTCGAAGTTCTTTTACATGGCCAGCATGACCAGCTACTACACGTTTTATCTGATCGACCGGTTCCATGTGCCGGTTCTCAATGCCCAGATTCACCTGTTCGTGTTTCTCGCCGCAGTCGCCGTGGGCACCGTCGCCGGCGGTTCGCTCGGCGATCGTTTCGGCCGCAAGGCGGTGATCTGGGCCTCGATCCTCGGGGTGCTGCCGTTCACGCTGCTGCTGCCGCATGCCAACTTGTTCTGGATCGGCGTGATCAGCGTGCCGATCGGGATCATTCTCGCGTCCGCTTTTCCCGCGATCGTGGTGTATGCGCAGGAGCTGATGCCGACACGCGTCGGCGCCGTGGCCGGTCTGTTCTTCGGCTTTGCCTTCGGCCTGGGCGGCATCGGCGCGGCGGTGCTCGGCGAGCTCGCCGACGCGACCAGCATCCGGTTCGTGTTTCAGGTTTGCTCGTTTCTTCCGGCGATCGGCCTGCTCGCCGGTTTTCTGCCGCGCCTGGAAACGGAAATCCGGGGACGGCGGAAACAGACCGTGACGGTCGACATGACCGGCAACGTTGACACGGCCCCGCCGCGCCCTTCAGCCGCTAGCGAATGATCCCGACACCGATACCGAAATGAATACTGGGCTCGCGGCGTTCGCCGTAGAGCTTGGGCCACAACTGCATTTTGCCCGTCACGACCACGGGGTAGACGTATTTTGCGTCACCCACCGTGCCGGTACGGGTTTCCGTCACGGTGCCCACCACCGTGATCAGCCGCCCGGGCGCGTAGTCGGCGGTTTCGAGATAGCCGGCCTGGATCACGAGAAACCGGCCGGTCGGTGCGGCGTCGCGGTCGGGGCGATTCTCGGAATCGAGCGGGTAGCCCACGACTTCGAGTTCGGTCTTGTCCTTGAGGTTTTTCGAGGCGGCGATCAGCCCGCCCCAGGCCACGGTGTGATTCAGCATGCCGGGCACGTTTTTCGCCGCTTCGGCCGGCGTGACGCGGGGGTCGGCGTTGCCGATGTCATACGGTGTGGCACAGCCGCACAGCAGGAGCGCGCTCTCGACGAAAAACACGACAGCCCAGGCAGTGTGACGGTTCATGCGCGATTCCCCCTTTTAGTTTCAAGTCAACTAATAATACGGCCAGGGCCGATAGTACGGTGTTCCCCACGGATACCACGGGTCGTAAAAGAATGGATCGTAATAATACGGGTAGCGCGGATGCGGCGGCGGGAGCGGTTTCCAGAGGTAGATGTTCTCGGACCGGACCAGCGGATAGGTGTAGCGATAATCGCCGATGGCCTGCTCCACGACGCCCTCGATGCGCCCGCGCACGGTCACCTCGCGTTCCGCTTTGTAGATCGCCGGATCGAGGAAGCCCTGAACCTTCACGAGAAACCGCCCGAGGCTGTGGTCTTCTCCGATCGGACGTCCTTCCTGATCCAGATGGCGGGCCACGATCTCCAATACCGTGTGGTCGCGCTCGTTGCGGGTGCTGACGATGTTTCCGCCCCAGCGCACGACCGCGTCGCGAAACTGCCCGGGCTGTTCACGCACCTGGGCGATCTGCGTGTCGCCCGGAGCCGCGCTGCGGATGGCTTCCGGCACCACGCTGGCGCAGCCGGCGAGCAGCGCGACCGCGAAAATACTCATATAAGTGCGCATGATTCTGCCCCTTGCATCACGACGCTTCCGCCAATAAATCCTTAGACCGCCATTTTATCCATAATTTCCTTGGGTCTTGGTTTGCCGGACTGACGTGGAGGCATGGCCAAGCGCGGCGGGTTGGTGCAGACTGAAGGCACGCATCAGGAGGGAAACATGCTCGGTTTCACGAAGAACCTGAAACTGCCGGCGCCGGACCAGGCGCTGCCCGGGCGCGCGGAGAAAATGCGCGTGCCGGCGAAGCATTTTGTGAACGGCCATCCGCTCGAACCGCCGTATCCGGAGGGCATGGAGCTGGCGCTGTTCGGACTCGGTTGCTTCTGGGGCGCGGAGAAATATTTCTGGCAACTGCCCGGCGTGTACGTGACCGCGGTCGGTTACGCCGGCGGCTACACGCCCAATCCGACCTATCAGGAAGTATGCAGCGGCATGACCGGCCACAACGAGGTCGTGCGCGTGGTGTTCGACCCGCAGCAGGTGAGCTATCGGCAACTGCTCAAGGCGTTCTGGGAAGCGCACGATCCCACGCAGGGCATGCGCCAGGAAAACGATGTCGGCACGCAATACCGCTCCGGCATCTACATCTACAGCGCGGCGCAGCGGCAGGCGGCGCGCGATTCGCTGGCGCGGTACCAGGCGGAGCTGAAAAAAGCCGGCCACGCGCCGATCACCACCGAGGTTCTCGACGCACCCGAGTTTTATTACGCCGAGGATTATCATCAGCAGTATCTGGCGAAGAACCCGCGCGGTTACTGCGGCCACGGCGGCACCGGCGTCACCTGTCCCCTGTAGCATGAACACGCTGACGCTCTACACCGTCGGGCACGGCAACCGCCAGCTCGAGGAACTGATCGCGCTGCTCAGGGACGCGGGTGTGGCGACTCTCGTCGACGTGCGCGCGCAACCGCGCTCGCGCCACAATCCGCAATTCAACGACGATTCCCTGCGTGCCGCCTGCGAGCGCGCCGGTCTGGCTTATCACTGGGCCGGGCGGCAACTGGGCGGGATGCGCGAGCCGCGCGCGGACTCGCCGCACGCCGCGCTCGACGAGGGGCGGCGCGGGTTCGCCGATCACATGGATACCGAGGTTTTCAGGAAAGGCGCCTCGCAATTACGGCATCTCGCCGCACAATCGGCGTGCGCGGTCCTTTGCGCCGAACGTGAACCCGCACATTGTCATCGCGCGTTGATTGCGGATTTTCTCACGTTGCAAGGGATGCGCGTGGTGCATCTCCTCGCGCCCGGCGAAACGCGGGAACACGTGCTTTCACCCGAGGCGCGGCGCGAATCCGCCGCACTGGTCTACGACCGGCAGGTTACCGGACAGCTGGATTTATGAGACGGCGGAGTTGTATTGACGCCGCGAACGGCGGCGGCGCTAACCGGCGGACGGTTTTCCCCAGCCAGACATCACGCTCGCGAGCATGGCCTTCGCCTGGGTGGGGGTGACGCCGTAAATCGCGTTGAGTTCGTCCGCCGTCTTGCTCGATTCCACGCGATAGTAGAGTCGTTCACCGTAACGAATTGCGATGGTTTCGCCCGTCTTGGGCAGGATGGCAAACGCTATACCGGGAAATCCCGCGTCGGCGGCTTGTTGTTTGTGCATGGCAGTCCTCCTTTTGCGTGTGACAGGAACTCATCATGAGTTCAGGGTTTGTATTCGGGCGGCGCGGCGCGACCGATCGCGGCCTCGCGCCAGCCAGAATACGCAGCGTTTGTGATAATGACATGACAAGCCGCGGATGGTTCAGGGGTCATCCGACCGCGGGTTGAAAGCCATGGATGAGCGGGGCATCAAATCCCCAGGCGCCGTGACGAAATTCCACGGAGCCGGCGTTAAGGCCCGGTTAAGCTTTCCCCTCGTGGAATGTCTACAATAACCATGACGGCGCGTGAATGTCCGTGCCGCGCCAACACAGCGAGTGATCGGGTAAAAGCGATGTCATCGGCACAGGAACGGGCCAAGGAACTGGCCCGGGAAATGAAACGGGCCATCATTGAGGCGAAGACCGCCGAGGCGCGCGCCAAGCGGCTGGGCGAGGAAGTGTTGCTGGCCCTGGCCGAGGCCAGGAAGGAACAGGAGGCGGCCAGCACCATCGTCGAATACCCGACCGGCCGTTACGAGTGCAAGCACTGCGGACATGGCTCGATTTTTTCGCAGCCGTACCGCGAGTTGCCGGCCTGCGACAATTGCGGCAGTCACGAGTACGTCGGCGCCGAACCCACGATCACGAAGATCACGCCGCCTCCGCCCAAACGATACGCCGTCGGCATGTACGAGTGCGCCGGTTGCCGCACGCGCGTCGTCGTCGCCGAGGAGACGGACGAGCTTTCGCCGTGCGACGTCTGCGGCGCCCACAAGCTGCGGCCGGTGTAATGCATACAGTCTGACGTTCGTGCCGGTCCGACCGGACGGATCGTCACCCGCGCGTGCGGTTCACGCATGGAACCGCTGCGCCGTTTCCAGCAGCAGCCGCACCGCTCCGCTCACCAGCAACGCCACGCCGACCGACAGTGAAATCGAGAACAGCGCTTCGCGGCGGCCGATGGTCTTGAGCATCACCGCGAAGGTCGAGACGCAGGGGATGTAGAACGTCAGGAACAGCAGGAATGTCATGATCTGTATCCAGTCGAGATGGATGCCGATCTCGAACGTGCCCAGAGCCTGGTAGATCATCAGCAACGAGAGTTCCTTGCGCAGCACGCCGAACAGGATCGGCACGCCCAGCACCACCGGCAGGCCCAGCCACCAGACGGTGACGGGCGTGAGCACGGTGTTGATGGCGTGATCGGCGCCGAAGTGGCCGAGCAGCGCGAGAATCACGCTGCCGCCGACGAGCAGCGGCGTGACAATCGTGAGAATGTCGCTGGTGCGCGCCCAGGTCTGGGCGAGCAGCGCGCGCCCGCCGGGCAGGGCGTAGGGCGGAATCTCCTGCACCTGGCCCGGACCCTGCTCGGGATAGCGGCGCGAGAGCAGGCGTCCGCCGAGCGCGATCACGACCATGGTCAGCAGGAAAATCGCGAACACCCCGGCGACGCCGAGATACTTGCCGGCCAGTGCGAGGATGATCGCGGAGCGGGCCGAGCACGGAACGAAAGTGATGAGCATCGCGGCCACGATGCGTTCGCGACCGGTGCTGGTGCGGGCGACGGCGGAGATCGCCGGCACGTTGCAGCCGAGCCCGAGCAGGAACGGCAGCGCCACGCCGCCGTGCAGGCCGATGTGGTGAAACCCGCGGTCGACGACGAAGGCGATGCGCTGCATGATGCCGGCTTCCTCCAGCGCCACGAGCAGCAGCACCAGCGGAATCATGTACGGCACGACGATGCCGGTGAGGCCGATCAGGCCGTCGGTCACGGCGCGCGCGATCACGCCGCCGGTGGTTTGCGGCTGCCAGCCGGACACGGCGTCGATGAGCCGCGCCGTCGTCTGGCTGTCGAGCCAGGCGCTGATCTCGAACACCACGAACAGCACCGCGGCGAAAACCGCCAGGCTCCCGACCAGCCCCCACTGCGGATGCAGGAATAGCTCGTCGAGCCAGTAGCGCCAGCCGCGTCCGGCGTGCGGGGCGCCGACGCGCGTGACCGCTTCGAACAGCGTCGCCGCGCGGTGGTGGCGGTCGGCATGCAATTCCTCGGCGAGTGGCCGCGGCAGTTTTTTCTCCGCCTCGGCGCGCAGCTGCAGCAGCTCGGGCAGCAGTCCCGGCAGGTGCTGGCGCATTTCATCCAGGCAGTATTCGTCGCCGGCCGCGATCTGCATGACGAGCAAGGGATGCGGCATGCGGAACGCCGCGTCCACCTCCGGCCGGCGCAGCGCCTTGCTCAGGGGTTGCAGCGGTTCGCAGATATGACCGCTGGCGCGCAGCGGCAGCGGACAGGCTTTCTCGCGCACCGCCTGCACCGCGGTGGCGAACAGCTCGGCGATGCCGTGGCCCATCAGCGCCACGGTCGGCACCACCGGCACGCCCAGCTGTTTGCTCAGCGCCCTGGCGTTAATGTGCAGCCCCTTCTTCCAGGCCTCGTCCATCATGTTCAGCGCCACGACCATGGGCCGGCCGAGCAGCGTCAGTTCGAGCGTGAGTTCCAGGTGGCGTTCGAGCGCGGTGGCGTCGATGATCTGGATGATGACGTCCGGCGGCGCGTACGGCGCCGGCGGTCCGCCCGGTTCGTGTTGCGACACCGGCGGGCGCTCGTCGCCCCACAGCAGGTACTGGAGGGTCACCAGGTCGTCCTGCGCCAGCCCGTGCAGGTAATGGATGCTCGGCAGGTCCACCAGCCGCGCCTCGTCAAGCCCGATCTGCACCGCGCATTCGCCGTAGGTGCGTTGCGTGCCGGCGAGCTTGCCCCTGAAGATCGACGCGCTCGACACTGCCTTGAACAGCGTGCTCTTGCCGCTGTTCGGCAGGCCGACGAGGGCGATGCCGACGCGTCGCTCGCCGCGGAACAACGGCGTTCGCAGCGGAACGGCGGATTCGTGCGCGTGGCTTTTCATCGCGTCTATTATTTCGCCGATCGAACCGGGCCACAATGAGAAAAACCGGCGCGCGGCGGACTCGCGGCAATCACAGGGTCAGTGCTGTTCCCCCGGTCTACGGCGATGGTGTCTGCCCCTGTTTGTGCGGCGGCAGCAGGGGCTTGAACACGCGTCCCTCGGCGCGCAGGAAACGGATGAAGAACTCGAAGAACACCAGGCGCGTGGTCTGCACGAACACCACCAGCGTTTCCAGTGCTACCACCAGTGCCTGCACGAGGATCAGCGCGATCCAGTAGCTCACCCGGTTGGGCATCGCTCCCGCCACCAGCAGCACCGCCGAGGACAGGGCGGCGTGTGCGAGCGCAAAGGCGCCGACGCGCAGGAAAGAAATCGTGTTAATGACGAACTGGAACACGATTTCGAGCAGCCGGGCGATGGACTGGCCGAGCGCTCGCAACGGTTTCCTCCGGTCCAGGATCAGGCTGCCTGCGACGTACCACGCCAGCGCCGCGCCCGCGGCGTAGCGCCCGTAGGGATGGAACAGCGCCGCCAGCCCGCCGAGATAAAGCACGATCAAGGCGGCATCCACCAGCACCCAGTTCCAGCGCATGCCCCGCCAGTGCGATTCGATTCCGGAAAACACCAGCCCCAGTAAAATCAGGCCCACGCCGAGCGCCATCGGCGCGAGCAGCACCGTCATCGGATGTTCCAGCGGCTTCAGCCACAGCGGCCGGATCAGGTCGTCGAACCCGAACACGTCGCCGAACACCAGACCGAAGAACATGGCGGAGAGGCCGCACGGGATCAGAAACCGTCCTTCCGGCCAGTGCCGGTACAACGCGGCGCTGAGCACGACCAGCAGCAGCCCGTGCCCGACATCGGGAAACATGTAGCCGAACAGCAGCGGCACCACGAATACCAGCACCACGCTCGGATCCACCTCGTCCTCCTCCGGCGTGCCGTACAGGCCGAGCAGGGGCTGGAACGGACGCGCCCACCAGGTGTCGAGGGTCCGGGTGGGAGCGGAACGGGCGGGAGGCGCATGCAGAAAGCGCACGAAGCCGTCGACGCCGGCCTGGCGCAGCTGGTTCTCGAGTTGCGCCGGCTCGCTGTAGCTGGTCCAGCCGGTGATGTAACAGTACTTTTCGTCCATGGTCAGCGACGCGGCTTGCTGCGTGTACCATCTGAGCAGATCGACGTCTCCCAGGGATTCGCGCAACGGCCGGTCGTCCTTCATCGATTCGATCGTTTCGCGCAGGGGCGCGATGTCGTGCTGCACCACTTCCAAGCGCGAGTCGATCTGCGCCGGCCAGTCGTCGATTTTCCGGGTCAGCCATTCCGGCAAGTCGATGCGGTAGCAAGTGCCGTCGCGGACCGCGGATTCGATCTCGGGGGCGCTTTCGGGCAGCCCGACCAGGATCAGGAAGCGGTGACGCCATCCCGTCAGCACTTCCTTGAAGACATGTTTCAGATCGCCTTCCAGGGGCTGTTCGTGCGGGCAGGCATAGAGCCCCTTGTACAACATTCCATCTTCGTGAGTCAGCAGCGAAAGATCCCGGTGCGCATCTCTGAAGGAACCGAGATACTCCTGCAGCAACCGCAGGCTGTCGCGTTCCGCCTCCAGCTCGCGGAGTCGCGCCAGCGAGGATTCAATTTCGGCGATCCAGCGCCCGAGCGTGTCGATGGCGCGTCGCGAGACGTGATCCAGTTTTTCCTCGAGCGCCTGTGGCCGGCGTTCGTGAGCCGGAAGATATTCCCGGTACGGCGCCGCGAGCCGGTCGAACTCCTGGATCGCGTCGACGATGTTTTTGACTTCCAGGCCCGCGTTGACTTTGGGGTGGGCATCCAGCTCGACGGCGCCGGTGCCGGCCAGCACCTCGAGCGCGTGTACCGTCTGGTGGCGGGGGCTGAATGCCTCGAACAACTGCGTCCGGTAGGTCCTCAGTCTCATGTCAACCAGTGTAATTCATTTCGCGCGCGGGAAAGTAGCAAAACCGCCCGGAGAGAAGAGGGCGCTTGGAACGGAGAAACCCGTCGGGCCGGGGAATTTGATAAGAACGTGAAATCGGAGCAAGCTGTTCGGTGGAAACGGATCGCATACCCTTTTGGCATCCCGGCCGGTTTCATGGAGCGGCGATCATGTCCGAGCGATTCATCAGCGAAGCCATCCAGCCCGTCGCGGAGACGTACGACACCGCACGCATGGCCGCGGGAGAGCCGGGGTTGCCGCGCGAGTTCGTGTGGCGCGGAAAAACCATCCGCGTCGCCTCCGTGCTGCGCACCTGGCGCGAGACCGGCCGGTGCCATCACGGCAGTCCCGAACAGTACGTCCGCAAACACTGGTACGAGATCGTCACCGCCGGCAACGACACGATGAAGCTCTATTTCGACCGGCAGCCGCGCGGCGGACGTCACGGTGCGAGATGGTGGCTGTTCAGCATCGACGAGCCGGACGATGTCGAGTCAAAATCCGTTCCGACCTCATCTTTCATGGAGAAAAAATAATGCCGCTGGTCCGCATATCCCTGCTTCAGGGCAGAAGCGCCGCCGACAGGAAAAAAATCGGCGACGTGGTGCATCAGGCCATGGTGGAGACGATCCATTGCCCGTCGCTCGACCGCTTCCAGTTGATCACGGAACATGAAAGGGATGACTTCCTGTATGCGCCCGTGTATCTCGATATCCCGCACACGGACGGGCTGATCGTGATTCAAATCACGCTGAACGAGGGTCGGACGGTGGAACTGAAGAAAGCGCTGTACAAGGCCATCGCGGAAGGCCTTTACCGGTCGGTGGGCGTCAGACCCCAGGATGTTTTCATCAGCCTGGTCGAGGTGAAAAAGGAGAATTGGTCTTTTGGCAACGGCATTGCACAATATGCCGGTTAAGGACGTTCTGAATAATTCAGATTATCCACGCACATGGAACCTTGAGTCTTTTATTTCGACAATGTGTTTGATTTCCACGGGACAAAACCATGATTAATCAGAACGTCCTTAACGCGGCGCCGGGTTCCCGGTGCCGCCAGCGCTGACGAGGCCGGAACATGCCGCTATTTCACCGGGAACGACATCGCACGCAGCATATCGGCTGGTTGCGCGCCGCGGTGCTGGGGGCGAACGACGGCATCGTGTCGACGGCCAGCCTGGTCGTGGGCGTGGCCGCGGCGGACGCGACCCGCAGCGCGGTGCTGGTGGCCGGCGTTGCCGGCCTCGTGGCCGGAGCCATGTCCATGGCTGCGGGCGAGTACGTGTCGGTCAGCTCCCAGTCGGACACCGAGAAGGCCGACCTCGATCGCGAGCGCGGCGAACTCGCGGCGGATATCGACCACGAGCACGAGGAACTGGCGGCCATCTACGTCGATCGCGGACTCGATCCCGAACTCGCCAGGCAGGTTGCCGTGCAGCTGATGGCCAAGGACCCGCTGGCGGCGCATGCGCGCGATGAACTCGGCATTTCGGAAATGATCGCTGCCCGTCCGATCCAGGCGGCGCTGACTTCGGCTGTCACCTTCGCCGTGGGCGCGGCACTGCCGTTGCTGACGGTTGTCGTCTCTCCGGCAGCCTATATGATTCCCATCGTCGCCGGAACGTCATTGGCATTCCTGGCGCTGCTGGGCACTCTGGCGGCGTACACCGGCGGCGCGCCGGCCTTGACGGGCGCGGTACGCGTCACGTTCTGGGGCGCCATCGCCATGGCGCTGACGGCGGGTGTCGGTCATCTGTTCGGGGCGGTTGTTTGAGCAATCCATAACGGCAAACGGGTCGCATGCCCCAGAGCAAGGCAGTGTTATTTTACTCAACGACCGTGATGATCCCCGTCATGTCTTCGTGCCCCGACCCGCAAAATATGTCACAGAAGAAAGTGAAGGTTCCCGTTTTGTCAGGCACGAGGCGTACCCGGACAACCTTCCCCGGAACGATGTCGGCGCGCCCCCCCAGGTCAGGCACGTTAAAGCCCATCAGCACATCGGCCGTGGTGAATTCCAGCACCACCGGCACGCCCTTCTTCAGCGTGATCTGGTTCGGGGTATAGTCGAACTTTTTCGTCGTGATCTGGATGACCTGCTCGGCGGGTTGCGCGGCCACGTGCGCTGCCCCGACGCCCAGGCCGATAAAGAAAGCAACGGCGATGACAGTTACGCGTATGTTGGAATTCATGGCGTTATCCTTTCTGCACCGGTAATTCCGTAATAACGTATTCGTCCTTTTTCACTTCCGCCTCGACGCTGCGGAACCCCAGACCTTTGTAGGGATGCGCCGCGTCCCACGGCAGCGGCGTGCGTTTGGGCTGCGAACCGGGCGCGGGCAGCGGGAAGATCAGCGACCTGGCGGAATGATGGGCAATATGGCCGGTCATGTGATGGTTTTCCTGATGGATGTGCCCGTAAAACACGGTGACATGGGGGTGCGGCATCAGCAGCTCAACGGCCTTGGCGCCATCACGGGTGGCCCAGTCCCATTGCGGATAGAGATCGAACAGGGGCCGGTGCGTGAACACCACGATGTTCGCGTCCTTGGGCAGTTGCGCGAGGTCGGCGGCGAGCCATTGGAGTTGCGCATCTCCGATATTGGCCGCCGGGTCGGAGACATTGTCCAGTACGATGAAATGCACGCCTTTATGATCGAAGGTGTAATGCGTTTTGCCGAAGAACTCCTGGTACGCCTCGCCCCTGTCCAATGAAGCGTCGTGCTCGCCCGGCATGAAACGCACGTTCTTCACTTTCAGATCGGCGACGATGTCGCGGAATTGCGCCATGCGCTTTCTGCGTTCCTTCGGGTCATCCGTCGTATGGGTCAGATCGCCGGTGAACACCACGAAGTCGGGTTGTTCTTCCAGACTGTTAACCGCGGCGACGGCCTTTTTCAGCGTTACCTTCGCGTCGGGATTCGGAGGGCCTTCGAAGCCCCAGTGAGTATCCGAGAGCTGCACGAAATAGAAATCGTCGTAAGCTGCGCCCTGGCCGGCCATTTGGCCTGCCGCACCTGCCGTCCGGACCAGACCGGAGGCGAATACGACGCCGCCGAGCCCGGCCAGTTTTAGAAAGTCGCGTCGGTTGACTGTCATGCTCATCTCCTGTTTTTGCGGTAAGGTGGTAACTCCGTACCAGGCAATACCGGCCGGTCCCGTCGAATATTCCCGGCGGCGACCGTATTTTTGGGAATAAATCACGGTCAAACGCGGTATTGACCATAAGAAGGATGATCCAGGGACCCGAGAATTGGCTGACCAGGCCCATGCCCAACGTTTCGAGGAATTGGCACTGCCGCACCTCGACGCCGCCTACAATCTGGCGCGCTGGCTCACGCGCAACGATCACGACGCGCACGACGTGGTACAGGAGGCGTACTTGCGCGCCTTCAAGTTCTTCGACGGCTTTCACGGTGACAATGCGCGTTCCTGGCTGCTCGCGATCGTGCGCAACACTTGTTACACCTGGCTTCAGCAGAACCGCGGGTTTCGCGCCAACGCGTCACTCGATGAACTGCTCGATGCGGGGGAGGCGGACGCCGTGCTCGCCGCCGTCGACCCGCCGGAAGAGGGTCCGGAACAGCTCATGCGGCGGGAAGACGACAAAGCCATGCTGAACCGGGCGCTCGAACGGTTGCCGGAGGAATTTCGCGAGGCGATCGTACTCAAGGAACTCGAGGATCTGTCGTATCGGGAGATCGCCGCCGTTACCGGCGTGCCCCTAGGCACGGTGATGTCGCGCCTGTCGCGCGCCCGGAAACTTTTGTCCAGACATCTTCAGGAGTTCGTGCAGGAGTCATGACGTGGATTGCGTAGAAGCCAGAGACCTCGTGCATCTCTACCTCGACCAGGAGCTCGACCTGTTACGGGTCGTCGACGTCGACAGGCACCTGCAGTCCTGCGCCGTTTGTCGCGAGCTGTACGACCGGCAACGCGCGATGCGTTCGACCTTGAGGCGCGATGCCGGCTATCATCGCGCGCCGTCGGAGTTGCGCGAGCGTCTGCGTTTCGCCCTCCGCGGACAGGCGAGCGAAACCGCCCGCCCGCGTGCACGCCGGTCCGGCCGGTGGAACGCCGGTCTCGCCGCCGCCGCGGCCGTGATGTTGAGCGTGAGCGTCGCGCTTTACATCGTCCTGCCGACGCCGCAGGACCGCCTGGAGAATGACATCGTTTCGAGTCACGTCCGCTCGCTCATGGCGAATCACCTGTCGGATGTCGCGTCCTCCGATCAGCACACGGTCAAGCCCTGGTTCAACGGCAAGCTCGATTACTCGCCGCCCGTCAACGATCTGACGGCGCAGGGTTTCCCGCTGATCGGCGGCCGGCTCGATTACCTGGACGGCCACCCGGTGGCGGCCCTGGTTTACCGACATCGCCAGCATATGATCAACCTCTTCGTCTGGCCGGACGCGGACGCGCACGAACGGAAACCGCGCACGCTGTCACGTCAGGGCTACCATCTGCTGCGCTGGACCCAGGGAGGAATGGAATTCTGGGCGGTCTCCGATCTCAACGAAGCGGAATTGAGTACATTTGCCGGTGAAATATCGGCCTTGACGGAACGGCATCCGGGCTGACGCCCGCAGAATCACGGCCGCGTATCCTCCTCTCGACGCTCATGGCGCGCATAAAAAAAAGACAACCTCCGGAAACGCCGGAGGTTGTCCCGTCGCCACGGAAAAAATCCAGCGCGGACTAGCCGCTCTGATACATCTCGAAGAATTCCTGCGGTGAGATCTTGTTGAAGTCGGTTGTCTTGACGTCATGGCTGCATGTGCTGGAATCCGCGCTGGCGGATTCAGCGCTGGCCGTTTGCGTCAAGAAGACATAGGCATTGGCGGCGACAAGCGCAAACAACGCGGCTGTCAGCAGACTACGTGGCTTGGTCATGGTCAATCTCCTCATTGATTGGTAAACATGGAACATTCAGATGAATTTCGTACGCTCATGTATTTCGTACGCATCATGCAATACCCGCCAAGTCGCTGAAATATTCCCCGTGACCGAAATTACCCGGGGAAGTGCTTCTGGTATATTGGAGTGGCGGCGGAGCCGTCGGCGCGATGATCGCTTGAACGCCCGAGTGTCGAATGGTTGTTAACGGTTAAAGTTCATTGAATCGGATCCGTGAATCATGAAGACGTTCTTTGTGGTGGGAATTGTCTTGAATGTCGCGCTCACCGGCCTGGCGCTGTACTGGCTGTGGCGCCAGCGCCTGCCGAAGAAGCGGAAGCATGAAGCGGAAAGAGGGCAGCATGAGCGGGACCCGGAAACACGAAACCATCCCGGCGCCGGAAGAGAGTAACGGTTTTCTCGCGGAACATGCTTGCCGCCTGATCCGGAGTCACCGGCGCTGGACCGGCCGCGATCTGGTGGATCCCGGATTATCTCCGGCAGAGCAGGCACGGGCGCTTTTCGAGGCGCCGTTCGTGGTGGCCTCGCACGACGCCGGCACGGACCCGGTTTTCAATTACGGCAACCGCGCGGCGCTCGCGTTGTTCGAAACCGCCTGGGCGGATTTCACATCCATGCCTTCGCGCCTGTCGGCGGAGCCGGTGGCGCGTGCGGAGCGGGCGCGGTTGCTGGCGCGCGTAAACGATCACGGCTTTATCGACGATTACAGCGGCGTGCGCGTTTCCGCCCGGGGATGCCGGTTCCTGATCCGGCGCGCCACGGTGTGGAACGTGGTGGATGAACAGGACGCGCCGGCCGGACAGGCGGTGATGTTTCGTGACTGGGAACATCTCTGACGCGGCGGTTTCGCAAAAGGATGAAGCGGGTGTAGGCTGTCGTCCGCGCTTTTTGCCGGGAGTGTCTCATGTCCTCGGAAAGAATCCTGTGGTACTTCGCCGATCCCATGTGTTCCTGGTGCTGGGGATTCACGCCGGTGATCAGCGCTATCAAGGAAGATTATTCGGACCGGTTGAAGATCGCCCTGATGCTGGGCGGCCTGCGGCCGGGAACGACGGAACCGGTGACGCCGAAATTCCGCGAGGAGATCCTGGGCCACTGGCGCGACGTGCAACGCCTGACCGGCCAGCCGTTCGCCTTCGAGGGCGCGCTGCCCGTGGGTTTTGTGTACGACACCGAGCCGGCGAGCCGCGCGGTGATCGCCGTGGCCGGAATCGATCCGGCGGCGATCTTCCCCTATTTCAAGTCGGTGCAGGCGGCGTTTTACGCCGAGGGCCGGGACGTGACCCGCGCCGCGACGCTCGCCGACCTGGCTGAGCAACATAATATAGACAGACCCCGCTTCCTCGAACGCTTTGAATCCGGGGAGATGCGGGACATGACACGCACCCATTTCCACGTCACGCGCAAAGCCGGCGTGCGCGGTTTCCCCACCATCGTGCTGCAGGCCGGGTCAGGCCACAAGCTGTTGACCAACGGATGCCGTCCGCTGGCGGAGTTGCGTCCGGAGCTCGACGCCTGGCTGGCGGAGACGGCGTAAGCGGGCACCCTGTTTCAAATTCTCCAGACGGAACCGGCACGCCTGTCAACCTCCTGCCGGATGCGGCGTTGTTTCTCTGATCCACGGAGTCAAACTCGTCATGCGAGGAAGCGCCAATGAAGATGACAAGGACAATCAACCTGATATTGGGCTCGATCCTGGCTTTTTCGACCGTGGCGGCATCGATGCCCATGTCCGCCTACGCCGACCGCGATGACAGGGGGCGTGGCGAACGCCACGATAATCGCCGCGACTGGCACGGGGATATCCGGAGTTTTCACGAACACGATCTTCCGCGCTGGCGCAGCGGCCATTGGACGCACGGTTACCATGACGGCCGTCTGGGCTGGTGGTGGGTCGTCGCGGGGCTGTGGTATTTCTACCCGCAGCGGGTCTATCCGTATCCCGATCCTTACACGCCGCCTCCGGTCGTGATCGTTCCGCCGGTTCAGCCGGTGCCGAGCGCGCCGCCGACGCAATACTGGTATTACTGCGATGCCGCCAAGGCCTATTACCCCTATGTGCCGTCATGCCCGGGCGGTTGGAGAATGGTACCGGCAACACCCTCGGGCGCGCCGGGCCAATAGATTCGACAGAGGGAGCCCGCCATGAATCGGAATAATATGATCCCGGGTGCGATGCTCGGTTTGATGCTGGCCGGCTGCGCATCGATCCCGACCGGGCCGAGCGTGGCGGTCATGCCCGGTCCGGGCAAACCGTTCGATCAGTTCCAGGCGGACAACGCGATCTGCCGGCAGTTCGCGGAACAGCAGATCGGCGTAAACCCGAACCAGGTGGCGCGCGAACAGGTACTGACGGGCGCGGCCACGGGGGCCGCGATCGGTGCCGCCTCCGGCGCGCTCATGGGGCATGGTCACGAGTCGGCCGAATCCATGGCCGGAGCGGGTGTGATCGTCGGCTCGGCCGCCGGCGCCAATGCCGCCACGCAGAGCACTGTAACCCTGCAGCGCCGTTACGATATCGCTTACCAGCAGTGCATGTACGCCAAGGGCAATCTGATCCCGGGCTACCCGGCGCCGCGCTACGCGCCGCCCCCGCCACCCCCGGCGCCTCCACCGCGCCGTTAAACCATTCCGTCTTTGCGGCGGGATGCCGCGCACGATGCGCCTGCGTGCCCGGAAATTTCGATCACGACCGACGCAAGCCGGCGCTTTGCCCGATATAATCAGCCGTCATGTTTCCTGTGGCGGCGCTTCATAGTGAAACGTAATCTTACGGTAACGCTGGTATGGGCTGTCGCGTTTCTCGCAGCGACCGTCGCGACGGCCGGGTCGGCTGTTGCCGCGGAAGCGTTGACACTGGATGAATATTTCGCCGCGGCACTGAAACGCAGCGAAGTCGTGGCGACGCAGGGTGAACTGATCCGCCAGGCGGAGGAACATTACAAACAGGCGGACGCCGCGCTGTATCCCACCGTCAATGGCGTCGCCTCGTACACGCGACAGGATCCCGTCCCGGCGGGCGAGTCGAGCACGTCGAATTCGCCCAACCGGCAGTCGCTCGCCAAGCTGACCGCGACGCAACCGCTGTTTCGCGGTTTCCGCGAATTTGCCGCCCTGCGCCAGACCCAGGCCCTGCTGGGCGCGCAGAACCAGGACTACCTCGGCGCGCGCATGCAACTCTTCAAGGATGTGACGCAGAATTTTTACACCGTACTGTCGATCGAGCAGGACCTGAAAAACCTCGACGAAGAAATCAATCAGAACCTCGATCGCGAGAAGGAGCTCAACAGCCGCGTGCGCATCGGCCGTTCGCGGATCGGCGAGGTGCTTTCGGTTCAAAGCACCATCAGCACCCTGCGCGCCCAGGTGGAGCAGTTGCAAGGCCAGCTCGGCACGGCACGCGAAGCGTTCGCGTTTCTCAGCGGCCTGGCGGCCACGACGCCGTTACGCGACACGGAAGCCATGCCGGCGGACCTGGAGCCGCTCGACAATTATCTGGCGCGGCTGGAATTGCGCCCCGACGTGGTCGCCAGCCGGCAACGCCTGTCGGCGGCGCAGGAGAACACGAAGGTGGCGCGCGGCGCGCATCTGCCGTCGCTCGATCTGAATGCGAACCGTTACCTGGAGCGGACCGGCAATCTCAAGGACTCGTCCTGGGACGTGGGGATCGCGCTGACGGTGCCGATTTATGCCGGCGGCCTGCTGCAATCCAGGGTGAGCGAGGCGGTGTCGCAGCGCACGCAGGCCGAGCTCAACGCGAGCCAGGTGAGTCGCCAGGCGGAGCAGGAAATCCGTTCCAGCTATCAAAGCGTGGTGTTCGACCGGTCGCAGCTGGAGGCATTGGAAAAGGCGACCGACTCCGCGCGCAAGAATTACGAAGCCCAGCGGCGCGACTACCGGCTGGGTCTCGTCACCAACCTGGACGTGCTGCAGGCCTTGACGGCGTTCCAGCAGAATCAGCTGGCGCTGGACCGCGCACGCTACACGACGAAACTCGACTATCTGAAGTTGCAGGCCGCCGCGGTGCGCCGACCGGCGCCACTCCCGGAAACCGCGCCATGATGCTGCCTGAAATCGCCATTCGGCGCCCCGTCTTCGCCTGGATGCTGATGACGGCGCTGATCCTGTTCGGCGGAATCTCGGCCTCGCGCATGGGCATCAGCCAGCTGCCGGACGTGGATTTCCCGGTGGTGACGGTGAGCGTGGACTATCCGGGCGCCGCGCCGGAGGTCATCGAGACCAACGTCGTCGACGTCATCGAGGACGCGGTCATGACGGTGGAAGGCGTGCGCAGCGTGACGTCGACCTCGCGTTACGCTTCCGCCACCATCAGTGTCGAGTTCGAACTCTCGCGCAACATCGCCGACGCGTTGCAGGAGGTGCAGAACAAGGTCGCGGCGGCGCAGCGCCTGCTGCCGAGCGACATCGAGCCGCCGGTCATCAGCAAGACCAATCCCGAGGACCAGCCAATCCTGTGGATGTCGGTCACCAGCGATCGCCACTCGCTGCGCGAACTGATGCGTTACGTGAAGGACACGCTCAAGAACCGGTTCTCGTCGGTGACCGGCGTCGGCGAGATCACGCTCGGCGGCTACGTCGAACCGAACCTGCGCGTCTGGGTCGCGGGGCAGGCGCTGAACCGCTACCAGCTGGCGGTGACGGACGTGCTGAGCGCGATCCAGAGCGAGCACTCGGAGCTGCCTGCCGGTCAGATCACCACCGGGAGCAGGGAATACGACGTGCGTACGCTCGGCGAGGCAAAGACCGCGCAGGAATTCGAGAAAATCGCCATCAACCAGCGCGGCGGCCAGCCGATCTACTCTCGCATCGCGCTGAACCAGGTGGCGACCGTCGAGGATGGGCTGGATGACATCCGTCGCATCTCGCGCGCCAACGGCGTGCGCGCGGTTGGCATCGGCATCCGCAAGCAACGCGGGTCGAATACCGTGGCCGTGGCGCAGGGCGTCAAGCAGCGGATGGCTGAGGTCGCCAAACAGCTGCCGGAAGGCATGAAGATCGCCGTGAACTTCGACACCACCAGGTTCATCGAGGAATCGGTGGACGAGTTCAAGCTGGCGCTGGTGCTGTCGGCGCTGGCCACGGCGTTCGTGTGCTGGCTGTTCCTCGGCAGCTGGACCGCGACGCTGAACGTCATTCTCGCGATACCGACCTCGATCATCGGCACCTTCATCGTCCTGTACTTTTTCGGCTTCACGCTCAATACCTTCACGCTGCTGGGCCTGAGTCTCGCCATCGGCATCGTCGTGGACGACGCCATCATGGTGCTGGAGAACATCGTGCGTCATCAGGAAAAGGGCGAGAACCGCGTGGAGGCGGCGCTCAAGGGTTCACGTCAGATCACGTTCGCCGCGATCGCGGCGACACTGGCCGTGGTCGCGATCTTCCTGCCGGTGGCGTTCATGAGCGGCGTCATCGGCAAGTTCTTCTTCCAGTTCGGCATCACCATGACCGTCGCGGTGCTGTTGTCGCTGCTCGAGGCGCTGACGCTCACGCCGATGCGCGCTTCGCAGTTCGTCGAGGCCGGCAGCCGCACGACGCGCGTGGGACGCGCGGCGGATTTCACGTTCCGCGCCGTGGCCGCGCTGTACCGCCGGCTGCTCGCGGTCGCGCTCGGGCATCCGTGGCTGGTCATCGGTGCGTCGCTGGTATTCTTCGCGCTGTCGATTGCGACGCTCAACTACATCAACAAGGAGTTCATGCCGGTGCAGGACCAGAGCACTTTTGTGGTGCGCGCGCAGACGCCGATCGATTCATCGATGGATTTCACCGACGCGGCGGCGCGCGAAGCCGAGAAGTTCTTCGCGGCGCGCCCGGAGGTGCGTCGTTACATGCTCGCCGTGGGCGGGTTCGGCACCGGCGGACAGTCGAACCTGATGAACTTCTTCATCAGCATGAAACCGAAGGGCGAGCGTGGCGTGGACCCGCAGGCCGGCCACGAGCTGTCGCAGCAGGAACTGATGGGAGTAACGCGCGAGGCTCTTAAAAAGCTGGGTTTGAAGGTTTCGATCCAGGACCTGTCGCAGCGCGGCTTCACCGCCTCGCGCGGTTTCCCGGTGGAGTTTGCCGTGCAGGGGCGCGACTGGGACAAGCTGGTCGAGTACTCCGACACGATCATCTCCAAGCTCAACGCCACCGGCCTGGTTACCGATACCGACAGCGACTACCTGCTCGGCAAGCCGGAGATCCGGGTGATCCCGGACCGCGAGCGCGCCGCGGCGCGCGGCGTGAGCATCCAGGCGATCTCGCAAACGGTGAACGCCATGGTCGGCGGGGTCGTCGCCGGGCAGTATTCCTCCGAGGGGCACCGCTATGACGTGCGCGTACGGTTGCGCGACCAGGATATCGGCCGGATCGACCAGATCAAGCGCCTGTACGTGCGCAACAACCGCGGCGAATTGATCCCGCTCTCGGAGGTGGTGCAGATCCGAGAGGCCAAGAGCCTGGCGCAGATCAACCGCAACGATCGCGAGCGCGCGATCAAGATTTTCGCCAACGTCCGGGCCGGCAAGTCGCAGCAGGAGGCGCTGGCGCGCGCCGAGGCGATCGCGCGCGAGGTGCTGCCGCCGGATTACAAGGTGCGTTTCGTCGGCGGATCGCAGTCGTTCCAGGAATCGTTCGCCTCGCTGTGGTTCGTGCTGCTGCTCGGCGTGATTGTGGCGTACATGGTGCTGGCCTCGCAGTTCAACAGCTTCGTCCATCCGGTCACGGTGCTGATGGCGCTGCCGTTCAGCATGTCCGGCGCGTTCCTGACGCTGCTGGCGTTCGGCCACTCGCTCAATATCTTCAGCTTCATTGGCCTGATCCTGCTCATGGGCATCGTCAAGAAAAACTCCATTCTGCTGGTGGATTTCACCAACCAGGTGCGCGCTCGCGGCGAGGCGTCGGTGCGTGCGGCGCTGATCGAGGCCTGCCCGATACGCCTGCGCCCGATCCTGATGACGTCGATCGCCACCATCGCCGCCGCCTTGCCGCTGGCGCTCGCCCTCGGGCCCGGCGCCGAGCTGCGCGCGCCCATGGCGATCGCGGTCATCGGCGGCGTCTTCGTGTCGACGCTCCTGACCCTGTTCGTGGTGCCGTGCGTCTACGAACTTCTCTCGAGATTCGAGGGTAGCCATGTGGCCGCGGTGGCGCGGGAAAAGGAAATCGCGCAGGCCACGAAGGACGTGGCATGAGCCGACCGCCGGTTTTTTGAACCGGCAGGGAATAAAATCGCCCCCACGTTCATCTCACGACCCGCGTCCATGGCGGGTTCTGTCTCCGGAGCGTTGTCTATACTTGGTGCAGGGAAGGCGGCACTTGGTGTAGGGAAGGCGGCGCGCATTGCAGCCGGTATGTCACTGTCTTGCCAGGCAGCCATCCACCACAAATCCTTGACGACGAATCAGCCTGTTCAGGAGCCTTATGCATCAACGATATCCGGTCACGTTGTCATTGTTGTTTCTCGTGATGTTCAGCGCGCCCGTCGCGGCGAATCTCGTGTTCAGCGCGCCGCCGCGCGAATCGCAATCCGGCGGTTCGGATTCCTATGCGCCGCTGGCGGAATACCTGTCGAAGGTGACCGGCCAGAAAGTGGATTACCGGTATTCGGACAACTGGCTGAGCTACCAGAAGGAAATGCAGAAGGGGACCTACGATCTGGTGTTCGACGGGCCGCACTTCGTCGGCTGGCGTATGGCCAAACTGGGGCATGTGCCGCTGGTGAAGCTTCCCGGCAACCTCAGCTTTGTGGTGGTCGTGAAACAGAGCGACACCAAATACAACTCGATCCAGCAGCTCGCTGGCCGCACCATCTGCGCGCATGCGCCGCCGAATCTCGCGACGCTCACGGTGCTCTACGAATTCAAGAACCCTGCGCGCCAGCCGCTCATTGTCGATACGCAGGGCTTTGCTGCTGCCTACAAAGGCGTGGTGGAGGGGAAGTGCGTCGCCGCGATTCTGCAGGCTAAAATGGCGGCCGAACTGGACAAGGAGGCGCATGCGACGCGCGTGGTTTACCAGAGCGAACCGTTGCCCAATCAGGCGCTGAGCGCCGGTCCGCGGATTCCGCCGGAGATGCAGCAGAAGATCTATCGCGCGCTGCTCTCGGATGAGGGTCGGACCGCCGCTGCACCCCTGCTCGAGCGCTTCAAGATGAAGGAATTCGTGCCGGCCAGCAGCAAGGAATATCTCGGTCTCGGCGTGTTGTTGCAGGATGTGCGGGGCTTCGAACAGTAACCACCGCCGGGGACGAAATCCGGTTGTCATCTCCGGAGCCGCCGGCGGAATTTCCCAAGCCGGACACGATCAGCTTGTTCGGTCATGATTTATCGGGGTGTGCGGTGTATTCTTGAAGTTTTCAGAATCCCGGCAAAGCCATGTTGCTCGTCACCTTTGTTGAAGCCGGCCAGAGCCGGCTCGGCATGCTCGATCGCGCACGCGGCGTGGTGATCGATTTGTCGCGTGTCGCGCCGGGACTGCCGCAGGACATGGTGGCGTTCATCGGCTTGGGCGAAGCCGGGCTGGCGGAGGCGCGGCGCGCCCTGGCGAGCGGCACGGGCCGGCTGCCGCTGGCGCAGGTCCGGCTGACGGCGCCGATCCCGCGACCCGCGCGCAATATCTTCTGCGTCGGCAAGAACTATCGTGAGCACGCCCGGGAATTGCAGACGGCGGGGCTGAAGGGCGGTGGCGCCGAGGCCATTCCCGAACTCCCGATTTTTTTCACCAAGGCGACTACGTCGGTGACCGGCCCGGGCGAACCGATCCCGGCGTGGCTCGATCCGACGAACACCACCGATTACGAAGGCGAGCTCGCGGTGGTGATCGGTCCCGGCGGACGCGGCATCGCGCGCGCGGACGCGATGCGTCATGTGTACGGTTACAGTATCGTCAACGACGTCACTTCGCGCGCCTTGCAGCGCCGGCACCAGCAGTGGTTTCTCGGCAAGAGTCTCGATGGTTTCTGTCCCATGGGTCCGACGATTGCGACCGCCGACGAGGTGCCGGACGCGAGGGTATTGCGCGTGCAGACGCGGGTGAATGGCGAACTGCGCCAGGACGCGCCGGTGGCGGACCTGATTTTCGACATCCCCACGCTGATTGAAATCTTGTCGCGCACCCTGACGCTCGTTCCGGGTGATATCATCGCCACCGGCACGCCCGCCGGTGTCGGCATGGGTTTCAAACCGCCCCGATTTCTGAAGAAGGGTGATGCCGTGACCATCAGCATCGATCCCGTCGGTACGCTCGAAAATCCGGTGGTATGACAGTATGTCGCGGGATTCGAGTATTTTTGATGAGCCATGCCAAACCGCGGCAAGTGACTCTCGGTTACGATCCTGACGTTATCATTCCGCCGTCGCGTGAGAATTGAGCTGATGGCGTTTGATCTTGCGATAAAGCGTGCGCTCGCTGATGCCCAGCGCCTCCGCGACGGCACGCCGGTTGTGGTCGTGCTGTTCGAGCAATGTGGCGATAAGATGGGCCTCGGCGTCCGCCAGCGAACGGGGCGCGTTAGTCTCCATGTCATCCTCTGTTCGCGCTGCCGGGGCTGAATGGGTCGACGGGGCTCTGGCGACGACAGGAGGTGAACGATTGTTGTCGCCGAGATGGATATGCTCGGGCGTAATAATTCCGTCCGGACTTAATGCGCGGGCTTGTTCCAGGATGTTCAGCAGCTCGCGCACGTTGCCCGGGAAATCATAATCGATGAGTCGTTCCATCGCTGCCTTGGTGAGATGGCAGCGTTCCGTCTTGTCACGGTGGCACATGCGGTGGATCAGTGCCTCGGCCAGGGCGGGTATGTCCATCCGTCGCTCGCGTAACGGAGGAATATCGATCTTGATGCCGGCAATACGGAAATATAGATCCTCCCGGAAACTGCCGTCAGCCACCATGGCCATGAGGTTCTGATTGGTTGCCGTGATGGCGCGCACGTCTACCTTGATTGTCGACGTGCCGCCCAGGCGACGGAATTCGCCTGAATCGAATACGCGCAGCAGCTTTACCTGCAAGGATAATGGCAGTTCACCGACCTCATCCAGAAACAAGGTGCCCTTGTCCGCCGTCTCAAGCAGCCCCCGCTTGAGCCCCACGCAGCCGGTGAAGGCACCGCGTTCATGACCGAACAACTCGCTCTCGAACAGCGTTTCCGGAATTGCCGCACAATTCAGTTCCACGTACGGTTTGGCGCTGCGTCCTGATTGTTCGTGAATATACCGGGCGGCCATTTCCTTCCCCACGCCGGTTTCTCCGTAAAGCAGCACGGGTATGTAGGACTTGGCCGCCAGTCTCAGGGTCTCCAGGCATTGCAGGAACACGGGAGCGTGCCCGACCATGCGCATTTCCTCGCATGTCAGGTCTACCGGGGTTGCCAGGCGATGGATGGTTTCAAGCACGAACCGGTCGCCGTTGGCGGTATCGATCGGGTAGGCCTTGATACGCACGCGGTCGGGCCGGTTGGCGTAGTCAAAGTGGGTGTGCATAACCTCGAACGGACTGTTGCTGGTCAGCACCGCCTTGTGCGGACAATCTTCGCCGTTCTGATGACAGGGGACGGGTGAGTGATGCGAGATGTCATGACAACAACGTCCGACGACCGTGTCCACGTCGACACTGTAGGCGGTGCAGTAGGCGTGGTTGGCGGCGATGATCCGGTAATGTTTGTCGATGACCACGGCGGGAGATTCCTGGGCATTGATCAGCGACTCGATCACGGTGTTCCGTTTCATGATCCCCTCCTGCAGTGCGCCGTTGCGTCTTAATGCACGGCTTGCTTGTTCATTGCATGTTTGGACTTCTCATTTATTACGGCAAACCCGTGAAGCTTCGATATTCTGATAGATTGTCAGTATTAAATCCAAATTGACATTGCTGTCATATGACTGACATGGATGTCATACGCCTGACTGACAAATTCGTCAATTCATTTTTATATATGCTGATTTCACGGCTTCTCCTGTAAAAAATTATTGGCACGTAGATTGCTTTAAGTTTCGAAAAATATGTTCCCCGCCATGGGCATGAACAAAAAGGAGGAGTCAATGGAACCGCATTTTCTGAAGAGTGCACGCGGCAATCGGCTATTGTCGGCAATAATCGGTATCTTGCTTACAGCGACCGTCGGATTTGCCGTTGAGGCATTCGCGGCAACATCGCTGCCCAAAAACACTTTTAATATCATGATGAACTACGAACTGGGCATGCACTGCACCGGGTTCGAGTTCTCTTATTGCTGCGTACTTCCGCCGTACAATTCCATCCTGGCCCAGGTCGTCAAGACCCAGCAAGTGGATCCGAACAACATGCAAAACGGGAATACCACCGGAACCGTGTTCCCCCAGCTGTTGGGGGCCGATCCCAACGTCGGCCGCGATTTTCTCGGCCGGCCCACCGTTTTGCGGGATACCGAACTGGATTCGAACGGGAAGTTCAAAAAGTACGTATTAAGATACTGGCATGACGCCCAGCCCCGGAACGACGGACGCGGCGCACCGCAGACCAGCACGCTCATCAGCCAGGTGGAGGGCAACTCCCTGCTGATGTGGAACACCCGATTCGATGCCGCCGCCACCGACAGCGGCAACAAACTGATCTACGGCGACTATGGGTCAACGGTTGCTGCGGTTCTTCCTCCGGATCCGAATGCCCATCAAGCCTCATCCGCCAAACATAATGTCATGCTGGGAAACGGCAGCTATGCCGATCCCGAGGATAACTACGCCAACGCGTGGTTGAACCATCTGTACATCTACGCCGATCTGGAAGGAAGCAATCCCACCGCAAACATCAGCGCCGAGAAAGACAAGATCCGCCTGGGTTTGCGCAATCAGAACGCGTCGACTCCCTTTGCGACGGTTTTGCCGCAGAACAGCGGTCCGGCCTTTCACCCCATGGGACCTGGAGCCGTGAACGGCCTGCAAAATATCCTGACCTTCTCCGGTGACTCAGGTACCGTGGTCTTCACCCAGATGAAGGTGCTGGAAAATCTGCCCATCATGCTGACCTCGCCGCGGATCTGGGAAGCCCTGGGCCTTCCGCTGGATCCATTCGAGGATACGATCAATTTCTTCGGTGACCCGGGAAAGGTCACCGAGGAGACTATCCGGCCTTATGTTCAGATGAAGGCTGCGCTGCATAACTATGACCCAACCCAACCGGGCGGGATCGGTACTGCGGTGCTGCAGAATGGCAAGCCGATCATCGGCATGGGCGATGCCCCGATCGATATCCCGAACTGCGAGCGTTGCCATTCGCTGCCCGCCAATGTCGCCTCGCCGAACAACGCAAACGTCAGCACAACTGATATCTATCGTCCCTACACGGCGGCGAAGGTGCAGCTCGAGCTCGATTTCTGGAACGCGTATTACAACATTGACATTCAGGCCGGTGACTCCGACTGGTACTCGCGGTTGAAAGCAGCGGCGATCAGCATCCTGTCGATCCACGACAACGAGCACCGTACGGATTTCACCTTGAATTACCCGCAGACGGGCGGGAATCCTCCGCAGCTCACCCGGCTCGGGCATGAAAGCGTACTGTGCCAGAGATGCCATGCGGACAACGTGATCGCCGTGGTCAAATCGGCCACCCGTGGGAGCGGATCGAGTGCAGCATTGATCCCGCCGTTGACCGAGGCGATTCACAACAATCACAAAGACCTGCCATTCGACGACTCGAAGGGCCGCAACGGTGCGTGTCAGGGTTGCCATCCCGCCCACCGCTCCGATGGCGATCTCAGCAATTATCCGATCACGACGCTCGGACTGAACAACTTTGCCAATGCGGACAACCGTGACGCCGCGGGGGGCTGCTTTGTGGGTCGGGACGTGCACTCCAACCCGGGCCGGGGCGCGGATTTGGATGGAAAGAGCCACTTGAACGCCATCGGCCAGTGGTTGAAAACCAACGTCGCCAACGATACGGGCCAGGACAAGGGCATCTGGTGCACCAACTGTCATTCCCAGTTAAGTCAGGAGGTCTGGCGCAACGAGAACATGGTCGATCTGATCCATGGCGTGCCCGGAAAACAGGCCAATGGGACGACGAATGCGGTGAATATCCGCGCGCTCCCGACGCTGGCCGCCATCGCCTCGGCGGTGGGTGTCTCGGAATCGCAAGCCATTGCCTGGCTCGACCCCAAAAACAGCAATGACAACACGTATGCCGTCTGGAATGACGCGATTGATTATCCGGACGCCAACGTGGCCACGATCGAGATTCTTGCCGGCGGTTCACCAAAGGTCACGACCGACGTAGATGGCGACCCGAGCGTGCGGATTCTCGACTTCTGCACCACGCCCGATTGCGTAGCGGCGGCCCAGACGAAGCTGAATGGTGAGGGCAATGGCAGCACCGCGGTGCCCGTTCCTTTCCAGGCGGCGGACGATGCCCGCGATCACTGGCTGGCCCCCGGCGAACCGCACTGCGCGGATTGCCACGCCGCGCCGTACACCGAGCAGAGCGGCAACATCAACGCCTTCCCGCCGTTCAACTATCCGCGCAAGGCCTCACTGTTCCGCTACTCACGCGGTCATCAGGACATCACCTGCCAAGGGTGCCACGAGTCGACGCATGGGCTCTATCCGGTCACCCCGAACATCGACACCACTACCTATGCGCAGGCGGCCAGCATGAATCCGGACGGCAAGCATGGGCCGCTGAAGTGTGGGGCATGTCATATGGCCAACAAGAATGGAGTGGCGATCGCAGTTAACAGCCTCACGGTGAACAAGACCAAACTCTCAGCCGACTTCGACGCAGCGGTCAGCTGGGCCCACACCTTCACGCATGAAGCCGATCCACGGAAGGATGTGTGTGTGAGCTGCCACTCGGATCACTCCAGTAAGGTTTCCTCGAGCAACGCCGACTGGCTGCTGCATGCCAACAATGGCCAAGTTTCGCGGAACATCATGGACAAGGTGGAGATCAGCCAGCTCGGTCATGTCTCCGGCGATTCACCTCAGAACCCGCTTACCACGGTCTGTACCGCGTGTCACGGAAACTTCAAATCCAAGGTCGCCTGCGGCAATACGAACTGGAAGCTTCATGTCCCGCAAGGCCTGGTCGCCCAGAAGGTGTGGCAATCTGTGTCCACGTCCCTGACGGGCTCGACCTGCGGGTTCTGAGCCAGCGGCGGCTGGGTTGTAGCAGTATCGGAGTCGTCAGCGATGGAGGGGAGGCAACTCCCCTCCATTTTCAGGGTTACAATCCCAGGGAGCGCCGGGTTTCAAGCCGGCGGAACGTGGGCCACCACGCAGATAAATCGAATAAATCGAACCGCGAGGCAAATTATCCAAATGACAAAATCATCGAAAAACTCCCTCGTAACAATTCTGCTCGCGTGGTCTTTTTTGGGTGTCGCTTTCCCGCTGGGCGCGAATGCTATCGCGAAGCCCAAGGACGTCATCGCGAAGGTCGGTGATCAGACCATTACTTTCAGCCAGATCGACATCATGATCAACAGTTCCGATATGGTCGGCATGCCGATTCCTTCCCCGGGGACCCAGGCGAGGAACGAAACGCGGCTGCTGGTGCTCGACAAGGTGATCGGCGCCAATTTGCTGTACCTGGATGCCCTGAAGAAGGGGATTCAGAACGACCCGGTTTACCGGCAGGACGTGGAACGCTTTTCCGGAGCCATGTTGGGTTCCCTGTATCGGCGAAATCTGGACAAGGACGTCACGGTGACCGACGAAGAGGTACGGAATTACTACAAGAAGAATATCGCCAAGGGAACACCCTTCACTCCGGACGTGCGTAAGTCTATCGAAGCCCGGCTCAGGGAAGAGCGATTCAAGGCCAGGCAGGCGGATATGCAAAAGCGTCTGCGCGAAGGCGTGCCGATCGTCATCGATGCCACGAAGCTGGATCCGAAAGGAGACGCGTCGCGCGCCAGCACCGACGTCGTGGCCCGAGTCGGTCAGGACACGATTACCTGGGGCGAATACAAGCCGCAGCTGACGAACACCAAAAATAGCGGCTCTGAAGCTGTCAGGCGCGATATCCTGAACGAACTGATCGACCAGCACGTCGCCGTGAACAAGGCCAGGGCCACTCACCTCGATCAGGACCCGGCATATCTAGCCCAGGTTAATGAATTCAAGAAGGTCCATCTGATCATCGTGTATAAAGCAAAACTTCTTCCGCAAATGGAGCCGACCGACCGGGAAGTCAGGGAGTATTTCGAGAAGAACAAGGCGAAAATCCAGGTTCCGGAGTCGCGGAAGATTCAAATGGTGGTCTTGAAGACCAAGATGGAGGCGGATGACGTCAAGAAACAGATCCAATCCGGCAAGATCACGATTTACGAGGCCGTTTCGAGGTATTCCATCGACCCGAATGCGAAGCTGACGTTGGGTGAATTTGGCTGGGTCGCCAAGGGAAGCGGCTTCCCTGCGCTCGATCGTCTGACCTTTTCCCTGAAACAGGATGAACTGGGAGGCCCGGTCGAATCTCCGGTGGGCTGGCACTTGGTGAAAGTCCTGGGGGTCCGGGCTTCCCGGCTTCAGAATATCGATGACAAGGACACGTGGAAGACAACCAAGAACATGCTTTGGCGCGAGCGGCGGGATGAGTACGTGGCCGATCTGAGGAAAAGGAACGTGTTCCCGGTTGAAGTTTATACGCAGAAATTTCAACAGATCGTGCAGCAAGAGGAGGAAAAAATCAGAGCCAACCGCGCGAAATCGGAGACGGACTCGTTGACGGCGCAGAAACTTCCCGGAAGGAGCGGCGTTAATCAGGTCAGCCGGTAAGTGTAATATCCTCAAGACGGGGGGATAATGGCGAACAAATGGATCGCCGCCTGATATGCCGTGGATCGTTTGCATTGTTCTTGCTTGCGCTTGCCGGCATGACCGAGGCAGGAGCGATGGATTTGTTCCGCCGCGACACGCCCCCTCCCCGGGACTACGTCATTCTCATCAACTACGAATTGGGGATGCACTGCACCGGTTTTGATTTTTCCTATTGTTGTATCCTGCCGCCGTACAATTCGATTCTCGCCCAGGTCGTGAAAACCGAAAGCAAAGCGGATAAACCGATATTGCTCGGCGCCGACCCCAACGATCCCGAGGTGCTGGTGGACGGCGAGAAACGCTACCGGCTGGCCTATACCCATGAAGACCCGGAAGGGATACCCAATACCTATTCGGCTTCCAAGAAACTGGCCTACTGGGGTGTGGCCTACCGGGGCAAGTCGCTGCCTGACCAGGAGTTCAGCAGTCTTTATATTTACAAGGATCTCGGGGGATCCAACCCGGAGCACACCACCGCCAACGCCAGGAAACTTCATGTCGGCATCGATACTCCGATCAAGATCAATCAGGGCCCGACCGGCCAGTATGTGGGGAAGGGATTCCTGCGTTATTCCGGCGCCACCGGGACCGTGGTGTTCGCCGATTCGCCCGTCATGGAAAACGTGCCGATCACTCTGACGGATCCGGGGATTTGGGAGGCGCTCGGGCTCCCGCTCACGCCGTTCAACGATCAGTTCACGGCGCTGACCACGCTGGATGAAACCATGTTCCAGCCGTTCCAGAAATCCGTGGTGACGCTGGTGGATGCCAGGACGCACGAGCCGGTGATCGATTCTTCCGGTCAAGTCGTCCGTTTTTTCGGCGTGAACCCTATTGATGTGCCCAACTGCACGCGCTGTCATTCGAACGAGCGCGCCAATGGCAAGAAATATCTCAAGTACAAGACCGAGCACGATTTCTGGAAGGAGATGCGCGGCACCGGCGAGTATTACGCGCAGATCAAGGCGGCGGCGATTTCGATTCTGGAAATCCACGATGACCATCACGGCACGAACTTCCTGGCCAAATGGCCCGCGAGTTCGAGCACGTATTTGCGGCTCGGACGGGATTCGGTCCTGTGCCAGGATTGCCACGCGGATAACATCATCGGCCGACTGTCGTCGCGGAAAGCCGGCGCCATGGAGAAGGAGGATGTCCAGCCGAAACATCCCCGGCTGCCCGATCCCGAACACCTGATCTCGCCCCTGACCGAAGCGATCCACAAGAGCCATCAGCGCCATAATCCGCTCCCCGACAGCCTCGGTTTCGCCGGCGGTTGCCAGGGCTGCCATCCGGCGCATCGCAGCGACCGTACCATGAACGATTTCCCGCTGACGGCGGACGGGAAAAACCAGTTCGCCTCCGGAGACGTTCGCGACGCCAAAGGTTGCTTTACCCGCCGCGACGTGCACGGAAATGCCGATCGGAACCGGGACGGAGCCGAGACACCGAGTTATCTCAACGCCGTGGGCAGCGCGTTGCTCACCGAGGTGATGAACACCAAGGGAAAAGACAAGGGCTTATACTGCACCAACTGTCATAACATGCTGTCGCGCGAATTGTACAAGGCGGATCATCTTACCGACGCGGTGACGCAGACCGGCCGGACGCTACGCAACCAGCCGCTGGAGCGGATCGCGTCTTCACTCGGCGTTTCGCTGCAGGAACTGAAATCGAATTACCTCGATCCCAAAAGCCCGATGCAGGGAGAAGATGTTTCCAGCGGCGTCTACCGTACCTGGGATAGATCCGGGCAGACCCTCGCCGCCGTCGGCCGGATCAAGGCGGATAAGCAGGGAAAGCCGGTGTTGACGGCACCCGATGAAGACGGCAACCGGTCGGTCATTATTGTGGACAAAGACCCGGACGGGACCGAAGGCGTGGCGGCGTCTTATGAAGCGGCCACCCACGGCAAGGATTACTGGCTGGCGGCCGGCGAACCCCACTGTGCCGACTGCCATCGACCTCCCTTTGTCGAAAGCATGGGCGGCGGTGCCTTTCCTCTCGACCAGCCCGGCAAGTACGCGCTCATGCGCCACTCCAAGGGGCACGCGGGAATCACCTGCCAGGGATGTCATGAATCGACTCACGGACTTTATCCGGTGAACCCGGAAGTGGACATTTCCAGTTACCAGCAGGCGGCGTTGCTGAATCCCGATGGCTCGCATGGGCCGGTGAAATGCGCGGCCTGCCATGCGGTCAACAGGTACGGCGTGCCTTCCCGATATCCGGAGCTGATCGGAAAGAAGGGGCCGGCCTGGGCCAGCTATGACAAGGCTGTCGAGCTTCAGCACACGCTGCGAATCGGCGCCGGGCAGACAGGATCGAAATGAAGCGACTTGTTATCGTGTGGGTGCTTTTCATGACGTCCGCCATGACTGCCGTGGCGGACGGCAAGACCGCTTTTTCATTGCCGGACACGAATGGCAAGACCCATACCCTGTCGCAATACGCCGGCAAGTGGGTGGTCGTCAATTACTGGGCGACATCGTGCCCGCCATGTATCAAAGAGATCCCGCAGTTACAGACATTTCACCAGCGGCACAAGGATCACGATGCCGTCGTTCTTGGCGTGGACTTCGAGGACATTCCCCTGGCTTGGCTGAAAGACTTCATGGACAGCATGTCCATGAGTTATCCGGTATTGCGTTCGGATCCCTCGCAACAAGTCACTCCTTTCGGCGTCATTGTCATGCTGCCTACCACGTTTATCATTTCTCCCGCCGGCGAGCTCGTGGCGCACCAGGCGGGCGCGGTTACGGCCGCCGATCTTGAGGCCTTCATCAAGCGCAAGACCGAGTCCGGAAAGACGGACACGCCCGCGAAAAAAATCCACACCAGGATTCATTAGCCTGTCCTGACTGTGACGTCGCGGACCGCGGTTCGGGTGGGGGCATTGTTTGCGCTTGTCGAGTTCCCGGTGACGAGAATCGCGCGACATAATGACGACCAGCAATTAAACGCGGAAATGTATCTCCGGAGGATCGAACGACATGACTGATTTTTCGGCGCTGAACGCGCGCTTCGGCCTTTCCGGCCGGGTGATTTTCAGGGAAGGCCCCGGCGGGCTCGCCGTGGCGGAAGTGGCCAATTCCCTGGGCAACGCCACCATCGCGTTGCAAGGCGCGCATCTCATGACCTGGGCGCCGCGCGGGCACAAGCCGGTAATCTGGCTGTCGCGCGCCGCCAGATTCGCGCCTGGCAAATCGATCCGCGGCGGCGTGCCGATATGCTGGCCGTGGTTCGGGCCGCACGCGAGCAATGCCGCGCTGCCGGCGCACGGGTTCGCGCGCACCGTGCCGTGGGAGGTGATCGGCGCGCAAACGCTGGCCGACGGCGCCACGCGTCTCGATTTCCGCCTGATCCAGAACGACGCCACCCGCGCGCCATGGCCGCACGCCACGCTGCTCGAATGCCATCTCAGCATCGGCGCGGCGCTCGAGATCGATCTCGTGACGCGCAATGCCGACCGCAGCGCGATCACCATCGGCGATGCGTTGCATACTTATTTCGAGGTGAGCGACGTTCGCCGGACGACGATCCGCGGTCTCGAAGGCTGTCCCTATCTCGACAAAATGGACGGCGGCAGGCGCAAGCAGCAGAGCGGCGCGGTGACGATCAGCGCCGAGACCGACCGTATCTATCTCGAATCGAGTGTCGATTGCCTGATCGACGATCCGGGCTTCCAGCGCCGCATCCGCATCCGCAAGCGCGGCAGCCGTTCGACCGTGGTGTGGAACCCGTGGATCGAAAAGTCGGTCAAGATGGGCGATTTCGGCGAGAACGGTTATCTCAACATGGTTTGCGTGGAGAGTACCAACGCCGCGGACGACGTCGTCACCATTGCGCCGGGCGGCGAACATCATCTGTGGGTGCGCTACGAGGTCGAATCTTCAGGTTAAACCGGTGTTGTCGGGAAACCGACATGAAGGCCGGGTTGCTATTCCCGTGATTCCGCGGGGAGATACCATGACGGTCGCACTAGTAATTTTTGTTGCCGCATTGAATATTGTTAATTGCGAATAGTATCCGGGCTTAGTATCGTAGCCGGCGTCCGTATCTTGTGCCCGACCATCTTTCTGGATTGGCCCCGTTCCCATGACCCAAATCCCTTCCGGCCGCAGCGAGACCAGGAACACCACCTGCTACATGTGCGCCTGTCGCTGCGGCATCCGCGTCACGCTCAGGGACGGCGAGGTGCGTTACATCGAGGGCAATCCCGATCACCCGATCAATAAAGGCGTGATCTGCGCCAAGGGCGCCTCGGGCATCATGAAGCAGCACTCGCCCGCGCGCCTGACCAGGCCGCTGCGGCGCAAGCCGGGCAGCGAGCGCGGCGCCAACGAGTTCGAGGCGATTTCCTGGGACGAGGCGTTCGCGATGCTGGAGAAACGCCTGGCGAATATCCGCGCCACCGATCCGAAAAAGTTCGCCCTGTTCACCGGGCGCGATCAGATGCAGGCGCTCACCGGCCTGTTCGCCAAGCAGTTCGGCACGCCCAACTACGCCGCCCACGGCGGTTTCTGCTCGGTCAACATGGCCGCGGGCATGATCTACACCATCGGCGGGTCGTTCTGGGAATTCGGCGGGCCGGACCTCGACCGCGCCAAGCTGTTCGTGATGATCGGCACCGCCGAGGATCATCACAGCAATCCGCTCAAGATCGCCATTTCCAAATTCAAGCGCAACGGCGGCAAGTTCATTTCCGTCAATCCGGTGCGCACCGGCTATTCGGCGATCGCGGACGAGTGGGTGCCGATCAAGCCCGGTACCGACGGCGTGCTGTTTCTGGCGCTCATCCACACGCTCATCAAGCAGGGTCTGTACGACCGCGACTTCCTGGTGCAATACACCAACGCCGCGCAGCTGGTGAACGTCAACAAGGACTCGACCGAGTTCGGCATGTTCGTGCGCGCCGAGGTGCCGGTGGAAGAAGGCTGTTTCGATCCGCAGAACAAGCTGTGGTGGGATCGCCTCGGCAATAAAGCCGTGGTCACGCATAGCGCCGGCGCCGATCCGTTCCTGCTCGGCGAATTCGCGCTGCCGGACGGCACCCCGGTCAAGCCGTCGTTCCAGTTGCTGGTGGATCGCGTGAAGGACTACACGCCCGAGTGGGCCAGCGCCATCACCGGCATTCCGGTGGAGACCATCAAGCGCCTCGCCCATGAAATGGGCGTGACGGCGCGCGACCAGAAGATCGAGTTGCCCATCGCCTGGACCGATATCTGGGGCAAGGACCACGAGACCGTGACCGGCAACCCGGTGGCGTTTCACGCCATGCGCGGCCTCGCGGCGCACTCGAACGGTTTTCACACCATCCGCGCGCTGTCGATATTGATGAGCATCCTCGGCACCATCGACCGGCCGGGCGGGTTCCGCCATAAGGCGCCGTTCCCGCGTCCAATTCCGCCCTGCGCCAAGACACCGAAAGGTCCGGAAGGCGTGCGCGCCGGCAAGCCGCTGGACGGCATGGCGCTCGGCTGGCCGGCTGACCCCGATGACCTGTTCGTTGACCGGCATGGCGCGCCGGTGCGCATCGACAAGGCCTTTTCCTGGGAATATCCGCTGTCGGTGCACGGGCTGATGCACAACGTCATCACCAACGCCTGGCGCGGCGATCCGTACCGGCTCGACACACTGATGATCTTCATGTCCAACATGGCGTGGAACTCGGCCATGAACACGGTCGAGGTGCGCCAGATGCTGAACGACAAGGACGAGAATGGCGAGTTCAAGATCCCGTTTCTCGTCGTGTGCGATGCGTTCCAGTCCGAGATGGTTGCCTACGCCGACCTGGTGTTGCCGGATACGACTTACCTCGAACGCCACGACGTGATGAGCATGCTCGACCGGCCGATCTCCGAGTTCGACGGCCCGGTGGATTCAGTGCGCATCCCGGTGGTGCCGCCCAAGGGCGAATGCAAGCCGTTCCAGGAAGTGCTGATCGAGCTCGGCTCGCGCCTGAAACTGCCGGCGTTTGTCGATACGCGCGGACAGCGCAAGTACAAGAACTACCCGGACTTCATCATCAACTACGAAATCGAGCCGGGCGCCGGTATCGGTTTCCTCGCCGGCTGGCGCGGCAAGGGCGGCGAGAAGTTCATGAAGGGCGAGCCCAATCCGAACCAGTGGCAGATGTACGAAAAGAACAACTGCGTGTTCCATTATGAGCTGCCCAAATCCTTCCGGTACATGCGCAACTGGAACAAGGGCTACCTCGAGTGGGCGCAGCGCCATCGCCTGACACGTTATGCCGAGCCGATCCTGATCCACATCTATTCGGACGTGCTGCAGCAGTTCCGGCTTGCGGCACAGGGCAAGACCCAGGGCAAGCAGCCGCCGCCACATCTGCGCAAGCGCATCGAAACGTATTTCGATCCGCTGCCGTTCTATTACGAACCGCTCGAGACGCAGCTCACCGACAAGCAGAAATATCCGCTCAATGCGGTCACGCAGCGGCCGATGGCGATGTACCACTCGTGGGATTCACAGAATGCCTGGCTGCGCCAGATACACACGCACAATTATCTGTTCGTGAATCCGAAGACCGCCGTCGTGCAGGGGATAGCGGACGGCGACTGGATGTGGGTGGAATCGCCCTGGGGCAAGGTGCGCGGCATGTGCCGTTACAGCGAGGCGACCGAGCCCGGCACGGTCTGGACCTGGAATGCCATCGGCAAGCAACCGGGCGCGTGGAATCTCGAACCGCGTGCGAATGAAGCGCGCAAGGGTTTTCTGCTCAATCACCTGATCTCGGAAGAGCTGCCGCCGATGCCCGAAGGCGAACATCTCTCCAACTCCGACCCGGTGACGGGCCAGGCCGGCTGGTACGACGTGCGCGTGCGCATCTACAAGGCCG
>JACXTT010001423.1_pt1 | contig 39701 bp, 40 predicted proteins | sample 9270951 | NCBI WGS metagenome assembly JACXTT01 (sample SAMN15532306, study PRJNA645909) | rock metagenome | isolation source: weathered quartz diorite | place: Puerto Rico | collected 2017-06-21
GCTCGGCCCGCGCGGGGCAGCTGCGACGTACGGGCCCCAGAAGGGCGCGTCGCCGCCACAGGTCGCCGAGCTCGACGCACGCCTCCGGCGCTACGCGGACGCACTGCGCGCGGCGACCGGACGCGACGAACGCGAGACGCCCGGCGCGGGCGCCGCGGGCGGGACGTCGTTCGGGCTGCTGTCGGTCGGGGATCGATTCGGGTCGATCAAGCTCGTCCCGGGCGTCGAGGTCGTGATGGCGGAGACCCGGCTCGCCGACAAGGTCCACAGCGCTGACCTGGTGCTCACCGGCGAGGGCCGCATCGACGCGCAGACCGCGTTCGGCAAGACCGCCCTGGGCGTGGCGAAGCTCGCGCGTGAGGCGAGTGTGCCCTGCATCGCCGTCGGAGGCGGGGTCGAGCCGGAGGGCGAGGCCGCGCTGTGGGCGGTCGGCGCCGTCGCGGTCGGCGTAAGCGAGCGGCCGCAGTCCCTGGCGGACGCCATCGCGGCGGGCGTCGCGCCGATCGAGCACTGTGGCCGACGCCTCGCTCGACTCCTCTCGGCAGGTCGTACCCTCGCCGGGTGACGATCGCGGCTCGAACGGCGGCCATTCGCAAGCCCGCGGCGAAGAAAACGCCGAAGAAGCGCGCCCGGCGCAAGCCGAACCCGTACGTCGCCTGGCGCAAACGCCTCGATCGGACCCGACCGGGATTGATCGACTTCACCCTGGACGAGCTCGCCGGCCTCTACGGCCACCATGCCTGGGAGCGCCGCTGGGACCCGACGTCGGAGCTGGTCCTGACGATCCTCACCCAGAACAGCGCCGACATCAACGCCGAGCGGGCGTTCATCGAGCTGCGCAAGGCCTATCCGTCCGACAAGCCGGTCGAGCACCACAATCCGGGGCCCGGATGGGGCGGCGTCGGCCTCCCCGACGGCGCGCCCCCGGACTGGTTCGCGGTCGACGTCGCCCCGCTGGAGGAGCTCGTCGAGGTCATCCGCGCGGGCGGCCTCCCGAACCAGAAGGCGAAGGGCATCAAGGCAGCCCTGCGCTCGATCCACGAGGCCCGTGGCGACTACTCGCTGGAGTTCCTCGGCGAGATGTCGGCGCTCGACGCACGCGCGTGGCTGACCAGCATCAACGGCGTCGGCGTCAAGACCGCCTCGGTCGTGCTCCTGTTCTCGTTCGGGCTGCCACTGATGCCGGTCGATCGACACGTGGAACGCGTCGCGCAGCGGGTTGGACTGCTGCCCAGGAAGGCCACCGCCGATCAGGCGCACGACTACTTCCTGGCGCTGCTCGAGCCCGACCAGATGCTCGACGCGCACGTCAACCTGATCCGCCACGGCCGCCTCGTCTGCCACGCCCAGCGGCCCAATCACATGATCTGTCCGCTGCGCGACAGGTGCCGCTTCTTCGAGCCGAAGGCGCCCTGAGCCGCTCCAGCCCACTGGTATCCTCCGGCCATGCTGGCGGGAGGGTGGCGGGCCGGGGCAGCGCCCCGGATCCTCATCGTCGACGACGACCCGAACCTGCTCGTCCTGCTCGCCGATCAGCTGCGCAACGACGGCTTCGAGATCCAGACGGCGCGTGACGGTGAGGAGGCGCTGCGGCGGCTCGACGGCGGCTGGCCGGACCTGCTGATCGTCGACATGATGATGAGCCGCATGGACGGGCTGACGCTCGCCCGCGAGATCAAGGCCCGCGCCGACCTGCCGATCATCGTCCTGTCGGCGATCGACACCGCGGACTCCAAGGCGGACCTGCTCGAGGAGGTCGCCGAGGACTACGTCACCAAGCCATATCACTACCCGGAGCTCCGGGCGCGCATCGCCCGCGTCATGCGCCGCCTCGGCGACAAGGTGCCTCGCCGCGAGCTCATCCTCGGGCCGGAGCTGACCCTCGACCTCCGGCGCAAGGCGGCCACCGTCCGCGGCGAGGCGGTCCAGCTGACGCCGACCGAATCGCGCCTCCTGTATGCCCTCGCCGCGAACCTCGGCAACACGGTCAGCACGGAGACGCTGCTCGATCGGGGCTGGGGCGACACCGACGACGCCGATCCGTCGTACGTGTGGGTCACGATGCGCCGGCTGCGCCAGAAGATCGAGCCCGACCCCGACCACCCGATCCACCTCGTCACCGTGCGCGGCATCGGCTACCGGCTCGTCCAGCAGCCGCCCGGCGCGTGAGCGACGTCGGGAGGCGACCGATCGACCTGCCCGCTTCGAGCGGGGCCCGGCCAGAGCCACAACGCATCGGTCCGTCGATGTCCTTCCGGGCGAGGCTGACGCTCGGCCTCGTCGTCGGCTCGCTGCTGCCGCTGACTGTGTTCGGGGTGGTGCTCCTGGTCACCGAGGTGGTCCGCACCGGCGCGCTCGACACGACCCTCGTCCAGGTCGTCCTGTTCGTCCTCGCCGCGGCGATCATCGTAGCCGTCAGCTTTGCCTACGTGCTGGCCAACAACCTGACGGCGCCGCTGAAGGCGGTGTCGCGGGCGGTCGAGCGGGCGTCCGCGGGCGACCTTTCGGTGCGCGTCGAGGTCGCCGGCGAGGACGAGCTCGCCCGCCTCGTCGAGAGTCACAACCGGCTCGCCGCCGCACTCGAGCAGCGCAACGCAGAGCTGCGCCGGATCCTGCTGGCGATCGGCGAGACCTCGCCGCGGGACGGCCTCGAGCGACTCGTCGCGCACGCGACGCGGAGCGCGCGGGCCGCGTTCGGCATGATCGACGCTCAGATCGAGCTCGGCGACCCGACCATGTTCCCGATCGAGGAGGACATCCCCGGCGAGGCCCGCCCGGTCCACGCCGTGCTGGCGCTCCCGGACGAGCGGGTCGGCGTGCTCCTCGGGCACCTGGCGCCGACGCGCGGCTGGGATGCCGCAGACCAGGACCTCCTCGAGCTGTACGCCAGCGAGGTCGCCGTCGCCATCCGCAACCTGGAATTGTTCGACCAGGTCGAACGGCAGCGCCAGCAGCTCATCGAGCTCGACCAGGCGAAGGACGAGTTCCTGCGCGGCATCAGCCACAACCTGCAGACGCCGCTCACCAGCATCCGCGCCTACGCCGAGCAGATGGGCTCCGAGCAGCCAGACCAGCGGCTCGCGATCATCGTCGAGCAGTCCGATCGCCTCTACCGCATCGTCCGCCAGCTCGTGGCCACGTCGCGCCTCGAGTCGGGGACCCTGCGGCCGTCGAAGGAGGTGCTGGCGATCCCGCCCCGGGTGCGACGGGCGTGGGATGCGCTCGGTGCCAGCGGCGTGTCGTTCGAGCTCGACGACGAGGCCGCGGGCTGGCTCGCGATCGCGGACCCGGACCAGCTCGACCAGGTCCTGTGGGCGCTCCTCGACAACGCCGTGCGCTACGGCGGTGGAACGCCGATTCGCGCCCACGTCGCCCCGCGGACCGACGACGATCGCCTGGCGATCACGATCTCCGACACGGGGCCGGGGGTTCGGCCGGAGGATCGTGACCGGATCTTCGCGCGCTACGAGCGCGGCGCTGCAGGGGCCCGCGCGGAGGGCACCGGACTGGGCCTCTACGTCTCCCGCTCCCTGTGCCAGGCGATGGGCGGCGACCTCCTTCTCGAGCCGTCCGCAGGCGCTCGCGGGGCCGCGTTCACGATCCTCCTCCCCGCGGAGCGGCCGGCCACGGAGCACTGATCGCGCACTCGCCTCGGGAGCTCGCCTGCCGGTAGTTCCGGCGGGGCAGTACCACCGGCTGTTGCGGTCCCGAACCAATGGCAAGGTGACGGGAAAGGTCGCCTGCGAAGACTGATTGGTCGATGCCGACCATCACGCCCACACGCACCGGTCGCGCGCGTGCGCGAGATGGCGCTGCGCGAGGCCCACGCACCGGCGGGCGCGGGCAGAGCCTCGCCGAATTCGTCATGACCGTCCCGATGGTCCTCCTGATGGTCCTCTTCGGGCTCGATTTCGGCCGCGTGTTCCTGGGCTGGGTGGCGCTCAACAACGCGGCTCGCGAGGCCGCGAACTACGCTGCCATGAATCCCGACGCCTGGACGCTGCCCTACAACCTCGCCGTCCAGGCCGAGTACAACCGCCTCGTCACGACCGAGGCCTCCAACATCAACTGCACCCTCGGCGCGATCCCCGACCCGACCTTCGGCAGCGGGACGAGCATCGGCGCACCGGCCGAGGTCAAGCTGACCTGCAGCTTCAGCCTCATCACACCGTTCATCGGCGTGATCGTCGGCAATCCCGTTCCGGTGAGCGCGTCGTCGGCGTTCCCGGTTCGATCCGGGTTGATCGAGGGCATCCCGACCCCGGCGCCGACCCCATCGCCGACGCCGACGCCGACCCCAACGCCGACGCCGACGCCCACACCCACACCCGGACCGAACCCGACGCCGACGCCCACGCCGACGCCGACGCCAACTCCCACGCCCACACCGTCGCCGACCCCCGTGACGTGCACCGTCGTGAGCCTCCTGAACCTGCAGACCAACAAGGCCCAGTCGACGTGGAGCGCCGGCGGCTTCAGCGGCCAGGTCATCTTCTCGCCGCTGGTGCCGCCGAACTACAAGATCCAGTGGCAGAGCCTCACGGTGGGCACCAGCGTGGCCTGCACGAGTGGCATCACGGTTCGGAGCAACGCGCCGTGATGCGCCGGTTCGCACGGCCCCGCAGGCGCCGCGGTCAGCGCGGCCAGAGTCTCGTCGAGTTCGCCTTCGTGCTGCCCATCATCGTCCTCGTCATCGTTGCGTTCGTCGAGATCGGCCGAGCCGTGTTCGCCTGGAACACGATCGCCAACGCGGCCCGCCAGGGCGCCCGCGTCGCAGCCGTGAACCAGCTCCCGGACGTGACCGACTGCGACGAGAGCCGGCCGATCGAGGACCCGTACGAGCCGCACTGGTCCATCCGCGGCTGCGCGATCGCGGCGGGCGGCGCGCTCGGCATCACCTCGGCCAACGTGACCGTCTCCTACGCCGCGCCGCCGAGCACCACCCTTGCCTGCGACCCGACCCTGCACGTGGGCTGCATCGCCGCGATCACGGTCACGTACGACTACGCGGTCTCGACCCCGTTCGTCAACTGGTTCATCCAGTCGTTCACGATGAGCCAGACGTCGGAGATGCCGATCGAGCGGGTGTTCCCATGATCGGCAATCGCATGGGCGCGTCCCTGGCGGCGCGTCGCGCGCAGACCGGTCAGGCCATCGTCATCATGGTCGTCGCGATCGTCGTCGCGCTGGCGATGGTCGCGACCATCGTCGACGGCGGCAATGTGCTGGCCCAGCAACGCGTGACGCAGAACGGCGCGGACGCCACTGCGGAGTCCGGCGCGGTGATGCTCGCGGAGCGCCTCGCCGGTGCCGACCCGCCGTCCGGCGGCTGGGACGTCAACATCGCGACCCGCCTCGCGCAGACCGCTGCGGCGAACCACATCACCCTCGAGGCCGCCTATTACACGGACATTTGCGGCATCCCGCTGCAGCTCGACGGCTCCGGCGCGATCAACGCGGACCGCACCGAGAACCTCCCCGTCGCGCTCCAGGTCGGCAACCTCACGAACTCGCTGCCTGGCGGCACCGCGACGGCGCCGGACTGCCCCAACCGCCTGGTCGGGCCGGTCGCCGGCGTGCTCGTGGTGGCGCGCAAGGACATCGGGACGTACGTCGCCGGCGCGATCGGCATCCGGACCTTCCGGGTCAACACCCGCGCCACGTCAGTGGCCGGCTACCTCCAGGGTTATTGCGACGCGACCGAGGGCCACTACTGCGCGCTGATGCCCCTGGCGATGCCGGTGAACGCGATCAGCTGCGACGGCCAGCACCAGCCCGTCGACACAGGATCGCCATGGGACTTCAACGTCGTGTACAAGGTCCCGCTCTGCTCGACCTCTTCCGGCAACGTGGGTTGGCTCGACTGGACGCCGAAGGGCGGCGGCGCGGGCGAGATCGTTTGCTCGGTCCTCAGCGCCGACAACCCGGCGATCGACCTGCCGTCCTGGGAGTACGTCACTCAGGCCGGCAACCCGAACGGCGGCGGCGGCCCGTGCGGAATGACCCTCGAGGATGCGATCCGGACCTGGGAGGGCACGACGGTGCTCGTGCCTCAGTTCGACCTGACCTGCAACCCCGGCAACAACAACGATCCGGTCAGCACCCAGCCGGACATCGTCACGGCACCGAACTACGGCTGCCCCGCCGGCTACTTAGGCGGCAACGGGTCGAACATGTGGTACCGCATGCCGAGCTTCGCCTTCTTCGAGCTGTGCGGGCCCATCGTCCCCGGCTGCAACGGACTGCACGCCGCGTACCTGCAGGGCAACAACACGGCGGAGTGCGACACCGGGAACGGCGCAACGTCGTGCCTGATCGGCCGGTTCATGCACATCATGGCCACGGGCACGGTCGGCGCCGGGGTGGGATCCGGGACCGGCAGCAAGGCCATCGGGGTCCAGTTGATCAAGTAGCCCCGGCCTTCACCGGCGGTCAGGCGGGAAGCTCGCTCGGAACCGGATCGCCGGTTTCGCTGACCAGGCTGACGCCGCCCGTGGCGTCGACGTCGAAGGTCCAGACGTGGCGTTCGATGCAACCGGCAGGGCAGTCGCCCCAGCCGATCGTGAGCTCGATGCGGTAACCGCCGCCCGCGTGCGGCTCGGAAATCCAGTGCTTCGACGCGCCGATGAGGCCAGGTTTCAGCTCCGCCGCCCCGGCGAACATCGGGTTCGTCGCGATGACCAGGGCCGCGGCGTCGCCCGGATTGGCGACGACCACGCTGATCGGTGTCGGGGTCGGCTCCAATGCGGGAGGCAGAGTCGGCGTCGGGGCGCCGCCAGCGCTGCATGCTGCGAGGCTCGAGAGGAGCATGACCGCGAGGAACGCGGCCCGGCTCGGCCGCCTGCGGTCTGGCATCGGCCGGAGGACGGTCCTCTCAGGCCGCCGGTTCCTCGACCGCTCGCGTACCCTCGCGGCGTGCCCACCCGCGCCGACGCCTGGGAGCTGCTCTGCGACTGGACCAAGACCGACGCCCTGCGCCGCCACGGTCTGGCCGTGGAGGCTGCCGTCGCCTGGTACGGGGTGAACAGGTTCGGGATCGGCGGCGACGAGCTGGAGATCTGGCGTTCGGCGGGCCTGCTGCATGACTTCGACTACGAACGGTACCCCGAGACCCATCCGGTCCGGGGCGCGGACGAGCTCCGGCGGCTGGGCTACCGCGACGACGTGGTCGAGGCGATCCTCGGCCACGGTGACCATACCGGCGTGCCCAGGACCAGCCAGCTGGCGAAGACCGTCTATGCCTGCGACGAGATGACAGGCTTCGTCATCGCCGTGACGTACGTTCGCCCGAACCGGAGCCTCGATGAAGTCGACGTCCGCTCCGTGGTTAAGAAGATGAAGGACAAGGGCTTCGCCCGGCAGGTCCCGCGCGACCAGCTCGAGAAGGGCGCGACGGAACTCGGCGTCCCGTTCGATGCGCACGTGCGGAACGTCATCGAGGGACTGAAGACGATTCGGGGCGACCTCGGCCTGTAGCCCCGGTCAATGGTTATCGGTCGGCGAGAACGGAAGCCCGCCGGGGATCTGGGTCGGGAGGATCGATTTCAGGTCGGTCGGCAGGAACGGCCCGAGCAGGACAAGCACGATCGGCACGGTCGTCTTCTCGAGGAGCTGCGCGATCGTCGAATTGTCGACGGCCTTTCGGATGCCGTTCAGGGTTGGGACGAGCTCGCTCAGCCCTCCGGGCAGCACGGACGCGTTCGAGTACGAATGGAGGATCACGATGCCCGCGGACATGAGGATCGCTGCCTCGGCCAGGCCGAACGCGACGCCGAGCAGCTGATCCGTTCGGTGGGCGAGCCCATGCTTCGGAACCCTCGACAAGAACAGGCCCGAAACGAGGTTGAGCCCGATCGCGACGGCGCTGAAGGCGATTGAGTAGCCGATCGCCTCCGCGTACTCCGTGGGCACCTTGGGCAGGATCCCGTGGACGATCGACCCGACTGGCGTGCGCAGGTAGGTCGCCGCCACGAAGCCGACGACGATGAATATGAGCCCGAAGAGCCGGCGTACGAAGCCGCTCGACCAGCCCGCCCGGGCGAATCCGGCGAGCGCGCCGAGGAGGACGAGGTCCACCATCGGCTGCGGAGCCTAGCGTCGCGGACCGCTGGAAGTGCCGGACAGGCGTGCCGCGGCGGCGCGCAGGGTCTCGAGGCGCTTCGGGAACGCGAACCGCAGCTGCGTCCGGCCGAGCTCGGGTCGCGAGTAGAACGACGAGCCCGGCACCGCGGCCACACCCGGATCGAGGATCAGCCGACGGGCGAAGGTGACGTCGTCCTCGTGGGTGAGGCTCGCGATGTCGGTCATGACGTAGTACGCGCCAGCCGGGCGCCAGACGCGGAAACCCGCCGCCTCGAGGGCAGGCACGATAGCGTCGCGCCGTTCGCGATACGTGGCGAGCAGTGCCTCGTAGTAGTCCGGCGGCAGGCCAAGTGCCACGGTGGCTGCGGCCTGCAGGGGCGCGGCAGCGCCGACCGTCAGGAAGTCGTGGACCTTGCGCACGCCGTTGGTGAGCGCGGGCGGCGCGATGACCCAGCCGACCCGCCAGCCGGTCAGCGAGTACGTCTTCGAGATCGAGTTGACCGCGACGGTCCGCTCGCGCATGCCCGGCAGCGTCGCCATCGGCACGTGCTCGCCCTCGTAGACCAGGTGCTCATAGATCTCGTCGGTGAAGACGAGCAGGTCCTGGTCGACCGCGATCGCGGCGACCGCTTCGAGCTCGGCCCGATCGAAGACCTTGCCCGTCGGGTTGTGTGGCGAGTTCAGGACGATCGCACGCGTCCGGGCGGTGACCGCGCGGCGCACCTCGGCCGGGTCGAAGGACCAGTCGGGCGGGCGCAGGGCGACGTATCGGGGCGTCGCACCGGTGATGATCGCGTCTGGGCCGTAGTTCTCGTAGAACGGCTCGAACACGACCACCTCGTCGCCGGGGTCGAGGATTGCGAGCATCGTCGCGATCATGCCCTCGGTTGCGCCGCAGGTGACCGTGATCTCGGTCTCGGGATCCGGCGCCCAGCCCGGGTAGGTCCGGGCGGTCTTCGCCGCGATCGCATCACGCAGCGGCTTGGCGCCCCAGGTGATGGCGTACTGGTTGACGTCGGCGAAGATCGCGTCGGCCGCGGCCTGCTTGAGCTCTGCGGGCGCGGCGAAATCCGGGAAGCCCTGGGCGAGGCTCACGGCGCCGTGGGCGATGGCGAGCCGGTTCATCTCCCGGATGACCGACTCGGTGAAGCGCTCCGCCTTGGCGCTGATCCGGGTGGTGCGCGCGGCGGCGGCGACCTGCGTCACGGCGCCGAGTCTAGGTGCCGCTGACGCGCGGCAGCAGGTCGATCGGGGCCTTTTGGGCCATCGGCTACCATCCGCGTCCGAGCCGACATAGCTCAGCGGTAGAGCAGCTGTTTCGTAAACAGCAGGTCCTCGGTTCAAATCCGAGTGTCGGCTCCAGTCCCGTCTTCCCGATCGGGAAGACCTGCTGTCGCGGGCGGATCACCATGGAGCGGCCCGGACGTGCGAGCGGTGGGACCTCGTCGCACGCGATCTCGCGAGCGCAAGGGACGCGATCGCGATCATTGATCGTCAGGAGACGATTCGGCCCGCAAGCAGGGCAGCCACCGCAGCTTTCGCATGACGCGCCGCGGCCGGATCCCGGCGAGACCCACCAACGGCGTACGCACCGTCGACGAGCAGCACCACCTGCGCGGCAAGGTCGGTGTCCTCCACGCCCGCCTCGACGAGGAGCTGGTGAACGAGTCCCTCCCGAGCGCGCAGATGCGCCAGCGCGGCCTCGTGAACAGGATGGCCCGGGCGGTTGATCTCGAGCGATGCGTTGATGAACGCGCAGCCAGCCTTCGTTTTCGTGCGGAGGGCGTTCTCGATCACATCGAAGAGCGCCAGGATCGCCAGGTCGCCGGTCTCCTCGGAGCGGCGCCTCGCGTTCGTCTCGAGGTTCAGGAGTGCGCGTCTGCTTCGATCAGTGAGCGCTTCTGCGACGAGCCGGTCCTTGGAGCCGAAGTGCTGGTACAGGGTCCGCTTCGTCACCCCCGCCCGGGCCGCGATCGCGTCCACTCCCGTGCCGGTGATGCCGCTCGCATACGTCAGCTCATTGGTCGCCCCGAGGAGCGCCTCGTGCGCGTTTGGCCGGTCCGTCATGGCCGGGAGTATACATACCGCTCGGTAGAGGGACCAGCGTCGGCATAGCCCCGAGGTCGACCGACACGCCGGCACACCGATCGAGCCCGTGATCAACACCGAAGGCAGAGACGGAGTCCGGTCCGGACTTGCGCGTCGTCGAGGTCGGGGTTACTGTTCCGCGGGGCAGGTATACCGATCGGTATGTGTACTGCCAGACCATTGCGACGGCACACTTCGAGGAGGCCCTCAGCCATGAAAGCGCTCATCAGCTCTGACAAGGTCCCCGCTCCACCCGGGCCGTATTCGCCCGGGCTGACGGTGGGTGGATGGGTCTTCCTGTCCGGCCAAGGCGGCTTCGAGCCGAACACGGGCAAGGTGGTCAGCTCCGATCTGGCCGAGCAGACGGAGCAGGCATTCAGGAACGTCGAGACCGTGCTCGAGGCTGCCGGAGCATCGCTCGACGACGTCGTTTCGTGCCTCGTTCACCTCGTGGACCTGGCTGACTTCCCCGCGTTCAACGCCATCTACGCCCAGAAGTTCACGGGGGTGAAGCCGGTACGGACGACGGTGCGCGCGGACCTCGTTGCCGGCCTCCTCGTCGAGATCACCGTGATCGCTCGAGCCTCCTAGCGAGAGAGATGACACTTCTGGAGGGTCGCGACGATGAGCGCAAGAAGTCGTTGCTCGCCGAGATCAACCGCAATCTGGTCGCGGCCGGCGTGGTCGGTGGCGACGACGTGTTCGTCCTGATCACCGAGATCGGCCGCGCCAATGTCTCCTTTGGCAAGGGGCTCGCCCAGCGGGCTCCGACCTCGCAGCTGGCCGGTTGATGGATTTCGTCTGCTTCGTCAGCTCATCGCGAGGCCTTTAGGGGATGAACCGCCGCGTCTCAAACCTCATCGCGGGTTGGCGCACCGGGCTCCCCCGCCCCGTGCTCATCCTCCAAGCGGGAGGCGCGCTCAACTACTTCGGTTACGGGCTCATTCTTCCCTTTGAGATCATCTATCTGCACGAGATACGTGGCTTTTCAACGCCGACAGCCGGACTGGTTCTCGCGGCGATCATGGGGACGGCCGCGATCGTCACGCCGCCGGCGGGAGTGCTGCTCGACCGCTACTCTGCCAAAGCGCTCGTGGTCGTCGGAAGCCTGACGAGCGCCCTGGGCTACGCCGGATTCGCTTACGCAGACCTTCCGTGGCAGGCATTCGCCTGCTCGATCGTGAGCGGAGCCGGGATCGGCCTGGCGGGGACGGCCAACCGCGTGTTGATCGTGAAGTTGGTCACACGCGAGCAGCGAGCGGCCTCCTTCGCCCTTGCCCGCGTCGCGGGCAACTTCGGTCTCGGTTTCGGTGCGACCGTGGCCGGCTTCATCGTCGCATCGGCACAGCAGCTCGGCTCGTTCCAAATGCTCTATTTCTTCGACGCCATCACGTACGTCGGGTTCGCGATGATCGTGCTCGCTGCCGTCCCGATCCCGCGAGCCGTGACCGTCGCAGCGACCGACGCCAACGGCACCGGCTTTCGCGCGGTCGCTCGAGATCGGCTCTTCCTCACCGTGATCGCTGCCAACATCGTGCTCGTCGTCGTTGGCCACACGTTCTTCTCCAACATCCTGGCCCCATTTGCGGAGGCCCACACCCCGGTCGGCCCCGCCGCGATCGGGATTGTCTTTCTCGTGAACACGGCCTTCGTCGTCATCGCGCAGATCCCGGCCGTGCGTGTCGTGGCCCGGATGCGACGCACACACGCGTTCGCGGCGGCGAGCGCGCTGTTTGCGATCAGCCTGCTCGCGGTGTTGCCAGCGACGCTCATCCGCTCGGAGCTCGCTGCCACCACTCTCCTCGCCGGCGTTGCGATCGTCTTCGCGATCGGCGAATGCTTCCACATCATCGTGCTCGGGCCGTTGGTCGCGGACATGGCTCCTGCCCATCTGCTAGGCCGCTACCTGTCTGTCTTCGGTCTGACCTTTCCTATTTCCCTGACCCTTGGCCCGGCGGTCGGTGGCCTTCTCCTGCAGACCTCGCCAGACGCCATCTGGTGGGGTGGCGCGCTTGCCGCGGTGCTGGCCGGAGCCCTCCTCTTTCGACTGGGCGGCCGCATTCCCGACCCGCTCCGCGAAGCACAGTCACGTCTTGCGTCGGCGCCAGCGGCCGAGTGAGGTCCTGCCACAAGCGAACATGGCCACAGATCAGACGGCCGTGAACGACTGGCAGAACGAGTGGTTCGAGATCGAAGGCGGGGCGTACGTGAACACCGCGGCACCGGCGGTGATGCCCGCGTTTCACTGCGCGCGGTGCAAGGTTCGCTCGAAGCCAGGTCCTCGGTTCAGATCCGAGTGTGTCGGCTCCGACCTTCCCTACGACACCTCCAGCGTGAAGCAGGCGTTCACGATCTCCTGCTGCCGCCGCAGCCACGTGTCGCGGCCGGTCAGGATGTGCGTGTTCGTCAGGAGCGCGATCGTGAGGTCCGCCACGGGGTCGACGAGGATCTGACAGCCGCTGGCTCCGGGGTGCCCGAACGTCGAGAACGAGGCGAGCTCGGAGAAGACGGCCGGCGCGTCCTCGGTCTGCAGCGCGAACCCGAATCCCCACGGGGTAGTCGCGCCGGCAGGGAAGCCGTCGAGGAGCGGGTGCTCGCCAGGGGCCCCGGCGGTCTGGGGACTGATCATCGCCCGCACGGTCGGCTCGGCGAGGACGCGCGGTCCACCCGCCGCAAAGTGGCGCAGGAACGTGACGGCGTCGCCGAGGCTGGCGACCGCCGAGAACGCGGGGTGGGCCAGCGAGCGGCCGTATGCGGAGTTGTACATCGCCCCGTCGGTGCCGTCGTTGAACACTCCCCGGACAGCCGCGATGCGCCCTGACCCACCGTCCTGCGGGCGCATGAACGTCGCGCCGAGGCCCATCGGCTCGAGGACGAGCTCGCGCACCACGTCCCGGAATTCCCCGCCGCCGACGATCGCAGCCACACGCCCGGCGAGCCCGTAGGCGTAGTCGCTGTACTGGAAGCCGGCGCCGGGGCGGAAGAGCAGGGCCGCGCCGCAGCCCTCGTCGATGAGCGCGTCGGTCGCGGTGTGCGCGGCGAGCCGCTCCCCCATCGCCGGAGACTCGTAGGGCAAGCCGGAGGCATGCGTGAGCAGGTGCCGGATGCGAACGTCCTCGCGACCATCGCCTCTGAAGTCCGGCAGGACCTGCCAGACCGGCGTGTTGACCGTGAGCTCGCCCAGCTCGACCAAGCGCATGACCGTGGCCGCGGTGTAGAGCTTCGTGATCGAGGCGAGCGGCCAGAGCACATCGGGACCAGCGCGGAGGCCAGGTGCCGCCTCCCCGGCGTAGTGCTCGACCACCGGGCGTTCGCCACGGAGGATCGCGAGGGCCGCGCCCGCGAACGCGCCGTCCGCGACGTTGCGATCGACCACGGCGGCGAGGCCGGCTGCGTTCACCCGGCCCTCAGCTCGGTCTGCCGGTAGTCGAGCTCCGACCTCTTCCAGATCCGACCGAGAACGTACCGTCCGTCGCCCTGCGGGTCGAGCAGGGCCGCCCGCGCGGCGAGGACCATCACGTACGGGTGGAGCCGAACGTTGACGAGGCTCGTGCCGCGAAACGACAGCTCGACGACCACGCCCTCCTGCGTGGCCTGCCACCAGCTCTGACCGTACTCGAAGTTTCCGGGGCCCGTGTCGACGATGCTGACGCCCCTGGCGCCCGCGCGGAGGTAGACAGCTCCGGAGACGTGGAGCCCGCCGGCGAGGATCTGGTCGCAGCCCGCGGTGTCCATCCAGCCGACGGCGCGGATCTGGCTCTGCGACAGGTCGGCACGGTATTCGTCCGGGCCCCACCACTGCGGGTCGCAGATGATCAGGTCGGCGCCGGCGGCCTTGGCCTTCGCCACGGCTGCGTTGACGTTCGCCTTGTTGAGCCAGGCGACGCCCGGCGTGGTCGCGTCGGCGTGGGTCGGGCCGGGGACGTTGTCCCACGCCACGAACGCGACTTTGAGCCCGGCGACCTGGACGTACGCCGGCTCGAGCGCCTGATCGATGTCCATGCCCAGGCCGGTGTGCGGAAACCCGTGCTTGTTGAGCAGGTCCAGAGTCGACCTGATGCCTCGAACGCCACGGTCGCTCTGGTGGTCCGCCGGGAGGTAGACGGCATCGATGCCGAGGAAGCTTGCCCAGCGCGACAGCACCGCCTCGGGGACCGAGAGACTCACGGGCCCGTTCCAGCTCGGCGACCAATCCTTGGTCGGCAGCAGGGGGCACTTGAGGTTGCCCAGCGTCAGGTCGGCAGCGCTGATCAGCTTCGCCGTCGCACCGGCGTTGCCGGTGTCGATCGGGCGGACGATGGGATAGACGCCGATCCCAGCCGGTGGATTGGGATTGTTCAATGGCTTGCCCTGATAGCGCGCCGTCCCGCCGTCGAACACCCAGTCCCAGCCCTTGCGGAGGGTAACGGCCTGATGCGCGGCCTCGCGGTCGGCGCACAGGCTGCCGGTCTCGATGAGCGTCCAGACCTCCGACTGATCGAACGAGGTCCACGATGGGTCCAGCGGGACTTCTCCCGTCGGCCGGCCCGTGATCGGATAGGGCAGCCTGCGCGCGTCGGGATCGCCGAACAGATCCGGGCCGAAGAGCCCATACGGCCCGTCCCCGGCGATCGGCAGCACCTTCGTCGCCGGTTCGACCAGCCCCGGCGGCAGCAAGCCCACCAGCCTCTGGTTCGCGACGATCGCGCCGGCGATCTGTAGGGCAGCGGTACACGACGACGCGGCGAGCGATACCGGATCGACCGTGACCCCGCAGGGAACGAGCAGCTTGCCGTGCCCGGCGAGCTCCCCGAGCTCATTGACGGAGATGACGGACTTGAGGTTCGTGATCCCCGTTACGACGGCAAGCGGGAAGCTCGTGGCGGCCCCGGCGCTCGGGCTGGGCTCGACCACGGGCGTGCTCGATGGACCCGGACTGGACGCGGAGCTCGGTTCGCCGGTCGGGCCGGACGAGGGCGTTGGAGTGGGGTTGTCGCAGCCCGCCAGGAGTGCCGCGACCGCGATCAGGCCGGCGGCGCGTATCGGTCGACGGTGCACGGCCGAATCGTATCCTGCACCGGCCGATCCGCCGCTCGGGCGATCCGACACGAGCGCCGACGCGCTGCCGTCCAGGGCATCGGGGTTGGCGCTCCCCTGCCCGGTCGTCTAGCGCATGTTCCCGTTGTGCCCGAGGCTGAATTCGCCCGGCAGGGGCCAGTAGGAGAGCCCGTGTGGGCGGGACCCGACCACAATCGTCTTGAGGACCTTCCCCGACATCGAATCCACCACAGTCACGGTATTCGTGAAGCGGTTCGAGATCCAGAGCTGTGAGCCATCCGGCGATTGGGCGATCATGTCCGGGCTGCCCCCAATGACCCACGTGGCGGTGACCTTGAGCGTTGCCAGGTCGACCACGGAGAGCCGACCCGACAGGCGGTCGGTAACGAACAGACGGGTGGTGTCGCGGCTGATTGCCAGGCCGTGCGCGCCCTTGCGTAGGCGGATGCTCGTCAGGCGCTTGAGCGTCGTCGGGTCAAGCACGTCGACGACGTTCCGGACCTGGTTGGCGACGAAGACCATGTTGCCGTTCGGCGAAAGGCGGACATCGGTCGGAGAGCCGCCGACATGGATCGCGGTGACGACCGACATCCGGGCAACATCGACCAGAACGATCTCGCCCGTATATTCGCAGCTGAGGATCAGGTGGCTGCCGTCGGCGGTGAAATCGAGATGGTTGGCGCCGGCCCATCGTATCGGCAGGAAGCCGACCTCGGTCCACGTGGTGCGGTCAAAGAATCGCAGGCCATTGTCATCCGGCGCGGACCCCAGGGATCCGTCCTCGACGTCGATCGCCCGCGTGCCGTCAGGGGTGAAGTACAGGTTGTATGGGTAGGGCACCTTGATGTGGCCCTCGGGCTTCCCCGTCGCTGGGTCGAACCGCGCGAGCGAGCTGCTGAGCGCGTCCTCGACGTAGAGGGCATGACCGTCCCAGTCCGGGGTCACATGCTCGGGAAAAAAACCAACCCAATAGGTCCCGACAACCTTGAATCGCTTCGGATCGATGACGGTAACCGTTCCCGAGCCTTCGTTCGGGACATACACCCGCTCTGGATAATTCGCCCAGGCAGCCTTGATCCGCCCATCGAGCGTGGTGGCGTAGACGTTGGTCGTCGATGGCGTCGGTCCCGGGGATGCGCTGGGCACGTACGACGGCTCCGGCTGGGTCGCGGTCGGCTGGACTGACGCGGCGGGCTCGGTCGGTGCAGGCGATACCGGCGGCGTGGCAGGCGCGCCGGTCGGTACCGTGGTTGAGCAAGCGACCACGAGCGTCACAGTCAGCCCCAGGCGACAGGCGAACCGAACCCTGGCGCGGGCGAGCCCAGTCACGACCGAACGATGCTAGCCGACGGTGAGGCCCCGGCATCGGAGCCGTGCTCGAGAGCGCGTCGACGCGTTGATGAAGTCCGGGCGGGAGCCGCCAGACACCGAGAAGAAGCGAATGTCGGGCGCGGTCTCATGGGCGAGCCGCGGACGGCGATGTCAAGCGGGTGTCAGCGTGACGATCGAATCGACCTGGTTCGTCGAGTTCTCGCCACCGATGACGTAGCCCACGCCGTCGACGACCGCGCAGGCCGCGTCAGAGGTCGCCGCCGGCAGCGAACCGAAGCGGCGCACCCCCCAGGTCGCCGGGTCAAGCTGCCAGATCGCGGACTGCGGCGTGCCATTGCGCTCTCCCCCTGCGACGACGATCCAGCCGCCGATGACCATGGCACAGGCGTGCGCGAGCGGGATCGGCAGGTGGCCGACGACCCGAGTCGTCATCGCCCCGATATCGACAAGCTGAAGGTCACTCGTGTCGGCTCCGTTCCGGTAGCCGCCGGCAACGAGCACCGAATTGGCGACGCTGACCGCGGCCGGATACCGGACCCCCTCGACCAGCTCGCCCACGGTTCCCGGACGGATACCGTCGCTCGTGATCAGGACGGCTCTCGGCAGGCGGGTGGCCGTCCCCCCACCGACGACGACGGCCTTCCCGGAGGTGACGGCAACCGCAGCCACGTCGGCGCGCGCGGAGGGCAGCCGGCCGATTACCGTGGACGTGCCACTCGGGTCGCAGGTCTGGATGGTGGCCAGCGGCGTCGCATCCCCGCCGCCGAAGACTTCGTTCCGACCGCTGACCGCGGCACCGGCGGCGTCATGGACGCCCACCGACAAACTGCCGATCCGAGTGATCGTATCGGCGGCGAGGTCGATACGCATGATCGCGCGGGTCGTCGAGCCCGAGGCGGTGAGTCCCCCGCAGACCAGGATCATTGAACCATCCGCGAACGCAACGGCCCGGCTCAGCGCCATCGGCAGCCTGAGACTGATTCGAGTTGCGACGAGCTTGGTCGCGATCCCGGCGCTGGCAGCCGGTTGCCCGCTCGTTCCCGCGGCAGGCGGGGAAGGGGTCGAGCCGACGGTCGGCCCGCCTGGGGCGATCGACACCGGTGGCGCCGTGGGGCCTATAGGGCCGCAGGCGGCGAGGGCGACCGCGACGAAGAAGCCGAGCGAACGCGACATCGCCGCGTCAGCGCATGTTGCCGTTTTGGCCGGTGCTGTGGAGGCCCGGCTGGGGCCAGTACAGGATGCCATGGGGATTGGAGCCGGTCGCAATCCGCGCGATGACGGCGCCGGTTCGGGTGTCGATGACAGTTACGCCGCCGGCGTAGCGGTCCGAGACCCAGAGTTGGCTGCCATCCAACGACAGGCTCATCTCGTCGGGTGACCGGCCCTCACGCCAGGTCTTGGTCACCTTGTACGTGGCCAGGTCGACCACCGAGATCGTCCCCGCGGCTCGGTTGCTCACGTACATCTTGGTCAGATCTCGGCTGTACTCGATGCCGTGCGCGCCACGGCCGGTGGGGATGAAAGCCACCTCGCGCATCTTGACCGGGTCGATGACGGAGACGCCGGCCCGACCTTCGTTGGTCACGAAGAAGAGCCGCCCATCCGGCGACAACCGGACATCCCTGGGGAGACTCCGCACGACGACCGAGCCCGTGACCTTCATGCTCGCGGTACTGACGCGGGCGACTCGTCCGCTGTACTCGCAGCTGACCATCAGGAAGGACCCGTCGGCAGAGAAATCGAGATCGTCTGCGCCGGGCCAGGGGATCTCCACGAACTTCAGGAAGGTGAACGGCTGCCGATCGTAGAAGTTCAGACCGTTGAGCTTGATGAGGGCCGGGCTGATGTAGTCGTTGACGACGACGGCCTTCGCGCCGTCCGGGGTGAAGTAGATGTCGTATGGAACCGGGGCGGAGATCTTCTCCCCGGTCAGCTTGGCGGTGGCCTGGTCGATGACCGACACATACCCGCTGCTCATGTTGCTCACATACAGCCGGCTCAGGTCCCAGTCTGGCGTCACGTGCTCGGGGTATATGCCAGTTGCGTAGCGCCGGACGATCTTGAGCGTCGCCGGATCGATCACGACGACATCGCCCTTGTGTTCGTCGGGCACATAGACCCGTGGGCTTAGCTGCGCGACCGCCGGGGCGAGCTCTTGGATCGCCGTCGCCGCGTACACGCCGCCGGGGGTTGGCTCTGGTCGCGGCGTCGAGGTCGGGACCGCAGTTGTCGGTGTCGGCTGCGGGGTCGCAGTCTCGACGACAGTCGGCTCGACCTGGCTCGGGCGTGGCGACGGGTACGTTGTCGAGCAGGCAGCCACCAACGCCGTGAGGACAGCGACCGCGAACCTGCGCCGGAAGGGCACGTCAGCGCATGTTGCCGTTGTGACCAAGGCTGAAGCGACCGGGCTGCGGCCAGAAGACCAGGCCGTGCGGATTGCGACCCGTCTTGATCGTGGCGAGGACCTTTCCAGTTGCAGCGTCGAGGACGATCACCGACCCGCTGTATCGGTTCGACACCCACAGCTGGGAGCCGTCGATCGACGTCGTGATCATGTCGGGTGAACCGCCGACCTTCCACGTGGCAACGACCTTCCGGGTCGCGATATCGATCACCGAAATCGTGCCGGCCAGGCGATTCGTGACGAACAGTCGCCGGACGTCACGGCTCAGCGCAAGCCCATGCGCGCCACGGCCGGTCCGGATGAACTGGACGACCTTCATTGTGTCGCCGTTGACGACCGAGACGCCGTTGGTCCCCTGATTCGCGACATAGAAGAGGTTCGCGTACGGGTCGAGACGAACGTCGAGCGGCAGGCCGCCGACATGAGCGGCGCCGACCACCGACATCGACGCGATATCCACCTTGACGACTTCCCCCGTCGTCTCGCAGCTGACAACCAGGTAGCTCCCGTCCGCCGAGAAGTCGAGGTGGTCGGCACCGGCGTACGGAATTTCGACGAACTTCACGAACTTCCATGTCGCTCGGTCGTAGAAATACAGTCCGTTCTGCCGGACGAGAGCCTGGTTCAAAAAGTCATCGACGACGATCGCCTTGCTGCCGTCCTCGGTGAAGTACAGGTTGTATGGAAAAGGAACCAAGATGGTTCTGACGACCTTCGACGTCGATGGGTCGATGACCGTCAGGTTCGAGCTGTTCATGTTGTTCACATACAGCCGGCTGAGGTCCCAATCCGGAGTGATGTGCTCCGGGCTCCGTCCGACCCGGATCGTGGCGATGATCTTGTACGTCGCCGGGTCGATGACCAGCACATTGCCAGAACCTTCGTCCGGCACGTAGACGAGCGGCTTTAGCGACCCGAGCGACGGCGCGAGCACGCCGCTCGCCGGTGCGGCGTACACGCCGCCCGGCATCGGCGACGGAGCCGGAGTCGGTGCCGGAACGCCTGGGGTCGCATCGGCCTGCGTCGGCGACTCGTTGCCAGCAGAAGCCGTGGGCGCTGACGGCTGGACGGTCGGGACGACGGTTGCCGGCACACCCGACGGAATTGTCGTCGAGCACCCAAGGAGGGCGATCGCCAGGACGGCCGGGAGTGCGAGGCGCGCGCGCAAGTTCCGGAGTCTACTGCGCCGCAGTGAGCCCTGCCGACGGCCACCGATCGCCTCGCCGGGGCGGGTCGCAGCGGCGAGCTCCCTAGGGCTCAGAAGAGCTCGGGTGAAGGTCTGGTCCGACATCGTCCGTGGGGCGCTAGCGTCCGTCAGCCGCGGCCGATCGCCGTGATCTCGACCTCGATCGGATCGCCAATCGCGACGCCAGCGGCTTTCTGCATCGCCCGGCTGACGCTGAGGGCCAGACGCCCGCCCCCGGCCGGCATGACATTCGATGTGAAGGCCGCCGGCCCGATGCGGCCGTGCACGCGCTGCTGTTTCAGGCCACCGATGGCGTCGAGGTGCTCGCTCGGGATGTCGGCGACCGCGAGACCGCTCTGCCGCTCGGGGTTCCAGTAACGAATCACGCTCCGGAAGCGGATCGGTGTCACCCCGCCATCCTAGTCCGGCCCGGAACGCACCGGCAGCCGTACCCCAAGAGCGCCATCCCTCCCGGACCTGATCCCTACCATCCGGCCAGGAGGACGCCGATGGCCGACGACGAGCGACCGCTCGGACCGATCATGCAGATCCTGGTTCCGGTCACCGACCTGGATCGGGCGGTGGCCTTCTACGAGGGCGTGCTCGACCTGCCCCTTCTGTTCCGATTCCCGGGCAACGCCTTCTTCGATGCCGCGGGCGTCCGCCTCTACCTGGGGCAGCCGACCGAGCCCGGCTTCCAGGGCGCGGCCACGATCTACTTCCGGGTCGAGGACGTGACCGCCACGCTCACCATGCTCGAGTCACGTGGAGCCGCTGTGCGCGAACGGCCCGAGATCGTGTTCTCGACCGAGGCCTACGACCTCTGGCTCGCCTTCGTGACCGACCCGGACGGCAACAACATCGGGCTGATGCGCGAGGCGCCCAGTGGGACGGAACGCGGCTAGGCGCCGCGGACCGCGATCAGTTCGGGCGGGCGCTGGCGCGCTCCATCTCGACGATCCGCCCTGACAGGAAGGTCCGTTCGACCTCGTTGGTGGTCAGGTCGAGCGCCGCCCGGTACGCCGCGGCCGCGTCGGTCCTGGCGTCCAGGCGCCGAAGAAGATCCGCCCTCGCCGAGTGGAAGTACGGGTACGCCTCGAGCGAGGGGTCGCCGGCGAGCGCGTTCAGCATCGCCAGGCCGGTGGCCGGGCCCTCGACCATCGCCACCGCGACGGCGCGATTGAGCTCCACGACCGGCGACGGCGAGAGCTGGGCGAGTCGGCCGTACAGCGCCGCGATCTGGCGCCAGTCCGTCGAGGCCGCATCCGGCGCGGCGTCATGCAGGGCGACGATCGCGGCCTGGACCTGGTACGGCCCGGTTCGGTTCGCCCGGATGGCCCGATCGAGCAGCGCCTGCCCCTCCTCGATCTGCGTCCGATCCCAGCGCGCGCGGTCCTGACGATCGAGCAAGACCAGTTCGCCGCCGGGGCCGGTGCGGGCCTCGCGTCGCGCGTCGTGGAGGAGCATGAGTGCCAGGAGTCCCAACGCCTCCGGCTCGCCCGGCATCAGCTGGGCGAGCAAGCGCCCGAGGCGAATCGCCTCCGCCGACAGCTCGCGCCGCACCAGCGCGTCGCCGGCGGTCGCGCTATAGCCCTCGTTGAAGATGAGGTAGAGGACGCGGAGAACGGCGTCGAGACGTTCCGGCAGGACCTCTGACGGCGGGACCCGATACGGGATGCGGGCGTCGCGGATCTTGCGTTTCGCGCGCACAAGGCGCTGGGCGAGGGTCGGCTCGGGAAGGAGGAACGCCCGCGCGATCTCCGGAGTCGTCAGTCCTCCCAGGGTTCGCAGCGTGAGCGCGACGCGGGCATCTGGCGCCAGCGCCGGATGGCAGCACGTGAAGATCAATCGGAGCCTGTCGTCGATGCCCTCCGTCGCGCTCACCTCCCGTGGCCAGCCGCCGGCGGATTCGCTCTCCGCCTCGCGCTGAAGCTGCTCGGTCTTTTCGACCAGGCGCCTGGCGCGCCGGACTCGGTCGATGGCAGCGTTCTTCGCAGTCGTCGTGATCCATGCCGCCGGATTCCGCGGTACGCCGGCCGTCGGCCAGGTCTCGAGCGCCCTGGCAAACGCGTCCTGGACCGCCTCCTCGGCGAGGTCGAAATCGCCGAGCACACGGATCAGCGTCGCGACCGCCCGGCCCGACTCCTCGCGGAACAGGCGGTCGACGACGTCATGTGCGGCTGGTCGTGTCGCCGTCGGCCTCGAGCCTCAGCTGAACTGGCCGACGACGTCAGCCGCGTTGAAGTCGATGATCGGGCGAATCTCGACGGTGCCGTATTTCGCCCCCGGGCACGCCGCGGCAAGCTGCAGCGCCTCGTCGAGATCCTTCGCGTCGATGAGGTAGAACCCGCCGAGGGCTTCCTTGGTCTCGGCGAACGGTCCGTCAGTCGTGAGGGTCTGACCGTTCTTGATTCGAACGGTCGTTGCCGAGGTCACGGGCTGGAGGGCCTCGCCGCCAGCATGGAAGCCCCGGTCCTTGAGCATCTGGGTGTACTGGTTCCACTCTTCCATGATCTGGCCGAACGCCACCGGATCCGAGGGTGGCGCGGGGTTTGCCGTGTTCTCGTCGTAGAGCAGGATGGCGTAGCGCATCGAGGACCTCCATCGGCGGCGCGTCTCGCCGCCCGCACCGGATCGACGATTCAGGGGTCGCGGAATCGACAGCACGCTAGCATCCGGTCCATGCCGAAGGAGCAGGAGGTCCTCCGGTTCGGGGATCGCGAGGTCGTGGTCACCAACCCGGGCAAGGTCTTCTTCGAGGCGATCGGCGCGACGAAGCTCGATCTCGTTCGGTTCTACCTCGCGGTCGCGCCGGGCGCGCTCGCCGGAGCCGGCGGCCGCCCGATGGCGCTCAAACGCTTCGTCAACGGCGCCGCCGGCGAGGCATTCTTCCAGAAGCGCGCGCCGGAGGGCCGGCCGGAATGGCTGCGCACGGTCACGTTGTCGTTCCCCTCAGGCCGGACCGCCGACGAGATCGTCGTCGACGATTCGGCGGGGCTCGCCTGGGTCGTGAACCTCGGTTGCATCGACCTCAACCCGCACCCCGTCCGGGCCGACGACCTCGACCACCCCGACGAGCTGCGCGTCGACCTCGACCCGGTGCCGGGCGTGCCCTGGTCCCAGATCCGGGAGGTCGCAATGGTCACCAAGGAGTCGCTCGAGTCGGTCGGGCTGACCGGCTGGCCGAAGACGTCAGGCTCGCGCGGGATTCACATCAACGTGCGCATCGAGCGCCGCTGGACCTACCCGGACGTCCGCCGTGCCGCCCTTGCGATCGCGCGGGACGTCGAGCGGCGGGCGCCGACGATCGCAACGAGCAAGTGGTGGAAGGAGGAGCGCCACGGCGTCTTCCTCGACTACAACCAGAACGCCAAGGACCGGACGGTCGCGTCTGCCTATTCGGTTCGGCCGCTCCCCGACGCTCGCGTCTCCACGCCCATGGCGTGGGCCGAGGTTCCGGCGTGCGAGGCCGAGGCGTTCACCATCGCCACCGTGCCGGCGCGCTTCGCGGAGATCGGCGACCCGGGCGCCGGGATCGACGCGGCGGCAGGCTCGCTCGAGGGCGTTCTCGAGCTGTCGCGCCGCCACGAGGCCGAGGGCGAGGGCGACGCGCCGTGGCCACCCAACTACCGCAAGCAGGAAGGCGAGCCGCCGCGCGTGCAGCCGTCGCGCCAGCGCCGGCCGACGGCGGACTACTCGACCCCGGAGGCCGAGGCCGAGCGGGAGAAGACCCGCGCCGCCCTCGAGCGGCGCTTCACGGGAGAGGCGGACCGACGCGCCGCCGCCAGGGCTGCCGGCAACCCGATCCCGACCCGACCGACGCCCACCGGACGGCGCCGCTCGAGCGTGCCCGTCATCGAGATCGCCCGGGCGAAGTCGAAGGCCGAGGCGCTCGACGGGCTGGAGCGCTGGAAGTCACGGCACCCCTCCGCTGCGGCGGCGCTCGAGGCGCCCGACGTGCTCGTCGACGGCATGCGCGGCCGCTCGTCGCTCTGGTATCGCGTTCGCGTGAATCTCACGCACGTGCCCGAGTCGGAGCGCCCGGAGCAGGAGGCCCTCGAGGTGGACTACGACCCGTGGGCCGAGTACGCCTTCCCGGATCGCTCCGGGCAGCTCGAACGCGCTTCTCGGAGGAAGCCCGCCGGCTAGGTCAGCGGCGATCAGCCGGCCGCGGGTCCACGCTTCCAGAACAAGAGCAGGGCGACCGCGATGTAGGCGTGGATGGCGAACAGGATCAGCGCGAACAGGCCGCCGCCGGTGCGACCGCTCGCGTCCGGGTACTGGCCCCCGCCGAACACCCCGATCAGCCAGAAGAGCCCGATCAGGATGCCGACCAGGATGCCGATGACGCGGCCCCATTCCCGCGATCGAATGATTCCGATGCCCCCGACGAGATAGATGAGGCCGCCGACAATCAGCACGATGCCGACGAAGGCGACGACGCTGCCGATCACTGGGCCGGGATTGGCGCCATTGAAGCCGGGTACGTCGCCGAAGTTGAAGTCGCGCACGAAGGTGCCCCCGACCACGGCGATGAGGAGGCCAAAGAGGGCCCCCAGGATCCCGAGAATCAGCAGCAGGATCCCGGCCGCGAGCGAGAGCGGCGTGCGCTGCACTGCCACCGTCGCGGCTGCTGGGGGCGGCGCCCAGGCGACCGCCGGCTGCGGCGGCGCGACGGGCGGCGGGGTGTACGTCGGCGGGGTGTATGCCGGCGTGCCTGCTGGCGCCTCGGGCGCCGGGTTCGCGGGCGTGTCCGCCGACGACGGCTCGGTCGGGCGTTCCTCGGTCATCTGGATCCCTCCAACCAAGGTGAAGCGAGCGACCTACAGCCTAACGCGCGCCATCGCCGAGAAGATGGGCGAGGTGCCGTTTTTCAGGCGACCAGCGACGCCGGCGGCAGGTCGGCGAGCACGCCGTCCGCACTCGGTTGCGGCAGTTCGGGCTCAACGCCACGTGCCGCCCGTTCCGCAACCTTCAGCTCGAGCAGCGTCCGCAGCGCGACCCGATCCGCCTCGAACATGCCCTCGAACATCGGGCGCATCTCGGCGATGATCGCCTGCTCACGCTCCGTCTCCGGCGGCGCGAAGCGCATGTGCACGATGGTGCCGCCCGGCGTCGGCTCCAGCTCGAGCGTGTTCACGAACGTGAGCGGCCCTCCGGGCGTCTGCATCGTCGAGCGAATCGTGACGTAGTCGAACGGTCGCCAGTCCAGGATCTGCTCGAGGATCTCGTCCGCCCCGTGCATGCAGTGGTTGGTCGCCCCGACTGCGCGCCGGTTGCCGGCGCCATCGGTGGTGACGCCGGTGACCCCGACCGACCAGGCCATCCGCCCGCCGGGCGTCGTGATCGCCTCCCATGCGAGCTGCGGCGGGGCGGTCGTCGGCAAGGCCGTCTCGAGCCCTGCGTCCTCAGGGCCGACCCGGACGCGCGCCCGGGCGTCCTCCTCCAGCCAGCGCCGCTCCAGGTCGTGGATCCAGCCGGGGACCTCGCCGACGACGTCGTAGGTCTCGACGTGCGCTCGCATCTGCAGCTCGGCGGGATCCAGGTGCATTGCCGTCGTACACGCATCGGTGAGCAGCGCGTAGGCGTTGCCGCCGACCACGTCCGCAGCCGTGTTCTTCAGCAGGCGGTGCACGACGATGACGTCGCGCCCGATGAGCTCGTCAAGGCCGGCCATCTGCTGCCGAACGACCGGCCCGACGTGGGCCACGAACTTGAGATTGAGGTCCGGGATGCGCAGGCACGCGTCGCACTCGCAGGAGGTCGCCTGGCGCACGTCGCGGCGCCGCCGGCGGAAGCCGAAGTAGCAGCGCTCGATCGTGTCGAGGAGGAGGGAGCCGTCGAGGTCGTCCTGGCCTGCCGCCATGAACGCCGCGTCGCCCTCGAGCTTGGCCAGGCGGAACGTCGGGCGCAGCGTGTTGACCACCGTGCCGATCAGATCGGCCAGGATGTCCTGGGCGTGGTCGAGCTCCACTTCGGCGAGGTAGCTCGTGTAGCCGGAGATGTCGGCGATCAGCAGGCAGTTGCGTTCGACGGGATTCACGATCGGCCTCCGACGATCATACGAAGCACCCGCACCGTGGATGATCGCGCGCTGGTGCGGCCCTAGGCGCCGAAGATCTGGGCGAGCTCGAAGGCAGCGGTCTCCTCGAGCTGGTTGTAGCGGCAGTCGGCCGGCTGCTTGTCGGGTCGCCAGCGCTGGAACGTCGTGGCGTGGCGGAACCGATCGCCCTGGAGGTGGTCGTAGGCGACCTCGGCGACGCGCTCGATGCGCAGTGCCTCCCACGACAGGTCCTTGCCCCGGTTCCAGCGCGACGTCGCGCCCGGCAGCCGCTGACCCGAGGCCTCCGCCGCTCCGAAGTCGGCCCACTCCGCCCACTCGCGCCACGGGTGGCCATCGAGGGCGCCTTCGCGCAGCGGCTCGAGCTCCTTCGCCAGCGCGGCGCGGCGGTCCCACGAGAAGGACGATGTCACGCCGACGTGGTGCAGCCTCCGGGCGTCGTCGAACAGGCCCAGCAGCAGCGAACCGACGTGGGTGCCCGGCCCGTTCTTGTGCCAGCGAAAGCCGGCGACCGCGCAGTCCGCGGTGCGCTGGTGCTTGACCTTGATCATCGCCCGTTTGCCGGGCTGGTAGGTGCCGTCGAGCCGCTTCGCGATCACGCCGTCGAGACCAGCACCCTCGAACCGGTCGAACCAGTCGATCGCGAGCGCGCGGTCCGTGGTCGCGGGAGTCAGGTGCATCGCCGGGTCGAGCTCGCCGGCGAGCTCGCGCTCCAGCAGCGCTCGCCGCTCGCCCTGTGGCGTCGCGCGCAGGTCGGCGTCGTCGAGGGCGAGCAGGTCCCAGGCGACGAACGAGGCGGGCGACTGCTCGGCGAGCATGCGCACCCGTGACTCAGCCGGATGGATCCGGAGCAGGAGCGCCTCGAACTGGAGGCCGCCGTCGCCGGCGATGACGACCTCGCCGTCGAGGATGGAGCGCCTCGGCAGGGAGGCCTTGATCGGAGCCTCGAGCTCGGGGAAGTAGCGGTTCAATGGCTTCAGGTCCCGCGACTGGATGTACGTGTCGTCCCCATCGCGGAAGACGAGCGCCCGGAAGCCGTCCCACTTCGGCTCGAAGAGCCAGCCATCGCCGTCGGGCAGGACGTCCGCCGGCTTGGCGAGCATCGGCTCGATCGGCGGGTCGAAGGGCAGCTTCACGCCGTCACGGTACCCGGGCGATCACGGGAACGCCGCGCGCACCGCGTCGAAGAGGCGGATGAGCAGGGGGGCCACCACGAGCCCGGGCAGGAAGTTCGCGAGCCGGACCTGCTTGATCTCGAGCAGCCGCAGGCCCACTCCCAGCAGGATGATCCCGGCCAGCGAGCTCAGGAGCAGGATCGTCACCGGGTCGAAGAAGCCGGCTAGCAGGAACGCGCCGAGGGCGATGCCGCCCTGGACGACGAGGATCGTGACGATCGAGAGGTACACGCCTGCGCCCAGCGCCGCGGCGAAGGCGACGCTGGCGACGCCGTCGAGCAGCGACTTCGTGGCGAGCAGGGTGATGTCGCCGCGGAGGCCGTTGTCGAGGCTGCCGAGGATGGTCAGCGGGCCGACGCAGAACACGATGCTCGTCGTCACGAATGCCTCGGCGACGCGCGACGGCTCCCCGCCGCTCGCCAGACGGTGCTCGAACCACCGGGCGAGCGCCTCGAGCCGATCGTGGAGGCGCAGCCACTCGCCGATCGCGACGCCGAGCAGCAGGCCGCCCAGCACCGCCAGCGAGTCCTCGGTGCGCGCCGACGGATCGGTGAACACACGAACGCCCATCGATATCGCCAGCACGAGCGCGAACATCCCGAGCGCGCTCGTGAGGCTCTCCTGGAGCCTCGGCGAGACCCGCCTCGACGCGACCAGCCCGATCGTCGTGCCGACCGCGACGGCGACGGCGTTGAGGACGGTGCCCGACAGGACATCGAGGATCATCGGCGCATGGTATGGGCCCTCTGTGCCGGAAACGACATCGCGCCGAGAGGCGGCCCACTACAGTTCGCGGGTGACCGAAAGCCTCGAGGACGCGCCCGAATCGACCAGCCGCTACGACACGATGGCCGAGGGCTATGCGCTCTATTGGGCACCGGTGATCCGACCCGCCGCCGTCCGCGTGCTGGACCTGATCGCCTCGACCCTGGACGCCCGGGACGAGGCCCGCATCCTCGACGTGGGTAGCGGCACGGGCTCGCTCGCGATCGCCGCGCTGCAGAGCTGGCCTCGCCATCGGGTGACCGGCGTGGACCCGGCGGGCGGCATGCTCGAGGTCGCCCGGCGCACCGCTGACGAGCAGCTCTCGCGGCACGCGGCCAGGCGCTTCCGCGCAGAGGTCGCGGCGGCCGAGCAGCTCCCGTTCGAGGACGCCAGCTTCGACCTCGCGGTCTCGTCGTTCGTCCTCCAGCTCGTGGAGGACCGGCCGGCGGCGCTGCGGGAGGTCCGCCGGGTGCTGCGCCCGGGCGGGACGTTCGCCTGGGTTGCCTGGGAGCGCACGGACCGCGCGTTCGAGCCGGACCGCATCGCCAACGAGATCCTCGACGAGGCGGGATTTGATCCGCCCGAGCCGGACAACCAGCCGGGCGATCTCGAGTCCGCGGCCGCCACGGAGCGAGAGATGCGCGAGGCAGGCTTCGTCGACGTCAGCGTCCGGAACGACGAACTCGCCCATGAGTGGGACGCCCGGGGCTACGTCGACTTCTTCACCGCTTTCGACGAGGCGAGCCTGTTCGACGACCTGGAGGACGACGAGCGCAGGCAGCTCACCAGCAAGCTGCGCGACCGGGTGTACCTGCTCACGCGGGAGCAGATGACGCTGCGCCTGCCGGTGCTCTACGTGGTGGGCCGGGCTCCGGGCTGAACCGGGAGCCGTACCACGAGGGGCTCAGCCCTCGTCGTCGCTCCCGCTCTCGCCGGCGGCCGTCTCGCCCTCGGCGCCCTCCTCGCCCTCGGCGCCCTCCTCGCCCTCGGCGGCCTCGGCCACGACCGGCTCCTCCTCGACGCGCGGCGGCAGCACCTTGGCCACGACCTCGGTCGGGTCCGTCAGCAGCGTCGCGTCGGCCGGGATGACCAGGTCGCTGACGTGGATCGCGTCGTCGAAGGTCGCCAGGGAGTCGATCGAGTAGCGGATGGACTCGGGCAGGTGATCCGGTAGCGCGCGGACCCGCACGTGATCGATGACGTGGAGCAGGGTCCCGCCGCCGTTCTCGACCGCCTCGGACTCGCCCTCCGAGATCAACGCGACGTCGACCGTCAACTCATCCGTCATGCGCACGACGTACAGGTCGACGTGGAGCGGCTTGCGGGTCACGCGGTGGAGCTGCACCTCGTGGACCAGCACCGGCGACGCGTTGCCGCCGTCGACCGACAGGTCGATCAGCGTGTTCGGGCCGACGTGGCGGCGCAGCGACTCGAACTCGTGGGTGTCGAGCGAGACGCTGTCCGAGGTGAGGCCCCGGCCGTACACGACCGCCGGCAGGCGGCCGTCGCGGCGCATGTACGCGACCTTCTTGCCGGTCACGGTGCGGTGCGCGGCTGCGAGCTTCGGTCGAGCAGGAGCGGCGGACATGCGGAACAGGGCCTCCGGAACGGGTCGGGCGCGTACGGTACCACGCCGGGGCCAACCGCCCGTGCAACGCGGGGCCAACGCCCGCCGGCCGAGCAACCCCGGCCCGGGCGAAGGCGGCCCGAGCGCGGAAGGCGAGCGCACTCGAACGTGCGTGAGCCGACGCACGCAGGGCAAACGCCCGCCCGGGCCGGGGGGCACGGCCGGGCAACCCGTACCATGGGCGCCCCATGGCCGCCACGATCCTGATCGTCGAGGACGAGTACGCGGTCGCACGCGGGATCCAGTACGCCCTGCAGCAGGAGGGCTACGAGGTCACGCTCGCGCGCTCCGGCGAGGAAGGGCTGGAGATTGCCACCCGATCCGCGCCGGACCTCGTCCTGCTCGACGTCCGCCTGCCGGGTATGGACGGGTTCGAGATGCTGCGCAGGCTGCGCGCGGCCGGCGCGAAGTCACCCGTGCTGATGCTCACGGCGCGCGACGAGGAGGTCGACAAGGTCATCGGCCTGGAGCTCGGAGCCGATGACTACCTGACCAAGCCCTTCGGGCTGCGCGAGCTGCTGAGCCGGATCAAGGCGCTGCTGCGCCGCGCCTACGGCGATCTCGCGGATGCTGCCGGCGGGCGCGTGATCCGCCACCGCGACCTCCTGATCGACCTGGACCGGCGGCGCGTCCAGCGCGGCGAGCGCCGCGTCTCCCTGACGCCGACGGAGTTCGAGATCCTGCGCCACCTGGCGAGCAAGCCCGGCCGCGTCTACACCCGCGCCGAGCTGCTCGACCTGCTGCGCGACTACGAGGCCCTCGACCAGGACGAGAAGACGATCAACGTGCACGTGAGCCATCTTCGGGACAAGCTCGAGGACGATCCGTCGCATCCCGCCTTCGTGCAGACCATCCGCGGTGTCGGGTACGCATTCGCCGAGCGTTGATCGCCTGGCGCCCCGGACCTTCCAGGGGAGGCTGACGCTCGCCTTCGTCGCCGTCGTGGCGGTGACGCTCGGCCTCGTCGGAATCCTCGTCGTCAATCGGCTCGGCGCGTACTTCGACCAGCAGCAGGCAGACGACCTCCAGTCGCGGGCGCACAGCGTCGGCCAGTACGTGCTCCTCGTCGCCGAGAGCGCGAGCACCGTCCGGGCCGGGCGGCCGGTCGTCAGCCAGGATGGTGTCGTCGATGAGCTCGTGGCCTTCGAGCTCTCGAAAGGGGAGCACCAGCGGCTCATCGCGGACACGCTCGCCCAGGCCGACGTCCGGATCAGGCTGGGCCTCGTGACCGGCGCGGATCTGTCCGAGTTCCAGCCGGCCACGAACGGCGGGTTCAGCGCGGCGGATCAGGCCCAGCCGCAAGCCGGCCAGCTCCAGGAGCGCGTCACGAGCCGGCCGGAGTACGTCATCAACGGCTCGGCGCGGATTCCCTACGCCGTCGAGGTGACGCTCCTGAACCCGTACACCTACCGCGCCGCCGCCATCCAGAACGTCACGGGCCTGCTCGCGATCATCGGCCTGATCGCGCTCGCGGTGGCGATCGTCGTCGCGGCGACGCTCACGCGGCGGATCACCACGCCGCTGCGTCGCCTGACGGAGGCGAGCCACGATCTCGGCGAGGGCGACTTCGCGAGGCGCGTGCCCGCCGAGGTGATCGAGGACGGCCCGTTCGAGCTTTCCGAGCTGGGCCTCCAGTTCAATGCGATGGCCGAGCGGCTGCAGCAGAGCATCGAGATCATCCGCCGCGACCGAGATCGGAGCCGGGAGTTCCTGGCGGACGTCTCGCACGAGCTGCGGACCCCGATCGCGGCGCTGCGGACGTACAACGAGCTGCTCGTCGAGGGCGCGGCGGACGATCCCTCCACGCGCGCCGAGTTCCTCGAGACGAGTCGCGCGCAGCTGGAGCGGCTGGACTGGCTCGCCCAGAACCTGCTCGAGCTGTCGAAGCTCGATTCCGGCCTCGTCCTGCTCGACCTCCGGCCGGAGGACCTCCGCGCCTCGGTGGAGCAGGCGGTCGAGCAGTCCGCCGCGACGGCGCGGCGGCGCGGCGTGGAGCTGGAGATGGACCGGCCGGAGGCCCCGATCCAGGTCCGCCACGACCCGGTCCGGATCGGCCAGGTCGTCACCAACCTGGTGGGCAACGCGATCAAGTTCACCCCGCGGGGCGGACGGGTCACGGTCGGGGTCCGCGGGGAGCCGGACGGCGGCGCCGTGATCACGGTCGCCGATACGGGCATCGGGATCGAGGCTGCCGAGCTGCCGCGCATCTTCGATCGCTTCTTCCGCGGCGCCCGCGCGACCGAGGCCCGTGGCAGCGGCAGCGGCCTCGGCTTGGCCATCGTGCGCAGCATCGTCGAGATGCATGGCGGCACGGTGACCGTCGAGAGCCGCCTCGGGATGGGCAGCACATTCCGCGTCGTCCTGCCGCCGAACCCGCGGCCGCCGTCCTCATCGGATTCTCAGCGAGTGGCGGAAACTTCATCGGCAGCCGCGCAGAGCCTGAATCCGGAGCCTGCACCCTAGAGACCGCATGACACAGCAACCCGACCCCGCCGCGGCGCGCGACGACGCGACAGGCGCGCAGTCGCCGACCGAGCCCCGGCCGACCGAGCCCCTGCCGACCGAGCCCCGGCCCCCCGCGCCTGACCCCGGCAGCTTGACCGTCGCCTACTCGCCACCGCCTGAGCCGCACCCCGACTGGATGCGCTCCGCGTGGCTCGATCCAGTCGATGCGTCGACGCCGCCGCCGGCTGCGACTGAGCCGGTCACCGCGGCACCGCCCGTTGCCAGGCGCGGCGTCCCCGACGGCTTCGGCCGGATTTTCGGCGCCGCCGCGCTCGCGGCGATCCTCGCCTCCGGCGGGACCGTCGTCGTCCTCGAGGGCACCGGCGCGCTCAACCGACCCGCCGGCGCCGCCGGGGGCCCGGTCTCGGGCGCCACGTCGCACCCGATCGCCGTCGACGACTCGTCGGCCGTGGTCAGCGCCGCCGCGACCGTGAGCCCGGCCGTGGTCCGCATCACGGCATCCGGCACGACCACCGACGTCTTCGGCGGGCAGATCCCGGAGCGTGGCGTCGGCTCCGGCGTGCTCTACGACCAGTCAGGCTGGATCCTGACCAATCGCCACGTCGTGCAGACGGAGAACGGCGCCATCGCCTCGACGCTCACCGTCGAGCTCAAGGACGGCCGCGAGTTCAGCGGAACCGTCTACGGGGTCGACACCCTGACCGACCTGGCCATCGTTCGGATCCAGGCGACCGGCCTGCCTGCCGCGCCCATCGGCAAGTCGGCCGACATCAAGGTGGGCCAGCTCGCGATCGCCATCGGTTCGCCGCTCGGGACGTACACGAGCACGGTCACGACCGGGATCATCTCGGCGACCGGCCGGAGCATCGACACCTCGGGCTCGACGCACCTGACCAACCTGATCCAGACGGACGCGGCCATCAATCCCGGCAACAGCGGCGGCCCACTGCTCGACGCCGCCGGCCAGGTCATCGGCATCAACACCGCCATCGCAACCAACTCGACCGGCATCGGCTTCGCTATCCCGATCGACATCGCCCGGCCGATCATGGAGCAGGCGCTCGCCGGCGAGAAGCTGGCCCGGCCGTACGTCGGCATCCGCTACGTTCAGATCGACCTCAAGCTCCAGAAGGAGAAGAGCCTCAGCGTCGACCACGGCGCACTGATCGAGCCGACGACGGACACGGCCGGGGCCACGCTACCGGCGATCGCCCCCGGCAGCCCGGCCGAGAAGGCGGGCCTGAAGGCCGGCGACATCGTGCTCGCGATCGAGGGCACCACGGTCGATTCGGAGCATCCGCTCGACGCGCTGCTCACGAGCTACGCGCCCGGCCAGTCCGTCCATCTGACGATCCTGCGCGACGGCAAGCAGACGGACGTCAGCGTCACGCTGGGCACCCGGCCCGAGGGCCTCTAGCTCAGGCCCCTCGCCCCCGGCGCACCTCGACACCGGCGTAGTCGAGCGGCCCGCCGAGATCCACATCCGGCTTCAGGACGCGGACCACGACCTCTTCGACTCGCGGGTTGGCCGCAAGAATCTCGCCCGCGATGCCGTCGGCGAGCGACTCGATGAGCTCGAGCGTCGTCTCCTCCACGACGCGCCGGGTCGTCTCGTAGACGCCTCGATAGTCCACGGTCAGCCCGAGATCGTCGCCGGCTGCGGCCGGCGCGGTGTCGACGGCGAGCTCGAGGTCGACCTCGAAGCGTTGCTCCTCGACCTTCTCCCGGGCGTTCACGCCGTGGCGGGCAAGGAAGACCATGCCGGCGAGGACGATGCGGTCGGTCATCCGCCCGGCCGGCCACGCTTCATCGGCGGACGATCGCGTCGGCGATCCGCGCCGCGCGGACATTCGGCAGCACGTCGTGAACACGCACCACGTCGACACCCGCGTCGACACCGAGGGCGGTCGTCGCCAGCGTCGCCTCGACGCGATCGTCGGCGGGCAGGTCGAGGACCCGGCCGAGGGTGGACTTCCGCGAGGTGCCCAGCACGACCGGCCGGCCGAGCAACCGCAGGCCGCCGAGATCGTGGAGCAGCGCCAGGTTCTGCTCTGGCGTCTTGCCGAAGCCGAAGCCGGGATCGACGAGGATGTTCGACCAGGCGACGCCGGCGGCCAGCGCCCGCTCGATCGCGGCCTGGAGGTCGCCGATGATCTCTGACATCAGGTTCACGTAGCGCGGCTCCGCCCGGTTGTGCATGAGGATGAGTGGCACGCCCCGCTCGGCTGCGAGTCGAGACAGCGCGTCGTCCGCCGCGACACCCCAGACGTCGTTGATGCCGTCGGCGCCGGCATCGAGCGCCGCGGCGGCGACCGCCGGTTTGGTCGTGTCGATCGTCAGCGGCATGTCGGCCAGGGCGGCCCGCACGGCGCGGACGACCGGGACCACCCGCGCCGCCTCTTCGGCCGCGTCGACGGTGGCGTGGCCCGGCCGCGTGGATTCACCGCCGATGTCGAGGAGATCGGCGCCCTCCGCCGCCATCGCCCGAGCCTGGGCGACACCCGCCGCGACGCCGGCGCGACCGGCCCCGTCGTCTGACGACCGCGACAGGAGGCCGTCACCCGAGAACGAGTCGGGCGTGACATTGAGGATGCCCATGACGAACGTTCGCTCACCCCACCGGAACGTCATCGGCCCGATGCGTGTCGAACCCAGGCTCGCGGGCAGGCCGTCCGGCGCGCCGGCCGGAAGCGCGAACGAGGGCGTCGCGACCGCGCCGCCCAGGTCGGGCCGGGCTTCGACGACGCTCCCTGCGTCCTCCTGCGGGATCGCCCGCTCGCGGGTCACTGTCCTGACACCTCCGGGTCGCGCGTCTGCGGGTCGTCGAGCCAGCGCCGGCGTGCCTCGCCGACGAGGTACAGCGATCCCGCGACGACGATCGTACCGGTCGCGCCCGCCAGCGCCCGGTCGAGGGCCGCCGCGACGTCCGTGATCGCCTCGATCCGGGCCGCGGGCCGGGCGGTGCGCCAGCGACGGGCGAGGTCGGCGGCAGGAAGGGCACGCTCGCCGGGGACCTGCGTCGCGATGATCCGAGCGCCGGCCAGCGCCGTGGAGCGCTCGAGGGCGGCGATGATCCCGTCAATGTCCTTGTCGGCCATGGAGCCGTGGACGAGCGTGAGCGGCGGCGCCACTGGCTCGTCGCCGCCGACGAGGTAGGGACGCAGGTCGTCGAGCGCGGTCGCGAGCGCGGCCGCTCCGGCGGGGTTGTGCGCGCCGTCGAGGAGCGCCTCGTGGCCATCGACCCGGATCAGCTCGAGGCGGCCGGCCCACACCGCACCCGCGTAGCCTCGTCTCCGTGCCACGTCGTTGACCGTGGCGATCCCCGCCGTGCCGAGGGCGTCGAGCACGGCGTCGGCGACGGCGGCGTTGTGGGCCTGGTGCCGGCCACGCAGCGAGATTCGAGTTGGCCCGAGGCGGGCCAGTTCGACATCCAGGCCGTCGCGATCCCAGCCAACGACCGGCGGCGCCGTCACTTCGGCGAGCGGGGCGCCGACGCGACGCGCCCGGCGCCTGATCACCGCCAGGGCCTCGCCCGTCGCGCCGGTTACGGCCTGATCGCCACGCTCGATGATCGCTGCCTTCTCGCGGGCGATGGCCGGGATCGTGTCGCCGAGCCAGGCAGTGTGGTCCAGGGCGACGTTCGTGATCGCGGCCACGCCGCCGTCCCAGGCGTGGGTGGCATCGAGCCGGCCGCCAAGCCCGACCTCGACCACCGCCACGTCCACCGCGGCCTCCGCGAACCAGCGGAAGAGCATCGCCGTCAGCAGCTCGAACTCGGTCGCCGGCCCGTGTCGACGCTCGACAACGCCGGCCGCCGCCGACACGTCCCGAACGATGCGCGCGAACGTCACCGGGTCGATCGGCTGGCCGTCGATCTGCAGCCGCTCCCGGTAGCTCACCAGGTGCGGCTTGGGCGTCGTCCCCACCCGGTAGCCGGCCTCCCGCAACGCGGCGCCGGCGAGGGCGAGGACGCTGCCCTTGCCGTTGGTCCCGCCGACGAGCGCACCCCGCAGCGCCCGCTGCGGATCGCCCAGTGCCCGCAGGAGCGCCCGTGTCCGAACCAGCCCCAGCCGGATGCCGAACCGCCCGCGCTCGGTCAGGGCGCGAACGGCGTCGTGATATGCCGCCGCGTCCCCGGACCGGCTCAACGGGCGCTGAGCTCCTCCTCGTAGAACACGCACTGGTTGAAGCGCGGCGAGAGGCACACGTCGTTCACGTAGCTCTGCTCGAGGTGCACGCCACCGCGCAGCTGGCAGCGGGAGATGACGCTCTCCTGGCGAACAATGCCCTTCAGGAGGTGCGGGGCGTGGATGGGCAGTGCGCCCCGGGTGCCGGTCACGAAGAAGTGCGGGCACACGTTGCGGCGCAGGTTCGGCAGGCCGAAGGCACGAGTACGGGCGGGGTCGACGCGTCCGCCGGGCGCGTAACCACCGCCGACGACGCCGAATCGGCGCTCGGGCGGGCGCGCGGGTTGGCCCGGCGCGAACGGCTCGGGGGCCGCCGGCATGGCCGGCGCAGCGCCCGTCGAGACACGCGCGATGGGGCCCAGTCCGAACGGTGGGCGCCCGGTGGCCCGGGCCCCGCGACTCGGCTTGGGACCTCCTGGTTGCAACGATTCCCCCACTCCGACGGTGGCTCCGGCCACCGGACCGACGCCCAGCGTACACCGGGGATGCCATCCGACATGCGACGATAGGCCGAGATGCCGAGCCGCCGTTCCTCGCACGTCCGTCGTCGTCCCGCCTCCACGGGCCGGCCGAAGCTCCAGCCGATCAAGGCTTCCGCGCCGGATCGGCGGCGACTGCGCCAGCACCCCGGGCTGTCAGAGCGGCGGCGGCGGACACCCATCGTCATCCGCACGGGGCTCGCCCTGGCCGTGGTGCTCCTCGCCGGCGGTGTGTTCCTGCTGGCGAGTGGCGGCGTGAGCGCGGCGCTGGCCACGCTTGCCGGCGGGTTCACGCAGGCGTTCAACCGCCTTGTTGCAACGCCCGTTCCAACCTCGAACGACCTGCCGCCCGCGGACTCACCGCGGATCGCCTCGCCCGAGCAGGAGTACACGAACCAGGCGTCGATCGACCTCGACGTGTCGGTGCCCGTGGCCGTGCTCGGCGACCCCAACACGAAGGTCCGCATCTACCTCGCGCTCGAGGGTCTCAACGCGACGCCCGTCGTCGACGTCCCGATCGGCACGACGAGCCGGATGGTCATCCCGTTCACGCTCACCGAGGGTCGCAACGACATCTCCGCCACCTTGTTCAGTGGCGGGCTGGAGTCGGAGCACTCGCCGATCGTCACCTGGATCCTCGACCTGACCCCACCCAAGATCTCGATCACCTCGCCGAAGGACGGTTCGGCGGTCAACACGCCCGACGCGACGATCAAGGGCACGACCCAGGCCGGCTCGACTGTCATCGTCCAGAACCCGGCAAACAACTCGTCGATCAGTGCCCTGGCCGGCCGCGATGGATCGTTCGAGGTCCAGCTCCCGCTCGTGCCCGGCGACAACCAGATCCAGATCAATGTCACCGACCCTGCCGGAAATACAGCCCAGAAGATCCTCAAGCTCAAGCAGGGCTCGACCAAGATGCGCGTGCGACTGACCGCGTCGCTGTACCAGATCAGGGTCTCGCACCACCCGAGCTCCCTCCAGCTCACGGTGCTGGTCACCGATCCGAAGGGCAATCCGCTCCCCGGTGCACGCGCCTTCTTCACCCTTCAGATCCCGGGGCTCGCGCCGATCTCGAACCAGATCTACACCGGCATCGACGGCCAGGCGCGCTTCACGACGCCACTCGTCGGGACGATCCAGACGGGCACCGGCACCGCGACCGTGCTGGTCAGCCACGACGTCTACGGCGATTCGACCGACCGCCTGACTCTGTCGTTCGTCAAGTAGCCCGCCGAGCTGCCCGCCGCGCGGGAGCGCGACGGAGCAGGTCGGCGCAGCTACCATGTCGCTCGGTCATGTGGCATTGCCCGCATTGCGGTGCTCCACAGGCAGAGACGGCGCGGTGCTGGGTCTGCCACAAGTCGTCGACCACCTGTTCGACGTGCCGCCACTTTCGGTCGTCGCTCTCCTCCGACGTCGGGTGGTGTGCCCAGGATCCGAAACGGCGGCCGCTCAGCGGGCGCGAGCAGCGTGGCTGCTGGCAGGATCGTCCGGCGGCTGATCCGGTCCCGGACGACGGCGGGGGACGCCCGAGTCGGCAACCACGCCGCACGACCTTCGCTACGGACCCCGACTCGTGGCCTGCTCACCTGGAGTTCGTGCCGGTCGAGCTCCTCGACCCTGGTCCCGCGCGGCCGCTCCCGCCGCCCGCGCCCGAGCGCGACGAGCGGTGGGTTGATCGGACGAGCCTGTTCGACGAGCCCGACGCCTGACTCACGCCCGGGACGGCCGCGGCCGACCTCGGGTCAGGCTCCGTCAGGGTTGCTGCGGGCAGGTCGTTGGCGCCGGCTGGGCGACCGTCCACAGGTCGATCGCCGTCCCGGGTAGGCGCTTTGACCCCGGCTGCGGCTGCTGCCAGATCACCCACGCGTCGGGGTCGTTCGGCCCCGTGATCGTGCCGGGGACGAAGTCGTCGCTGCTGATGTTGGCCTCGGCCAGCGCGAGGAGCTGGCATCGGTAGTCGCCGACGTTCTGCGGCCTCGGCGTCGCCGGCGGGGGTGTTGGTACCGGGGTCGGCGCACTGGTCGGCGTGGGCTGCGGGCCCTTCGAGACGACGTAGTCGACCGGCGTACCCCGAGCGACCGCCTGGCCCGAACCGGGCGCCTGGCTGACGATCGAGCCGGCGGGGACGATCGCGTCGAACGCCTCGGTTCGCGTGCCGATGGACAGCCCGGCCTGGGCGATGAGATTCAGCGCCTCCTGCTCGGTCTTGAGCCGCAGGTCGGGAACGATCGTGGTCTCGGGTCCGTTGGCGATCGTCACCGAGACCGTGCTGCCGGAGAGCACCAGGGTCCCTTCGGGTGGGTCCTGCCTGATGACCGTGTTCGGGGCGGCGGAGCTCTGCTCGAAGCCCGCCGTCTGCAGGGTGAGGCCGGCGTCGGTCGCCGCCTGCTGGGCCTGGTCGAAGGTCTTGCCGATCAGGTTCGGCACCGTGACCTCGACGCCCGGTGACGCCGAGGCAGCGGGACCGCCCAGGAACTTCGAGACGAAGAAGCCGGCGAGGGCGAGCACCACGACAGCGAGGAGGGCCGAGATCCACAGCCACGGGCCCGTCCCGGACGGCTCGTCTTCCTGGTCGACTTCGGGCGCGCGCCCGTTGCCGCCCTGGCCCCGAGCCGGCGGTGATCCCGTGGCATAGGCGTCGCGGGGATAGTCGATTCTCGCTCCCGGGTTGGGTCGGGCGACGCCTGCCGCGAATGACGACGCGCCCGCCGTGGCTCCGGCCGGAGGTGTGGCGGCTCGGGCGGCCGCCGCACCGGCGCCCGGTCCTGCTGCGGCCGCGGCACCAACGCTCGGTCCCGCTGCGGCG